>Ga0256406_1000863_pt1 | contig 52017 bp, 54 predicted proteins | sample RumenRJG_03DNA_FD_185986 | JGI IMG/M metagenome (GOLD analysis project Ga0256406, IMG submission 185986) | Bovine rumen microbial communities from Lethbridge, Alberta, Canada - RJG_03 | ecosystem: Host-associated > Mammals > Digestive system > Stomach > Rumen | place: Canada: Alberta | collected...
CGACGATTTCGCCATCTGACTTTAAGATGCATGCTGTGCTCTTGCCCTTTGAAATATCAATACCTACGCTGATCATCATGACCTCCAGAATAAGTAAGATTTGCAGCTGTTCCAACCACACTTATTATCGCTCATTTTAGCGCGTGACACGGAAGCTATTGTTCCAACCTGCTTAATCGAGTTTCTATAATAAGGGACTGGCTGACTGTTTTATGGACGGATGCAATGACCCTAAAAAGACCTCGTCAGGCCAGCTGCTTCCCTTATTATATAAAAATAAGTGCAGCAGGATGAGAGAATTTCTTCTCTGTCTTGCTACACTTATATGGTACTAAAAAAGACTGAGCCAAAGCCCAGTCTGGATTGTAAAGCCTACACGACCGAAAATCGATACCCAGCACCCCAAACGGTTTGAATGTATTCTGGATGGGACGAGTCGATTTCAATTTTTTCGCGAATCCGGTTAATGTGGACGGTCACCGTCGCCGTATCGCCCATCGCATCCATGCCCCAAATTCGGTCAAAAAGGGTTTCCTTTGAGAAGACGATATCGGGATTGGACGCGAGAAAAACCAACAGCTCGTATTCCTTGTTTTTGAGTGAAACTTCCTTTCCCCTCACGCTGACTCGATGGGCATCGGTGTCAATGACCAAATCTTTCACCGCGATTTGGTGGTGAACCGGTGTGTTCCCGGATTTGAGCCGCTCGTGAATGGCAATATGGGCTTTGACCCGCGCAACCATTTCCGACGGACTGAAGGGCTTGACAATGTAATCGTCCGCACCGAGTCCCAGCCCGCGAATTTTATCCACATCCGTCTTTTTGGCCGTCACTAAAATAATCGGCGTGTTGCTGCTTTCTCGAATGGTTCTGCAGATGTTGAAGCCGTTCATACCTGGCAGCATGACAAACAGCCGTCCTTGACAGATGAGACCACGTTGATGTGCACCGGCGTCCGTTTGGCGTACTTGACGCTGTTTTCAAAGAGATTGACGAAGACGCGGTGTATTTCATCCGTATTGGCAATGCCGTCCTGAAGGCCTTCCACGTAGCCGATAATCGAAGTGAGGGGCGTGCGCAGGTCGTGGGAAATCCCGGCCAGCCATTCTTTTTGATGCTGTTCAGCCTGCATCCGCGCGTCGACCGATGTCTTGAGCTGATGGCGCATGCCCTCAAAATCCTGGCACACCGCGCCAAATTCATCTGGTTGATGATAAGCGATTGGCGAATCGAGATCACCTTCCGCGATTCTGTGCGTCCCGTCACGCAGCGCGTCCAGCGGTGTCATGATCATTTTCGTAATCCAACGCGTTAAGACGGCGTTGGTCAGCGCGATCACCAGCAAAATTATTAATCCTAAAATAGCGGCGCTCTTGAGAATAAAATGTTTAATATCCGCTTCCTGCAGTTTGGCCGGCACTCTGCCGCCGACACAAACTGCTGTGATGACTTCGGTTTTGCCATTTATTTTATAGGTGGCGCAGACTACCGCCTGGTGGCTAAAGCTCACTGAAAAGTGGTCAGACTTAATTTGATCCCCAACCTTGGCGAGCACTGCCCGATCTTTTTTTGTAAAATTACTGTATTGTACCTTTCCGTCTCGCACCACTTCGACACTGTAGCCGATTTGTTTGAGCTGACGCGACAGCGCTTTGGGGTCTTTTCGGTTGTCGTAAATCTGCATCTGTGCGGAATAGATCCCGTTTTCGCGTTTAAAAGTCGCCTCGACAGATTCCGTATAGGCGGGATCGATATACTCACCGACGACACCGATCAAAATCAAGCCGCAAATCAATGGAATTACAATCATCAGCACGTTGGAAATAATCAGTTTTCGGTGAATAGTCATACCGCACTCCTTTTATTCGTTGCTGCCTCTTCCCTTAACCGTTAAAATCAAATCCTTGAGCAATCGCGTAGAGCGAACCGATCATCATACCAATGAGAGCATACCGCGTCGGAATTGGGAACGTTTCAAACGCCTTCTTCACCCATTTTGAAATGAGCGCCGCACCGACGACAATACCCATATCACGACGATTGAAACGAGAATGAATCCGAGAAACAAGGAACTGATGCCGTAAATATGCGTTTCGAACAAATTCGATAAAGTTACGACAGCCAGACCCATCCCGATGATCCAACCGGCAAACAATTTAATTAAAAATTTAAATCCTTCCCGGCGTTCATTTCGGTCTCTCGAAAAAATCCCATTGAGGGAACCGATGAATTTTTCATAAAATCCCATAATAAACGCGATACTGCCGCCGGACACCCCCGGCACACTATCCGCTAAGGCCATACAAAAGCCTTGAAACATTTCTTTAATTGGCATATTGTTTCCTCCGTTTTTAATCTGCTCTGATTATACGCAGCGGTTATTTCAGAGAAAAAAACAGAAAATAAACAATTTATAAATTTGAACGGTGGATAATTTACAGATACTGGCTTGTTATTTTGGGCTGCTAAGCATAAAATAAAACCATGATGAAGAACACACAAATGTTACAAGACAAAGCCTACAATTTTTTAATCGAACAAATCAAAAACGGTGAACTGGAAAACGGCAAATTCTATTCTCTCAATCAATTTAGCAAAGATTTTAATTTTTCTAAAACGCCGCTCCGGGATGCCGTCTTACGTCTCGATGAAGAAGGATATTTAGATTTAGTACCAAGTAAAGGGTTCTGCGTTCACGAATTGTCCGAACAGGAAATTACCGAGACCTACCAAATTCGGGAGGCCTTTGAATCTTATTGTCTAGAAGAGCTCAGCAACAATCAAGATACTGAACGCGGCCAATTTTATTTGAACAAGCTGCAGTCGAAAATCGATGCGCAGCAGAAAATTTTTGAAACCACTGGCGATCATGAAGCCTTTGCCCAAAAAGATTACGAATTTCATCGAAGCATGATTCAATACGTCGGCAACGCGATGATGCTCAGCTTCTACCGCAAACTCATGTACCGCATTTCCCGCATGACTGGCCTTTCGTTTGAACGAACAGGCCGTATGAAGGAAGCCTTAGACGAGCATATTCGAATTATGAATGCCGTCAAAGAAAAAAATATTCCGGAAATCAAAAATTTAATCTGCACGCAGACACGGACTGCTAAAGCAATTAACTTAGATATCCTCAAAACAAGAAGCCAGGATCCCGCTTGATCCTGGCTTTTTAAAGTAAATGGAGTTTTTATTAATCTTCGACATCCGCAATACAAACGACCTGGCTGGAATCCAACCCTTTAATTCTCAACGGCGCGTTGGTAAAGAATTTAATGGTTGCACCTTTTGGAATGTCAGAGAGATGCATGTCTTCAATGCCTGTGACAAATTTTCCGGAATAATATCCCAAAACGTGACGATGGCAGTCCGGCGGCAGTTCGCCTTCCTTACATTTTTCAGAGGCTGAGCCAATGGCTAGGAAGTCCATACCGATGGTTTTCAGATTTGGGAAGTTTTCTGTCAAGTAATCTCCTGCGCTAGGCGCGATGAACGAACCTTCATTTTGATAAATATTCTGATCCGTGTCACGATATTTTTCAAGTCCTGTCCGGAACAATGCACAGGAAACCTGAGAGAGCACATCTGCAAAGGGTTCGAGATCTTCTTTATAGATACCTTCTGCAGGACCCTTTGGAATGTCAATCAGCGCAACTTTCGTATGTGTGAAGTATTCGATCGGCAGTTCGTTAATCGAAAGGCCGTCTTTTACAAAATGACGCGGTGCGTCCATGTGTGTACCAAAATGATTTGGCAGTTCGGAAATGAAGCTGCAAAATGGGCATTCTTCCGAAACGTCCGTGCACTGTTTTACTTTAACGACAGGTTCTCCCGGCCATGCGTATCCATCAGGATCCAAAATGTGAGATAAAAATTGAAATGCCATAATATTATCCTCCTCAAAATTATTTCATTAATTTTTTAACTGCGTCTTTTAATGTGTCTTCTCCACCGACATTTCCCGGGAAGATGACGTATGGAATTTTCGGGAATCGACTGTTGTCCCCCGTTTGCCAAACAGGGATTCCCGGTTCAATCTGTCCGAGGACATTTGCTTTCGTAACGGCAAGTGCTTTTGTCCCGACATCACTCGAGGTGATGCCGCCTTTTGCCACGACAAAGGCCGGCGTGATCTTCAATCTGCCTACAAGAGACTGAACCGCATCCGAAATTTTCACCGAAAGTCTGAGTTCATCTTCTTTATTGCCGGTATCTGCCGTAATCAGCTGTCGCGTTGTATAGACGCAGACGCTCGTTCCTGAAGCGATTGCTTCTTCCTCTTCGGCGAGGCATCGTGCCACTTCGGCTTCAAAAGCCTGTTCATCCCGAACCAGGGTTGCGTTTAATTCAATAAATTTAATTCCAGGCAACGTCTTGAGCTGTTCCATCTGAGCGGTGGTTTTCTGAGTATGAGAGCCAACCACAATAATGCCGCCATGATCGGTTTCCTGAACCACCATATCTTCACGGGTCAGAAGCGGCTGATCGGTCACACCGCCCATGACCTTAACCAGTGCGGCTGCGGAACGGAACATGAAGTTTTTGCCCTTCTTCATCGCGCGGTACAGCGCGACACAGAATACCTTCACATCGACATAATCGATCGCATTGACAATAATCTTGTTAAAATTCTGAACTGAGAGCAGCTGCTTTTCAATCTTGTCATAATTACAGGCTCTCAAATCGTCGAGTGCAATCCCGATGCAGTTGGACGCTTTGTACGCGCCGTCGGTTTTTTCTTCAATGTATTCTTTGATGTCGCTTTTGGTGTAGCCGAAGGTTTTGTCCTTTGCAAATTCGGTTTCAGCCGCCGGCGTTAGCTGATCCCCTTCCTGCACATAATGCACGTCGTCGATCGTAAAGCGGCCGCCTTCTTTAAAAAACGGGCACATCACTTCTCCGTCAATTTTCCGTCCAGTATCCTTTTCGTAGGCTTCCTTTAAAAGAATGGTTTCCAGCGGATAGTGCCCGCGTAGTGTTGAATCGGAGCGGCTGATATAAAGGTAATCCTTCCCCGATGCTTTCGATGCCGCATCAACTGCAGCTGCAATTTCATGGTGCGCTGTCGTCGTCTCATCCTGCGTCATGCCCCGAGAATTGGTCATGATGTAGAATAAATTGTTTTCTTCAACGAACGCTTCTTTCAGTGTTTCTGGTTTCCAGTTCGTATAAACCGAAATATCGTGAACTGTCTGAACGCCTGTCGGATCGTCGTCGAGCACGACGATTTTTTTATCATTTTCTGCGATCAGCTGATTCAACACCCGATCAACTGCCGCTTCATCCACAGCTGGATATTGTTTTAATACGTCAACTTTAAGCGCCATAATCGTTATTCGCCTTTCTTGACTTCTACATCAGCTAATTTTTCAAAATATTGAACGATGCCGCCGTGGTCATCGTTCATATGGCCGTGAATCTTCAGCGTCTGAAGGATTTCGTACAGCTGTGCTGTATAAGGAATTGGCACGTCTAACGCATGCGCCGTATTGACGACGTTCTTAATATCCTTGTGATTGATTGCAATCTTGCCGCCAGGCTTAAAGTTTCTTTCGACAATCATCGGAATCTTCGCGTCAAGTACAGCACTTCCCGCCAAACCGCCGCGAATGGCTTGATATACTTTGACCGGATCGGCGCCGGCCTTTGTTCCAAGAACAAAAGCTTCAGAGACAACCGCGATGGTATTATTGACAATGGCTTGATTGACCAGCTTCGTTACTGAGCCGCTGCCCACATCGCCGATTAAAGTCGAAGTGGATCCCATAATGTCAAAATAAGGCTGCATCGCGTCAAACACGTCTTGTTCGCCCCCGCACATGATCGCGAGGGTTCCGTTAATCGCACCTGGTTCTCCCCCTGAGACCGGTGCATCGATAAATTTCACTTGTTTTTCAGCAAGCTTTTCAGCACACGTTCTCGATTCAACTGGCGTGACCGAGCTCATATCGCAGACAATTGCACCTGGCTTAATGGTTTCAGCTATGCCGCCTTCGTCGAACAAAATCTGCTGGCTGATGCTGCCGTTAGGCACGATCAAAATGACCACGTCACACTGACTGCCAATTTCCGTATAGGTTCCGGAGACAGCCCCCAATTGAGTCAGCTCTTCTACTGCTTCAGTGTTGAGGTCGTTAACAACTAATTCAACCCCGCCTTTCAGAAGATTTTTGGCCATGGGTTTTCCCATAATGCCTAAACCAATAAATCCAACTTTATTCATTCGCCTTTCCTCCCTCTGTCAACTCGTTTTAATATACCGATATATCACTTTATTCATTATACGATGTACCGATATATTAATCAAGAAAAAGTTTGCATTTTAGAAAAAAATAAGACACCTCTTATGAAAGTTTTAATCTTTCACAAGAGATATCTTGAAAATTCGCATCTAAGTTATTCACCGTCGAGCACCTCAATACGCAGGATGTCGTGCAATGGAATGCGGTAAATCGTCGGCACGCCCTCAACATCAAGCAGCAGTGATTCCTGTCCTTTGATGTCGTCTTCCGATTCCAAATACAAGTACACGCGGCCGAACCATTTTTCGTGCTCTTCGCTGTTGATGGCCACCCGTCTGCCGACCAGACTGCTCATTTCGAGCTTCGGGCCGACGCAGAGCCTGAGTTCACCTTTATAGGCCGCCTGTTCCTTTTCAACATTTTCGTAGATCGCCTTGTCTCTCGCCGGGCTGTAGCCGCTGTACAAAATGCGGAAGGGCCCACCCGTGATCTGACAGCTCATGTTCCCGATGCGGTCCTCGTCGAGCAGCTCCTGAATTTCCTGCGTCTGCCCCTTTTTGATGTAGCCGATCGTCTCCCCAGCCATCTCGACACGGATCGCGTGGGGATCGTGCAGATTCTCCGGCTCCGGAATCAGCTCCGCCTCAGTACAATCGAAGCAGTATTTGGGAATCTCCACATCCACCTGATCGTCTTCAACCAGCTGTGCCCCGCTCAATTCGTAATCCGGATTAATCCGACTGAGCGTTTGAAGCTGCGTCCTATGGTAATAGAGTCCGACGACGTCGTAATAGTAAATTTTCCAAACCGGCTGATCGGTCAGTTCGGGATCGATGTATGCCTCCTCGTCTTCATCTGAATGGTAAGCGTATTCCCGAAACTCGAGGAGAATGTCGATGATCTCCCGCCGCAGCAGATCCTCTGGCATATCCTGTCCATTTAAAAAACGCGAGGCGGCTTTAATCGCCCGATTTTCATATAAATAACCGAAATACGTCAAGTGGGCATTTTCTGTCGCGTCTAGGGTCTGCCTCAGCCGCGCCTCTAAATCCGCCGGTTCAATTTTCCTGCCGATAAAATCAATTAACGGCGCCGATAATTTTTCTCGAATATCCTGTTCTGTCATTTTCCTGTAGATCCAAATCCATCTTTTCCACGCGCGGTCTGATCCAGTTCGTCCACCAGTTCAAAATTCGGCATGACGTAAGGGATCACAACCAGCTGGGCAATCCGTTCCTCTGGTTGGATGATCCGGTCCGAATCGCTGTCGTTGTAAAGGGCGACTGTCAGCTCGCCGCGGTAGTCTTCGTCGATCACGCCGACGCAGTTTGCCGGGCGGAGGCCTTCCCGCACAGCCAAACCGCTTCTGGCAAAGATCGCGCCAAAAGTGTTCGGCGGCAGGGCGATGGCGAGGCCTGTCGGAATCATAGCCGTTTCGTGGGGCGCAATCGTCATCGGTGCGTCCAGGCAGGCGAATAAATCTGAGCCCGCCGCGTATTCTGAACCCTGAAGGGGCAGTTTCGCCCCGGATCTTATTTTCTTGATCTGCATACCTCTCTCCTCAAATTTCTAAAATAATATTCTGGTATATAAAAAGAGCAGGCCCTTAAAAGCCTGCTTTGATTTTAAATGGAGCTGAGAGCCGGATTTGAACCGGCGACCTACTGATTACGAATCAGTTGCGCTACCAACTGTGCCATCCCAGCCTGAATACTTTGCTATTATACCGAAAGCCGGTCCTATTTGCAAGACCTTTTCCAATTCTTTTTTTTATTGAAATCCTTAAAACTTAATCTTATAATAATAAATTGATTCTATAATAAAGATAGAAAAAGAAAAAGGAGGAGACACATGCCTTTAGTGACATCCACTCAAATGTTTAAAGACGCCTTGGAAGGGCATTACGCCATCGGGGCATTTAACGCCAACAACATGGAAATCATCCAGGGCATCGTCGCTGCCGCAGAACACGAGCGCTGTCCCGTTATTTTACAGGTCTCTGAAAAATCTCGAATTTATACAAATCCTGTCTACGTTTTAAAAATGGTTGAAGCTGCTGTCGAAACCTCCAACATCGACATCTGCCTTCACCTCGACGACGGACCGGATTACGACACTTGTGTCGCCTGTATTGACTCGGGCTTCACCTCTGTGATGATTGACGGCTCGCGCCTGCCCTACGCAGACAATGTGAAGCTGACGAAACAGGTTGTGACCTACGCCCACGATCACGGCGTCGTCGTGGAAGGGGGCCTTGGCGATATTCACGGCGATACCGATTCGGATATTCCCTCTGCCTTGACCAACCCGGAACAGGCGGCGGAATTCGTCCACGACACCGGCGTCGATTCCCTCGCCGTCGCCATCGGCACCTGCTACGGCCCGTACAAATTCAAGACGGAGCCAACGCTGGCCTTCGACCGTCTGAAGGATTTGACTTCTTATCTCGATAATCTGCCTCTGGTGCTGCACGGCGCGTCCTCTGTGCCGAAGGAATTTGTCGATCTCAACAACCAATACGGCGCCGCCATCGAACGCGCACAGGGCGTCCCTGAGGATCTGCTCCGCGACGCTGCGCGGATGGGGATATGCAAAATCAACATCGAAACGGATTTAAATCTCGTGATGACGGCTTGTATCCGCCAGTTCTTTGTCGAGCATCCCGAAGCCTACGACCCTCACGAATACCTCGGACCGGGCCGCAGGGCGATCCGTTCAATGGTCATCCACAAAATGCGCCAAGTCCTCGGCTGCAGCAAGAGGCTTTAAGCGATGATCACGTACCGCATTCCGGCCAATGCGTCCGGTCAGCGCCTTGACCGATTTCTCGTCAAATTTATGCCCGAAGCCGGCAAGGGGCTTTTAATGAAAATGACGCGGAAAAAGCGCGTCAAGCTCAACGGCCGCCGTGCCGAACCCAAAGACACCATTCAGGAGGGAGATACGCTGACCTTCTATTTTTCAGACGAGACCTACGCCAAATTCAGAGGCGCGTCCGCTGATGAAGCTCCGAAAAAGAAGCCCCTTCCCGATTCCCTCAGCGCGCTAATTCACCCGCCGCTGTACGAAGACGCGCAGATCCTTGCCGTCAACAAGCCAGCGGGGCTTTTGACCCAGCCGGATCACACCGGCGACCCCTCGATTGCCGATCTCGCCGCGGCATTTTCCGACGGCACTTTCCACGCGGCGCCGGCTAACCGCCTCGACCGCGGCACCTCCGGCGTCGTGCTGATTCCGAAAAATTACGAGACGCAGAAAACCCTGATCCGATCGATCCGGGAACGGAAGACGCACAAGACCTACCTCGCTTTGGTCTTCGGCACACTCACACATCCTGGCCGCTGCGACGATCAGCTTCTCCGCGAGCACAACAAAACACGCGTCTCGGATTCCGGGAATGGGGTCCACGCCGCCCTGCGCTACCAGCCGGTTCAATCAAAAGGTGGGTTCACGCTGCTCGAAATCGACCTGTTTACCGGGAAAACCCACCAGATCCGCGCCCAGCTCGCCCACATCGGCCACCCAATTGTCGGCGACATCAAGTACGGCTCAAAAAAGGCGAATCAAGCATTCTGGGACCGCTATCACTTAAACCATCCCCTGCTTCACGCGGCGCATTACACGCTGAGCGCACCGACGTTAAGCTTCGACATCCAGGCGCCGATTGAAGATCCGGCTTTTCTGGCGATCCTGCACGCGCTGAATTTCAACAAAGCAATATAAGCAGTAGAAAGAGAGCATTTTATGGGTTACTGGCATTCCCGAGGACTCCGGGGATCCGTTCTTGAGGATTTAATCAATCAAAGCAATCATTACTACATGACCCACGGCCTAGCCGTGATGCAGAAAATTCCAACGGCGATCACGCCGGTGGAGCTCGATCAGCAGAAGGGCGTCATCAAGCTCGCGTATTTCGACGCGAAAAGCACGGTCGATTACGTCGGCAACGTCCAGGGCATTCCGGTGTGCTTCGACGCCAAGGAAACCAACCTGAAGAATCTGCCGCTCTACAACATCCACGAGCACCAGGTCGCGTTTATGGATGCCTTCCAAAAGCAAGACGGCCTGACCTTTTTAATCGTCTATTTCAAACAGACCGATCAATATTTTCTGCTGCCCTTCGAGGTGCTGATGCAGTATTGGAACGGCGCCAAAAAGGGCGGGCGCAAATCGATCCCGCTTTCTGCTTTTGATCCTCAATACTTAATTCATTCGGAGGGCGGCATTCAGCTGCACTACCTCGAAGCGCTCAACCGCTATTTAGTTAATTTGAACAAAGGAGGCCAATAAATGGCAGAAATGAAAAAAATTCCAAGCTTTACCGTCAATCATCTGAAATTAAAACGAGGCATTTACGTGTCCCGTAAGGACCAGGTCGGCGACCAAATCGTCACGACCTTCGACATCCGCATGAAGGCGCCGAACCGTGAACCGGTGCTCAACACCGCGGAATGCCACACCATCGAACATCTCGGCGCCACTTACCTGCGCAACGACCCGAAAATTTCCGATCAGATCATCTATTTCGGGCCGATGGGCTGCCGCACCGGCTACTACCTCGTCATGAAGGGCGACCTCGAATCGAAGGACGTCGTGCCACTGGTGACAGATCTCTACAAATTTATGGCGGATTTTGAAGGGGACGTCCCGGGCGCCGCGGCCAGAGACTGCGGCAACTACCTCGACCAAAATCTCAACATGGCCAAATACGAATCGAAGAAATTTTTAACCGAAGTCCTCGACCACATTGACGACAGCCGGCTGATTTATCCAAATTAAATTTTTCTGATTGACATAAAAAACAACAGCGTGCCTCAAAATCAAATCGACTTTGAGACACGCTGTTTTTTAATCGCAAAAATATTAAACAGGATAATAGGTCTTGAGAATTTTTTCCCGTTCGACCCAATCGGGCATCACGCTTTTCATCGCCGCGAAAAACGCGTTGTTGTGGCTCGGGAATTTCAAATGCAGCACCTCGTGCTGCGCGACAAAGGCTGTGCATTCGTCCGGCACCTTGATCAGCTCGAGGTTTAAAATCAAAAGGCCCGTTCTGGGGTTGCACGCGCCCCATTGGTCCAGCATCCGTTTGATTCTCAGCCGCGGCATTTTGCCCTTGACGTAGGGCGCCGCGTTGAGCATCGCCTTAGCGACCATGCCCGCAAAAAGCGCCTTCGCCTGATTGTAGTACCATTCATCGAGCACCGCCGCGTTGGTCACAGGACTCTTCGGGTTGGATGAATGCAGCACGAGATGGCCCTGACAGATTTCCGCCGTATCCTCTGATGGATCGGCGGTCAGCTTCACAACCAGCGGGTAGTAGCGGCCGCGGTATTTGTGGAGTTCACCTGTGGTGAACCGATATTTTTTTTCGTGTTCCGGAATAATTTTATATGGAAATTTAGTTTGTTCAAGTTTCATGTTATAATTATAAACCAAAACGGACTCAAATAATTGGCTGATGCCGATAAATTATTGTACGAAAGATAAAAGAGGAACCTATATGGAATCAAAATTAAATGTAATCCTGCTGTCACACACCCCAGACCCTGAAAAAGTAGTCGCTTCCGCCGCAAAGCTCTGCTACTCCGCGTCGGATATTCAAGCTCTGACCGAAAAACAGACGCCTGAAAAGGTGAAAGCCTTTTTGGAACGGCTCTCCAATTACGGACACATGTCCCCTGTTGAGCACATCAGCTTCACCTTCGGCATCGAAGGGGTCAGCCGCTCCCTGACCCACCAGCTGGTGCGCCACCGCCTGGCCAGCTACAGCCAAAAATCCCAGCGCTACGTCACTGAGGGCCAGTTCGATTACATCGTCCCGCCGGCAATCGCCGACATTCCCGAAGCGAAGGCCCTCTACCTGAAGACGATGGAAGCGGACCAACGGGCTTACGACGAATTGGTCGACCGCTTGACCGCACACCACAAGGCCGCATTGATGGATCAGGGAAAATCCGAAAAGGACGCCCAGGCCGCCGCTCAGAAAAAAGCTTTTGAGGACGCGCGCTACGTCCTGCCCAACGCCTGTGAAACCAAAATTATCGTGACCATGAACGCCCGGGAACTGCTGCACTTTTTCAATCTGCGCTGCTGCCGGCGCGCCCAGTGGGAAATCAGAGCCTGCGCCACGCAGATGCTGAAACTCGTCAAGCCCGTCGCGCCGACCCTTTTCGCGTCGGCCGGCCCCTCCTGCCTCGAAGGGCCCTGCCCTGAGGGCGCGATGTACTGCGGCGACATCAAGGGTGTGCGCGAAGCCTTCAAAAATCTATAAAACCACCAATCAAAAAGAGCTCCTGTGAAAGGAGCCCTTTTTGTATGCTTGAATCAAATCAAACTTTACATTTCAAATTTCTTGTGAATGTGAACCATCGCTTCCTTGGCTCTTTCCTTGTCGATCAAGCAGCTGATTTTGATTTCAGAGGTTGAAATCGTCAGGATGTTGATGCCCAATTCGTAGAGCGCTTCAAAAAACTGGCTCGCAATTTCCGCATTGGCGACGACACCTGTGCCGACAATGGAAAGCTTGGCCACGCCCTGATCGAATTCAACCTTCTGAGCGCCGACATCAAAGGCAAATTTCTGCGACACTTCGACGGCCTTCTGGAGCTCATCGACATTGACAGTAAACGAAATGTCGTTGACCGCGGTCCGGTTGACATTCTGAACGATCATATCGACGTGAATGTTCTGAGCGGCCAAAAACGAGAACAGTCGAAAAGCGATCCCCGGTTTGTCCGGCACTTCCAGAATTGAAATTTTTGCAATATCTTCGTCGAGCGCAATGCCTCGAATTAACACCTTTTCCATGCGATTGACTTCCTCCTTGATCAATGTGCCCGGGTTGTCGTTAAAGGATGACCGAACAACCAGCGGCAGTTTATACTTTTCAGCCAGCTCGACGGAACGGGTATGCAGCACGCCGGCCCCGAGACTCGCCATTTCCAATACTTCCTGATATGAAATTTCGTCGATTTTCTTCGCGTCCGGCACGATGCGCGGGTCCGCGTCGTAAACTCCGTCCACGTCGGTGTAAATTTCGCAGCTTTCCGCCTTGAGCGCCGCGGCCAACGCCACAGCGGACGTGTCTGAGCCGCCCCGGCCGAGGGTTGTGACTTCGTCCCGATCGTCGATGCCCTGGAAGCCCGCGACGATGACCACCTGATGGGTGTCGATTTCCCGCTGCAGTCGGCTCGTATCGATGCCTTCGATGCGCGCTTTTTTGTGCACTTCTGAGGTTTTAATGCCGCACTGGGCCCCGGTCAGAGAAATGACAGAGTGGCCGAGGGCCTGAATGGCCATGGCCAGAAGCGCGATACTTTCCTGTTCGCCTGTCGCCATCAAGACGTCCAATTCCCGGCTTGGGGGATTGGGGTTGATCGACTTGGCCATTTCCACCAGATGATCGGTCTGCTTGCCCATGGCCGAAACGACGACGACCATTTTCTTGCCTTCGTCCGCCCGGTCGACAATGCGCTTCGCAACGCGTTTAATGCGGTCTACTGATCCGACTGAGGTGCCGCCGTATTTTTGTACAATTAAATTTTCCATCGGCAGCCTGCTTATTCGTAAATGCGCGCGTAAAACAGCTTCGGTGTCCGTTCCTTAAGGCGTTCGACCAGCGAATCGAAAACGTCCGCCTGGATTTCAGAGGTCGTGAAGAACACGTCGTCACCGCTCACCACGATCTGTCCTCTGCCCTTATCCGCGTTCATCACGGACATGACGTAAGCCAGTTCGTCGTTGTTCGTCACATGGACGCGCAGGTAGTAGCGGCCGGAGAAGCCGGAATTGCCCATCTTGTGCAGATCCTTGTCGAGCTTTTTGTAATGGGGATTGCGTTCTTCCTTCAGGCTGTTGATGATGTAGAGCACGTCGCCGACGACCGCGTTGGCTGTCGCGTCCTTGCCGGCGCCTTTGCCGTAAAACTGCAGTTCGCCGATGACGTCCCCTTTAATGGAAATGATGTTAAATTCCGAATCGACATGACCCATCATCGATTCATTCGGGAAAAGCACCGGTTCGACTGTCGTGTACACTTGATTTTTGTTGAGCAGCTTAGAGTGGCCGAGATATTTGATGACGTAGCCGATGGATTTGACCATTTCCACGTCGACAGCTTCAACGTCAGACAGGCCGCGTTTTTTGATATCTTCGTCGCGGATGATGCCGCCGTAAGCCAAAGTTGACAGGATGGCGAGCTTTCTCGAGACGTCGTAGCCTTCGATATCGGCCGTCGGGTCCGCTTCGGCAAAGCCGATTTTCTGAGCCAGCTTCAGGGTTTCGTCGAAATCGGCGTTATTTTCCGTCATATTCGACAGGATGAAATTGGTCGTCCCGTTGAGGATCCCCATGATTTCATCGATGTGGTTGATTTTCAATTCTTCGTTCAGCGAGCCGATAATCGGAATCCCGCCGCCGACTGCCGCTTCGTATCTTAAGAAAACGTGGTGTTCGTCGGCAATGGCGTTGAGCTCTGCAAAATATTCAGACAGCACGGCCTTGCTCGCCGTCACGACGTTTTTATCGTGTTCCAGCGCGGTTTTGATCATCTTGTGTTCAAAATCCATCCCACCCAGGAGGGAAACCACAATCTTGATTTCAGGATCGTTCATGATCAAATCGGGATCGGTCACGATTTCGCAGTGATGATCGGACGGATCGACCTTTTTGTTCGGGTTTTTATCCAAAATTTTAGTGATATATACAGGTTCATCTAAATTGTCAGCAAAACGACCCTTGTGCAGGTTGATTAATTCGTAAACTCCTGTACCGATCGTTCCAAATCCGAGTAGTGCAATATTCACGATATGACCTCATTTCTTGATTTCAAATACAATTTTTTCTTGTAATTCAATTTAAATCATTCTATCATAGAAATAGATTGCGTCGCAATTTTTTATTGCGCATTCTACGATTTTTTAAAACTTGGAGGAGCTTTATGCCAATCGACTACCGAGACCACTATGTCAGTACCCGCGGAAGCGAACAGAATATCACTGCCTCTCAGGCCATTATCGCCGGCCTGGCAAAAGACGGCGGACTGTACGTGCCTTCCTTTATACGGGACTGTCATTTTGATATTAACAGCATGCTGAACCAATCCTACAGCGAAGTCGCGCAGACGATCTTTAACGCCTTTCTCGACGATTTCACGCCTGAACAGATTGAACAGTGCGTCCACGACGCCTACCAGACAGGGCTGTTCGAAGACAACGCCTGCCCGGTTCACGTTCAAAAGGCGGCCGACCGCTACTTCTTAGAACTCTACCACGGCCCGACCTGTGCCTTTAAGGATATGGCGCTGACCATTCTGCCCCATTTCATGACCAACTCCGTCAAGATCCAGAACATCGGACGGGAAATCGTCATCTTGACCGCCACCTCCGGCGACACCGGCAAGGCCGCGCTGTCCGGTTTCTGCGATGTGCCGGGCATCGACATCATCGTCTATTACCCGAAGGACGGTGTATCTCCGGTTCAGGAAAAGCAGATGCTGACCCAGACCGGAAAGAACACCTGCGTCGTCGGCGTCCGCGGCAATTTCGACGACACTCAGAACGGCGTCAAGGCAATCTTTTCAGATCAGGCGCTCAACGCCGACATCAACGCCAAAGGCTACCAGCTTTCCTCGGCCAATTCCATCAACATTGGCCGCCTGCTGCCCCAAGTCGTTTACTATTTCTACAGCTACTGCGATTTGGTGCGCCAGGGCGCCATCGCCTGCGGCGATCCGGTCAACTTCGTCGTGCCGACAGGCAACTTCGGCGATATTCTGGCTGGCTACTACGCGGCACTAACTGGGCTTCCGGTCAATCGGTTTGTCTGTGCGTCCAATGCCAACCGCGTCCTGACGGATTTCTTTGAAACCGGCGAGTACAACCGCAAGCGCCCGTTCTACAAGACGATGTCACCGTCCATGGATATTCTGATCTCCAGTAATTTGGAACGCCTGCTCTACGACGTCTCCAGGGATCCGGAAGAAGTCGCACAGTGGATGCGCGCTCTCCAGAGCGACGGCAGCTACGCCGTCCCCGACGCCATCAAGGCGCAGACGAAAAAGGCCTTCTGGGGCGGCTTTGCCGATGAAGATCAAACCTCAGCGGCCATCGCCGACATGTTCAAAAACCACGGCTACCTGATCGACCCGCACACCGCTGTCGCGAGCTGCGTGTACGACCAGTACAAGGACGAAACCGGCGACACGACTCCAACCATCGTGCTGTCCACGGCAAGCCCTTACAAATTCGCCACCAATGTGTACAAAAGCATTTACGGCGATATCCCTGAAAATCTCGACGATTTCGACGTGCTGACCGCTTTGTCCGACGCTACGTCGACCGCAATTCCAAAGCCGTTAGCAGGCCTCGCCGATCGTCCAAATCTTCACGATCACGTCTGCGGTGTCGACGACATGGCCGACAGCCTTCAGGACTTTTTAAACCGACTGAAATAATTTTTATATAATATAGGAAAGAAATAAAAGGAATCGAAAATGACTGATCATCCAATGCTTCACAACCGCGGGATTCAGGTCAAGGTTCCCGGCACCTCCGCCAACATCGGTCCGGGCTTTGACGCTTTCGGTCTCGCGTTTAACCTCTACAATTCTTTTACTTTTATGGAAAAAAACGACGGCAAACTGACCATCCGCGGCGTATCCCGCAAATATCAGGGCGCCAACAATTTGGTTTACCGCGCGATGCAGCGCGTCTTTAAGCGCGTGCACTACTACCCAAAGGGCCTCTACATCTACACCGAAACCGGCGTTCCAGTCAGCCGCGGACTCGGCTCCTCCGCCACCTGCATCGTCGGCGGTCTGGTCGGGGCCAACGCCCTCTGCGGCAGCCCCCTCACACAGGACGAGCTTTTCGACATCGCGGTTGACATGGAAGGCCATCCCGACAACATCGCGCCGGCCATGTTCGGCGGCTTGGTCTGCTCCATCGGCAGCCATCATCATTATCAATACATCAGAAAGGAAGTGGCGGATACCTTCGCTTTCCATCTGATTGTGCCGGATTTTGAGCTTTCGACCAAGGCTGCCCGCGCCGCACTGCCCGACAAGATTCCGAGAACGGACGGCGTCTTCAACGTCGCCCACGCGACGATGACCTACCTCGCCCTTGCAGAAGGCCGGCCGGACGTCCTGAAGAACAGCATGAACGACAAGCTGCACGAACCCTACCGCAAGCATTTGATCCGCTCCTTTGACGCGGTAAAACGCACCGCGCTGCACTACGGCGCTTTGGGCGTCTGCATCTCCGGCGCCGGTCCGACCATTCTGGCCATCACCCAGAAAAACAATCTGTCCGCATTTTCTGAACACATGCGGGATTATTTAAGCAAGAAAGAGCCCAATTGGCAGTATTACGACTTGTCGCCCGACAACGAAGGCACGACCATCGATTTCAACGTTGAAGTCGATTTATGATCTGAATTTTGTACAAGAGTTGGGAAGAATTTGTGAATTCGAGTATAGTTCTTCCCCGTTCTTTCTGATATAATCAACGTATTCTTGAAAATTTACAGGAGGCTTTTCATGAAAACTTATCAACCGGTCAAAGAAGGCAAGGTTCGGGAAATTTACGATATCGGCGACGCCTTAGTCATGGTGGCAACCGACCGTATCTCCGCGTTCGACGTCATCTTGAAAAATAAAATTGTCAAAAAGGGCACGGTATTGACCCAGATGTCCAAATTCTGGTTCGACTACACCGAAGACATCATTCCCAATCATATGATTTCCGTCGACGTGGCCGATATGCCGGAATTCTTCCAGAATGAAAAATACGACGGCAACAGCATGCTCTGCAAAAAGCTGACCATGCTCCCGATCGAATGCATTGTCCGCGGCTACATCACCGGCAGCGGCTGGAAAAGCTACCAGGAAAACGGCACGGTCTGCGGCATCAAACTGCCTGACGGCCTGATCGAATGCGACAAGCTTCCAGAACCTATTTACACCCCGAGTACCAAGGCGGATCTCGGCGACCACGACGAAAACATCAGCTTTGAACAGAGCATCGACGTCCTGGAAAAACACTTCCCGGGACACGGCGAGGCTTACGCCAAGGCGCTCCGCGACAACACGATTGCGCTGTACAAAAAATGTGCAGATTACGCCCTTTCCAAGGGGATCATCATCGCCGACACCAAATTTGAATTTGGACTCGACGAAAACGGCAGCCTCGTCATTGGCGACGAAATGCTCACACCGGACAGCAGCCGCTTCTGGCCGCTGGAAGGCTACAAGCCAGGTCAGGGACAGCCGTCCTTCGACAAACAGTACGTCCGCGACTGGCTCAAGGCTAACCCGGATTCCGATTACAATCTGCCCCAGGACGTCATCGACAAGACCATCGATAAATACAAAGAAGCCTATCATCTGCTCACCGATAAAACCATCGACTAAACGTATAAAAAAACAGAGCGGTTTGAAAATTTCAAATCGCTCTGTTTTTTATTGCGCCGGATTATTTTTCGATGTTCTTGATCAGGTTGACCATTTCGATCGCGGAGCAGGCCACATCGTAGCCCTTGTTGCCCGCCTTGGTCCCCGCACGTTCGACAGCTTGTTCGATGTTTTCGGTCGTCAGAACGCCAAAGAGCACCGGAATCCCCGTGTTCAAGCTGACCTGCGCGATGCCCTTGCTGGCTTCGTTGCAGACGTAATCGTAATGGCTGGTTGCGCCGCGAATGACCGCCCCGAGACAGATCACCGCGTCGTACTTGCCGGACTGGGCGAATTTCTGCGCGATCAGCGGAATTTCAAAGGCGCCGGGCACCCAGGCGATGTCGATGTCGTCGTCGTTTACGCCGTGGCGGATCAGCGCGTCCTGCGCGCCGGAGACCAGCTTCGACACGATAAATTCGTTAAAACGCGCCGCCACAATGGCAACCTTAATTTGTTGTGCAACAACCTTACCTTCTAATTTGTTCATGATTTTGCCTTCTTTCTCAATTCTTTTATTCTTTAAATTATTCTTCTTCGCTCTTTTTTGCTTCTTCTGCCTTGCTGTAGCTGATCGGATAAGCGTGGACGTGACGGTCGTGTTCGTAATGGGTCATGTGGTTCATTCGATTCTGCTTCGTCATCAAGTAGTTGTAATCGTAAGGCTGAGCCTCGATTTCAATCGGCACCCGTTCTTCGATCGTAATACCGTAGCCGGAAAGCCCTGTGATTTTCTGCGGGTTGTTCGTCAACAGGCGCAGCCGCTTCGCGCCGATGTCTCGGAGAATCTGCGCGCCGACGCCGTAATCTCTTAAATCCGGCGGAAAGCCCAGCTTGATATTGGCTTCAACCGTGTCGTAACCCTGTTCCTGAAGGGCGTAGGCCTTGATTTTGTTGATGAGCCCGATGCCTCGGCCTTCCTGTCTCAGATAAACCAGCACGCCCCGGCCTTCTCTGGCAATCTGGCGCATGGCCTGGTGCAGCTGATCGCCGCAGTCACAGCGTGAGGAACCGAAGACGTCCCCAGTCAAGCATTCAGAATGCACGCGGCAGAGCACCGGCTCGCCGTTGGCTACATCACCCATCGTCAGCGCGACGTGATGTTCTCCGTTGATTTTATTGCGGTAGCCGTAAATTCTGAAATTGCCGTAGGCTGTCGGCAGATTGGCTTCGGCCTCGCGAACCATGATCGTGTCGTTCTTGACACGGTATTTAATCAAATCGTCGATGGTCACCACGGTGAAATCGTGTTTTTCGGCTAATTCCAATAATTCGGAGGTGCGCATCATCGTGCCGTCGTCGCGCATCACTTCGCAGCACAGCCCCACCGGTTTCAGTCCGGCAATGTTCATCAGGTCGACCGTCGCTTCGGTGTGGCCGCCGCGGGTCAAAACCCCGCCGCGTCTGGCCTGAAGCGGGAACATATGACCCGGCCGTCTGAATTCCTCGGGCTTAACGTCATCGGCAACGGTTTTCATCGCTGTGTACGACCGTTCGTAAGCGGAAATACCGGTTGTCGTGTCGACGTGGTCGATGGAAACGGTAAAGGCCGTGCTGTGGTTGTCCGAATTTTCGTCGACCATCTGCGGCAGATCCAGCTTCTGACACCACGCTTCGCTCATCGGCATGCAGATCAGCCCCTTGGCCTCACTGGCCATCATATTCACGTTTTCCGGTGTTGCGAATTCCGCCGCGCAGATCATATCCCCTTCGTTTTCACGGTCCGGGTCGTCGATGCACAGGATGATCTTGCCATCTCTTAAATCCTGCGCTGCCTGTTCGATTGTACCTATTGATTTTGCCATTTGTTGTCTCTTTTCTATCCTTCTATACTCTGTATGATTAAAAGCCGTATTTTTTTAAAAATTCAAGGCTTAAGCCGCTGTCTTTTTGATTGTTTTCATCTCCCGTCAGCATCCGGTCACACCATTTTTCGATGTACTTCCCAACCATATCGCATTCGAGATTGACCGCGTCGCCGACGTCCTTCTGTCCCAGCGCCGTCACCTCCAGCGTGTGCGGGATGATCGACACTTTAAAAGATGTGTCGTCTACGTCCGCTACCGTCAGGCTGATGCCGGACATCGCGATGGACCCCTTTTCGACGATGTAATTCAAAATATCCTTCGGCGTCTTAACCGTGAACCACACCGCGTTGTCGTCCCGCCGCCTGTCGGTAATGATGCCGACGCCGTCGATGTGGCCGGCGACCATGTGACCGTTGAAGCGGCCGTCCGCGGGCATCGCCCGTTCGAGATTGACGCCGTCTCCAACTTTAAGTTTCGCCAGCGCGCTGCGGTTGAGGGTTTCGGCCATGACGTCCGCCGTAAAATACCGGCTGCCAACCGTCGTCGCCGTCAGACAGACGCCGTCGGTCATGATGCTGTCGCCGATCTGCGTGCCGTCGAGTACCGTGCTGCAGCCGACGGTCAAAATGCAGGAGCGCGCGCCCTTTTTAATGCCCTGAATCGTGCCGATTTCTTCCACAATGCCTGTAAACATTCGTACTCCTCTCTTTTATTCCGTGTAGACCGGATAACCGGTGATGCAGAGATCGCGGTCGTAAGAGGCGACTGCGACGCCGTCAAGCTGCACCGCCTGACTCATTTTATCGACGCCGACGCCGCCGACCGGCGAGGGCGCACCGACACCGCCGACGATTTTTGGCGCGACAAAGGCGTGAACCTTGTTGATCAGCCGGGCTTTCAACATCGATCCCATCAGCGTCCCGCCGCCCTCGAGAAGGATGCCGTCGATTTCGCGCTCAGCCAGGACTGCCATTGCCTTTTTAAGATCGATCTCTCCCGATGTGTCTAACTCAGAGGGGATAATCTGAACACCCTGCTCCTCCAGCGCAGCCCGCTTGTCCGCATCCGCGTCCGCTCCGGCGAGCACCCACGTCGGGATATCCCTTGCCGTCTTCACGAGGACCGCGTCCATTGGCATGCGCAGATGGGTATCGCAGACGATGCGGACGGGATCGACGCCGTCATCGATGCGGCAGTTGAGCATCGGATCGTCACTGAGCACAGTGCCGAGGCCGCACATGATCCCTTTGTAATGCCGACGCAGCCGATGGACCGCTTTGCGCGACGCCTCGCCGCTGACCCATTTGGAGTCACCCGACGCTGTCGCGATCTTGCCGTCTAATGTCATCGCGTATTTCGCGTCGACAAAGGGCCGATGCGCCGTCATGTAATATTCAAAGACCTCATTGAGTTTTCGGCAGTCGTCCTCAAGTATACCGGTTGTGACTTCAATGCCGGCGTCTCTTAAAATCTGAACCCCTTTGCCGGCGACGATCGGATTGACATCCATCGCTCCGACAAAAACCCGAGCGATTTTCTTTTCGATGATGATGTCGGTGCACGGCGGCGTGCGGCCGGTGTGGCAGCACGGCTCAAGGGTGACGTACAAATCTGCGCCTGCCGGATCCTCCTGGCAGTGAATCAGGGCGTTGCGCTCTGCGTGATAACCGCCGATGTACTCGTGAAAGCCCTCGGAGATGATCCGTCCGTCTTTGACGACCACGCAGCCCACCATCGGGTTGGGCGACGTGCGGCCGTCTGCCTGCCGCGCCAGCGCCAAGGCCCTCCGCATGTAAGCTTCTCTGTCTGATGTTTCTTTTTCTGTCATGCAGCTTCCTTTCTACCAGGACGCCAATAAAAAAACGCCCTGAAAAATCAGGGCGTCGAGCTCAACAAAACGGTTCGATCTTCTTTCATCCGGACTATAACCGTCGGTCCCGGAATTTCACCGGATCATGCCAAATGGCTCGCGGACTTTACCGCCGATAGGGAATTTCACCCAACCCTGAAGATTGAAATATTTATTTTTTACACAAAACAGTATAGAGAAAACGCCGTCATCTGTCAAGACGGACGCGAGAAAATTTTCAGATACGTTGGCGGCACCGCCTTCGTCATCCAAATGCCGTTGGCCGAGAGGTAAAAGACCAGACCGTCCTTGGCCATCCGTCCGGCGTCGATCTGAAAGACGACCGGCCTGCCGTGGCGGCTGCCGACTTTTTTCGCCGTCTCGGGATCCTTTGACAGGTGCACGTAAAGCCGGCCCATCGGCCGAAGACCCTCTTTTAAAATGGCCGCCACCGATTTTTCGCCGGTGCCGTGCCACAAAATATCGGGCGGCGTCAGCTGCTCGGGCTCCACGTCTACAGGGATCGAATGGCCTTGATTCGCCCGGATTTTGGTGTGATCGGCGTTGAACGCGTAGCGCTGCTTCGCGTCGGTGCGGACAATTTTTTCAAGATAAGGCCGGTCAAAGGTGCGGGTTCTGGCCATGCCGGCGATCAGCGCGTCCACATCCGCCCAGCCGTGGCGGTCCAAGGTGATGCCGATTTTTTCTGGATGATGCCGGAGGACGAGACTTAAAAATTTGCTGTCGCGGGTCTGCCGCTTGGCCGGCGTGTCTGGCTTCCTCCGCCAGGTCCGGCCTCGGTCATCGACGGTGAAAATGTCGGTATAGCGCGGACCATGGGTCCCCAGCTCAGACTGAATCAGGGCGATGCGCGTTACCACGCCGTCGGCCCGATCCAGGTGGACGTCGAAGGGCGCCGCGCTTTTCGCTCTGCGCAGCATCGTGATATGCGGCCTGAAGGGCTTACGGTCGTAGGCAATACCTGCTCGATCGAGGGCCTGCCTGAGGCGTCCGGCCAATTCGGCAAGCTTTGGCTGACTGTCCGGGGCCGCCCAGATCGTGTCGCCAAAACGCCCGCTCTGGGAAAGCTTGAGATGAAAAGACGCAAAACGCATCTTTTTCAGCACGTGCACTGCGGTATCGCGCTGATTTGGATCACACTCACCCAAAAACGCCAGCGTCAGATGCAGGTTTTCCTCCGGTGTAAAACGGCCAGTCACCCCCTGACGTTTTAAATCCGCCTGTGCCCGGGCAATGGCCCGACGCTGTGATTTTGACAAATGGATACCGATAAAAAGCCGCATGTCCGCCTCCGCTGATTCAAAAAATTAAAAGGGATAAGTCCCGTCCAGATAGCCGATTAAAAAATCCTTGGCCAGGCTGTTGGGACGGATGGCCTCTCTGGCCTCGTCAACAGTGAACCATTTCCACTTGTCGACTTCCCAGTTCGGCTCGGGCTTGCCCTTCACAATCGCCGTGAAATTGAGCATCAAGGTGTTCGTGGGCTTAAAGTAATGGGAACGGTTGAACTTCAGCTTCTGAACCTCTAAATGCATCTCCTCGTTCACTTCTCGTCGCACCGCGTGTTCGGCGTCCTCGCCTCGGTTGACGTAGCCTGCCACCAAAATGTAGCTAGGCCTGCCGTACTGCTGGATCAGCAGAATATGGTCCTGGTCCTCGTTCATCACAATGGTGCTGATGGCCGTGTTAAACACCGGGAAGCGGTATTCCTCGCAGACGGGGCAGTAGGGCACGATGCCCTCGTCTTTCAGATAGCGGTGCAGCAGCGATGAGCCGCAAAACATACAGTGGGTCATTTCAGGTGTAGACATTTTAAATTCCTTTTCTATTTTTTATGATTGCTGCACTGCGATGTGATCGCCCCGGTCGACTGCGACGTGATAGCCGGTCCGTTCGATCCGCAGCGCCATGCATCGCCTGCATTCGGCCGCCTCGTCGCCCGTACAGATCTTCCCATCGTAGAGCAGGTATTTGCCGCGGACACTAGTCGGCGAAAGATTGGGCATGACGACGTTGGCGCCGGCTAGTATGCCCTTTTCCCGTCCAGTCGGGTCGATGGTCCCGAGGGCTGTCGTCGCCGGCAGCAACACGTCTGGCTGCATCAGCCGGATGATCGCCAGCAAGTGCAGCGTCATTTCAAGGCTCCCCTGCGCTTGGGTGCCAAAGGGTGTGTCCTTCTGGGGAATGAACGGCCCGATGCCGATCATTTCCGGCTGAAGCTCGCGCATGAACAGGAGGTCGTCGACCAGATAATCGAGAGTCTGGCCGGGTGAACCCACCATCATACCGGCGCCGACCTGATAGCCAATGGCCTTCAGCGTCTTGAGACAGCGCTTTCGATTTTCGCCGGACAGCTCCGGCGGATGCAGCATCCTGTAATGCTCGGGATTGGCCGTTTCGTGGCGCAGCAAATACCGATCGGCGCCGGCTTCGAAATAGGCGCGGTAGCTGGCCTCGGATTTCTCCCCGATCGACAGCGTCACCGCACAGTCCGAGTGGCGCGCCTTGATCTCGCGGACTAAATTGCAGATCCGCGCGTCGGAATAGGCCGGGTCCTCTCCGCCCTGGAGCACAAAGGTTCTGAAATCGAGATCGTAGCCTCGATCGCAGCAGTCTAAAATTGTCTCGTCGTCTAAACGGTAGCGGGAAATACGCGCGTTATCTCGACGAATGCCGCAATAATAGCAGTTGTTTTTGCAGACGTTGGTAAATTCGATGAGGCCGCGGAGGTAAACGGCCTTGCCGTACACCGCTTCCCGGACACGGCGGGCCGCGGCGTAAAGTATTTCAGCCTCTGCGTCGGTGAGTGTGCTCAGCAGTTGCTTAAAATCCTCCCGCGGAAGATTGTGGGTCTCGGTCAGCCGTTTAATGCGTTCCTCATTTTTCGTGGCCATCCAGCACCTCGAGGCTGCGGTCTAAAATGCCGTTAATTTCAGCGATGACCGTGCCGTAATTCGTAAAGGGCACGTGCTGGCGCACCGCCCTTGCCATTCTCGATTTGATTTCCGTCCCGCTCTGCATGCACCCGCCGCAGTGCACCACCATCGCGTAGGGACTTAAATCCGCCGGGAAACTCTTGCCCGACGACGTTTCAAAGACAAGCTGCTTCCCCGTCTGCTTCTGAATCCAATGGGGCAGCTTGACGGTCCCGATATCGTAGCACTGTCTGTGATGGGTACAGCCTTCCGCCATCAAAATCCTGTCGTCGTCCTGCAGATGATCCAGCGCGTGCACGCCGTCAACGGCCGTCTTTAAAAAGCCCTTGTGCCGCGCCATTAAAATCGAGAAGGACGTCAGCAGCACCGACCGCGGCACGACCGAAGCCACCTTCTTAAAGGCCTGGGAGTCCGTCACGACCAGTGCCGGCGGGTTTTGCAGAGAAGCCAGCGTTTCGGGCAGCTCCGTTTCCCGACAGCAGATGCCCATCGCGCCGATGTCGAGCAGTTCACGGAGGACCTGCTGCTGCGGCAGAATCAGCCGCCCCTTTGGCGCCGATTCGTCAATCGGAATCACGAGTACCACCACGTCACCCATGGCGACCAAATCGCTGATGATCGGCTTGTCCTCAGATTTCGGCTGCATCGCCGCGATTTTTTCCTTGAGTTCGTCGATATGCCAGCCGGTTTTCGCCGACACGTCGATTTCGTTGTCGCCGCGATCCGGCAGATTTTCTCTGAGGTCAGCCTTATTGTACACCACCAGATAGGGCAGATCTTTTTCTTTAAAGCGGCTGATCAGCGCCTTGTCTTCTTCGGACAGGCCCTTTCCGCCGTCAACGACCAGAACCGCGATATCCGTGCGTTCCATTTCCCGGTAGCTTCTCGCGACGCGTTTAGCGCCGAGCTCGCCGACGTCGTCGGTTCCTGGGGTATCCACAATCAGCACCGGACCCAACGGCAGAATTTCCATCGTCTTTTCCACCGGGTCGGTCGTCGTTCCCGCTTTTTCCGACACCACCGCCAGATCCTGTCCTGTCACCGCGTTGACGACGCTGGATTTTCCAGCGTTGCGCTTTCCGAAAAAGGTAATGTGGAGCCGTTCGCCCGCCGGCGTTTCATTGAGTGTTGCCATTTTTGATCTCCTTCGCTAAATTGCTGAATTCACCGTTGTCAAAAAGATTCACCGCGCGGTCATAGCCGATCCTCCCAGAAAAAGCAAAATGATGCAGGGGGATCAACTTCGCCCGATCCGGTATCAGCGGGGCATAAAGCCGATCTGCCATCACGGTTTGTGCGCCGCCAACCGCCGTCTTGACTGCCGCCTCCCCATTCACGGAAATAACCTGGCCCGCGCACAACGCCTTCGAGCATTCCGTCGGCACCACCACGCGGACCGGTCCGCGCTGTTTGACCGCGCACGCCGCGGCGATAGAACCGGCCTGAACGGCTTCGCCAATGACGGCAGTCTGCACTTCATCGGACGTTTGACTCTGTATCCCGTCCAAATAAGGCAGCCGCGTCTGGCCGTCTCTAGCGCTGCGTTCAAGGGCGTCAAAGAGTGTTTCTCCAAAACCGTCGACTGGACAGCCCGCCACTGCCGGCGTTCCAAACCGTGCCTTAAGCACCTTGGCTGCGCGCCATCCAGTCGAGGACACCACCAGGTTGACCGCCGCGCAGCCTGCGTCTCGAATCGCCTCGGGATCGCAGTCCAGCGCCCAGTTGGATTGAATCTGCCATCCGGCATCGATGAGCCTCTGCTCAAGAGAGGCAGCGCTATCTGGCGCGTCAAAATCGAGGGGTGTCAGCCCGAGAATGTTCACGCTGTGGGCCCGCTTCGCCTCGCTCGAATCGTCGACCAGCATCTCGGCCACAGCTTCAAAGGCCCGTCCCGCGCCGTCAACGTAGTCGTGCAGCCCATTGGTCGGAATGTAGGACACCGGCACGCCGGTTTGGTCCGCGATCATTTCGGCAAGGCCTTCAAAATCCGTCCCGATAATGTACGGGATCGGCGAATTGCACAGCGCAATGAACCGTGGATGCAGGTTTTGAGCCGCCTCGACCACGTCGTCGACCAATTTTTCGTCGTTGCCGACAATCGCGTCCATGTCGTTGAGCCCCGAGATGAAAATCAGGCTTTCTTTGTCGTACCATCTGGTTTCGTCGTGGGTATTGTAGGTCGAATTACATCCGGAGGGATCGTGAATCACGACCATGCCGCCGAGCTCGTAGAGCGCAGAGGCCGCGCCGGACACGTCTCCGGCGTAGCAGGGTACTTGGGTATAAACTTGTCTCATAGTACGCAGGTACACCCCCATCCCTTCTGCCCGATCACCGGCTTCGGATCCTTCGGACAGTCCAGTGCGCTGCACATTTCCTGCATTAGGGCCGCCCGGCCGCTGTAGCCCCAGAGACCGCCGTTGGCGACCATCTGAACGAAATAGCGGCTCTTTTCAAACCAGGCCGCTCTCGGGCCGATGGCCAAAACCTTTTCGTCAGGCGCCGGCCACCGCCGCATTTCAGGGCGCAGCGTCGAACAAACGGTGACGCCCGACGCGTGGGTGCGCAGCCATTTGAAGTCTGCTTTCTCTTCGTCTAAAAAGCCGTCCGCGTAGAGGCGCACCACGTTGAATCCCGCTTCGATTAAGAACCGCGCCAGGCTAAAAGGTCTGAAGACGCCGACGGTGTCAATGGCAATCGGCATCCGGCCGACACGTGTCCTCACTGCCGCCACCGCCTTTTCAGCGGCCGTCTTTCGGGTCTTAAGGAAGTCGGCTACGTTCCAGCCGTAATGGGCTGCAACGGGCGCCAGCGATGCCTCGATCTCGGCGTCCCGCCAGCCCGCGCTCAAATAAAAGCTCGGGCGGTTCAACCGCGCGGCCACCCCTTCTGCCGCCAGCCTCGCCATGGGCGACACATAAACTTCCACAGCGGCTGCGCCGGTCTTTCGGTACGCTTCAAAGTCTGGGCAGGCGCCTGTGGTGTTGACCCGAACGCCGTGATGCGCAAACAGCGCGGCATAATCGTTGGTCTGTTCTGAACCCAGCGGCGTATCCGCGCCGATTAAATTCACCTGAGCGGGATCCGCCGGCAGATCGTACAGCGGCCGCGTCATTTCCAGGCGCTCCCGCTCATCCGGCGTCGTACCGCGTTTCTGCATGATCGGATCCATCCAGCACCTCAGCCAGAAAATATCCGGGTATTTGGCCTCGAGCACCTCGTAAACCCGATCCATGTCGGTCCCCATAAAATGGTGCAGACAGACGGGAAAAACCAGCACCGCTTTCGGGCGCGTCTGCCATTTTTCGATGCAGCCGATGATGCCCTGCAGCGTCACCTCAGTCAGGTCGCTGTCCATCAAGTCCTTGTCCTCGAGCAGCACCATGCCGAATCGGTCGCCCGCATCCATTTCGTCCGCGGTCATCACGACGCCGCGCATACAGTTGTCGCCGCAGATGTAAATCTGCCGGCTCTCGGGCAGCTGCATCCCAATGTGCACAATATTCCAGTGGCTGTGCTCCGGCGTGTTAAATTCCAAACCGGCCGCAAAGGGTGCGGGAAAATGCGCCTGAGAAATCGGAAGGCTGGCCTCTGAAAAATCGGCTCTCACGCGCTTTAACATGGCGCACCTCCCGTCTCGCGAGCGTAAATCGTCTCAGCCAGTTGCCGGTAGGCTGCCGCCATTTCCGAATCTGCCGCCGTCTCGAGCACAATGCGGTGGGCGTTGTCCGCGGCTCTGACCATCTCGGAATCGGCCAAAGTGCCGACGATGGTGCTGTGAAAATCTTGAGCCAGCTGCTCAACGCGCTGGGTCTCGTCCGCGTTCTGTCTGCGGTTTAAGATAAAGCCGCCGATCCTCGCGTAATGCCGCGCTTTGAAATGATCGACGGCCATCGCGATGTTGGCCGCCGCATAAATCGGCATGGCCTCGCCGGAGGTCAGAATGTAAACCGACTGGGCGTATTTTTTCCGCATCGGCATCGCGAATCCGCCGCAGACCACATCCCCCAGCACGTCGTAAAGCACGACGTCCGGCGTGAGCTTGTCGTAAAGCCCCTTTTCAGTCAGCTTTTCGAGAGCCGTGATCACGCCCCGCCCGGCACAGCCGACACCGGGCAGCGGCCCGCCGGTTTCAGCACAGTACACGCCGCTTTCGCTCTGTACGACCACATCCTCTAAATCGAAGGCGTCGTTGGCCTTCCGGCACATGTCCATCACCGTCGGAATCTTTTGACCGTGGCACAGGTTCATCGTCGAATCCGCCTTCGGGTCGCAGCCGATCTGGACGACGCGCAGGCCCCGCTCAGCCAGCGCCGCCGCGATATTGGACACCGTCGTCGATTTGCCGATGCCGCCCTTTCCGTAAAACGCCAGCTGGATCATGGGGTTTCCGTGATGACGTCTGAATAAGCGGTCTTCACCGTGACGCCGGGGAGCTGGCCGATGCTGCCGGACAGCGCCGAAATCACGCCTTCCGGCGCGTCCACCGCGACGCTGATCAGATTGATGTTTTTCTGACGATAGGGAATGCCCATGCGCCCGATGATATAGTCTGACGCTTCGTGAAGCATTTCGTTAATTTTTTCTACTTCGTTTTTATCTCGAATGATGATCGAAATCACCGCAACTCTCGTTTTCATAAATTGACTCCTTAACAAATCCTCGGCAGCAGCTCGGTCCCCGGTTCCGGCAGGAAGGTCTGAGCGCCGATCGCCGTTTCCATCACGACCCGTTCCGGATTGTCCTCGGTGACCACGCCGATTTTGCAGATGCCCTGGGTGTCCGGATAAGCCGACAGCGCGTCGATCACCGCATCAGCGCGTTCCTGGGGCATGATCATCACCATGCGCCCTTCACAGGCCAGATACAGCGGTTCCAGACCGAGCATTCCGCAGACGCCGGCGACAGCCGGGTCCACCGGGATATCTTCGGCGTTTAACTGAATGCCCACGTGGCTCTGGTGGGCAATTTCGTACAATACGGTGCCGACGCCGCCTCGGGTCGCGTCTCGGATCACGTGGATATCCGGCGCCGCCTCGAGGGCCGCCGAAATCGGATGCCACAGCGGCGCACAGTCGCTGGTCACGTGAGCGTCGATGCCGTATTCATCTCTGGCGAGCAGCACCGCACAGCCGTGCCGGCCCACATCGCCGGTGACCAAAACGGCATCCCCTGGCTTGGCGTCCGCGCCGGCCAGATGAACCCCAGGCATCAGCTCGCCGACCCCCGTCGTCGTGATAAAGACCTGATCCGCCTGGCCCTTGCCGACGACCTTCGTATCCCCAGCCACGAGGGCCACACCGACTTTTTCAGCAGTCTGTGCCATCGACTGGGCGATCTGGTCGAGCTTCGCCATTTCAAGGCCTTCCTCGATGATAAACGAACAGGTCAAATACAGCGGCTTCGCGCCCATACAGGACAAATCGTTGACCGTCCCGCAGACCGACAGCTCGCCGATGTTGCCGCCCGGGAAAAAGGCCGGCGATACGACGAAACCGTCGGTCGACATCGCGATCTTCCGGTCGGGCCGCGGCAGCACCGCCGCGTCGTCCGCCGTCAGAAAGGGATTGTCAAAATATTTCTTGAAAATATCGTGAATCAGCGCTGAAGTCTGCTTGCCGCCGGCCCCGTGGGCCAGCGTAATCTGATCCGGCAGTGTTTCTCTCATTTTATACCTCCATACAAATAATAAGCCGAGCACGTGCCCTCACTGGACACCATGCAGGCGCCCGTCGGATGTTCCGGCGTGCACACCTTGCCAAACAGCGGACAGTCCACCGGCCGGCAGTTCCCCTGAAGGACGTCGCCGCAGCGGCAGCCGGGGTGATCTTTCCCGACAGTTTCAGGCAGATCGAAGCGCACCGCCGCGTCGTAATGGTCGTAGGCTTCCCGCAGCTTCATCCCTGAATTTGGAATTTTGCCGATGCCCCGCCACCAGGCGTCACAGGGTTCCATGTACTTTTTGACGAGCTGCTGAGCCTCCGGGCTCCCCGATTCCGTCACGACCCGGGGATAAGCGTTGACGCAGAAGGTCTCGCCCGCTTCAAACTTTTTGACGGCGATGGTCAGCGCGCTGATTAACTCGCCGGCCGTAAACCCGGCTACAACGCCGCTGACGCCTTCTGCTTCCATTTTACGGCAGTCCGCCATTCCAGTAATCGCGTGCACGTGACCGGGATACAAAAACAAATCCGTGCTGTCTTTCATCGCCTCGTAGGCGGCGGGCATCGTTTTGTTGGCCGTCAGAATCGAAAAATTGTCCGCGCCGTCCGCGATCGCGTGATCGACCGCGAGACAGGCCGACGGCGTCGTCGTTTCAAAGCCCACCGCGAGAAAGACCACCTGTCGATCCGGATTGTCCACCGCGATTTTTTCTGCGTCGTCCGGTGCGTACACAATCCGAACGTCGGCGCCGTCGGCTCGGGCCTGGCTTAAGCTTTTATCCGTCCCCGGCACCCGCATCAAATCGCCGAAGGTACAGACGGTCGCGCCGCGGTCCTCCGCTAAGGCGACGGCCCGATCGATGTAACCGCCCGGCGTGACACAAACTGGGCAGCCCGGCCCAGAAATCAGCGTGATGTTTGGCGATAAAATCTGACGGATACCCTGTCTGAAAATTTCGTGGGTGTGGGTGCCGCAGACCTCCATGATGCGCACCGGCGGTCCATCGTAGGTTTTGAGATATTGGATCGCTTTTTTAAGCGGCTCCGAAAGCGTGTGTCTTGCCTTTGTCATAGCAGATGATCCAGCAAATTTTCCGTTTCGTGACCGTCGTCGTCGGTGATTTTGGCGATTGCCGTCCCGGCGTGAACCATGACGTAATCACCCGGTTCCAAGCCGTCGAGCAGCTTCGCCGAGATTTCCCGCTTGGCGCCCGACGCGTCGACGACCGCCGTCCCCTTATCGGTTAATTTGACAACTCTTGCTGATAATCCTACACACATATTGTTTCCTTTCTCTTCTTTCTATTGATGTTTTTGTTGAATATTTGTATCTTGCAGCCGACTCATCGCCGCCACGGCCTGCCCCAGCGCGATGCCGCCGTCGTTGGGCGGCACGAGCCTGTGAAGCAGCACCTCAAAGCCGCGGGCCTTTAAGCCCTCGGCGGTCAGCCGCGTCAACAGCTTGTTTTGGAACACGCCGCCGCTCAGCGCGACCGTGTTGATTTGAACCTTATCTCTAATCTGACAGCATGCGGAAATCATCATCTCCGACAATTCCCGGTGGAAAATGTAAGCCAGCTGCCCCGCTTCTTCTCCCGCAAGCCTCCTGGCCATTAGGTCGTTAAACCAAGCAGTCGTCGGCAGCACCAGCTGCCCGTCTGCGTTTTCCGTCACGGCCGGCGCCCTGCGGCACGTGGCGTCAGGATGGGCGGCCTCGTAGCTTTCAGCGGCCGTCTCTAACGCCATCGCCGCCTCGCCCTCAAAGGTCGATTCCCGGCAGATGCCAAAGCCCGCCGCCGCGCCGTCAAACAGCCGTCCGGCACTGGTCGAGCGCACCGCGTTGATTTTTCTGTCAGCCATCATCCTGAGCACCCGAGCTTGCTTAGCACTGCACAGCCCAAGGGACAACACCAACGTCTCCCACTTTTTGGGATCTGGAACCTGCGTCATCAGCAGAGCCGCTGCGATCCGCCAGCCCTCTTTCGACGCGGCGTCGCCGCCCAGCTGCCAAAAGGGCTCGATGTGGCCAACTCTTTTGTAATGCTGCCAGTCCGCGATTAAAATCTCGCCGCCCCAAATCGTACCGTCATCCCCGTAACCCGTCCCGTCAAAGGACAGGCCGATAACCGGACGGTCCACATCGTTCTCCGCGGTGCAGGACACGATGTGCGCGTAATGGTGCTGAATGGGAATGAGCGGCAGTCCCAGCGTCTCGGCGAACTGCGTCGATTGATACCGCGGGTGCAGATCACAGGCCACGGCCTCAGGCTTCACCTTTAAGAGGGTCAGCATCCGGGCCGTGCTCTCCCTGAGGGCCTGAAGCGTCCGCACGTCCGCCAAATCGCCGACGTAAGCTGAAGGATAAAAAAGCTGATCGTGCCCGATACAGAATGTGTTCTTCAGTTCGCCGCCGACGGCCAGAACCTGTCCGCGCATCGGCGCGGAGACGATATACGGCATCGGCGCGTACCCGCGGGAGCGCCGAATCATATAGGGCGCCCGCTGGCCGTCGACGGTGATAAAATCCATCACCGAGTCGTCGGCACGGGTGACAATCGGCCGGTCGTTGGAGAGGATCACGTCGGCGAAATGGGACAGCTCCTGCCGCGCCTCCGCGTCGTTGTGGCAGATGGCCGCCCCCGCCGCATTGCCGCTGGTCATTACCAGGCTGTCTGGCATGTCGATGCCGTCGTCGTAGTCAAAAAGCAGACACTGCACCGGCGCGTAGGGCAGCATGACGCCGACGGTGGCCTGACCCGGCGCGATACCCTCGCACAAGCGGCCGCCCGGTTTTTTCTCGAGCAGCAGAATCGGCTTTTGATGTCCCGTTAAAATGCGCGTCTGGTCTGCGTCGATGACACATTCCCGGCGCACGGCCGCTTCGTCCCGCATCATCACAGCCAAAGGCTTGTGGGGCCGATTTTTCAGCCGCCGCAATCGGGTGACTGCTGCCGCGTTCTCCGCGTCACAGCACAGGTGAAAGCCGCCGATCCCCTTGACCGCCGCGATGCCGCCACCGGCGATCGTTCTGCGGGTTGCGGTCATCGCAGCGCGGCCCCGTTCCGGGCGGTCGAGCAGATAAAGCTCGGGCCCGCAGTCTGGACAGCAGACCGGCTGGGCATCGTAGCGCCGTGACGCCGGATTCGTGTATTCCTCAGCGCATTCCGGACACATCGGAAAATCCTTCATACTCGTCCGCTCCCTGTCGTAGGGCAGCTCGTCGAGAATCGTCAGCCTCGGACCGCAGTCCGTACAGTTGATAAACGGGTGCAGATAACGCCGATTGTTCGGATCGAAAAGCTCCGCCTTGCATTGGTCGCAAATAGCGATGTCCGGTGAGACGAAAATCGCGCCCTTCACCTTTTCGCTGTCCACAATCTGAAAGTCGTCGAATTGAGCAGGGGCGTCCACCGATTTGATTTCGGTCTTCAGCACAACGGCCCGCTCTGGCGGGGCGTTCTCGATCTGATTTTCAAAAGCCGCGACCTGTTCCGGGGTGCCCTGTGCGAGAATTTCCACCCAGGCACCGCGGTTGCTCACCTGTCCGCAGATCCCGAAGGCTTCAGCATATCGGCTGACCGTCGGCCTGAACCCGACGCCCTGAACGATGCCGTACAGCCGGATGCGGTGTGTGATTTGCACGTCATTCATGGGGATTCAACCGCTTTCCTGAAATCGCAAAGTGGGGCCAGTCGATCCACTGCCCCGCAAAACGCTTGGCCAAGGGCTTGAGCGTCGGGTCTGCCGCGATGATGTCGTAGCCGCCCTCAGCAGCCGCCCGTTCAAAATCGTCTTCTTCTTTTAATTTGAGATCACCAGGCTGCGCCAGCTCCTTGAGGCTCATGAACCACGTCGCGCCTGTCACAGAAGCCGCACCGCGGGCGAGCCAGACCTGTCTGGCTGAATCCACCGCCACCTGCTGGTGCACGGCTAAGATGCGCTTGCCCGAAACATCGGGAACCGACTCAGCAAATCGCGCCGCCATCGGATCGTAAAGTTTGTACGGCACGCCGAAATGATGATTCAGCCATTTTGCCGCCTTGAGCCCGTCCGGCGCCACAACGACGTTGCGTTCGGCCGACGCCCCATCGGCAAAGTTGTCCAGCCCCTCATTCTGCGGCCAGCCATAGGCCGTGTATGCCGGATGCGCCTCTAGGAAAGCATCCAGTTCACTCAGGTCGCAGTCAAAGGGCGTCGCGCCCAACAACCCGATGCCCTTTCGAGAGGTCTGGGATCGATCGGTGCAGAATTTTTTAAACAGCGCCCAATAAGCCTGTTCACAGCCGGCGTCGTAGAGCTTGAAGCCGTTCGTCGCCACGGCAAAGGCCGGCACGCCGCTTTTTTTCTCAATTAAACGGCACAGCGATTTCAAATCGGTGCCGATTACGGCCGGCACCGGCGTGCCGACGAGGGCCACGAATTTCGGATGAAGGGCCTCGGCGATTTCGACCGCCTTGTCGACCAAAAGCTGGTCGCGCCCGAGAATCGCGTCCATATCCCGAAGGCCTGCGCTGAAAACCGCCGCAGCCTGGGTTTCAAATCGAGGCTCGTCAAATCCGCAGATATTGCCTGTACAGCCGCCAGCGTCGACGATAATCACCGCGCCGCCCAAAGCGTAGAGTACTGAAACCGCGCCCGACTGATCCGGCGCGAAGGGTGTCAGCACTTTTCTGAGTCCTTTCATCGCGTGCTTCCTTTCTGTTCGGCCCGGTCGACCGCCTCGCAGACCGCCTGCGACAGCTTGATCACGCCGTCAAATCCAAAGGGCTGGGTCTTCCCACGCCACGGCACCAGTGCGGCTTTTTGATATCCACTGTAATAATACACGGCGTCCTCACCGATGGCGACCACCGGCCCGTTCTCATCCGGGTGGTAATGCACCATCTGCGGGTCGGCATTGTCGTAAATCTCGAGCTCTGGCTTCAGTACCGCGAGCTTTTCGAGCCACGGCCAATATTCCGCGGCGGTTGTGCCGTAAACCGCCTGGACTTCACAGCCTGCGCTGAGCAGGGCCAGCGCCAGCTCGAAGGGATTGGCGTCGGCGACCTCGCCAACCGCAAAGGACCAGCCCACCGTCCGCTGTACGAGTCTGTCCACAGCTGCCTCGGCGTTTTGCCGAAGCGCGTCGGTTTCAAAGGTGACGCCGAGCACCTGTCCGAAAGCCCGGTACTGCGCCGCGATCTTGTCGGTCTGATACAGCCGCTGCATTTGAATGAGCGGAATGCCCAAGCGCTTGTGCAAGTCCTCAGCCGCCGGCAGCGCCTCTGCATTCAGCACCAGATTAAAATTCGCTGCCGCCATCTCCTGAAAATCTGCCATATTTTGACACTCGGCGATCTGCCGAATCTGGTGGACGCCCACCGCTTTCAGCAAATCGAAAATTTCGCTGCTGCGGTCCACGCCGCCGAAATAGCCGAGCAGATTGACGCAGTCGACCTGGCGCTGCCGTTTTTCAAGCAGCGAATACAGCGACTGCCGGACGTGCACCATCGGCGGCCGCCTGCCCTCCCGGGTCAACGCGTACATGTAACACGGCCGGACGGGAATGCCAACAGCTTGCTCCGCCTTCCGGCAGACCCGCTCCATGTCTGTCCCGAGCAGCGCATCGACACAGGTGATGCAGACCATCACCACCGACGGTTGTGTCGGAAGAAAATCCACGACCTCCTGCACCGCCTCTGGAATTTTCGTCAAATGGCGGCCGGTGATCAAATCGGTCTCGTCCATCGTCAGATAAAAGAAGCGGTTTCGATATGCCGGCCGTTCCGAGAGCGCCGAGGTATTGCGTCCGCAGCACCCGGGCGACACGATGAGCATGATCGAGTCTGGAATGGCCAGCCCCGCCCGCTTGACGCCGTAGCCCTCTGCCCCCGGCGAATTGTAGGCCAATGTCGCCGGCGAAGAATAAATCAACTGCCTCGTGTCGGCAATCCGTGACTGAAGGGCGTCCTTTCCCGCGTCGACGATCGATTGAACTATGCGGCCGGCGCTCATGCTTCCGCCTCCAGACGTTTGGAGAGGGCGATGAATTTTTGAGAGATGTCGAGGGCCGGATCTCCTTCGACAACCGTCATGCCTTGATCCTCGCAGCGGTTGATCGCGTCGCTCCGTGGCAGGTCTGCCCCAATCGGCAGGCCGCAGCTTTCGGCAAAGGCCTCAACCTTCTGCCGCTCGTCTGGTACGTTGCGCCGATTGAGAATCAACCCCTCTACCGACGCGTAGCCGCGGTCTTCAAAATTGTCGACTGCCGTGTTGATATTGTTCGCCGCGTACAGCGCCATCTTCTCGCCGGAGGTTACGATCAACACCTTTTCGGCGTAGCCCTCACGGATCGGGGCGGCAAATCCGCCACAGACCACGTCGCCGAGCACGTCGTACAAAATGACGTCGGGTTTCACAGTTTCGATGAGTTCGAGATCTTCGAGGAGCTGAAAGGTCGCGATAATCCCCCGGCCGGCGCAGCCCAGCCCCGGCGTCGGGCCGCCCGTTTCGATACAGACGACGCCGCCGTAGCCGATCGCCGACAAGTCTTCGAGGCGCTCCGGCTCTTTACCTTCCCGCAGCAGCGTCATCACCGGCGTCACCGGATGATTGTGCAGCAGATTGATCGTCGAGTCCGCCTTCGGATCGCAGCCGATTTGTATGACCTTTTTTCCTCTCGTGGCAAAGGCGGCGGCCAAATTGCTGGTCACTGTCGATTTGCCAATGCCTCCCTTTCCATATACGGCTATCTTTAACATAAACGCTCCTTCTAAAATAAAAAAGACTTTTATTTTAATTTCTCAACTAAAATAAAAGTCAGTGCAATGCCATTTGTGCTGACTTCCCTGTCAAGAAAACGGATTCTTTTCACGTTAGTCAATTTAATTATAAATGGCCTGGGCGATTCCGTCAATCCAGCGCCGTTTATTTTTCGCCTTGGCTTGACAATCCTTAAAGGATTGAGATATTATAATGAATATTTATATTTGGTTGATCTAGACTTTACAAATTAGATAAAAACATCATATTTTAAAGGATGCGCGTATGAATCATTCGTTCAAGTCTTTTTTACAAAGGCATTGGAAAAATCTTGTCGTGATCGCAGCCTTCGCCGTTTTTATCTGGATGATTTATATCGCGTTCGGCAATGCCGCAAAATCCTTCCCGATGCTTATCAAATTGCTGCAGAAGGGAGACGAAAAGGAAATCGCCGCCTATCTCTCAAAGCAGGGACAGTGGCGCGGATATCTCACGATTATCCTCTTCTCGATTATCCAGGTCATCAGCATCGTTTTCCCAGGTATGGCCATTCAGGTCGCCGCGGGGCTGATTTATAAATGGTGGGTTGCTTTTATTTTGTGCTACATCGGCTTTGTCGCCGGCAACTGCATGGTCTTCGTCTTCGCCAGACGAGTCGGCAGCCGTCTCTCGGAAAAAACGGCCGCGAGCCGCAAATTTTCAAAATGGTTTCAAAAAAAAGCCGAAAGCAGTTGGATTATGAGCAAAATCAATTCAGCCAATCCCGAATTTGTGTTCGGTATGGCCTGTCTCATTCCCGGCATTCCCAACGGCATCATTCCGTACATCGCCTCGTCGACGACCATTTCCGCCGTCGGTTTCGGCGCTGCCGTCGCCGCATCCAGCTGGATTCAGATCATCCTGAACTGTCTGGCCGGATCCTTTTTAATCCGCGGACGGTACGGATTCGTCGTCCTTTCCTTTGCCGCTCAAATCGCATTGATTCTCTTCATGCTCTGGAAACGGGACTGGTTTTTATCGAAAATGTAATAATGAAATATTAAATAAGAGCTTTCCCAAGGCGTCAAACCGACACCTTTCGGAAAGCTCTTATTTTTATACGGATTTTATTTCTTAATCTTCTTCGATAGTCTTCAGCGACACCGCAAAGGTGTTGTCCGAAAAGTCGCGGTCTAAATCGTCGAAGCACGCGTCGTAAAACTGCTTCATAACCCAAATTTCCGGCACCTTCTGAACGACATCAGACAGATCTTCTTTTTCAGTCAGCATCAGCTTGCTCGAATCGCCCTGCGCGAAATCCGCCAGCGCGTTCTGCGTCGCAATCCGCATGACAGTCGCCATGAACACCTGGGCGCTGTTCCAGTCCACCACGTGATAATCCGGGGCGTCCCCTAAATTTTCCAGCGTCTGCATCACGCCGGTAATATCGTATTCGAGGTTTGGATCCACCCCTACTTCGAGGGTGTAGCGATTCTGATTCATGCTGCTGTAATGTTTGTCGAGGGGCGACGCTTCGAGGGTCTTGGGATCGACCTGCCCCTTGCTTTCCAATTCCTCTTTTTCTTCGTCAGATTTCGCAATGACACACATTTTCAAAAGCGCGTCTGCCGATGGTCCAATCATTTTCATTATCTATGCCTCCCTTTTTTACATTTTATTCAAAATTTTCATACGCGATGGTTTTCTTGCCCGTCCGTTTCGCGGCCAAATGATCGATAAAGATAAAAAATTTCGTCAAAACCTGCATACACGGCACCGTTGCGACCGCAAAGAGCACGAACAGCATCACACATTTGACCGAAACGAACTGAATATCAAACAGCGAATTCATCGTCACCGCCAAAACGACGAGTCCGGCAATACAGCCTGCGATGACGATGCCGCGGAACGGATTGAGCGGCTTCGAGATATTGAACAGGATGATGAAGCCGACAATGGCCAGCAGAAACGTCGAAGCCACCGAAATATCTCTGGTGGCGACACCAAAGGTCTGTCCGAAAACAACCATCGCGGCGATCATGAAGAAGTCCGTCAGCGCGGCTGGCATGGCTCGGAGCATGACCCGCTGGATGAAATGCCCCTCGATGCGCCGATTGTTGGGTTCCATCGCGAGGAAGAACGCCGGGATACCGATGTTGAACATCGACACCAGCGAGATCTGCGACGGCGTCAGCGGGTATTTGATAATACTGACGATCGTAAAGATCGAGAGTAAAAACGAAAAGATATTCTTCACCAAAAACAGCGTTGCGGAGCGCTCGATGTTGTTGATGACCCGCCGCCCTTCCGAAACAATCTGGGGCATATGGGAAAAATCAGAGTCGAGCAATGCGACCTGTGCCGCCTGAACGGCTGCCTCTGAGCCAGACGCCATCGCGATGGAACAGTCTGAATCCTTCATCGCGAGGATATCGTTGACGCCATCGCCCGTCATCGCCACGGTGTGGCCCTGGGCCTGCAGTGCGTGGACGATCTCGCGCTTTTGTTCCGGCGTTACCCGGCCAAACACCGTCGTGGTTTTAACGGCGTCGTCAATATCTTGTTTAGAATTCAGCGTCTGCGCGTTGACGTAGTGGTCCGCGCCGGCAATGCCCGCCCGCTTGGCGACCTCCGACACTGTCACCGGATTGTCCCCGGAAATCACCTTGACCGCCACGCCCTGGCTCGCAAAGTATTTGAAGGTTTCAGCCGCGTTTTCCCGGATCGGATTCTGGAGCATGATGAAAAATATCGGATCGACATCGCATTGATCCAGACCGTTTTGGGGAATGGCACCCGCGTTCACGGCCTGTCCGAATACGACGACGCGGTAGCCCTTGGCCGCGTAATGGTTGACTTCATCCTGATACAGATTGAAATGGCGCTTCAGTACGATTTCGGGCGCCCCGAGCACAAAAACGCCCTCTCTGAAACGCACCGCCGAATATTTGTAGCGCGACGAAAAGGGCAGCGTCTCGAGCGCGTCCCCACTCTTCATCTCGCCAAAATAATCGATCATCGCCTCGGAGGTCGCGTTGCTGTCGTCGAGGGCGCCTAAATAACGGCTTACCAAATCCCCCGCGCGCTCCATCTGCGCCCGGTTCATCTGCCGCACCGGCACGGCGTCGGCGACGAGCATTGCGTTGTCCGTAATCGTTCCGGTCTTGTCGACGCAGACCACGTCGACCCGCGCCAGCGACTCGATGCTCTTCATATCGTGAAGCATGACCTGCTTGCGGGCCAGGCGCATCGCTGACACCGCCAGCGTCACCGAGAGCAAGAGGTAGAGCCCTTCTGGAATCATGCCGATGACCGCGGCGACCATCGACGGTACCGCACTGGTGAAGGAGCTGCCCGCCGTGCCAATGCTCTGGTAAAGCAGCAGGATCCCGATGGGAATGATCACAATCCCAGCGAGTTTGACGATTCCGTCGATGGCGCGCACCATTTCGGAGCGGTCGTCGGTTTCCACAGCCTTAGCCTTCAAGGTCAGCTTGTTGATGTAGGCGTCGGCGCCGACGTGGGTCAGCCGCGCCGCGCATTTCCCCGACACCACGAACGAGCCGGACATCAGCTCATCGCCGGGCTGTTTCGTGATTTCGTCGGCTTCCCCAGTCAATAACGCTTCGTTTACCGCGATCTCGCCGGAGATCACTTCGGCGTCCGCCGGAATCTGCGTGCCGCCTTCCAGCACCACCACATCACCCAGCACCAATTGTTCCGTGCGCATTTTCTTCGGCCTGCCGTCGCGGTACACGACCGACACCGGGGCGTTCATAATCGTCAGCTTGTCCAGCACCTTTTTCGCTTGAATCTCCTGAATGATCCCAATTAACGTATTCGCAATGATCACTGGCAGAAAAGTCAGCGAATTCCAGGCGCCGCTCACAATTAAAAGCAAAGCCAATACGACGAAAATCAAGTTGAAGTAGGTCAGCGTATTTTCCTTGACGATCTGTTTGACGGTTTTAGCTGACTTGGCAACCTGCGTATTGCCCTTGCCGTCAGCCATTAATTGCGCAGCCTGCTTCGACGATAAACCTGTCATTTGACTTGCCTCCTCCCGCGCTGTACGTGATGCTTGTAAATTCGTTTTTATTATAGCACAACTTGAAAATTTAACCGATGAAGCGTAAACTTAAATTATGAAATCTTTAAGTCAATCCTTTATTTTAGAGCCTTATACTTTCGCGCTCTGTATCCCAATCGGTCCCACTCAGAAAGACGCACTGTCCGATTACGCCGAACAGGCCGCGGCTTTAAAGCCCGATCTGATCGAATGGCGCCGGGACGCCCTCGGCATGATCAGCGACGACGAACAGGCCGCGTGTCTCGACGCACTGGCCGAAAAACAAGTTCCGATTCTCTACACCTTCCGGAGCTTTGAAGAAGGCGGCGCCTGTGCCGAGGCCGACGAAGCCGTCCGCAGCCACGCGGCATTGAAGGCGCTCGCACACCCGGCCGTCGCCTACATCGACGCTGAAGCTGGCAATTCTGAAAAAGTCATCAAAACCCTTCGCAAGGAAGCTCACAAACAGGATAAACGGCTGATTCTGTCCTACCACAATTTCAAGAAAACGCTGAAGCCCAAGGCTTTTAAGCAAAAGCTCTACGACATCGCTGAGCTGGGCCCCGACGTCATCAAAGTCGCCATGTGGGCCGAAGATAAAAGCGACATTCTGCAGTCGGCCTCTGTTCTGCTCCGCTTTCTCCAGAAAGGACATTGGAAAAAGCCGATCATTTTCATCATGATGGGCGAACCCGGCAAGCTGCTGCGCATCGCGCCGGAATACTTCGGCGGCAGCCTGACCTACGCGGCATTATCTGAATCCGACGCCACAGCGCCTGGACAGCTTACGCCCGACGCGATCCGTCATTTCAGAAAAGACTTGCACCTTTAAGCCTTCTTCGGTATTATCAATAGAAAACTTATCAAAATAGGAGGCTACTCAATCATGACCATGCCAAAAAATATTGCTTTGATCGGCTACATGGGTGTCGGCAAAACCACGGTCGGACGAGCATTATCCCACGAGCTCCACTACGGCTTTTACGACACCGACGCGATCATTGCTCAAACCGCCGGCAAAACCATTGAAAACATTTTTAAAGAAGACGGTGAACCGGCTTTCCGCAAAATGGAAACTCAGACCTTAAAGGACATTTTGGACGCATCTCACCCGAAGGGCTGTGTCATCGCCTGCGGCGGCGGCCTGCCCCTTTCTGAAGAAAACCAGAAGCTGTTAAAGGACAACTGCTTCACCGTTGAGCTGATCTGCGCCGACGACGTCCTCGCAGACCGTCTCGAAAAAGACGAAAATAACGTGCGCCCACTGCTCGCTGACGCGCCGACCCACGAAGAACTTCTCAAAAAAATCGGCGTTATGAAACTCAAACGCAAAGCGTATTACGACGCCGCGTCGGACATCAAAACCGAAACCGACGTGCTCTCCCTTGAAGATGTGATCGATTCGATTTCCATATTTGCCGAAATGTGGCAGGACCGCCAGGAACGCATCGCGCAGTCTTAAATTTTTACAACAAAAAAAGTGCTTTTGAAAATTTCAGAAGCACTTTTATTTTTTAATCTGGTGCCGAAGGTGGGATTCGAACCCACACGGTATCGCTACCAACGGATTTTGAGTCCGCCAAGTCTGCCAATTCCATCACTTCGGCACTGCTGACTAGATTATAATAACAAAGGACCATCAAAAAAGCAAGGGTTTTTTTAAACCTCGTCAAAAAACTCCGACTGCAGAGCCGGAGTTTTTGACGTTAACGATCTTAATTTTCTTTGTCTGAATCCTTGGCATCGTCCGGAAGCCCTTTGCCGCTGTCCTGCATTGCGGAGACATTTTCATAGGTTCGGGCAAACTTGTTTTCCTGAAAGTCTTCGTTCTGGCCGCCAGCTGCCGCTGCCTGAGCCGCAAGTCCCTGCGGTGTGTATTTCATCGTCCGGGCAAATACCGATTTGAGCATGATCGGCGTGACAATTGTCGTGATGATGACGACGAGAATCACCGGCCCGATAAAAGCTTTGGAGATCAGTCCCAAAGCTTGGCCCTTGCTCGCGACGATCAATGCCACTTCCCCTCTGGAAATCATGCCGACACCGATGCGCAGGCTCTGATATTTCTTGTAGTGGCAGACCAGCGCACCGACACCGCAGCCGACAATCTTGGTCACAATGGCCACCAGCACGAGGATCACCGAGAACATGATCACGGTCGAGTTCATCGACGGCAGTTCCACTTCCAGGCCAATGCTCGCGAAGAAGATCGGCGACAAGTAGAGATAAGACAGCGTGCTGAATCGATTGGCTACATATTCCCGTTTTGGCGTCATCGAAATGACCAGCCCCGCGATGAAGGCCCCGGTAATATCGGCCACGCCGAAGAATTTTTCAGCACAATAAGAAATCAGCAGACAGAAAACGAAGGCGATGATCGTGTGGCGTCTCAGGCCCTTTTCCGATTTCTGTGTCCACCAACGGAAAAATTTCAGGAAGAAATAGCCCGCCACACCGGCAAAGACGAAAAAGCCGGCGATCTTGAGGAGCACCATCACAATCGAAACCGACGTATCCGCCATCGACGTGACAATCGTCAGCGCGATGATGCCGAGGACGTCGTCGATGATCGCAGCGCCGAGAATCGCGTTGCCCGAGTGGGTATTGAGCTTGCCGATTTCCTTCAGGGTTTCCACCGTGATTGAAACCGAGGTCGCCGTCAGAATGACCCCGATGAACAGGTTCTGCAGGTACAACGGCGCCGACAGACCCGAGCTCATCATTCCCGGCCGGTTGAAGTACTTCGCAACGAAATACCCGCCGATCAGCGGCACGATGACGCCGATCAAGGCGATGACGAAAGATGCCTTCCCGGTGCGCTTCAATTCGTGAACATCCGTTTCCAGTCCTGCGGTAAACATCAGCACGATGACGCCGATTTCCGCCGAATCCTTAATAAACTGCGTTTCGGAAATGACATTCAGCATCGCCGGCCCGAGGATCAGCCCGGCCAGAAGCGCGCCGACCACCTGAGGCATCTGCACCCGCTTGGTCAAGAGGCCCAAAACCTTCGTCGACAAGAGTATGAGTGCCAAATCTAAAAGAAACTTATAGCCTTGCATCACTTACCTCCATTTGTCTTTCTTTATTGTCGTTATTTATTGTTTACTGACGATATGATGCTTAATCATCAGATTCTTCATTCCCGCTTCGTACATCGGTTCTGTTTTCATCATGGACGAGACGACCTCAGCTACGGTCACCACGATGCCAAAATAAATCAGGTGGCTGAAACTGCCCGTCAGTTCACAGGCCAGTGCTACGGCCGTCAGCGGCGTCCTCACAATCGCCGCAAAATAACCGGCCATCGCGAGAATGATGAAGTTGTTGATCAGCATCATGTCCAGCCCGAGGGCGCGGACCGCGAGATGGCCGTACAGCCCACCGACAAAGGCACCCAGCACGATCATCGGTGCGAGGGACCCGCCCGGCGATTTCGAGGTGAAGCAGAGCATTGAATAGGCAAATTTCACGACCAGCAGCAACGCGATCATCCGCACCGCGATCTGGCCCTGAACCAGCTGTTCCAAAATCAAATGGCCGTCACCGAGCACGCCCGGAAGCGTCAGCCCGAGCACCCCTGCCAATAAAAAGGGGACGATCGGTTCGGTGTTTTCAGGAAGGGGCAGCTTGTCGTAGAATTTCTGCGCAAGCTGCATCGACCGATAAAAGATCTGACCCGTCACACCGCAGATCACGCCGAGGGCGATCACGAAGCCCACCGTCGAAAGGGGCAGAAACAGATCGAGGGGCACAGAGAACACCGGACTCATTCCGAAAAACACCTTCGACACAAAATCCGCCGTGACCGACGCGATCAGCGCGGTGAACAGCAGATTCACCGAATACTCCGCGTTGAAGGTTTCCAGAGCGAACATCACGCCAGTCAGCGGACAGTTAAAGGCCGCGGACAGCCCGGCGCTCGCGCCGCAGGTGATCAGATAATGTTCCGCCTTCTTGCCGCGGTGAGTCAATCTGGAAAGGCCCTTCCCAGCCATTGCGCCGAGCTGAACCGACGGCCCTTCCCGGCCGAGGGACAGCCCGCCAGCCATCGACAGAAGGCAGCCGACGAATTTGCCGACGAGCACCTTGACCCAGTTCATGTCGAAATAGCCCTGCACCTCGCCGCGCACCTCCGCAATGCCGGAACCGGCCGTGAAGGGCTCCCAGGTGATTACCTTTCGCACGAGAAAGGCCAGCACCGCGAGCATGATGAAATACATCACAATGAGCGGAACGTTCGTGACGTGGTCCAGGATATAGGCCTGACCGCCCTGGAACAATGTGCTCGCGAATCGATAGATGATCGATACGCCGCCTGCCACCAGTCCGACGAGAAGGCCGCCTGCCGTGCTTTTCAGGATCAGTCCTCTGCGATAGCGCCCTTTAGGCGGCACCAGTGTGGGTTTTCTTCTTCCCGTCGGCATTGCTTCACCTCCGTTTTTTCACTTTTCATAGTTTACCACAATTCACAATAATTGTTTAATCTTTATCAAAAATTCACTGCATTTTCTCTGAATATTGTACCCTTATGCTGGAAAAAAAAACAAGCCCCAAAACTGGAGCTTGTGACAATTTTTGCGATGTTGACCCCGCGCTTAGGCCCTGTCATTTTGAAGCAGCTCGTCGTTAAACTGCTTCATCACTTCGGAAATCTTGATATTCTGCGGACAGACTTTTTCACAGCTGTGGCAGGCGATGCAGTCGCAGGGCAGGTGCCCTTCGCCCATCGTCGACAGGCGCATCGGCGCAATGAAGCCGCCGCCTGTAAAATGCTGTTCGTTGTAGAGTTCGATGAGCTTCGGAATGTCGAGCCCCTTCGGGCAGTGGTCGACGCAGTAATGGCAGGCCGTGCAGGGAACCTCTTCCTTTTCGATCATTTCCCGCGCGATTTGCTGAAGGGTCTGCCATTCTTCTTCGTTCAGCGGTTTTTCGTCGGAGAAGATTGCGCAGTTCCGTTCCAGCTGGCCCAGGGTGCTCATCCCGGAGAGGACGATGTCGACCTCCGGAATGGTCTGCAGGAACCGGAATCCCCATTCAGCCGCTGAAACCCCTGGGCGCAGGGCATCGAGCTTGGCCATGGCTTCATCTGACAGCTGGGACAGCTTGCCGCCGCGCAGCGGTTCCATGACCCAAATCGGCAGGTCGTATTCTCGGGCCAGCGCCACCTTTTCCTTCGCGTCCTGGAAGGTCCAGTCGATCCAGTTCAGCTGAATCTGCATGAATTCTATGTCGTCCCCGTACGCTTCGAGGAAGCGCTTAATCGTCGGCAGCTCGCCGTGAGTCGAAAAGCCCAGATGGCGGATCCGTCCAGCACGGCGCTGTTCCACCAAAAAGTCCCGAACGCCGTATTGGGGATCTAAATAATAATCGATGTTGCTTTCGTTGACGTTGTGGAACAAATAAAAATCGAAGTATTTCGTCTGGCATTTTTTCAGCTGTTCTTCAAAAATTTCGCGCACCTTCGGGAAATTGCTCATGTCGTATCCCGGGAATTTTGAAGCCAGAAAATAACTGTCTCTGGGATAGTTGATCAGCACATTGCCGAAAAACTTTTCGGATTTTCCGTGATGGTAGCCCCAGGCCGTGTCGAAATAATTGATGCCCGAGCGAATCGCGGAATCGACCATTTCGGCCCCTTTCAGGCCGTCGATCCGGGCGTCATCACCGTCAACGACCGGCAGGCGCATACCGCCAAATCCCAGTGCCGATAAGGAAACATTTTGAAAATTTCGATATAACATAATTTTTCCTCTTCTTTCAGTATTTCATTTTCATTTTCGCGTAATCAAACAGGCCGCAAGCGAGTTCAGTGCCCTTTTCGTCGTAAATGCTGATGTCCACGACGACAATACGCTTGCCTGCCTTCTTTTCCTTCGCAACAGCCTTCAATTTTTTGCAGTTGATAGCCGGGCGCATGAACTGCAGATCGCCGCTCAACGTGCTCACCCGGTGCCCGTGGGACGACGCGCAGGCGCCGCCGGCGTTGTCTGCCAAGGTGTAGAGGCAGCCGCCGTGCACGGAATGATTCAAGTTTAAGTGCTTCGGCTCAATGACGAGCTCGGTTTCCGCGTAGCCTTCTTCGATGACGGTGCCCTGAATTCCCATTTGGACGGAAAATAAATTCTCCTTATTTCGAATTTCGAGAATTCTCCTCAATTCATTGATATCGGGTTTATTTTCTTCAAGTGTTTTCATGATGGTAACCTACTCTATTGTGTTTTTTTCTGATAAACTGTATGTGTATACCTTACCGCAAAAGTTCAAGAAAAAAAAGGAAATCATGAAAAAGAAAATAAATTTAAACTGTTTCACCGGCGCGATTCTGGACGTGGACGGCACGCTCCTCGACTCGATGCCCATCTGGTACGACGCCGGTGCCCGTGTGCTGACCGCCCTTGGCGTCACGCCGGAGCCCGGGCTCGGAGATCTTTTGTTTAATATGACCCTCGATCAGAGCAGCTCCTATCTCAAGACGCACTACCACTTAACACTATCTATCGAAGAAATTCAGCAGGCGATTTTAGATGAAATCGCGGCCTTTTACCGCAACACCGCGCCGCTCAAGCCCGGGGCTCTGGCTTTTGTGCGCACCCTTTCCGCGCAGATGCCCCTCGCGGTGGCCTCTGTCGGCGACCGCACGCTGATCCGCGCCGCCTTTTCCCGGCTGAATATTTTAGACTGCTTTTCGGCGGTGCTCACCGACCAAGACCCGGAAATCCGCGCCGGCAAATCCTCACCGAAAATTTTTCTCGCCACCGCCGACGCCCTTCATTCAAAGCCGGCCTCGACCCTTGTCGTCGAGGACAACCTGACGGCGGTCACGACGGCCCACACCGCGGGCTTTCCGACGCTTGCGGTCTACGACCCGGCCAATCGAGAGGACTGGCCGGAAATTGCGCGCATCGCGGACACCGCTGTCCCCTCATTTGAGGCACTCACTCTTGCTTAAATCCACGCCAAGGCAGTTTGAGCCATCGCCTGCCCCAATTGCCGCTGGCTTTCCTCGGTCAAGTGGATGTAATCGACCTGGCCCGCTTCTGCCACTTCGCCCGCGTCGAAAAAGCGGACGTTTTTCTTTTCAGCCAGCTTGCGGTACGCCGCTCTGAGTTTCCTACTTTTCTTCGCAAATCCGTCGAGGGTTGTCTCGCCGAGCGTTGCGCAGTAGCCGCTTAAAAAGGCGTCGGCCGGCACGTCCAGCTCTCTGCCGATCTGCGGCGGCGCCATTAGAAGCATCTGCGGCGCCTTCGTCCACCAGTCGGAGGCGGCAGCTTCATCGATCAAATCCGACATCCGGCCGACCACACGTTCGATCGAATCCGGTCTCAGGCAGTCGTTGCTGCCCAGCATGACGAACAGCCAATCGAAGGGCGCGTACCCGCGCATAGACGTCGTGAACAAATCCACGCCGTGGCCATAATAATCCGGGTAGAGCACCGTCGAAAGCGTCCGCCCTGGGAAACCGGCGTTGACGACGTCGACATCCTTCCCCGCGGCGGTAAGCGCCTCCGCCATCACTTCAGGCCACCGGTGCGCCTCGTCGTAGCGGCCGCTGCCGCCCATTCTCGGATCGTACCCGTAGGTGTTTGAATCCCCATAACAGATGATTTTCGTCATTGTTCTGTCCTTTATCTCAATACGGATGGTCCATTAAATACTGCCAATAGGCTTCGTAGACGACTGGGATAATGCCGATGACAAACACGATAATCGAATAATCCGGATTGAGTTTCAACCAGCCTCGGATGGTTTCTATGGCCAATGGCGCCGCCTTTTCTATCGGGAAGTTCCCACCGCCGCAGCTGATCGCCGGAATGACCACCTGATGGATGTCCTTTTCCTTGACCAGCTCGAGGATGTTGATATAGCATGCGGCCAAATCCTTGAGATCCTGAGGCTTACCCGTATACTGCGGGCCGACCGTGAAGATGATATGGTCCGCATCGCTCTGATAGCCGTCGGTCATCGCAACCTCGCCCACGTCCAGATGTCCGATTTTGCGGCAGGCCTCGACGAGCTTTCTCCCGCCGGCTTTCTGCACCGCCTGGTCGGTCAGGCCCTTGCCCGAAAGTTCAGGATCCGTGGGATCGACGATGCAGGGCACAGCCAATTCCGCCACACTGCCGCGGCGGACGACGATTCTGCCAATAGGATTCTTTTTCATTTCTACCGCCACCTTTCCATTTTAATTCTTTATCTTCATTATACGAGAATCGGCTGCGGCTTTCTGCTAAAGTCTTTGCCAATTCCCGTATTATTTCATCATATTGCGCTTTTTCAGCGCCTCCGCCACCATGTCGAATTCGTCGACGTAGATGCAGTTGGGAATGCGGCCGTCCCGGATGCCGGCTGCCGCCTCGTCAAAGTCGAACCATTTGACCGATGCCACCTCTGACGCCTGAAGCTTGAGATCTTCGATATCGAAAGGCTTCGTGCACAGATACACGGTGCTCAGTTCCTGGTCGACGAAGGGCTTGCCGTGAAAATGCGCCGAAAACCCGGCGCGGTGCCGGCCGATTTCCACAAGATCGGACGCCGCGATCTTCAGTCCGAGCTCCTCGCCGACCTCGCGCAGCGCCGAGGGCAGCGGCGTGTCGCCAGCCGAAATGTGCCCAGCCGAGGAAATGTCGTAGCAGCCCGGGTTGGAATCCTTGCAGGCCGCCCGCTTCTGGAGCAGCACCTGCCATTTGCCGTGACGGCGGCGCAGCATCCAAATGTGCACCGTCCCGTGGAGGCTGCCGTCCCGATGGCAGACGCCCCGTTCCCGGACGACGCCTGTCGGCCGGCCGTCCTCATCTAATACGTCGAACAATTCAAGGGGATGCCCGTCTTGTACCGCTTCGACAAGGCCGCCATTGCCGTCGTACACCAGCTTGAGCGAAAAAAATGCCGGATCCTCTAAAATCAATCGGAAAAAGATCCGGTCGCCCTCCCAGAGATTGAGATTCAAGACCTGATCCTTGTCGACCCATTCGAGCACCCCTTCGTCGCAGGGATGGGGCGTCCCGGTAAATGCGTCCGAGGTGAACAGGTGCATGTATTCCGTCACGCCGTCACCGGAGACAAAGGTCACAATGCCTTGAAAGCGCCAGCGCTTCAGCGTCAGGCCCGTTTCCTCCCACACCTCGCGCAGCAGGCATTCTTCGGGGCTTTCGTCGGCCTCGAAATGACCGCCGACGCCAATCCACTTGCCGTGGTTGACGTCGTGGTCTTTTTTCACGCGGTGGAGCATTAAAATTTTATGCGTCGCTGGGTCCTCAATGTAAACGAGGGTCGACAGACTCGTGCGTATATTTTTTGTCATCGCCGCCTCCGATCAATGGGTCTGAACGCGGCCGTCGAGCTTGGTGATCGCGTCGATGGTACCGCCGCCGAGGCAGACCTCTCCGTCGTAGAGCACCACTTCCTGGCCCGGCGTCACGGCGCGCTGAGGCTTGTCGAAGCGGACCTCGATGTGTGCGGCGTCGACGACATTGACCTCGACGCCTTGGTCCGGCTGGCGGTATCTGAACTTCGCCTGGCATTTGAACTGTTTGGCCTCCGGCGGCACGTCAGCGACCCAGCTCATCTTCGACGCGGTCAGTGCATTGGAGTAAAGTGCCGGGTGGTCGTCGCCCTGCACGACGTAGAGCGTATTGGTCGCCAAATCCTTTTCGACGACGAACCAGGGCTCACCCGTCCCCTGTCCGCCGATGCCGAGGCCGCGGCGCTGCCCCAGGGTGTAATACATCAGCCCGTTGTGATGGCCCTTGACGTTGCCGTCCAAGTCCTTGATCTCGCCGGGCTCGTTGGCCATGTACTGGTGGAGGAACTGGCCGAAATTGCGTTCGCCGATGAAACAGATCCCGGTGGAATCCTTTTTCCCGGCTGTCGACAAATCGTATTGTTCCGCGAGGCGGCGCACCTCCCGTTTGTCGAGATCGCCGATTGGAAACAACGTTTTCGACAACTGTGCCTGCCCGAGCTGGCAGAGAAAATAGGTCTGATCCTTGTTGCCGTCCGCCCCCTTGAGCATTTCGTAGCGGCCGGTCGCCTCATTTTTCCGAATCTGCGCGTAATGGCCAGTCGCGAGCTTGTCCGCGCCCGCCACCTTCATCGCGTAGTCGAGAAAGGCCTTGAACTTAATTTCCTTGTTGCACAAAACGTCTGGATTCGGCGTCCGGCCGCGCTTGTATTCCTCTAAGAAATCCTGAAAGACCCGCTCCTGATATTCCTTTTCGAAATTTACCGTATAATAGGGAATACCGATTT
>Ga0256406_1000864_pt1 | contig 51934 bp, 50 predicted proteins | sample RumenRJG_03DNA_FD_185986 | JGI IMG/M metagenome (GOLD analysis project Ga0256406, IMG submission 185986) | Bovine rumen microbial communities from Lethbridge, Alberta, Canada - RJG_03 | ecosystem: Host-associated > Mammals > Digestive system > Stomach > Rumen | place: Canada: Alberta | collected...
AGCCCACTTCCTATCATTTGGACTACCCCCTAACAAGTTTGCTCACTTATTATGGTAATCCATCTTGGTATGAGGTGGGTCATTTTTTTCCGGCCCTTTGGGTCAATTATAGTCCGGCCTTAACATCTTTTTCATAAACGCTCCCCATATACCCACAATCATCAAATGATACGTATCGTAGCAATGAGACAAGTGACAGCATGATTTTCTCCTATCGAACGAACCGTTGAATATTTCATTCTGTTTCAGCGTATGAAGTGGGTGAGCGTAATCTTCTCATATTCCGGGGATGCGCCTCCGGCTTTGATCCCATTCAGGAGCCACGCTATATTCTGTGCCAGTGTCCTCATGGTTTGAAGTCCCTCGGCATCTTTGGCGACATCCTCCGGCGTGAAGCCGTGTACCTGATTCCAGTATTGAGAGGTAGCTACTACCATATTGGTCATCTGAAAATACATATTGAGCCGCGTAAATGCCGCTGATGCTCCCCCGCGACGGCAGGACACCACGGCTGCGGCAATCTTTCCCGCGAACCGTCCGCTTGCACTGAACATGAAGCGATCGAGAAAACTCGTGAGCCGCCCGTTCGGGCCGCCGTAGTAAACCGGCGAGCCAACAACCATGCCGTCAAATTCGTCCCATCTGGCAGTGGTTTCATTTACCAGGTCATGGAACACGCATTTTCCCGTTTCCTGACATTTGTAGCAGGCAATGCAGTCCGGCATCGGCTTCTTGCCAAGCCAAAGGATTTCAGACTCCACATTAAGCTCGCCCAGCTTGTCAGCAACCTCCTTCAGCGCGGTAAAAGTGCAGCCTTTTTCATTCGGACTTCCGTTGATTAAAAGAATTTTTGACATCTCGCATCTCTCCTGTTCAAAAACGATACTACATCATTCCTCCAGCTCGAACTGACTGGCGAAAATGAGGCCGGGGTCATAATACTTCATCGAATCTCTGGCAATTGCGGCGTGCTCCGGCGAATCGACGAAAGCTTCCCCGCTTTTCTTGTCAGCAAAGTGTGCCGTCAGTGCTACTATTCCCTAAAGAATCAGCTTTGCGTCTCAATGGATTTCTGCGCCCAAGCGACTGCCTTGTTTTCGGATTGTGCTGCTTCTGCGCCGTGAACGGCAAGTCCTGACAGCACCTGCGCCTTCGGGCAGGTATTTTTTATCTCCTTCTCGCTGCCGCCCATGCCGCTTCCCTCATGGGTGCAAAAGGGAATGATTTTCTTGCCCGCCGTATCGTAATGCTCCAAAAACGTATAGCAAGCCATGGGCATCGTCCCCCACCAGCAGGGATAGCCGAGGAAAATCGTGTCGTATTCGTCAATGCTGTCAAGATACTTGCTGAGTTCGGGACGTGCTTTTTCCCGAAGTTCCTCCTTGGCCTCCACGGTACACTGCGTGTAGTCCTCGGCGTATTTTTTTACCGTGTCGATTTCAAACAAATCACCGCCTACAGCTTTTTGGACAAACTCTGCCACGACTTCGGTATTGCCCTTGGCAAGATTCTTGATGCTGCCGTTCACATAGTTCTGCCCCTTGCGGGAATAGTAGGCAATTAAGATTTTGGACATATATTTACACCTCTTCTATCAATCAATGTACGAAATTTGTAAACACCGGTTCTTCCCGTGTCGGAAAGTGCGCGATTCGTACAGCCGTTTTGAGCGGGCTTCCATTTACCAGTAAAACTTTCATCGTTCCGCTCTCCTTTGTTCTTTATTCGACCATCTTGACAACTTTTGCCGGAACCCCGACCACCACGGCATTATCGGGAACATCCTTCGTCACTACCGAGCCTGTGCCGACGATAGCATTTTCGCCAATGGTCACGCCGGGCAAAATGCTGACCCGCGCACCAACCCATGCGTTCTTTTTGATGCGGATTTCCTTGGTCATGATGGTGCGGATATTTTTCGGCTCATGATTGACAGTGAACAGCCCCACCTCCGGGCCAAGCATCACGCCATCCTCTATCGTTACCGTGCCAACGCTCATAACCGTAAGACCGTGATTCGAGTAAACATTTTTCCCCAAGTGCAAGCACTTGGCGCAATCGATATAAATTGGCGGCTGCAAAAATGTTCCCTCGGGCAGGTTACCGTTCAGCAGTTCTGTCTCCAAGGCAGCAATTTTTTCCTGTTCATCGGGATCGGTATCGTTTATCTCATGACAGATATGACGGCAACGCTTAAATTCGCTGTGTGCCTCCTTTTTGTACTGCTCATCCCGTACATCGTAAGGTTTTCCGTTTCGCAAATCCTCAAAAACACTCATGAAAGTTCCCCGCTTTCTATAAAGCCCGCAACCATCTTCGCTGCGGGCTGTTTCCGTATGTACCATGAAATCTATTTGTCCAATCCCTTTTCGTGCAGCCACTTAAGCGCCAGCTCCAAAATCTCACGATTGTTCTTTTCCTGCATGAGGAAATGGGAATTGCCTTTGATGCCGACATCCGGCAAGTGTACCAAAGTGGCATCGCCGCCATGACGATTGATGGCCTCCACGAACTCCTGCGCCATGGCGTATTCCGTCCCCCATTTGTCCTCGCCCACATTTTCGGAACCAATCTTGATATAATCCCCGTAATACAGAATGATGGGAATCTTGGTGAGCTTTAGAAAATCCTCCATGGGCACACCCATGGCCGAGGCAGAAAGTGCCTGAAAGCGGGCATCCGTTATCTTCGGCATTTCTGTTTCCGGGAACAGGAAGGGAGTACCACCCGGCTCGTAAGCAATGATGGCCTTTACTTTATCCGTGCGAAGGGCTGTACGCCAGCCAATGGTGCCGCCCATGGAATGAGATACCAGAATTGCCCCGTCCTTTTGCTGATTGAAAAGTTTAGCCAAAACATCGGCATTGAGATCGTTGTCCAAGGGGCCGGAGCCAATCGTCCAGCTCTGCTGAAACGCCTGATAGTTTGCTTCTCCTGCAGGGAACTGAGCATTTGGCACGGGATTGCCCTTTTCATCATAGTGACCGATACGGGAGAGGACATAGAGCGTCTTATCGCCATACATGGGATTGCCTGCCCAAGGCGTATCCGGTGTGACCGCCTCGGTGGAGAGATTCGACTCGCCGCTTCTCGGCTGATCCACCAAGTAAACCGAATACCCCGCTCTGAGGAACATGGTATTGAATCCCTCCCGTCCGTCGGGGCCGGATTCCCAAGTGCGCTTGGACTGTGCGCCGCCGTGCTGGAAAATCAGCGGCAGTTTTTTTGCTTTGACGGGCTTTTGATATTCCACATAGGCAAAATCACCGTAAGCCCTCTGCCCATTCTCGGAAACGAAATTCTCCTGTGCCCATGTTCCTTCGTGCTGTTTATAGCTTCCTCCCACCGTGAAGGAACCCTGTTCCTCAATGGTGATTGGCGCGGCTTGGGCGAAACCGGTGTGAAGTGCCAGCAAAACTTCTGCCACTAAAATGCCTCTATATACTGTTTTCTGCCAGTACATATTTCGTCCCTCCAATGGTCTCAAAATGCCCCCGTCTTGATATGCGGCACATAGGGTGCTTCGAGTGCCTTGATTTCCTCCTCATCGAGCTGAATGTCAAGAGCAGAAACGGCTTCCTCAATGTGCTGCACGGCAGTCGTTCCCACGATTGGCGCGGTAATGTAGGGCTTTGACAGCATCCAGGCGAGGGATTCCTGTGCCATGGTGCGGCCATGTTCCTTCGCTACCTTTTCCAGATTATCAACGACCACCTTGTCCACATCGTTGGTGGCGTTCCAGACCATGGGGGAAACATCATCGATTTTATTGCGTACCGTTACCGTTCCCCATGGATGGGCGCAACGGCCACCGGCGAGGGGACTCCAGGGCACCACCGCCATCTTCCTGTCCTGGCAGAGAGGCATGATTTCTCTTTCTTCCTCACGATAAATAAGGTTGTACTGAGGCTGCAGGGAAACGAACTTCGTCCAGCCGTGCTTTTCGGCAATGTTCTGCATTCGCTCGAGCTGCCAGGCGAAAATCGTCGATGCGCCGATATAACGCGCCTTGCCGCTTTTCACCACATCATGCAGCGCCTCCATGGTTTCCTCCATGGGAGTGTTTGCATCCAAGCGATGAATCTGGTAGAGATCCACATAGTCAAGTCCCAGCCGCTCCAAGCTATGGTCGATCTCTGCCATGATATTCTTGCGGGAGGTGCCGCCGCCATTGGGACGGCCGGGGCGCATCTCAAAGTTTACCTTTGTTGCCACCACGATTTCATCCCGGTTCAACCCGAAGTCCTTGATGTAGCGTCCCGTGATTTCCTCACTGGTGCCCATCTGGTAGACATTGGCCGTGTCAAAGTAATTGATGCCAAGGTCGATGGCCTTCTTGAAAATCTCCTTGCCCTCCTCATAATTTTTCGCCCAAGGAAATAAGCCGTTTTCCTTGCCGGGTTTGCCAAAGCTCATCATGCCAAGGCAGATCCGCGAAACATCCATACCCGTGTTGCCAAACTTTACATACTGCATGTTTCATTTCTCCTTTTTCTGTCAACGTCAATCATTTTCATGCTGTTCTTGATAAGTTCTAGAAATCTATGCCCTCAGTCCGTAATAACAAAGGCTTTCCTGAGCATTTCCTCCACACCCGGTGCATCGGGATTATGGATGCCGTGTCCCTTGTCCAGCTTGCGGATGGACTCCATCTCGTCCCCTGTCAGCTCAAAGTCAAAAATACGGAGGTTCGTGCTCATCCGCTCCGGCTTCGTAGAACGAGGAAGAACAATGCAGCCTTCCTGCACCTCGAATCGAAGGATGATCTGCCCTACGTCCTTATGATACCGTTCTGCCAGACGCAGCAGCACGGGTTCTGTGAAAAGCTCCCTGCTGCCTTGCCCCAAGGGTGCCCATGCCTCCAACACAACATGCTCCTTGGACAGCAAGGCGCGCAGTTCCTTCTGCTGGCAGTAGGGATTGAACTCCACCTGATTGACAGAGGGCGTGCTTGACAGTTCCGGCACGATTTTTTTCCATATAGCAGGTGTCATATTGGACACGCCCAGGGAGCGAATATCTTCCGATTTCCTGTATTCCTCCATGGCTTTCCATGCTCCGGCAACATCGCCGTAAGGCTGATGGATGAGCATCAGGTCAATGTATGTCCCCAAATGCCGCAGGCAGCGCTCTATGCCCTTCTTGCCCTGCTCATAACCGTAGTCCTGCAGCCAGAGCTTTGTGGTAAGGAAAATCTCCTCCCGCACGATGCCGCTTTCCTTGATGGCACGTCCCACTTCTTCCTCGTTGAAATAGGCCGCTGCCGTGTCGATATGCCGATACCCTGCGGCCAGCGCTGCCTTGACCGCTTGATATGTAGAGCCATCTGCCGGAATCTGAAATGTACCGAAACCGATTTGGGGAATCCTCACCCCGTCATTCAGGGAAATGTAATTCATCGTCCTCGCTTCCTTTCGCATACTTGCTAGCTTACCGCCGTCCATTGCCCTTACTTTACATCATAGCGAAAAGAATGTACAATAAGAATACTGAAATCCAGTATACAGAAAATGAAATCTGAGCGGTCAGCATCAGCCAAGGAGAGAAGCATGATAACTTTTGAGGACTTGGAGCAACTGACAGCCTTTGCCAAGCATGGGACACTGGTGAAGGCAGCAGCTGCCCTTCATATTTCCCAACCTACCATTACCCGCACCATGAAACATATAGAAGAAAGTTTTGGTGTGAAACTCTTTGAGCGCGGCAAAAATCGCATTCGGCTGAACGGCACCGGCGAGATTGCTGTCGAACAAGCCGAAAAAGTTTTGGATGCCGTCCGGCAGATGATGCTGGCAGTGAGAGAATACGATAAATCTCTCCGCACCATTGTGGTGGAATCCTGCGCCCCCGCACCTCTTTGGTTTGCCGTGCCACAGCTTGCAAAAAAATATCCCGCCATGACGCTATCGTCAAGTCTGGCGGGAAATGAGGAAATCATGGAACATGTACGCGAGGGCAGCTGTCATGTGGGGATTGTGCTCACGCCTCCTGCCGAGCAGGGTCTCCATTGCCGGCCCTACCTCCAGGAAAATCTCTCCATTTGCCTGCCCCCGGATCATCCGGTGCTTCAAAATTCGCCAGCATCCCTTGACTTCCGGGACATCAACGGCTTCAACTGTTTACTTCGCTCCCGGCTGGGCTTTTGGTACGATTTATGCCGCAGGGAAATGCCCGCTTCGCGTTTTCTGGTGCAGGAAAATGACGATGAATTCCAGGAACTGATGCGAAATTCTACCCTGCCAATTTTTATTACCAATCTTGCGAAATACCAAGAGGAAGACCTGAATGGGCGCGTGAGCGTTCCCATTGCCGACCCCAGTGCCAATGTCACCTATCATCTGATTTCCGGCAAGAATGATAGCATTTTGGACGCGATAACATCCGACAAAAATATCACCGCAGTAGTGTTATAACTCAAACTTCCCACATTTCAATATAGCCCCAGGATAGGCGGAACATTTCCGGGCATTACCGGATATTGTCTTTTGGGAAGGATTTTGTGTCCCCCGCGACGGAGACGACGAAGAGGAGTCTCCTAGTCCCGTGGAAAAGGGGGAAGGGGCCCGCTTGGCGGGTAAGGGGTCCACTGCCGATGTGAGACCTATCCACCGTCCATACGGACGGGCCCCCTTCCCTTTCAGGGAAGGACAAAAGAATATATCATTATAAAAAAGTCAGGGCAGCTGCCATTCAGTTGGCAAACTGCCCTGACTTTTTATGCTCTGATTTCCGTCCCGTCCTTGAAGGTCACTCGGATATCGTCTTTGCTGTACACCTTGAACTTTCCGTTGCATCGGTAGATGGTCCTGCGGTACTTGTCGGTCGAATGCCAGAACTTGGCCCCGTACCAGCTGCCGCACTGGGCGCACTTGATTTTGCTGGAGAAGATGGATACGCCTCTGTAACGTCCCCTGCCTTTACGCCACCGCTTGATTTCTTCCTGCTGCACCCAGTCGAAGACCTGCGGGCTGATGATGGCTTCGTGGTTTTTTTCCACATAGTACTGCGGCACTTCCCCTTCATTCGTTTTCGTTTCTAGGGAACACACACCTTGCCATCAGCGAACCGCTTCCGATGGCCCCAGGTGACGTTTTCCGAAATGCTCCGGTTTTCTTCCTGTGCCAGGCTGCTCATGATAGTGATGAGGAGTTCGCCCTTGGCATCGAGCGTCCAGATGTTTTCCTTCTCGAAATAAATCTCGATACCCTTGTCCTTGAGCTTGCGTACCGTTGTTAGGCTGTCCATGGTATTTCTGGCAAAGCGGCTGACCGATTTCGTGACGATGAGGTCGATTTTCCCTTCCATGGCATCCCTGACCATCCGCTTGAAACCATCGCGATCATCGTTCCGCCATATACCACTGCAGCAATCAACGAGACGATGTATGTTTTGAGATGGAAGCAGTACTCAGAAATACGACATGAGTTTTGCAATAGCTTCTGGTATCCATCTTTTACGAAAAACCAGGAATTGGCTTTGCATATGCATATCATAGCCCTTTATTTGAAAGGGAACGATACGCCCGGCATCTATTGCTTGCTTTAACGTATAGGAGGGCAGCAATGATACACCAAGATTTTTAGCCACAAAATCAATGATATTGCTCGTCGATCCGATTTCAATACGAGCGCGGATATATTGATGTCTTGCTGCTAAATCGTGTTCCAGCTGCCAACGATAATTCGTACCTTTTTCGGCCAGGATCCATGGGACTTCCGATAGTTTCTCGATGGGAACCGGGCTGCTGGTTGCAAATGGATGAGAAGGAGCGCAGAAAAACACGATTGGGACACTCGACTCATGAACGACCTGGACGTCAGCAGCATTGACCGGCCTGTCAATCAGCCAGACCATTGACAATTCGCCATTCCTTAATCGTTGCAACAGATGGAGCGTCGTATCGATTGTGACCATCAGGTTTACCTTCGGATACTCACGCATGAATTGTGCAAAACGATCCATATAAGAAGCTGTGCTGATAGATTCCAAGATGCCGATGCGGTACTCTCCCGAGAGTTCCGTGTCGCGGGAAAACCGCGCATGCACATCTTGATGCAAGGCCTGGAATTGATACGCGTACGGGAGAAACATCTGCCCTGCGACAGAAAGCGATATCCGCTTTCCACAACGGATGAATAATTCAGCTCCCAGCTCTGCCTCCAAAGTCTGGATTTGAGCCGTAATGGTTGACTGCGCGTATTCGAGTCTTTCTGCTGCCCGTGTAAAACTATTCGTTTCTGCTACGTGAATGAAAGCATTAACATTTTTCAGATCCATACCGATTGACTCCTTATGGCTTTTATCGAACTATTCGATAAAGCAAATCATCATTATCCGTTTGTGTTATTATACGAATTATTATATCATAACTATAAGAAATTTCGCGAAATTATATCCTATCTATCTATCTGCATTGTGCCTCTCATGCGTCGGCCAATGTCCGCCATCCCGTGAACCAGGGATTATCCGGCATGCTGGGGGTGTTTGTCACAACGATCATCGTTTGCAGCTGCACAGCTTTCTGCATCTTGCTGTCTGGTCAACTCGGGAGCGGTCTGCCGATGTTGTAGAGCTTTACAGGAAAGAAAAAGCTAAGCAAAATAAATAATAGGAGGAATTCTTCATGCAAGACCTGAAAAAGGATTTAAGACTGGCACTCGTCCAACTGGAACCCGTACTTTTTGACAAAGCTGCCTGGGTAATACACTGAAAAAATTGGCAGAGGCTGCAGAAAACGGTGCAGAATTCATTGTATTCCCCGAATTGTCCATTCCCGGCTATCCCTTTGGTATGACTTTTGGGTTTAAGATTGGCAGCCGCAGCGAAGCTGGACGAAAAGACTGGAAACGCTATTATGATGCATCCGTCGTCGTTCCAGGCCCTGAAACAGATGCGATTGCCAAAGCAGCCCAAAAGTACCAGGTATATATCAGCATCGGGATTTCGGAACGCGACGCCGTAACCGGAACCCTGTACAATACCAATCTGATTTTCTCACCGGAAGGACGTCTTGTATCCCATCATCGGAAATTAAAGCCAACCGGTGCGGAACGGCTTGTTTGGGGCGACGCACATGAAAAATATTTCCCGATGGCCGATACGCCCTGGGGATCAGCTGGCTGCATGATCTGCTGGGAAAGTTACATGCCCCTTGCCCGTGCAGCTTTATATGAACACGGCGTTACCCTTTATATTTCTGCCAATACCAACGACGTTCCCGAATGGCAACATACAATCCAGCACATTGCCTTGGAAGGCCGCTGCTTTGTCATTAACAGTGACTTCTTCTTCACCAGGCACTCTTACCCGTCTGATCTCGAAGCAAAAGAAGAACTTGCGCAGCTTCCGGAAATAGTATGCCGCGGCGGCAGCTGCGTGATTGATCCATTCGGTCATTATTTGACGGAACCTGTTTGGGATAAAGAAACCATCATTTATGCAGATCTGGATATGGATCAGGTCGCAGCCAGTCGTATGGAATTCGACCCTTGTGGACACTATGCACGTCCAGATGTTTTGAAATTTGAAGCCAGCAAAGCATAAACTATCTAAGAAAAAGCAGGTATTCCTGCTGCAATAACAAATACAAGAACGAACCAGGGCTGTTGCACGTAATGTGAATGTGATGTGCAGCGGCCCTATATTTATGTGCCAATTCAAGGATGACGCCGCATTGTCCTTCACGAGTCGGATAGATGGCCAGGTCGTACCGCCCCAGGCCGCTTTCCCGGTTTGCTGTATCGTATACACTATATATCACTCTGTTTGATACAATTATCAAGTGTATAAGTCCCCGGAAAAAGGCTGATAGCGGCGAAGCATCTCCTGCTCGAAGTCCCGGTACTCCTTCCCGGTGATGAGCTTTTCGGCCAGCATCCGCCTTGCCAGATGCATCACCACCTGGAAGGCTGTTTCATTCTGAAATTACCTCTTATCCATGGCGAACACCTCTGAACCGGTATGCAATGTAGCAGGTATGGGAGCAGAACTTCCGATGGCTGTTGCTGTAGACGGGGAATTCTTTCCCACAAGCCGGGCAGGTGTCTGGAGCCGCGCCGCAATCCTGCCATACCCCGCCCCATCCCGGCGCAAGGCAATGATCTGCTGTTTCTGTTCGTCCGTCATCGAGGACATCTCCTGAAAATTTGGTCTTCAGGAGTAACAGGACAGAGCGGCTATCGTTAAGTACTTCAAAAGCAAAAAAATTACGGATGCCCATGTGAGCATCCGCTGACAGAACTTTTTATTTTATCACCCGAAATATTTACAGACATAGTAAAAGATACAACACTATATTTTTTGTCTGTATAATATTATTACCACATTAATAAGAGTTGGTCATCAACTTTCTTATCTTCCATATGTTTTCCATTATTTTGTAATCTATCAATCATTGAAGAAGGTTATGCCACAAAGCAACACGTTTTTTAAATGTTTCAGGACTAATAGGTTTATGTGGCCCTCTCGGTGTACTCATATAACCATCCGTCTTTCTAAATCTTATTATCCCAGAGTAACAAGTTCCTGATAATAAACAAAAACCATAAGGATTATGGTGACGATTAAATCGGTCTTTAATTTCATTTTCAGAAACCTAGATGTATTAATCTATTTCGCTATTCATACTTTCAGTATATCAGAAAAAACCGGTACAGAACATACTTCCCCATGTCCCGTACCGGCTTTGCTCATACAATCTAAGGATACGACGGCATCGGCGACGGCTTTCTTGATTTCTTCACGGTTCATGGTCATTTACCTCCTAGAATCAGTTGTTCATAAAGGGGAAAGGGGCCCGCTTGGCGGGTAAGGAGTCTCACTGCCGATGTGAGACCTATCCACCGTCCATACGGACGGTCCCCCTTCCCTTTCAGGGAAGGACAAAGCAATAAATCATTTTGTGTTCCCCTTCAGGAAGGACAACTATGGTACATTTGAAAAATGGGGATGTGAAAAAATGATTTTCACACCCCCATCACTAGTCACTAGTCTCTAGTCTCTTATGGATTCCCTTATCGCTAAGCACGATATTGCCAGGCATATTCTCAACCATGTGAGTTATGCTGAACATAGGCATGACCTCCATCATATATGTTTGGCATGCTTCGGAAGCCTGATATTTTTCGAAAGCTTCTCTGTCACGATAGATTTCCATGGTATGGATGACGTTTGGTGCGTCGTGTTCTGCAGTAACGAACATCCCCAGAACACCGCCATCTTCGTTTACAGCCCTGCGAGCCTCCTGGGTTGCCAGCTTCTGATACTTGGCCAGCTTTTCCGGGATGACTTCATAGCGGTGCATGTAAACCACCTTGCCCACGCCCTTGTCTTTTTGCTCCAAGGCGATGCCATTCACTTCCAATATCCGCAAATTTTTCAGAACAGGCAGTCTGGCTGCCCGATATGCCTGAAAAGCTTCACTGGTGCTGTGTATGCGATAAGCTTCATAGCTTTCATAGATTTCCAGAAGCCTCATCACATCTGGATTCTGGGCATCGACACCACCATACAGCGCATACGTGCCTGCTTCACGGGCTGACTGCGGTCCAACCGTTTCCTGGGCAATGCGTCCCATAGCTGTCATACCTCCCGGCGTAGATTCCACCACTGCCCAATGCACCATGGGCATATTCCCCTCCGGGGTACGGATAGAATGGGCTGAGCAAAAGGAATTTGCCATAAATATACCTCCAAGAAATGTAAAATGCTTATATTTTTAGCTTGCGTCATACATTAAAGTACCTGCTCCCTAAAATAGAAGCAGGTACTTTTATCGCATACGGCCGAAAAGAGAATCTTTGATGGAACTGCGCACCTCGCGCTCGTCAATCAGACGGAGGGTTACGAGCCGATAAGACAATCCGTCGCCTGTTGCTCATCTGCCCGGCAGTGTACGAACTTTGTGAGCAGCAGGGCAGCGGCCGCCAGCAGCAGGCCACCGCAGACGACGAAGGACAGTCCGAGGCTGCGGATGAAAAAGCCGCTGATCATGGTTCCCGCCATGCAGCCGAGATTGGCCGCTGTCAGGAACAGGCCGTTGCTGAAATCCGGAGCATCTGATGCCACGCAGGCCAGCAGGTACTGATTGATGTTCGCATTGATGCCACCGAGGATGCCCCAGACCACGATCAATGCCGCGAGAAGAGGCAGCAACTTCCCACCACCTGCAAAGAGCAGGCAGTAGAGCGCGATGGTACACAACGGGAAAAGGCGGACGGTCACGCTGGGACACCTGGCGAGGAGATTGCCTCCCAGATAGCTTCCGCAGATGTTCAAGAGACCATAGACGAAGAGCAGCACTGCGATGAGCTCTCCCGGCAGTGCCGCGATCTGCTGCAGGTAGTCAGCGAGGTAGTTGTAGACGCCGAAGATGGAGCCATTGAGGCAAATAACCGCCACGATGGCCAGCCAGACCGGCGGACGCTTCAGAACGGAAAGCTGCGCGCCGTAGCGCATTGGCTGCGTCACCGGCAAGTCCGGCACAAAGGCCATTGTCAGCAGAAACATGAGCCCCGTCACGCCTGCAAAGAAGGCCATTGCCACTGAGAAGTCAAACGTCGCTGCCAGGACATTGCTGATTGGCACGCCGACAACCATGCCGGCCGCGACGCCCATGTTGATGCGCGCCACAGCCCGCGGCGCATCCTCTGGAGCCACCGAAGCGGCGGCCACGCTGAAGGCGAGTGCACAGTAGACCGGGTGGAAAAAGGCCGGCACGACGCGCAGCACTAAAAGGAGCTGGAAGTCGCTCGCAACCACGGCCAATGCATTGCAGAGAGTGAACACACCTAGAACAAGCAGCATCACGCGCTTGCGATTGAAGCGCGAGAACAGCAGCGGCATCGTTGGCCCTGCGATGGCCACGCCAAGCGCGAACATACTGACGAGCATCCCCGCTTGTACGATATCCACCTGGTACATCTCCGCCGCCATCGGCAAGATGCCGATGATGCCCATCTCCGTATTGAGGATGCTGAACACACCAAATGCCAGAATCAAGAGCAATAGCTGCTGTCGTTTCATATCATCTCATCCTTTCCGCCTCCAGATCGCTCTCCCCATCTCATGGTTGCAAGGTCAGGAATACATCACCTGCCCCCAGAGCAGCGTCCAGATCATTGGCTGCTTCGACGCGACCCAGGCGCGTGTAGCGGTAGGTCGTCTGAAAATCCTGATAGAACACCACGACATACTGGCCGTCAAACAGCATGACATCCCCCTTATGGATCTCGCGGACATCTTCATCCGCCGCTGTCAGGTGCTTCGGCAGTTTGTAGTATTTCTCGTTGCCATGGAGTTCTGTAAACGTCTTGGCCAGCGGCAACTGCTGCCGCAGCTCGGCAGCAGCCTTCGTATCAGCCCACTTCAGAGTATACGCTTTGCTGCCCGCCAGTAGGGATGCTGTTCCTGTCTCGTGCATCTTTGCCTCCTTCCCGGACAAGGATGTGGCTGTCACTCCGGGGCCGGCACATCCCAGCACGAGAAGTGCAATCAGAGCACAACAGCAAAAGAACAATCTGCTCATCAAACATCCTCCTCCCAGGTACGTCTTTCCAGCAATCATTCACCGAGGTACTTGTTGAAAAACGCGACGAGGCGGTCGAAGGGAATCTTGTCCATCTGGTCGTAGAGATCCGTATGCGTAGCACCCGGAACCACAATCTCCTCCTTCGGACCATCTGCCGCTGCATAGACCGCATCCGAGAAGTACTTGGAATGCGCCTTGTCCCCTGTGATGAGCAGCAGCGGGCGCGGGCTGAGTTCCTTAATGTGATCCATCAGCGAGAAGTTGAAGAAGCCGTACGGCGTCGTCGAATCCCAGGCCAGCGTGTTGGAGTTGATGGCGCGCGGATGGTAAGCGCGGCCGACGTAATAATCGTAGAAACCCTTCACGACATCCGGTGCATCCGCCGGCAGCTTGTCGGGGAACATGGTCTTCGTGGAGATCACCTTGCCATCCTTGTCGACGGCGAGCTCATGCGAGCCGGGAATGGACTTGCCTGTCTTTGCCTCCTCATCGCGCATCTCGGCCAGGTGGTGCTTGACGATTTCGCGCTGCTCCGGCGTGTAGTAATCCCCTTTATAGTGGTTGCGGATGCTGTCCGACATGTCGTACATAGCCGAGGTCGCGACCGCCTTGATGCGCGTATCATTCGTTGCTGCCGTGATGGCCATGCCCGAGAGACCACAGATGCCAATGGCACCGATCTGCTGCGGGTTGACGAACTTGAGGTTGCTGACGAAATCAACTGCCGCGCTGTAATCTTCCGTGAAGATCTCCGGCGAGCCCATATTGCGGCGCTTGCCGCTGCTCTCCCCCGTGGTCGATGGATCGAAGGCGACGGCAACAAAGCCATTCTTGGCCATCTCCTGTGCGTAGAGGCCTGAGGACTGCTCCTTGACTGCGCCGAACGGGCCCGTCACGACGACAGCCTTGTACTGTTTCTTGTCATCGAAATCCTTTGGCAGGTAGAGGTGGCCCGCCACATCGAAGCCGTAACGGTTCTGGAACGTGACCTTCTTGGCCTCAATCGCCTTGTCCACGGCGAAGACGCGCGTGTCGTTGTCCAGATCCTTGATTGTCGCATGCTTCATCTGTGAATCGTGCACGAGCGTTTTCGTCGGCACGGCTGCATAAGTCGTATGCATCGTCATCCCTCCAAAAGTGAACGTCCCCATCATCACAGCGGCCATCAGCCAAACGGCTCTTTTCTTGCTCTTGAATGTCTTTATGGAAAAACCCCTTCCGTATTGTTGCATCGATGCAGCTCATCGCTGCATGCCCAGTTGTTTTACTTGATGCATTCATTATAAGGGAAGGGGTATATGATTACAAATACTTGGTTTTAATAACCTATGATACGCTTTAGGCATGATTAGAGAACGCAAGGACAAAACAATATATCATAGGGATGTTTTTGATGGGGAGGGTTTTGTGTTCCCCTTCAGGAAAAACAACTAGGGTGTGAAAAAATTTTTTCACACCCCTTTTTTTCAGGCTGTCAGCCTTTTGCTTCTTTGATCAGTGCCTGTCCCAGCTCATATGCCTGTTGCAGCTCTTTGGGCCAATGCTCCTGCCGGTAGGCTTTTTTCTCGGCTTCGTTGAACATGGAGGACTCGTACTTGCTGTAATCGTTGAACTGCACCGTATTGTAGGCAAAAAGCCGGCGGGGCATCATGCCCAGGAGCGTAGAAGCCGCCATTTCGTAGAACAGCAGGCTGTTTTTCAAATGGTATTCCTCCCCCTGCTGTTCCGTGGCATTCATGGTATAGACAAAGGCAGAGGGCATTTTCTTCCCCAGCACGGTGGGGATTTCCCGGCTGTAGATGGTCAGGGGAAAGAAGAACCGCTCCAGGAATGCCTGCAGGCCGGAAGTCAGGTTCATGAAGTATATGGGCGAACCGAAAATAACAGCGTCGGCCTCCCTGACTTTTTCCAGTATCGGGGTCAGATCGTCCTTGATGGCACAGTGACCGTGTTCTTTGTCTTTCCGCTTGCAGGAAAAGCAGCTGATGCACCCCTTATAGTTCAGGGTGTACAGATCGATGCATTCCGTTTCGGCACCGGCGGCTGCGGCTCCTTCCAGGGCTTTGTGCAGCAGGGTGGATGTATTGCCGTTTCGACGGGGGCTGCCGTTGATGGCGATGAGTTTCATGACGCGTCTTCCTTTCCAGTTTTTCCTCTATTATAGCATATCTCTGTTCTGTACAAGAAAACCGCCCGCGGAATTTGTATGTGTCAATCGGTGGTATAAATCATAATCTCCCGGATAACCCCTTCCCTTACCGTAAAGGACAAACTGGTCACCCGGTTCACGTAGTAGGTATAGACGGTTTTGTCGTAGCGCTGGCGGTATTTGGCGTTCTGTTCTTCGTTGAGCCTGGGAGCCCAGGCTGTTTGGGTGGCGACGGTATCGGCAGTGCCGTACACATCGTTCAGCACGGATTCGTCCATGCCCACCAGGACACCCCCCGGTGTACCTACGGTCCAGGGTCCGAACACTGTGGCCTGTTTCACAATCTGGGAGTCTCCCCTGCCCCAGGCCACAAACTCTACCCGCAGTTTTCCCGTGTAGATGTACTGCATGGAACCCTTGCCATAAAAGGTATGATCCGGGGAACCCAGGGCCTCGATGACCTGCTGGGGGGTGTCCCAGGGGTGGATCCCGCCTACAGCAGCCTGGTCCCGGGTGATGGAACAGGTGATGGGATAGCCCCCAAGGTTGTACTGGACGCCGGACTCAGCCCGGGCAAAGGCCGGTGCCAGGAGGAGAAAGATGCTGAGCAGCAACAGGGATCTTTTGCAATGGATCATAGTATCGCCTTCCTTTCTACTCTCATTATAATAAAACAAAGGCGCTGTGGATGATTTTTTCACAGCGCCTTTGTTTTATTCCAGGGTCAGCAGGAGCCCCATTTTGAAGGGTTTTTCCGCGGGCGCCTGGGAAAGTGCGTTGGCAGGACAACGGAATATTTCTGACTGAACCGCCAGGAAAGGACAGGCCCGCACTGGCGGTCCGGTCGGGGACTCTTACACTCTATGGCTGGTCCCATCCACCCCGTCATCATGCATCCGGGCTTTTTCCAGTTTCAGGATCCGGGTCAATTCCTGGCTTTCGTCATTCTCCACGCTGCCGCAGGAGATGTGGTTTCCCTCTCCATCCCAGCTGTACAGCCGGTAGCCCATGGCGCCGGCATCATATTCCACGGTATAGTACCGGGGATCTTCTCCCTGGAGACCGTGGACCAGATAGGCTCTCGGGCACAGGGTATCCTGTGCCCAGCTTTCCTGGAAGGGAAAGTGCATGCGGAGTACGTAGCACTGGGGGGCCCCGGTATGTTCATTGCGGATTTCCAGCCCTTCGGCGGTGAAATCCTTTTCGGTGCAGGTGAGGGTTTCTCCCTCCCCTGCTTCTGCCAGGTCTTTCAGGACACTGGTACAGAAGGATCCAAAGGCGTTCCCCAAAAGAAAGGGGCTGATCTGGGGCCCTTCCGGGCCGGGATAGACGATGGATGGCAGGAACTGGTGTTCCAGGAAGTATAAGGGATTCATGGTTTTACTGCCTTTCTGTCAGAGAAGTCGTTGCCCTCCGGGCCGCCAAACTGTTCAGGACCATGGCGGCCACGATGCAGGCAGCGCCGATCAGGAGACTGGGGGTCATTTTCTCTCCCAGCATGGCCACGCCCAAAATCATGGACGTGAGAGGCTGCAGGGGGTAGAACGAGGCGCAGTACGTGGCGGGCAGCTTCTGCAGCAGCTCATTCCATAAGAGGTGCGCAAAAGCCGTGCACACCAGACAGGTGTACAAAAGGGGTGCCCACAGGCTGTCCGTAAAGAGCACTGGGTCCCCGGTGAGCCGGACGAAAGCCCAGGCCGTGGGCAGGGACAATAGGGCGGCAATGGCCATGCCGTAGCCCGTTACCAGCAGCGGATCATAGATGGCCGTGAGTTTCTTCAGGTGGATGGTGGCGTAGGCCCAGGAAAACAGGGCAAAGACGCAGATGCCCATGCCCAGGGGGGTCACCCCTGCGGTGGGTTTGCCGATGATGATGCCAGCGCCCAGGACGGCCACGCCCAGGGACAGGGCCTGGAGTTTTGTGACCTTTTCTCCCAGCAGGGCGATGGCCAGCCCGGAGATTACCACCGGGGTCAGGGAGTTGATCAGGGACGCAAACGAGGCACTGGAATACTGGATGCCCAGGAACAGAGCCGCGTTGGACAGGAAGTAGCCCAGGAAGCCCACGAAGAACAGCTCGCCCCAGTCCTTCCGGGCGATGGCAATGTGGCCGTGGAGGGCACGGTATCCCACGCCCAGCAGGATGCCGGAAGAAAGAGCATAGCGGATGAACAGGACCAAAAGGGCCGGAATCTGCTGCAGTACCAGCCGGCCGGAGATGTACAGGCTGCCCCAGATAACGATGACCAATGTGCAAAGCAACGGGCTTTGCCAGGATTTTTGCATATGTAACGCCTTCTATTACTCAATAAGATAGGGGGTGTGATGGCTCACACCCCCGTCACTAGTCACTAGTCACTAGCCAAAGGAAGCCAGCTGATGCTGGCGGAACTGGTTCCTTCCGGGAGGCTGCGGATGAATTCTTATTGTCTTCAGCCTTCTACGGAGACCAGTTCGATCTTGAAATTCAGTTCCTTGCCGGCCATTTCATGGTTGGCATCGAAAGTGATGGTGGTGTCGGTCTTTTCGGTGACCCGCACCGGGATCTGGTGGCCGTCAGGGGTACCCAGGCCCACCCGCTGGCCCACTTCCAGATTTTCAGAACCGGGCATCTTGGCGATTTCCATGGTCAGGATGTTCTGGGGATTGGGCTGGCCGTAGGCTTCTTCGGGCATCAGGTGGATGTTCTTCACTTCGCCCACTTTCATGTCGCGGACGGCGTCATCGAAGCCTTTGATCATCATGCCGGCGCCCACCACGAATTCCAGAGGCTCTCCCCGATCGTAGGAGGAGTCGAATTTGGTTCCGTCATTCAGGGTGCCTTCGTAATGGACTTTCACTTTTTTGTTTTCGTTGCTCATGAGCTTGCTCCAATCATGTAGATTTATCCGGAAATATCAGATGGTTATTATTGTACCGTATGGGAGCGGGAAAGTAAACCGTGACGATTTTTGTCCTTCCCTGAAAGGGAAGGGGGACCAGCCGGATGGCTGGTGAATGGGTCTTACATCGGGTGTGAGACCCCCTACCCGCAAGCGGGTCCTTTCCCCCTTTCAGGGGGACACAAAACCCTACACCGTCGCCAGCCGTCCTGCTTCTTTGATCACCCGGGTAAACGCCGGGGGCACTTCCTGGCGCTCCAGGCTCTGGCCGATCAGGCGGCCCAGGATCACACCCTTGTTGCTGTACAGCCAGGCGAAATACGGCACCCACAGAGGGGCTCCGTTATGGGTTTTGGCCTTGTTCAGGGGGCCGGGAGGAAAGTCCTGGGGATCCAGCTGCAGCTTGTGGCAGGCCCGTTTGATCATGTCGGCGCTGGTCCGTCCGGTGGTGCCGCAGGCACTGTCGATGATCCTGTCCAGTGCCTGTCGCTTGCCCTTCAGGAGCATGGTCTGGGCCAGGTCCTGCTCGAAGCAGATGCCCTGGGTGAAGAATACGCCTTTTTCTTTGGCGTGGGCCTCCTTCACATCCGCATCATACAGGGCTACCACCGGAAGCTGGAAGTATTCCAGCAGTTTCTTGATCTTGGCGATGGAACTTTCGCCCCGGGCGTTGATCAGGCAGATGCCGTAGTAATCGAAGGGGACTCCCACCTTCTGGCCGAACAGCTGGAAGCAGCCGAACTCCGTCTCCCCCTCCACCAGGATCACGCTGCGGGCGTACAGGGCCTCCTTCACTTCGGGAAAATGCATGATCAGGTGCTTTTCGATCTCCCGTTTCACGTGGAAGCTGGAGCCGCAGGCAGCCCGGACCTGTCCCCTGGGGTTCCGGTACAGGCGGACGATGTTCCGGTAATCGTCGATCAGGGAGTCGGTGGAATGGGTCACCACGAACAGCTGGCCCCGCAGGCCATCCAGTCCGAACAGGTCCTTCAGGAGCGCGCAGAACTGGGAATCCTCGTTGCGCAGCAGCTGCTGGTAGTACTCCAGGATGGACCGCTGCATATAGGGATGGAGGTGGATCTCCGGCTCGTCGATGGAGATGATCAGGGGCAGGTAGCGGTGGCCGTCCTTGTCCACGATGATGTTGTGCTCCAGGGGCACTGCCAGGCTGTGGGCCATCTGGTAGATCTGGGTGATCACCCGCAGGGCCGCCAGGGAAATGAACTTCAGATTGTCGGCCCGGTGCCGGTTGCTGCGGCACAGGATCCGGGACAGGTAGAAGATGCATTCATAATAGGATGAATCAAAGGTCCCCACATTGACTTCATGCTGGATGTACTGCCGCTCCTCCTGGGGGATGGGACCGCAGTGACTGGCTTCCCACTGGGCCAGCCACCGTTCCAGGGCCCGGTACACCTGGGGACGCACCTGGGCATCCTCCTGGCTCAGGGCCGAGTAGCTCACGTAGCGTAGCCGCCGGATGGTCTCCAGGGGCAACGTTTCTCCGGTGTCCAGGTCGTACAGTCGGGGTACGATGTCCGACACCCGCATTTCCAGCCGCACCCGGATGGTCTGCCGGTGGTCATCCGGGGTATCGGCAAAGTGTTCCTTCTTCCCTTCCAGCAGCTGGACCTCCAGGTCGATGCGGATGGGCTGACGAGGATCGTCATATTCGATTTCCTCCACGTTCCGGGCCCGGGTCACAAAGGAGACCAGGCGCAGGAAGCTGCTTTTTCCGATGTCGTTTTCCCCCACCAGATAGTTGGCCAGGGGATGGAAGGTCATGGAAAGGTCTTTGAAGTTGCGGTAATTTTGGATCCGCATTTGGGTGATATACATACGTTACCTCCCGAAGGTTTTGGCCAGGGCGGCCAGTTTTTCTGCCAGCGCCGGGGTCAGCTGGCCTTCCTGCAGTTGCCAGTGCCAGTTGCCGGTGGCCACGCCGGGCACGTTCATCCGGGCCTGGCTGCCCAGGGCCAGAAGATCCTGCACCGGGGTGATCACCGTCTCTGCCCGGCGGCTGTAAAGCAGGGCCAGCAGGGCCCAGACAATGGTCTCCGGGGAGGCATCCCCAGGCAGCCCCAGTTCCTGCAGCAGCTGTCTCTGCTGCCAGGAGGGAAGCTCTTCCCTAAACCAGCCCCACAGGGTGTTGTTGTCATGGGTGCCTGTATAGGCCAGGCACCGGGCCGGGGTATCGAAGGTCAGATGGCCGTCGCTCCGTTCCTTCATGTGGAACTGGAGGATCTTCATGCCGGGCAGATCCAGGCTGTCCCGCAGCTGGAACACGTCCGGGCTCAGGCTTCCCAGGTCTTCTGCCACCAGGGGGAAATCTCCCAGACCGGTTCGTACGGCCCGGAACAGGGCTTTCCCGGGACCGGGGCGCCAGGTGCCTTCTTTGGCCGTTTTGGCACTGCCGGGAACGGCCCAGTAAGCGGCAAAGGCCCGGAAATGGTCGATGCGCAGGGCATCCACCAGGGTCTTCATCCGTTCCAGTCGGGCCTGCCACCAGCCGTAGCCGTCTTCTGCCATGGCCTGCCAGTTGTACAGCGGGTTCCCCCACAGCTGGCCATCCTTGCTGAAGTAATCGGGCGGCACCCCGGCCACTTCCCGGGGCAGACCGCTGGGCAGCAGGTCGAACAGCTCCTGGTGGGCCCAGCAGTCCGCACTGTTGTGGGCCACATAGATGGGCAGATCCCCCAGCAGGGTGATGCCCTTCCTGCGAGCGGCTTCGTGGAGGGCCTGCCACTGGACCTGGAACAGGTACTGGAGGAATTTGATGTGATCCACGGTGCCCCGCAGTTCCCGTTTGTACCAGCTGAGGGCATGGGGCTGGTGGGTCCGCACGTCCTCAGGCCACTGGGTCCAGGGACGGCCTCCGAAGAAGGATCCGATGGCTTTGAACAGGGCATAATCCTCCAGCCAGTCTCTGTTTTCCTGGCAGAAGCCGGCGAAGGGAGCCCAGTCCATGTTGTTATGGGGGTCGTGGCTCAGCTGCCACAGGATTTTATTTTTGGCCCGGCGGATGGTATGCCAGTCGGTCTTTCCGGCGATCTTCTGCTGGAAGGAATGCCACAGGGCGTCGGACAGCCAGCCCCGGTCGTGGAGGTCTTCCAGGGAAATCAGGTCCGGGTTGCCCGCAAAGGCAGAATCTGCCAGGTAGGGAGAATCCCCCACAAGAGGCGGGGTCAGCGGCAGGATCTGCCACACTTTCTGGCCGGCCCGGTGCAGGAAATCCAGGAAGGCAAAGGCTTCCTTCCCCAGCACGCCGCTGCCTTCGCTGGAAGGCAGGGAAGTAATGTGGAGCAGCACACCGGCCTGTTTGCAAGTCGGTTCCGCCTTCTGCAGCACCACGGCGCCCAGGGGCGGCAGGGTAAGGGTAAGGTCTCCGTCAGAATTCTGGAGAGGGGCGGCCAGTTCCCCGGCCACGCAGTGCCACTCTCCAGCCAACAGGCCATCGGAGTGGATGGAAAGGGTGCAGGGCTTTTCGCCGCTCCGGTTCAGGGCCACCAGAAAGGCCCCGTCATCTGCTTTGTGGCCGAACACATCCCGACCCCCTTCGATGCTGCGCACAAAGGCAAAGCCATCCCCGCTGGCATATACCGGCAGGAACCGGCCGGTGCGCAGGGCAGCGTGGCTTTGCCGCAGTTCAGCCAGCTTCCGCACCCAGCCCAGGATTTCCCAGTCTTCCCGGCCCCAGGGATAGGTACGCCGGTTGTCCGGGTCCTTCCGGCCGGTGACGCCCACTTCGTCCCCATAGTAGATGCAGGGAGCCCCGGGCTGGGTGAACTGCCAGGTCAGCAGCAGGTGCAGACGGGCCTTGCCGGCCTCTGCTGCGTCCCGGCTGCCGGCGGCGCCTCCGTCGGTGAGCAGGGTCAGCACCCGCTCCACATCATGGCTCCCGATCAGGTTCAGCATGGCATAGGTGTGCTCCAGAGGATAGTTCTCCCACAGCTTCTGCAGCCCCATCGCCATGGCTTCCGCCGGCTGCTTTCCCAGTACGTAATCCAGCTGCAGGGCCCGCTGGGCGTAGTTCATGGCACTGTCCATGTCCCGGCCGCACAGGTACTGGCGCTGCTGCCCGTAGCTGACCTTGTTGGAGGCATCTTCCCACACTTCCCCGATGAGCACGGCGTCGGGGTTTTCCTTTTTCAGAGTGCGGTAGAACAGCTGCAGGAAGGGTTCCGGCAGTTCGTCGATCACATCCAGCCGCCAGCCGCTGATTCCCTTTTTCAGCCATTCCTTCAATACGCTGTGGGGCCCCCGGATGATGAAATTCAGGTAGCTGGGGTTCATTTCATCCACATTGGGCAGATCCTTCACCCCCCACCAGGCTTCGTAGTCGTCCGGGTAGTGGCTGAACCGGTACCAGGAATAGTAGGGGGACTGTGGGGACTGGTATGCCCCCGTTTCCGGGTAGTGGCCGAATTTGTTGAAGTACCGGCTGTCAGCCCCGGTGTGGCTGAATACCCCGTCCAGGATCACCTGCAGGCCAGCTTCTTTCGCCGCCTGGCAGAACCGGACGAATTCCTCGTTGGTGCCCAGGAACGGGTCGATCTTATGATAATCGCCGGTGTCGTACCGATGGTTGCTCACGGCCTCGAATACCGGGTTCAGGTACAGGGCTGTCACTCCCAGGCTCTTCAGGTAGTCGAATTTTTCCCGGATGCCGACCAGGTTGCCTCCGAAGAAGTCGTAGTACAGAATGTCTCCGGTGGCCGGATCCTTCCAGTAGGCCGGCCTGTCATTCCAGTCGCTGTGGAGCACGGCGCCGGTCTTTCCGGTCAGGGTGGCGGTGGTGTTGCGGCCCCGGCGGAACCGGTCGGGAAAAATCTGGTAGACAATGGCCTCTTTGAACCAGTCCGGGGTGTGGGTCTCTTTCTCAAAGACCGTGATCTGGTAGCTGGCAGGGTCCTTTGCCCACTGCTGGCCCCGGCCTCCCAGCTGGCCGCAGTTGTTGCCGTAGTACCAGCGCCGGCCCTGCTGCTCCAGGATGAAGTAGTACCAGAGCAGGCAGCCGGTCCGGGGCAGGGACAGGACAGCCGTAAAGCCATTGCCCTCCCGGACCATGGGGGTTATGGTCTCCCCTGCCCCGTTCTGCCACACTCGCAGGGTCACAGTCAGGCCCTCCAGATCCTGGCCGTCGGTTTCCAGACGCAGGAAAACAGAGCTGCCCGCAGGGGCAGCTCCGAAAGGAAACCGGTCATAGGGATTGTGGGAATCATGCCAAACCTGTACCGTCATAGGGTTCTCCTTTTACTTACAATGGATCGTGTCCGGCGGGAGATCACTCCGTCACTTTCTGATACAGCGCCAGGTACGCCTCTGCCGAACGGTCCCAGCCGAAGTCGCTGGTCATGGCGTTGTGGATCAGAGAATCCCACTGGGCCGCATCTTCGTAGCAGCCCATGGCCCGCTTGGCAGTAAACAACAGTTCATGGGCATTGTAATCGGCAAAAGTGAACCCGTTGCCCTGTTTCGAGTACTTGTCGTAGGGCTGTACCGTGTCTTTCAGGCCGCCGGTTTCCCGGACCACCGGGATGGTGCCGTAGCGCAGAGCGATCAGCTGGCTCAGGCCACAGGGTTCGTACCGGGAGGGCATCAGGAATATGTCCGCCGCTGCATACACCTGGTGGGCCAGGGCTTCATTGAAGCACAGCTGGGCCGAGCATTTGGTGGGATGGCGCTGGGCCAGGCCCCGGAAATAGTCCTCGTATTCTTTGTCGCCGGTACCCACCACCACCAGCTGTACATCTTCCTCCAGCAGTTCGTCCATGATCCGGGTCACCAGATCCAGGCCCTTGCTTTCCGTGAGACGGGTCACCATGGCCAGCATGGGGACGCCCCGTTTGATCCGCAGACCCAGCTGCTGCCGCAGGGCATCCTTGTCCACCCGCTTGGCCGCCCGCACGTTCTCCACGGTGTACCGTGCCTTCAGGAAGGGGTCCGTGGCCGGGTCATAGGCCCGGGTTTCCAGGCCGTTGATGATGCCCGTCACCTTGTCCTGGTGATCCCGGATGTACCCGTCCAGTCCTTCTCCGAAGTAGGGATAGGTGATCTCTTTGGCATAGGTGGGGCTCACGGTGGTGATCTGGTCCGCATAGACCAGACCGGACTTCATATAGTTCACGCAGCCATTGCATTCCAGGTTGCCGTTGTCGAACAGTTCCTGGGGCAGGCCGATGATGTCGCTCATGATGCTCCGGTCATAAATGCCCTGGTATTTCAGGTTGTGGATGGTGTATACCACTTTGATGCCCTGGTACCAGGGATCATGCTGGAAATCTTCCTTCAGGTACACCCCCATCAGGCCCGTGTGCCAGTCGTTGCAGTGGAGCACGTCGGGATGGAAGCCCACTTTGGGCAGCATGGTCAATACGGCCCGGCAGAAATAGGCGAACCGTTCGGCGTCGTCGCCGTAGCCGTACAGCTTGTCCCGCTTGAAATAGTATTCGTTGTCGATGAAGTAACAGGTCACCCCGTCCAGCTGCACCTCTTCCACGCCATAGTACTGCTGGCGCCAGGCCAGGTTCACCTGTCCCCGTACCACTTCCTGCATCTTGTCCTTCCATTCCTGGCCGATCCGGCTGTATTTGGGGATCACCAGCCGTACGTCCAGGCCTTTGGCCGCCAGTTCCCGGGGCAGGGCTCCCATTACGTCGGCCAGGCCGCCGGTCTTGATGAAGGGCACGGCTTCGGAAGCCACGAACAGGACCTTCAGCGGTGCCTTTTTCGGGGCTTCTGCGGTTTTGGCTCCCGTCTCAGGAGCTTCCACTTTCTCCCCTTCGGGGATCAGTCCTTCCTTGGTCTCAATGGCCACTTCCCGCTTCACCAGCTTCCGCCGGACGCGGGTCTTTTTTGTCTTCAGGGTTCTCATGGGAATCACCTTCCTTTACCAGTTGCAAATAAATGGTACCCAGCGGCGGCAGGGTCAGTTCCAGGGATTGGGGACGTCCGTGCATGGGGATCGCTTCGGTGGTGAGATCCCCCGCATTCAGGATGCCTGAACCTCCGAACTCCGTGGCGTCGCTGTTCAATACTTCCTGATATACACCGGGCCGGGGGGCTCCGATCCGATAGTGATGACGGACCACAGGGGTGAAGTTGCACACCACCAGGGTCATGGCCTTTTCGTCTCCGGCCAGCCGGCAGAACGCAATGACGCTGTTGTCGCAGTCGTCACAGCTGATCCACTGGAAGCCCTTCCAGTCGTAGTCCTCCTCCCACAGTTCCCGGTGGGCTCCGTAGTATCCGTTCAGGGTCTGCAGGTAGTTGTGCATGGCCGCATGCATGGGATAGTCCAGCAGGTGCCAGTCCAGGCTGTCGTCATACTTCCATTCGATGAACTGGCCGAAATCGGCCCCCATGAACAGGAGCTTCTTGCCCGGGTGGGTCATCCAGTAGCCGTAGAAAGCCCGCAGGCCGGCGAACTTCTGCCAGTAGTCCCCCGGCATCTTGTCCAGCAGGGATTTCTTCCCATGGACCATTTCGTCATGGGAAAGGGGCAGGATGAAGTTCTCCGAGAAGGCGTAGCACAACGAGAAGGTAATCAGATTCTGGTGGTCTTTCCGGAACAGGGGATCCATGCTCATGTATTCCAGCATGTCGTTCATCCAGCCCATGTTCCATTTGTAGTTGAAGCCCAGGCCGCCGTCGCTGACAGGACGGGTCACCATGGGCCAGGCTGTGGATTCTTCGGCGATCATGAGCGCCTGGGGGACCTCCTGGAACACGGCGGTGTTCAGCTTCTGCAGAAAGGCCACCGCTTCCAGGTTCTCATGGCCGCCGTTTTTATTGGGGGTCCATTCCCCGGGGTTCTTCCCGTAGTCCAGATACAGCATGTTGGCCACGGCGTCGATCCGCAGCCCATCCAGATGGAATTCCTTCAGCCAGAACAGGGCGCTGGAAATCAGGAAGGACTGCACTTCCGTGCGGCCATAGTCAAAGTTCATGGTGTCCCACTCTTTGTTCTCGGCCAGGCTGGGGTTGCCCGATTCGTAGCAGGGCTCCCCGTCGAAAAGACGCAGCCCGTGGGCATCCCGGCAGTAGTGGCCGGGTACCCAGTCCAGGATCACGCCGATGCCGTTTTTGTGGCACTGGTCGATCAGGTACATCAGGTCTTCGGGTTTGCCGTAGCGGCTGGTGGCGGAGAAATACCCGGTAGCCTGGTAGCCCCAGGAGCCGTCGAAGGGATACTCGCACAGGGGCATCAGCTCGATGTGGGTGTAGTGCATCTCCTTGACATATTCCACCAGCCGGGGAGCGATTTCCCGGTAGGTCAGCAGCCGCCCTTCCTCCCCCCGCCGCCAGGAGCCCAGATGGACTTCGTAGGTGAGCATGGGGTTATGGTAGGAATCGTACTGGGGCCGCTGTTTCTGCCATTTCTGGTCGTGCCACCGGTACGTGAGTTTCGTCAGCCGGCTGGCCGTGTTGGGCCGCACCTCCGACCAGAAGGCGTAGGGATCGCTTTTCAGGATCTCCTCCCCGCTGGCCGTGGTGATGGCGTATTTGTACAGATCCCCTTCCTTCAGGCCCGGGATGTAGGCGACCCATACCCCGTTGCCCAGGGGACTTTTTTCCATGGGACTTGCGGCCGGATCCCAGCCGTTGAAATCCCCCACTACACTGACTTTCTGCGCATGAGGTGCCCATAAGGCAAAGCGCACACAGGGTTTCCGTTTGTACACGGTGAAATGCGCCCCGAACAGGCGATAGCTTTCATAATTCGTTCCCTGATGGTACAGGAACGTACTGTATTCATCGATGGCGCTGCGCTTCATGGTCCATGCCTCCCTGTTTCCAATCGTTATTTTTTCGGTCCCACCGGTTTGATGTGCCAGATGTCCTCCGCGTACTGGCGGATGGTCCGGTCGGTGGAGAAATAGCCGGAATGGGCAATGTTGATGGCACTGCTCTTCCGCCAGCCCTTCTGGTCCTTATACCGCCGTTCGATCTCTTCCTGGGCGGCACAGTAGGGCTTGAAATCCTTCAGCACGAAGTATTCGTCGTTTCGGTCCAGGAACGAATCGTACAGCATGCCGAAATGCTCGCCTCCCAGCTTCAGGTTCACCAGGTCGTCCATCAGACGGTGGATGTCCGGGTCGCCGGTGTACATGGACCAGGAGGAATAGTTGCCGTTGTGGTAGAAGGCCATCACTTCCTCGGCTCGCAGGCCGAAGATCACACAGTTGTCGTCCCCCACCTCCCGGTGGATCTCCACGTTGGCCCCGTCCAGGGTGCCCAGGGTGATGGCCCCGTTCATCATGAACTTCATGTTGCCCGTACCGGAGGCTTCCTTGCCGGCAGTGGAGATCTGCTCGCTCACATCCGTGGCCGGCATGATCAGCTGGGCCAGGGACACGTCATAGTTCTCCAGGAACACCACCTTCATGAGCTTGCTCACCCGGGGATCGCTGTTCACCAGGCGGGCCACCACATTGATGAGCCGGATGGTCTCCTTGGCTTCCCCGTAGCTGGCTGCCGCCTTGCCGGCGAACAGGTACGTATGGGGGATGATGGTCTTTTCCGGGTGGTCCCGCAGCTGCAGGTACTGGTACAGCACGTGGAGGATGTTCAGGGTCTGGCGCTTGTACAGATGGATGCGCTTTACCTGGGCATCGAAGATGGAATCCAGGTCCACGGTAGTGCCGGTGGTCTTTTCGATGTACTGGGCCAATACTTCCTTCCGGGCCCGCTTGATGCGGCCCAGCCGCTCCTGCACTTCAGGATCCGTGGCGTAGGGCTCGAATTCGATGAGCCTGGACGGGTCCTGCCGCCAGCCGTCCCCGATGCAGTCATCCAGCAGGGCGGACAGCTGGGGGTTGGACTGGATGAGCCAGCGACGATGGGTGATGCCGTTGGTCTTGTTGGAGAACCGCTGGGGGAAACAGGTGTAGAACGGGTGCAGCGTGGAATCTTTCAGGATCTGGGAATGGATTTCCGCCACTCCGTTCACGCTGTGGCTGCCCAGCACGGCCAGATGGGCCATGTGGACCTGTCCGCCCCACAGCACGGCCACGCCCCTGGCCTTTTCCTCGTCGCCGGGGAATACTTCCCGCACCTCTTTCAGCCACCGGCGGTTGATCTCGTCGATGATCAGGTAGATCCGGGGCAGCAGGCTCTTGAACAGGGGGATATCCCATTTTTCCATGGCTTCCGGCAAAATGGTGTGGTTGGTGTAGGCCATGGTCTTCGTGGTCACTTCCCAGGCCGCATCCCAGCTCAGCCCCTCGTCATCCATGAGAATGCGCATGAGCTCGGGGATGGCCAGGGCCGGATGGGTATCGTTGATGTGGATGGCCACGTATTTATGGAAATCGTACAGGCTCTTTTTATATTTTTTCTTGTAATGGCGGACAATGCTCTGGATGCCAGCGCTCACGAAGAAGTATTCCTGCATAAGCCGCAGCCGGCGGCCTTCCTCCGTGCTGTCATCCGGGTATAAAAACCGGGAGATCTGCTGCACATTGTCCTTGTAGCGGAAGGCCCGGTGCCGGTCGCCGATGGTCAGTTCCCGGTACACTTCCTCCCGGGAATATTCGGCCCGCCACAGCCGCAGGGTGTTCACCGTGTCGTTGTGGTAGCCGATGATGGGCACGTCGTAGGGCACGGCCCGTACGGTGTCATATTTTTCATGGACACATTCCAGGCCGCCGTGGCCGTCCGGACGCATATAGGCATTTCCTCCGAACCGCACGTACACGGCCTTGTCCACCTTCTTCACTTCCCAGGGGTAGCCGTCCACCAGCCAGTTGTCAGGCAGCTCCACCTGCTGTTCGTCGATGATCTTCTGTTTGAACAGGCCGTACTGATAGCGGATGCTGTTGCCGTGGCCGGGCAGCTGCAGTGCGGCTAGAGAATCGATGAAGCCGGCTGCCAGCCGTCCCAGGCCGCCGTTGCCCAGGCCCGGATCCCGTTCGGCCGGGATCACCTGGTCCAGGTCCCAGCCCAGGTCGGCCAGACCTTCCCGGCACAGCTCCTCCATATCCAGCCCGATCAGGTTGGAATCCAGCAGCCGTCCGATCAGGAATTCAATGGAAAAATAGTACACCTGTTTGGCTTTTTCCTGGTCATACCGGCGGTTGGTGGCCACCCAGTCATCGCTGATCAGGTCCCGGATCATGAAGGCCAGGGTCTGGTACACTTCATTCCGGTTCATGTCCTGGATCTCTTTTTCCCACAGGATATGGGCCTTTTCGGTAAATAGCGCCTTGAATTCCTCTTTATCCTGCCACTTTTTCATAGACCTGTTCTACTCGTTCCTTTCTTACAATACAGCTTTCTTGCCGATGCACAGGGGCTGTTCGTCCGTGCCCGAAAGAGCCGCTTCCGGCTGGATCACCGTGTTCTTGTCGCAGATCACATGGTCCAGACGGGCATCATCGCCGATTTCCGTATACTGCATGATGATGCTGTTTTTCACCACGGCGTTCCTGCCCACCTTCACCCGGCGGAAGAAAATGGAATTCTCCACGGTACCTTCGATGATGCAGCCGTTGGCAATCAGACAGTTGGAGGCTTTGGCTTCTTCCATGTATTTGGCCGGGGCCTCGTCGTTGATCTTGGTGTAGATCCGGTGCTGGGGGTTGGGGTTCAGCAGTTCCCGCCAGGTCCTGGGATCCAGCAGGTCCATGTTCACCTGGAAATAGCTTTCCACGCTGCCCACCCTTTTGGCATAGCCCTTGAACTCATACCCGAACACCCGCAGCCGCTTCAGGCTTCTGGCCAGTACGTCTCCGATGAAATGATGATAGCCTTCCGCATAGGATTTTTCAATGGCATCCTGGAAAATCTCACAATCGATCAGGATGCAGCCCAGGAATTTGTTGTCCCCCGTGGAAAGGGTGGCCGGTCTGTTCAGTTCCAGGACCCGGTCCTTGTCGCTGAGGGTCAGGGTATAGCCTTCCTCCGGGCAGTCAGCCGGGACCTTCTGGTAGATCAGGGTCACGTCCGCATTGTGTTTCCGGTGGAAATGGAGGGCTTCCTCGTAATCGATGTTGATCACCATGTTGCCGGAACTGAGGAGCAGGTATTTGCTCTTGCCCCGTTTCACGAACAGCAGGTTCTTATAATAGGTATCGATGTCCCCTTCGCTTTCCTTGCCGTTTTCCTCGGGCAGGTAGAACAGGCCGTCGCCTTTGTGGGCCAGGCCCCATTCCTTGCCGGAACGGATATGGTCCAGGATGGAACGGGACTGGTGGGGCAGCAGCAGCCCCACAGTGGTGATGCCGGAATTCACCATGTTGCTCAGGGTGAAGTCGATGAGCCGGTATTTGCCCCCGATGGGGATGCTGGTCACCGGCCGGCTTTCGTTGATTTCCTTCAGGGGCAGGGCATTGCGCATATTGATGAGTCCGATCATTTCTCTGGTCATGGTTATTTCCCCTCCTTGGCTGCTTTGCTGCATCGTCCGCCACGGCCCAGTACGGCCACGCTGCCGTCGCTGTTGCGGAAAGTGGCTCCGGCTTCCACCACGCAGTGTTCGCCCAGGATGGCTTTCTCCACCACGGCATTCTTTTCCACCACGGTACCGGGCATGATCACCGAGTTGGTCACCCGGGCCCCTTCCTGGATGACCACGTCATAGAAGATCACGGAGTTGGTCACGGTGCCCAGCACTTCGGACCCTTCCGCAATGAGGGAACTCTTGGCAGACCCCTTGGGACCGATGAAATGGGGCGGGAAATTCAGGTTGCCGGAATAGATGCGCCAGTCTTTGTTGCGCAGGTCCATGGGCGGTTCGTCGGCCAGCAGGTCCATATTGGCCTGCCACAGGCTGTCGATGGTGCCCACGTCCTTCCAGTACCCTTCGAACGGATACGCATACAGGGCCAGCTGATCGTGGAGCATGGCGGGGATCACGTTCTTGCCGAAATCGTGGTCGCTGTGTTCGTCGGCGGCATCGGCCTTCAGGTATTGTTCCAGGATGCTCCGGTTGAAGATGTAGATGCCCATGGAAGCCAGGTTGCTTTCCGGTTTGGCCGGCTTCTCCTGGAATTTGGTGATCTTCATCTGGCCGTCGGCCACCATGATCCCGAAGCGGCTGGCTTCGTTCCAGGGTACCCGGATGGTGCCGATGGTTACCTGGGCTCCGTGCTTTTTGTGGAAATTCAGCATTTTGGCATAGTCCATGGAATAGATGTGGTCCCCGGACAGGATCAGCACATAATCGTCTCCCACCATATCCACGAAATTCAGGTTCTGGTAAATGGCGTCCGCGGTGCCCCGGTACCAGTTGCTGCCCCCATCGCTCTGGTAGGGAGGCAGGACGAAGGTGCCGCCCCCGTCCGAATCCAGGTTCCAGTTGCTGCCGTTGCCAATGTACCAGTTCAGTTCCAGGGGCTGGTACTGGGTCAGGATGCCTACGGTGGAGATGCCGGAGTTCCGGCAGTTGCTTAACGGAAAATCAATGATGCGGTATTTGCCGCCGAACAGCAGGCCCGGTTTGGCCAGGTCTTTGGTCAATACGCCCAGGCGACTGCCTTTGCCACCGGCCAGGATCATCGCCAGGCAATTGGATTTTCTCATGTCACTTCCTCCTTTGATTCTGCAGACAGGACGGCTCCCAATGAGGAATATCGTGCAGCAGTTCCTGCTGGATGGATTTTTCAAGAAAACACGTTATAGCAATAATTATACAACTGTATGCACAGAAAGCCAACCAGGAAAACCTTACCCCTGGTCCTTTTCCGGGATGGTCTGGAGGAATTTCCGGATCAGCAGGGCAGCCAGGGTGAAGGCGCAGACATCGGACACGCTCTGGCACCAGACCAGACCGTCCAGCCCCCAGAGTACCGGCAGCACCAGAAGGGCCGGCACCAGGAACAGACCGCTCCGTCCGGCAGCCGCCAGCATGGCACCGGCTGTGCGGCGGGTGGTCTGCAGGCACATGTTGGTCAAAATGGTGAGAGGCACTAGCACGAAGGTATAGGCCTGGCAGCGCAGGGTCCGGGTGCCGATGGCGATGACCAGAGGATCATCCCGGAACTGTTCCAGGATGGGGGTGGCGAAGGAAATGGCCACCAGGGCAGCCAGCAGGGAAAACACCGACCCCGCCTTGACGGCGAACCAGAATCCTTCCCGCAGCCGGCCGAATTTCCGGGCTCCATAGCTGAAGCCGCATACAGGCTGGAACCCCTGGCCGAAGCCGATGATCACCGAAGCTGCAAAGAAGCTGAGCCGGGTGACGATGCTCATGGCCGCAATGGCTGCATCGCCGAACGCCCCGGCGGACACGTTCAGGAAGATGGTGGAAAGGCTCTGGGTACCCTGCCGTACCAGGGAAGGCGCCCCGCCGGCCACGATCTCCTTCCAGATGGCCCGGGAGGGATGGATGTTCCCCAGCCGGATGGGGATGTTCCCTCCCCGCCTCGTCATGGCAAACAGGATGCAGAAGCTGACACCCTGGCTCAGGATGGTGGCCAGAGCAGCCCCGGCTACCCCCATGTGAAATTGAAAAATGAACAGCGGATCCAGGAACACGTTCAGGAAGCCTCCGATGGTGATGCCCACCATGCCGAAAGCGGCACTGCCCTGGAAACGCAGGTGGTTGTTCATGACCAGGCTGGTCATCATCCAGGGGGCCCCCATGAGGACGATGCCCATATATTGGATGGCATAGGGCAGGATGGTGGGCGTGGAACCGATGAGCACGGCCAGTTGGGGCGCAAACAGATTGCCCAGAAACGCAATGAGGATCCCGCAGACAAAGGCATAGAAAAAGGCCGTGGAGGCCATCACTTCTGCCTCCGGACGCCTTTTGGCCCCCAGGAGACGGCTCATGCTGTTGCCGGACCCCATGCCGAAGAAAAAGGCGATGGCATGGAGGATCGCCATGGTGGAAAAGGCCACTCCCACCGCCGCTGTAGAAGCGGTGTCCAGTTTGCTGACGAAATAGGTGTCGGCCATGTTGTAAAAACTGGTACACAACATGCTCACGATGGAAGGCAGGGCCAGGGAAGCGATCAGAGGCTTCACCGGCCTTTCCAGCATTTTTTTGTATTTTTGTTGTTCTTTTGTCATTTCAGCCGTAGCGCATCCCACCATTCTGTCCGCCGGGGCAGGCGGACTCAAGAGTTATGATATTCATTATAACATAAAATCAAAAGAACCCATCCCCAAAGGGACGGGTTCAATATATATTGTGTCCCCCTGGAAGGGGGAAAGGACCCGCTTGCGGGTAGGGGGTCTAACACCCGATGTGAGACCCATCCACCGTCCATTCGGACGGTCCCCCTTCCCTTTCAGGGAAGGACAAATACTTTTCTTATTTCCCCAGCGCGTCGGCCTGCACAATGGCGGCGTACAACTGGTCTTCCGTCACGTCGGCCACCATGTTGTGGATGCTTTCGCCGGGTACGCAGGCGGCTTTGGCGATCTGGCGGATCTGCTCATCGGTGGTGATCCCCAGTTCGGCCAGGGTGGTGGGCAGGCCCACTTCTTTGCAGAAGCCCTGCACATCCCGGAATTCATCCTCTTCCACCCCTTCCAGCACCAGCTGCACCAGGGTGCCGAAGGCTACGCAGTTGCCATGGGGCGCACTGTGGCCACCCAGGGAAGTGATGCCGTTATAGAAGGAATGGGCGCAGGCCAGGCCGCCGTTGTCGGCGCCCACTCCGGACAGGTACACATTGGCCTCGATGATGGCATCCAGGGCCGGGGTGACCACCTGTTTTTCCACGGCCATTTTGGCCTGGGCACCGTAGTTGCGCAGGGTCTCATAGCACAGTTCGCACAGAGCCATGGCACTGCGGGTAATGCCGCCATTTTCCAGGCTGGGAGCATCGGTGCGATAGCAGGCCCGGGCTTCAAAATAAGTCCCCAGGGCATCGCCCATACCGGCCACCAGGAATTTCACCGGAGCATGGGCGATGATGTCACTGTCCACCAGCACTCCGTCCGGGTTGTTGGGATAGAACAGATAGGTGTTGAAGGAACCGTCATCATTGTAAATCACGGACAGGCCGGTACAGGGAGCATCGGTAGCCACCACCGTGGGGATGATCACCACCCGCTTGCCTTCATAGTAGGCCGTGGCCTTGGCCGTGTCGATGGCGGAACCGCCCCCCACGCCTACGACCACGTCGATGTTTTCCTCCCGGACCATTTTCCGAAACTTCTCGATTTCTCCTACGCTGGAGATGCCGCCGAACACCTCATAATGGCGGTGGGTATCAGAATCGCCAAAGCCCTTTTCCAGGGGATCGTGACAGGTGCGGTTGCCGCTGCGGCTGCAGATGAACAGCCAGTTTTTGCCCAGATCCTTGAAGTAATTGTAGAATTCCAGCAGGGCCCCTTTGCCCTGTACATACTTTAACGGTGCACGCATCAAACGAAGTCTTGCCATACGTATCTCCTCCTTGGATCCACCCGCCTTCCTGACGGGTTTTCTTATTTGGTATCAGTATATCATATTTTGGATAATTTTAACAATAATTATTAATTTATAGAACTATAATCATGCCATTGGCCTGAAAGAATCTTCCGGCTTTGACTTTACTGGACTGTCACAGTACTCTAAATTATCTGTAGGCGAATGTTCGGAAATATGCTACAATAAGATTGCAAAGTTTTTACACTTTTTTTACACATACTTTACAAAGGAGGAACTTGTTATGAAACTGAAGAAATGGCTGGCGGCTTCCGCCCTCTGTGCGCTGACGGTAGCGGTGGCTGCCTGCGGAGGAAAAACGGCCCAGAAGAACCAGGGGGAATGGAAACCCAAGAAGGACATCAAGGTGATTGTGGCGTATAAGGCCGGATCCGGAACGGATACCGGAGCCCGGGTGCTGTGCAAGGACGCGGAGAAGTTCATTGGCAAGACCCTGGTCATCGAAAACAAACCGGGTGCGGACGGCAAAATCGGCTGGACGGAACTGGCCAAGGCCAAACCGGACGGCTATACCATCGGTTTCATCAACCTTCCCACCTACACCACCCTGGCTCTGGCCAAGAATGCTTCCTTTGACGACAAGAGCATCGTCCCCATCTGCAACCACCTGAAGGAAACCGGTGTAGTGGTGGTCCGGAAAGACAGCAAGTTCAACAGCCTGAAGGACCTGGTGGAATATGCCAAGGCCCATCCCGGCGAACTGAAGGCTTCCACCAACGGCGTGCAGGCTTCCAACCATACGGCGGCCCAGCTGCTGTCCACCACGGCCAAATTCCAGTACAATGCGGTGCCCTACGGCGGTACGGCTGACCAGCTGCTGGCCCTGCGTCAGGGCGAAGTGGATTTCTCCTGCGCCAAACTGGGCGACGTGGAACCTTTGATCCGCGGCAACAACGCTGCCCTGAAACTGCTGGGTGTGTTCAGTGAAAAACGGCTGGATGCCTACAAGGATGTCCCTACCCTGGGTGAACTGGGCTACTACAACAAATGGTATGGTTCTGCCCGTGCTCTGGTGGCACCGAAAGGCACTCCAGAAAACATCATCAAATTCTATGAAGACGCCTTCAAGATGACCATGACCGATGAACAGACCATCCGGGATCACAAGAACGCCGGACTGGAACTCCATTACATGGACAGCAAGGAACTGGGCAAGCTGATCCAGGATCAGATGACCTTCTGCAAAGACGTGGTCAGCAAGCTGTACACCAATGCGTGACTGACTGGCAGGCCGGGAGCTGCCGGAGAGTGGCTTCCGGCCTTTGTATAAGAACCCACCACCAGCCATACGGCTGGTCCCCCGCCCTTAAAAAGGGCGGATAGAGAGGTGGGAATGGAACCACCACCAGCCATGCGGCTGGTCCCCCGCCCTTGAAAAGGGCGGATAGAAAGGTGGGAATGGAACCACCACCAGCCATACGGCTGGTCCCCCGCCCTTGCAATGGGCGGATAGAAAGGTGAAATCAAATGAAAAAATCGGAACTTAGTGTAGTAATCTTTATGCTGGGGTTCTGTGCCTTCTTCTTTTACGAAACACTGCAATTGCCTCCGGCGGCACAGAGCTACCCCAAATTCGTCATCGGCCTTCTGACCGTGCTGACCCTGATGCAGCTGGTCAAGATGGGTGTAAGCGGCCATGGCCACTATAAAGTGGTCAACGACCTGCCGGAAGTCTGGAAGGGCTTCCTGTCCAGGCAGTTCTTTACCTTTTTCTTCGGCTGTATCGGCTTTTTTGTGCTCATGTACCTGGTTGGTTTCTATCTTTCTGCCATCATCTATCTGGTGGGCATGATGCACTATTTCCACATTGCCGGAAAGTATATGGCCATCACCGTTGTGGTGCTGATGGTCCTGATCTATGTAGTGTTCAGCGAGTTCCTGGCCGTGCCGCTGCCGGACGGGCTGCTGCTGGAAGAAATCCTGTGAGAAGCGGAGGAATGGACAAATGGAAAATCAATATGCATTGATGGCCATGGGGTTCCTGAACGCACTCACGCCCATGAATATCGTCATCATGATCGCCAGTGTGACCATGGGGATCATCATCGGCTGCATGCCGGGTCTGTCGGCGGCCATGGGCGTGGCATTGCTGCTGCCCCTGACCTTTGGGATGGAACCTTCGGCCGGTTTGATCATGCTGGGAGGCATCTATTGCGGAGCCATTTTCGGGGGCTCCATTTCGGCCATCCTGATCCACACGCCGGGCACACCGGCTTCGGCGGCCACGGCCATCGACGGCTACGCCATGACCCTGAAGGGCAAAGCCGGGAAAGCGCTGGCCACAGCCTGCATCGCTTCCTTCTGGGGCGGTCTCCTGAGCTGCATTTCCCTGTATTTCTTCGCCCCGGCCCTGGCCCGGCTGGCCATGGAATTCGGCAGCCCGGAATACTTCTGGCTGAGCCTGTTCGGGCTCACCATCATCGCCGGCATCAACACCGATTCCATGATCCTGGGACTGATGAGCGGGGCCTTCGGGCTGGTGCTTTCCACCATCGGCATGGACCCCATGCAGGGGGTGGAACGGTTCATGTTCGGCCAGGATTCCCTGTATAACGGCATCAACATCACCTGCGCCCTGATCGGGCTGTTCTCCATGAGCCAGGCCTTCATCCTGGCGGAAAAGGCCATTGTGAAGCGGGCCAAGGCCGCCAGCTTCAAGGACAGGATCATGCTGAGCCTGCAGGAAATGAAGCAGATCACCCCTACGGTAATCCGCAGCTGGATCATCGGCAACATCATCGGCATCCTGCCCGGAGCTGGTGCTTCCATCGCCTGCTTCCTGGGCTATAACGAAGCCAAGCGGTTCTCCAAACATCCGGAGGAATTCGGGAAAGGTTCCATTGAAGGGATCGCCGGGTCGGAAGCAGCCAACAACGCCGTGACCGGCGGTTCTCTGATCCCCACCCTGACCCTGGGCATCCCCGGCGAAAGCGTAACGGCCGTCCTGATGGGCGGGCTGATCATCCATGGGCTGCAGCCCGGACCGGAACTCTTTACAAAGTATGCTCCCATGACGTATACTTTCTTTGGCGGTTTCGTGGTGATCCAGTTCTTCATGCTGGCCATCGGCCTGTTGGGCTGCCGGCTGTTTGCCAAGATTGCCCGGGTTTCCGATGCCATCCTGATCCCCAGCATCTTTGTGCTGTGCGTGGTGGGTTCTTTTGCCATCAACAACAGTGCCTTTGATGTGAAGGTCATGTTCGTCTTCGGCATCATCGGGTATCTGATGCGCAAATGCAACATGAATACGGCAGCGGTGGTGCTGGCCCTGATCCTGGGGCCTCTGGGCGAAAAAGGATTGCGCCGCAGCCTGAGTCTGTCGGGCGGCGATGCAAGCATCCTGCTCTCCACCAACATCTGCAAGATCCTGCTGGCCCTGTGCCTGCTGAGTCTGCTCTCCCCCTTTGTGATGAAGCTCTTCAAGAAGGAAAAGAAAGCCGATGAAGCGGTACTGGAAGCAGAAGACAAAGAGATCCGGGAAGCCGAAAAGGAGAAGAAAGAGTAGTCATCTCACATCAAAAGGCCCCTTGCGATGGAAGATGCGCAAGGGAAATGATCAGGGGCTGTCGCATATGCGGCAGCCCTGCTTTGTTTTGGAGGATTTTCATATGAACGAACAAACCCGTGTGGCGCTTTTGGGCATCATTGTGGAGGACCCGGATGCGGTGGAAGCGCTGAACGCCATTTTGCATGATTTCGGTCCCTATGTGATCGGCCGGATGGGCATTCCCTACCATGCCCGGAACATCCACATCATCAGTGTGGTGCTGGACGCTCCCCAGGACATCATCAGCAACCTGTCCGGACGCATCGGCAAACTGAAGGGTGTTACGGCCAAGACGTCCTATGCAAAGGTGGATGGGGATCATGGGCTCCCTGAGAAGTAAGCTGCAGGTCCTGCTTCCCTTTGTGGTGGTGTTGCTGCTTTGGAAGGAGGCCACGGACCAGGGCCTTTGGAGCAGCTACATCCTACCCTCCCCCCAGCGGGTGTGGGAGACCACCATCCATATGGTGCACAACGGGGAACTTGCCAGACACATCGCCATCAGCCTGCGGCGCATCCTGTGGGGCTTTGGCTGGGCGTTTGCAGCAAGCTGCGTCCTGAGCAGCCTGAACCTGCTGTTTCCCCGGCTGCGGCACTGTTACAGCGGCCTTCTGGAAGTGTTCCGTCACGTACCGCCCCTGAGTCTGATTCCTCTCCTGATCCTTTGGTTCGGCATCGGGGAGCTGCCCAAGACCATCATCATTGTGCTGGCTTCGTTTTTCCCCATGTATCTGAACATGGACGACGGATTCCGCCGGTGCGACCGGAAGCTGCTGGAAGTGGGCCGGATGCTGGGGTTCACCCCCTGGCAGACTCTTTGGAAGATCCGGCTTCCGGCGGCCCTCCCCGGCATCCTCACCGGACTGCGGGTGGGCATGGGCTACAGCCTGCGAGCCATCATCGGCGCGGAAATGATCGCCGCCGACAGCGGGCTGGGGTATCTGATCCTGGACGCTCAGGCCATGAGCCGCAGCGACAAGGTGATCATCGGGATTCTGGCCATCGGAGCCCTGGGGCTGGGGCTGGACGGGGTGTTCGCCCTGGTGGAGAGGAGGCTGCTGCGGTATGAGCGGAACTGAAATCACCTTACAGCATATCAGCAAAGTCTATGGCTCCCGCACCGTCCTCCACGACCTGGACCTGACCCTGGATACCGGGGAATGTACGGTGATCCTGGGCAAATCCGGGTGCGGAAAGACCACCTTCCTCCGTCTGCTGGCAGGGCTGGAGGAACCTTCTTCCGGCACCCTGAAGCGACCTGCAGGGCTGAAGCTGGGTATGATGTTCCAGGAGGCCCGGCTGTTTCCCTGGCTTACCTGCCGGCAGAACATCGCCCTGGGCCTGCCCCGGAGGGCGGATCCCGGAGAGGTCGACCACTGGCTCCAGCTGGTGCAGCTGACCGATGCGGCGGACCAGTATCCCCACCAGCTTTCCGGAGGCATGCAGCAACGGGCTTCCCTGGCCCGGACTCTGGCCATGCACAGCCAGCTGATCCTTATGGACGAGCCTTTTGCGGCCCTGGATTACTTTACCCGGGCCCAGTTGCAGCAGGAACTGCGGACCATGCAGCAGCAGCTCAAAAGAGGCATCGTGCTGGTGACCCACAACGTGGACGAAGCCCTGACCCTGGGGGATCGGCTGCTGATCCTCCAGCAGGGACGATTTGCCCGGGAGATGCATCTGCAGCCAGGTCCCCGTGACCTGCTCTCTCCGGAACTGATCAAGGCGAAACGCGGCCTGCTGGCTGCTTTGGCATAAAAATCTCCAACCAGAAAGAAAGGATCTGACAGAATGATGATGAAGAAAAAACTGATGGCATTGTTGGCGGTCGGGGCCCTGACCCTGGGCGCCCTGGTGGCCGGATGCGGCAGCGACAAAACGGCCCAGAAACAGGCCGCTGCCCCCAAAATGGACAAGGTGAGCATCACCTATGTGCAGGCGCCTCTAAACGTGCCCTCCATTGTGGAAAAGGCCAACCAGAGCTTTGAAAAGAAATTCAAGGAAAAGAACATCACCGCTTCTTATTCCACCATCACTTCCGGTGCCGATCAAACGGCGGCCCTGGCCAGCGGCGACATCCAGTTCCTGAACTGCGTGGGCGGTTCTTCTGTGCTGTTGTCTGCGGCCAACGGGAACGACATCAAGATCATCAGCCTGTATTCCCAGGCTCCCAAAGCATTCAAACTGTTCTCCAAAGACGGCAGCATCCAAAGTGCCGCTGACCTGAAGGGCAAGACCATTGCCGGACCCAAGGGCACCATCCTCCACGAATTGCTGGCTGCCTACCTGCAGAAAGCCGGCCTGACCATGAAGGACGTGAAATTTGTTTCCATGGGCCTGCCTGCCGCCGCTTCCGCCATGGAAAACGGTTCTGCTGACTGTGCCCTGCTGGCCGGCCCTCTGGCCTACAACGCCGAAAAGAAAGGGATGCATGTGGTGACCACCGGAGAAGGACTGGTTTCCGGCCTGACGGTGACCGCTGTCAGCGGCAAGTTCTACAAGGAACACAAGGATCTGGTGGACACCTTCCTGGCCGTCCAGAAGGAAACCCTGGACTTTATGCAGAAGGATCCGGACAAGGCTCTGGAATTAACCGCCAAGGCTACGGAACTGAAACCGGAAGCGGTCAAGGATATGTATCCGCTCTATGATTTCAGCATGAAAATCACTCCGGAAGCCATCGAATCCCTGAAGAAGACCCATGACTTTCTGGTTGCCTCCGGCATGATGGAAAAGAAAGTGGATGTGGACGCGCTGTTCGTGAAATAAATTGAAAAAGTCACTAGTCTCTAGTCACTAGTCACTAGCCATAGGAAAGGACCCGCCCTGACGGACGGGTCCTTTTACTTTTGTGTTATCTATTCAAAAAATTTGCCTGCAAATTTTATCCTACAGCTAGAGACTGCAGACCAGTGACTAGTGACAAAAAACCGCTGCAGCTTGTGCAGCGGTTTTTTCATACTCAGCGCGGTTCCACCAGCAGTTTGATGGCCGTACGTTCTTCGCCGTCGATGTTGATATCGATGAATGCGGGGACACAGACCAGATCCATACCATGAGGTGCCACGAACCCACGGGCAATGGCAACGGCTTTCACGGCCTGGTTCAGAGCGCCGGCTCCAATGGCCTGGATCTCAGCTTTGCCGTTTTCTCTCAATACTCCTGCTAACGCACCTGCTACAGAATTCGGATTGGATTTTGTCGAAACTTTTAGTACATCCATGATTGTTCCCCCTCATCTTTTTGTGGGATTTCGGGAAAACGTTCATTCCCTCCTGTCCCAATCTTGACTCGGAGGCGCTTAACGTTTCCCAAAATCAATTTATGGATATTATAACATATATTCTGGGAAAAGGTTACATTAATTTTTAATTTTACAAAAGAATTACGAACTTTTTATCAGGATTCTTTTTTCAGGAAGTACAGGAGAAGCGCTGCAAGGGTTTTTGCATCAAAGATGTCTTCTGACAAAACCATTTGTTTCACTTTTTCTTCAGGCAGGGTTACCACATCCAGGAACTCGTCCGGATCCGGATGCTGCCGGCCCTGGTGGAGTCCTTTGGCAAGGAACAGATGAATGGTTTCATCGGTAAAGCCCGGTGTGGTGCAGATGGAGGTGAGTTTGGTCCAGCTGTCGGCGGTGAGACCGGTCTCTTCGGACAGCTCCCGTTTGGCACTGGGCAGGAATTCCTCCCCTTTTTCCAGTTTGCCTGCCGGGATCTCGTAGATCACCGAATGGACAGGGTACCGGTACTGCTTCACGAACACCATGCTCCCGTCTTCCGTCACCGGCAGGATGCCCACAGCACCCGGGTGTTTGATGTACTCCCGGGTGGCGCCGTCCCCGTTGGGCAGCTTCACCTTGTCCACGAACAGGTGCAGCAGTTTGCCGCTGAAGGCTTCCTCACTGGAAAGCTCTGTTTCGTCCAAACGATCCTCATGCATGGTTTTCATGGTTACCAAACTCCTTCTTCTTGTACTGCGCAGCCATGGCCAGCAGCTCTTTGGCATTGGCCCGGGCCGACCGGGAGGCATTGGTGCCCCCGGTCATGCGCATGATTTCCTGGATGCGTCCCTGGGTATCCAGGACCTGCACCTGGCTGGTGGTGCTGCCCTGCTCCGTGCTCTTGCTGATATACAGCTGGCGGTCGGCGAAGCAGGCAATCTGGGCCAGGTGGGTGATGCACAGCACCTGCCGCCGGTGGGCGATCAGGGCCATTTTTTCGGCCATTTTCTGGGCGGTGACGCCCCCCACCCCGGTATCGATCTCGTCGAAGATCATGGTGGGCACCCCGAATTTTTCCAGCAGCACCGTTTTCAGGGCCAGGGCGAACCGGGACAATTCCCCGCCGGAAGCAATCCGGCCCAGGGGTTTCAGGTCCATCCCTGCATTGGCTGAAAACAGGAACACCACCTGGTCCTGTCCTTTGCCGTGGCATTCCGGCAGCCGGGTGAACTGCAGATCCACCCGGCCTTCGGGCATGGCCAGATCCCGGATGTGGGGCAGCAGGTCCTTGACCAGCTGGGTGGCCGCCTTCTTCCGGGCCCGGGTCAGGGTGTCGGCTTCGGTCTGCATTTCCGCCTTCAGCAGGGCTTCCTGTCTGCGCAGCCGGGCCAGGGTGGATTCCAGGCTCAGCAGTCCTTCGTATTCGTTCTGGGCCTTCTCTCGATAGGCCAGGACTTCCTCCAGGCTGCCGCCGTACTTCTGCTTCAGCCGGTACAGCTGGTCCAGCCGCTCCTGGGCCGCTTCCAGGGTCTCCCGGTCGTCATGGTCGGCGGACAGGATGTCTCCCAGGCTCTGGCGCACGTCCTCCAGGGATTCCCAGGCAGAGGACAGTTCCTCGGCGATGGGCTGCAGTTCCGGCGCATAGGACACCACCCCTGACAGGGTGGCCTGGGCGTTGTTGATGGCGTCCAGGGCGCTGGGCAGGGTGTCCTCCCCGCCCTCCAGCAGGTGATGGGCTTCCCCTACCGCCTGGAGGATCTTCTCCTGGTTGCTCAGCTTCCGCACCGTTTCCCGCAGGGCTTCGTCCTCTCCGGGCTGGATGTGGGCATCGTCGATTTCCTGGATCTCCTCTTCCAGCCGTTTCAGGTCCTCGGTCTGGTGGGCGTCCTTCAGGAGCCACTTTTTCACCGTTTCCCGGGCCTTGTCGTAGGCCACGAATTTTTCCTGATACCGTTCCAGAAGGGGCGGCAGGCTGGCGTCGTAGCTGTCCAGCACCGAAAGGGCCGCACCGGGGGCCAGCAGGGTCTGGTTCTCGTGCTGCCCGTGGATATCCACCAGCTGGGCAGCCAGCCGGGCCAGTACGTACACCGGCACCTGCCGTTCATTCACATAGGCCTGGCTCTTGCCGGAAGCGGTTACCTTCCGGCGCAGGAACAGGGTATCGTCACCCAGGTCCAGATCCAGTTCCCGCAGGATGTCGTGGACCGCCACCAGCCCTTCGATGTCGAATACCGCCTGGATCCAGTAGGCATCCGCCCCCTGCCGCAGATAATCCACACTGGCCCGGCTGCCCAGCACAATGCTGAAGGCGTCGATCAGGATGCTTTTCCCGGCCCCGGTCTCGCCGGTGAATACATTGAAGCCGGGGGTGAAATCCACCCGCATATGATCGATCAGGGCAAAATTATGTACTTCCAGACTGGTCAGCATGGGATTACCGGGCCTTCCTGGCGACCAGACGGCGTTTGACCACATCCACGTTTTCCTTGCTGTCCACAATGAGCAGCACCGTGTCGTCGCCCCCGACGGTGCCCAGCAGTTCCTTCCAGTTCAGGTGGTCCAGGGCATAGGCCACGGCCTGGGCCGTACCGGGCAGGGTGTGGAGCACGATCAGGTTCTCGGCAGAGCTGATGGTCAGGGTGTAGCTCCGCAGGGTGTCTTCCAGCCGTTCTGCCGTCAGGATCTTGCTGTTTTCCGAGGGGAAGGAATATTTGTACCGGCCATCTTCTCCGGGGATCTTGATCAGCATCATTTCCTTGATGTCCCGGGATACGGTGGCCTGGGTCACGTTGAAACCGGCCTTCTTCAGCGCTTCCGCCAGATCGCTCTGGGTCTCGATGGCCTGGTTCTTGATGATGTTCTTGATGGCTTCCTGTCTGGATAATTTCATGCTCTGGGTACCTCCTATAAAATGGTCTGCCCCTCGTTTTTCAGCATCCGTTCCTGCCAGGTGGCGTAATAGGAAAGAGGGGTGATGCGGACGAAATGGGCGTCACTGGGACTTTTTTCGATGAGAGCCCGCTGGTCCCAGTCCAGATGGCTTACGGTCATCCCGTCCGCAGAAATCAGGATGGTTTCGTAGGGCGGCCGGGGCGTGATTTCAATGGGATGCTCCATGGGAATCACCAGAGGGCGCGCATGGAGTGCGTGAGGACAGATGGGGGTGATCAGGCTTACCTTCAGGCTGGGATGGACCACCGGCCCGCCGGCGGACAGGGAATAGGCCGTGGAGCCTGTGGCTGTGGAGATGATCAGCCCGTCACTGGGGGCGTTGGCCGTGGGTTCGCCGGCGATTTTCAGGCTCAGCCGGGTCAGCCGGGAGCGGTCGGCGCTTTCCAGCACCATATCGTTCAGAGCGTGGGCCTTGCAGGTCATCTTTTCGCCTCGCCATACCGTGAGCTGGAGCATGTTCCGTTTTTCCAGGGTGTAGTCTCCCTGCTTCATTTTCAGCAGGGCCATGTACAGGTCCGGGGCCCCCACTTCGGTCAGAAAGCCCAGCTTGCCCATGTTCACCCCCAAAAGGGGGATGTTCAGAGGAGTCACATACCGGGCAGCCCGCAGGATGGTACCGTCGCCGCCCAGGGTCAGGGCCAGGGAAAGCTGGCTGAGACTGGACGGATCCTCCTGGTCATAGCCCATGACCCCGTAGGTCCCTGCAATCTCCCGGGGAAAGGCAATGGGAATTTCCTGCTGTCGGCAGAATTCCACCACTTTGGGCAGGATGGCCCGTACCTTTTCCTTGGGCAGATTGGGAAAGATCCCGATCCGCAGCCGCTTTTCCATAGTAACTCCCCCTCTTTATTTCTCCAGGGTCTCGTGGGAGGCTCTGACCACTGCCTGGATGGTTTCCGGCGTAATGGCATCCTCCCCCTGTTTCCCCATATAGAACAGATATTCAATATTGCCTTCCGGTCCCCGGATGGGTGAAAAGTCCAGTCCCAGGGGCACAAAGCCCAGCTCCCGGGCCATATTCACCACGTTTTCGATGACTTCCAGATGCACGGCCGGATCCCGGACCACGCCCTTCTTGCCCACTTTTTCCCGTCCCGCCTCGAACTGGGGCTTGATCAGGGCAATGACAAAGCCGTCCGGCTTCAGGATCTTATAGGCGCTGGGCAGCACCTTGTCCAGAGAGATGAACGCCACGTCGATGGTGATGGCATCCACCAGCTCCCCCAGGGAATCGGCTTCCAGAAAGCGGACGTTGGTCCGTTCCATGTTCACCACCCGGGGATCCTGGCGCAGTTTCCAGGCCAGCTGGCCGTAGCCCACATCCACGGCATACACCTTCACAGCTCCGTGCTGCAGGGCACAGTCGGTGAAGCCGCCGGTGGAGGCTCCCAGGTCGGCCACCACCTTGCCTTCCAGGCTGATGGGGAACACCTTCAGGGATTTATCCAGCTTATAGCCACCCCGGCTCACAAAGGGCATTTTCTTGCCCAGGAGGGTGATTTTGGCATCCGGTTTCACCATGGTGCCGGGCTTGTCGATCTTCTGGTCATTCACCAGCACCTCTCCTGCCATGATCACGGCCTGGGCCTTGCTGCGGGATTCAAAGAATCCCTGTTCTGTTAAAAATACATCCAAACGTTCTTTTTTCATTGATTCAATTCCTTTTTGACCGTTTCTGCCACGCCTTCCGGATCCAGCTTCAGATCGCGGAGCAATAACTCCCGCTTGCCGTGGAGCACGAACTTGTCGGGGATGCCCAGGTTCAACACCCGGCAGTGCCGCAGGGCTCCATGACGGTTCAGGGCTTCCAGCACCCCTTCCCCAAAGCCTCCGATCAAGGCGTTTTCCTCCAGGGTCACAATGCATTTCACCTTTTGGCCGGCAGCCACCAGGGCTTCTTCATCCAGAGGTTTCACGAACCGGGCGTCCACCACTCCGGCGGAGATTCCCTGCCGTTCCAGCAGCCGGGCCGCCTTCCGGGCCGTATCCACCATGGTGCCCACCGCCCACAGGTCCACATCCGTACCACGTTGCAGCCGTTCGCTCTTTCCGATGGGCAGGGCATGGATCTCCTTGTCCAGAGGCACGCCCAAGCCGGACCCTCTGGGGTACCGCAGACTGCTGGGCCCCGGATATTCCAGAGAGGTCTTCAGCATGTGCCGCAGTTCGTTCTCATCCCGGGGAACCATCATCACCATTTTGGGCATCAGCCGCAGGTACGACAGGTCATAGACCCCATGATGGGTCATGCCGTCGTCTCCCACCAGCCCTGCCCGGTCCAGGCACAGGGTAAAGGGCAGTTCCTGCATGCACACATCGTGGAGCAGCTGGTCGAAAGCCCGCTGGGCGAAAGTAGAATACAGGGCCACCACCGGATGGTAGCCATTGGCCGCCAGCCCGGCGCCCATGGTCACCGCGTGCTGTTCGGCAATGCCCACATCGAAGAACCGGTCCGGGTAGAATTTACCGAACACATCCAGCCCGGTGCCTTCCGGCATGGCTGCCGTAATGGCCACCACCTTCCGGTCCTTCTCTGCCAGGTCCACCAGGGCATCGCTGAACACCTTCGTGTAGCTGGCGGGAGCGTCCGGGTTGCTCTTCTTCTTCCCCGTGGGGATGTCAAAGGGCCCCGTACCGTGGAAGGCGTTGGGCCGCTGTTCTGCCGGCTTGTATCCCTTGCCCTTGGTGGTGAGCACGTGGATGAACACAGGCTCGTTCAGGGTCTTTGCCTTTTCGAAGGTCTCGATCAGGGCGGGCAGGTCATGACCGTCCACAGGCCCCAGGTATTTGAATCCGAAATCCTCGAACAGCATGCCCGGCACAAAGAAATACTTAAAGCTGTTCTTCAGCCGTTCCACCGTACGGGCCACGCTAGTCCCGATGGAGGGAAGTCCTTTCAGGAAAGTCTCCACATCGGATTTCACCCGGGAATACTTGGGATCGGTGCGCAGCTCCGTCAGATAGCTGGACAGGGCTCCCACGTTTTTGGAAATGGACATTTCGTTGTCATTCAGGACCACGATCAGCTTCTTGTGCAGGTCCCCGGCGTTGTTCAGGCCTTCCATGGCCTCCCCGCCGGTCAGAGCCCCGTCCCCGATCACAGCGATGACATTGTAGTCCTCCCCGGCCAGGTCCCGGGCACAGGCAATGCCCAGGGCCGCCGAAATGGAGGTGCTGGAGTGCCCAGTGCCGAAGCAGTCGTAGGGGCTTTCACTCCGTTTTGGGAACCCGCACAGGCCCCCGTACTGCCGCAGGGTAGGAAACTGTTCCAGACGCCCGGTGAGCAGCTTGTGGACGTAGGACTGGTGCCCCACGTCCCACACGATCTTGTCCCGGGGCATGGAGAATACCTTATGGAGGGCTACCGTGAGCTCCACCACTCCCAGGTTGGGTGCCAGATGGCCCCCGTTTCTGCTGGTCACCTCCAGGATCTCGTCCCGGATCTCCTGGCACAGTTCCGGCAGTTCCCCATTGGGTATCTTTTTCAGATCCGACGGTGCGTGTATGGTTGGTAAGATTCTCATAAGGCTCCGTCCCCCTGTTTCTTATTTTTTCCGGTTGTACAGATAGCGTGTGATCTCCACCAGAGGCTGGGCCTTCTCACCCAGAGGGGCCAGGATTTCCTCAGCCTGTTTCAGGGTATCGGCCGCCATTTCTTTGGCTTTTTCCAGCCCGAACAGGGAAACATAGGTGGATTTGTGGAGCTTTTCGTCGCTGTGGGCCGGTTTGCCCATGACCTTGGCATCCCCTTCCACGTCCAGGATGTCATCGGTGATCTGGAAGGCCAGGCCGAAGAGACCCGCGAATTTCGTCATGATCCGCAGGGTATCGGCATCGGCACCGCCCAGCATGGCCCCGCCGCGCACGGCGGCCACGAACATGGCACCGGTCTTCGCTTCGTGGAGCTGCTTCATCTGGGCCAGGGTCAGAGGTTTGTCCTCGCTGGTGATGTCCAGGGCCTGGCCGCCCACCATACCGGTGGGGCCGGCGCATTTGGCAACCAGCTGCACCACCTGCAGCAGTACTTTCGGGTCCACACCCCGCTGTTCCAGCATCACTTCAAAGGCCTGGGTCAAAAGGCCATCCCCGGCCAGCAGGGCCATGGCGTCCCCGAACACCTTGTGGTTCGTCAGACGGCCCCGGCGGTAATCGTCGTTGTCCATGGAAGGCAGGTCATCGTGGATCAGGGAATAGGTGTGGATCATTTCCAGGCCGGCCGCCACGGAAACGAAATCCGTGCCGTTGGCGCCCACCGCATCGGCCGCCGCCATGAGCAGGATCGGCCGCAGCCGCTTTCCCCCTGCTGCCACAGAGTACATCATGGCTTCATCCACCGGGGAAATGCTGCCCACGCCCAGGCGCACCCGCAAATATCCGTTGACCAGAGCCCCGCGGTTCCGCAAATAGCTTCTCAGTTCCAAGTTCATTGTTCGTTCTCCTCCGGGAAGAGCGCCAGCTTGAATTCATCCTGGCTGGTCTCTACGATTTTTTTTACATCCTGCTGGACCTTCTTCAGCTGGGCGGCACAGTTTTTGCTCAGCTCCATGCCTTCCTTGTAGAGGGCCACCGTCTTGTCCAGGGGCAGGTCCCCGCTTTCCAGTTGTTCCACAATGGTTTCCAGCCGTTTCAGGCCATCTTCAAAGGAAACCGTTTCCGCTTTCTTTCTGGGCATTGTTTTATCCTTCCTTCACCGCAGCCACCGTGGAGACAGCCGTCCCCTCGGTGAACCGGGTCACCAGGGTATCGCCGGGCTGCAGCTGGGCGGCATTGCGCACCACCTGTCCCCGGTCGTTTTCTGTTATGGTATAGCCCCGCCGCAGGACGGCGTAGGGGTCCAGGGCCGTAAGCTTCGTGGCAAGGAGTTGCAGTTTCTGCTCCTTCTTCGTCAGCTTGTCACGGGCGGCCAGTTCCAGCCTCCGGTCCAAGGTATCCAGGGCCTGGCTGGCCGTTTCCCACAGCCGCTCCGGATGGGTCAGCACCCATTCTTCCGTAAGTCGCTCCAGGGCCGTCTCGCTGCTGGACAGTTTCACGTCCATGGCCCGCTCCAGCCGGCGCACCAGCTTGGAGAGGAGCTCCCGGTCGCCGCTACGTTCCGGCACGGCCAGTTCAGCAGCTGCTGAAGGGGTGGGTGCCCGCAGATCGGCGGCAAAATCACTCAGGGTAAAGTCGATTTCGTGGCCCACCGCCGAGATCACCGGGATGTCCGAGGCGGCAATGGCCCGCACCACACCCTCGTCGTTGAAGGCCCACAGGTCTTCCATGGAACCGCCGCCCCGGCCCACAATCAGCACGTCGGCCAGCTTGTGGCGGTTAAAGAACTGGATACCGTGGATGATCTCCGGGGGCGCCTCCGTGCCCTGCACCTTCACCGGGTACAGCAGCAGCTTCACCGAGGGATCCCGGCGACCGGATACGTTGATGATGTCCCGCACAGCCGCCCCGGCCGGGCTGGTCACGATGCCCACCGTTTTGGGATAGGCCGGGATCGGCTTCTTGCGGCTTTCATCGAACAGCCCTTCCGCACTGAGTTTCTGCTTCAGCTGTTCATAGGCCACCATCAGGTTGCCGGCTCCCAGGGGCATCAGCATATCCACATAGAACTGGATGGCACCGTCCCGCTCGTACAGGTCGATGCGGCCCAGGCCCAGCACCTGGTCCCCGTTTTTCGGCAGCTGCTTCAGCCGCCGGGCACTGCCGGCGAACATGACGCATTTCAGCAGCGTCTTGCCATCCTTCAGCGCAAAATAACAATGGCCGGAAGGATACTGGCGAAAGTTGGATACTTCGCCCTGGATCTGCAGGTTGCTGAATTCCGGCTCCTGCCGGATCAGTCCCTTCAGGATCCGGTTCACTTCCGATACCGTATAGACTTTTCCTGCAATGGTTGTCATGCACCTGCCTGCCTTTCTTCCAGCACGGCCGCCCAGGCATTGCCCACGGCACCGTCCACGCTGTACTTCGGGTCCGGGGCCCACAGTTCGATCTGCCGTTTCTGCAGATAGTCCCCGATCTGGCGCCGTAGCTCGCCGTTGGCACTGACACCCCCGGCCAGGAGCACCTGGTGGAGATTTTCCTGCTGGCACACATAAAAAAGAGTCCGGGACAGTCCCCGGCTGATGGCCCGTTCCACGCCCAGGGCCAGGCTGGCCGGGTCCGCTCCCTTCTCCACTGCCCGCAGCGCCTGACTGCAGGGGCCCGATAAGGAGAGCTGGGCTTCCTGCGTCCAAACCTTCAGCGGGTAGGGTTCCCTGGCCTCTTCCGCCAGCTTTTCCAGATGGGGGCCGCAGGGAAAGGGCAGCCCCAGCGCCACGCCCACCCGGTCGATGAACTGGCCGGCATGGAGGTCGATGCTGGTGCCCTGGGGCGAAAGGGTAAAGTGCCCGTCCGCCTGTTTTTCACACAAAAGAAAATCCGTGGTCCCGCCGGAAATGTGGACCAGCAGGAACCGGTCGGGCGCCTCTTTGCCCACGGACCACAGGCCCGCATACATGTGGTTGTGCTGGTGGGTGAAGTGGTAGACCGGGATGCCCAGCAGCTTTCCCAGGCTCCGGGCCAGACCCAGCCCCGTCAAAAAGGCGGGCATGTAGGAATCCTCCCGGGGCCGGGGTTTGGCGCTGACGCCGATGGCCCGCACCGTAAGCCCGGTCAGATCCAGCTGTTCCACCAGGTCCGGCAAATTCCGGGTGTGCTGGAACACCATTTCTGACTGGGCCAGACCCCGATGGCCGGGTTTCACCGTCAGCAGGCGCCGCGCATCGGCCACCAGAGACCCGGTCAGGTCCATCAGGGCCACAGAGGTGGTATAGCAGCTGGTATCCAGCCCCAGTACCACTTCCTTATTGGGCATGCTTCTTCACCAGGCTCCCCAGCAGGCCGTTCACAAAAGCCGGAGATTCGTCTCCCCCATACACTTTGGCCAGTTCCACCGCTTCGTTGATGGCCACAGGGGCAGGAACCTTTTCCGCATTGTAATAGATTTCAAAATCGGCCATGCGCAGCAGGTTCCGGTCGATGCCGTTCATCCGTTCCAGCTTCCAGTCCGGATTCAGGGTGTTCAGTTCTCCGTCCAGGTCAGCCAGATGGTCCCGCACCCCCTGTACCAGGGTCAGGGCATAGGCCAGATCATTTTCGTTGGCATCGTGGATGTCATCTTCCGCCGCCATGAACTGCACCGTATCTTCCACAGACTGGTCTCCGTTGAAATCCAGGGCAAACAGGCTTCTCAAGGCAATGGTACGTGCTTCTCTTCTACTCATACGATTTGTA
>Ga0256406_1000865_pt1 | contig 51909 bp, 35 predicted proteins | sample RumenRJG_03DNA_FD_185986 | JGI IMG/M metagenome (GOLD analysis project Ga0256406, IMG submission 185986) | Bovine rumen microbial communities from Lethbridge, Alberta, Canada - RJG_03 | ecosystem: Host-associated > Mammals > Digestive system > Stomach > Rumen | place: Canada: Alberta | collected...
CCCCATGCCTCGCACGCCCCTGTGAAACGTGAACCAAGCCGTGGCGCAAGCCACATGGGACTTGGAGCTGGCCTCGGCAACGAGACCATGCAAGCGACAAACTAAAACAAAGTCACTTGCAACGGCTTTCATGGCTTCGGTGCAGCGGGATTGCGACCGTGCGTTTTCTGCTCGCCGGCCGTCCACCGTGAATTCCCCGTTCCATTACGGTCTGGTCCATTTCTGATCGGTGGAATCGTGTGACAATGGAGCAATGAGTGATATGAACGTTTTTCCCCAGACGCCCGTTTCCGGCGATGACGCCGGGCGGAGCGGCGGCATGCCTGATACGAGCATTCTTAGTGCGGGCCCTGCCGGCACAAGCCCGGAGGACAACGCCTTCGCGCAGGCCATCGACCTCGACGCGCGTATCGCGCGGTTCAACGCTGGCTCCGGCGGCGCCTACGGGAAGATCCTCGGGGAGGACCTCAGGCTCGCCCGGGGCATCATCGTGGATTCCAACGCGTTGTACTGCGAGGTTTCCCAAGGCTCGGGCAGCAGCGACGGATACACACCGACGATGGCATGGTTCCATTACTTCCTCGTGGCCTTCACGGACGTGCACGGGCGCCAGGTGCGCGTGTGGAGCGGCGACGTGCCGTACTCCGCGCGTGACCTTGAGCTCGGCAGCGCCGTCGTGGTGCAGTACGCGAACCGGGAGAGCGCCGATGACATCCGCATCCGCCGGATTTTCACCTACCCGGATTTCAACGTATCCATGCCCGGCACAGTGAGGGATGTGCAAGGCGGCGCGGGCATTGCGCCGGCGGGACGTCGCGCGCACCATGTGTCGGGCGAGGATGATTATCAGGACCCGCGGTCTTTCGGCGCAAAGTGGCGCCAGGCGCCGTGGGGCACTCGCTACGGCACCAGCGGGATGGACGGCTACCGTCTGTTCGGCCGGTCGGCGCGGCCCGAGAATGCCGGCGAGGGGGAGACAGCCCGCGCCTCGGTGCGCGCCGCCCGCGCGCTCCAGGCGGTTATGGAGATCGCCGGCTTCGGGTTCTGCCTGTCTCTCGCCGTGTCGCCGCTTCTGTCGATGTTCGGTGTGGACGCCTCGCTTCCGTACCGATGGGTCGCCACCATCGTGTTCCTTCTCGTGTTCCTTATCTGTGCGGTCACGTACTACCTGCGCTACGGCGCCGCGAAGAGGGCAGCCGGTTCCGCGGGAAGGCCGCGCTGGCATATCGACGAGCGCGCGAAGGTACTCGACGCGGTAACCGTCCCGCTGTTCAACGCGGACGCATTCTGCGGCTACGGTTACGTGGCCAGGCTCGAGAGGCAGACCGGCGAGACCGTGTGGGCCATGGGCGATCCGGAGGCCGGCGAATCCTATCTGGCGCACGACGGACGGCCGCCCGTGGCGGCGGGTGACGAGGTGACGCTTATGAGGTCCGGCAAGCGCATGTACGTGCGTCGCGTGCAGGAGTAACACCGGCAGCGGGTGGTGGCGCTGGGGCGGCGGGCGGTGGCGCGAGTTGCGCCGGGCGCGGCCTTGCGCCGGGTGCTACCCTGAAAGGCATGACGCTTCCTGTTTTCGTGCTCCACGATTCCCCCGCCATGCCGGTTGACGTTGCATTTCCGGTCGGCTCGCACCCGCAGCTTCCCGAATCCGTGCAGCGCCACGCCTTCAAATCCATGCGACTGGTCGAAGGGGACGAATTCCAACTCACCGACGGCAGGGGAGCACGCATCACGATGCGCGTGGACGATGCCGACGCGATGCTCGCCCACGTCACCGCCGTCACCGCCGACCCCGCGCCCGCCGTGCGACTCGGACTCATCCAGGCCCTCGCGAAAGGCGGCCGCGACGAGCAGGCCATCGAAACATCCACCGAAATCGGCGTCGACGCGGTTATGCCGTGGCAGGCGAACCGGTCCATCGTGCAATGGAAGGGCTCGAAGGCTGACAAGGCGCTCGCGAAATGGCGCGGCGTGCTCGTCGCCGCCACAGAGCAGTCGCGCCGGGCGTGGGTTCCCGACCTCGAGCCGCTGCACACTACGCGGCAGCTGGCCGAGTGGATCGCCGACGCCACGCGGCGCGGCGACATGGTTATCGTGCTGCATCAGGATGCCACCGACACCTGGGCCGGCGTCGAATCCGCCGCCTCAGCCCTCGCCGACCGCGCGCGGAACGTGGCCGACGGCGTTTCGGCAGGCGCCTTGGCCGGCGCTTCGGCAGGCGCGGAGCCCGCGACGATCTGGGTGGTCGTCGGACCGGAAGGCGGCATAGCGGACGATGAGGTCGCGCGCTTCGTGGAGGCCGGCGCCCGCAGTTGCGTCATCGGCAGCACGATTCTGCGGGCCTCGACTGCGGGGCCGGTGGCCCTGACACTTCTCGCCCGCGCCCTCGGCCGGATCTAGCCCGCGGATGACGCCCGGCGCCCGCAACCAGGCCCGGTTCCCTCGTTTCCCCCACGGTGCCTCTCACTGGCACTCCGCCCGCCAGTGAGAGTGACTGTTGGGGTTGGGGTTGTTGGGAATGGGCGGGTTTTTCTCCAAGGGTGCCTCTCACTGGCACTCCGCCCGCCAGTGAGACCGACTGTTGCGGAGGCCGCCCGGGCTGGTTCACGATTCCCGTTGTGCGGGTGGCGAAGGGGAGGCCAAAACGGCATGACGGGGAATAAGATGGAAGATGACATCGCCAAGGGATGGCGCATGACCCAAGGAGTGACTATGGCTGAAGAGAACGACTGCCTGTTCTGCAAGATCGCCGCCGGACAGATTCCGAGCACCAAGGTGTACGAGGATGACACCGTTTACGCTTTCGAGGACATCAACCCCGTCAGCGAGGTGCATGTGCTGGTGATCCCGAAGAAGCATTACCCGAATGCGGCCGCCGTCGCATCCGCGGACCCGCAGCTGTTCGCGCATATCGTGGAAACCGCCCAGGCCATCGCCGACAAGCGCTGCGACGGGGCGTTCCATCTGCTGTTCAACACCGGCGAGGCCGCCGGCCAGACCGTTTTCCACTGCCATGCGCATGTGCTCGGCGGCAAGCCGGACGCCGCGAAGCTGGCCAAGGCCCTCGCCTGAGCGAACAGGCCGGGCATCGACCATCGGCCGGGCCTGAGCGCCCGGCCCGTCCCAGCACAGCCCACATCGCATTCCCATTCCGCAATCCGCATAACTGCATAATGCTCCAGGCATGACGCGTGAAAGGTACCCGTGGCAACAACGACGCGAACCATCATCATTCCGTCCGAACTCGATCCCGTGGCCGTGTACGGCCCGGCGGACACCGTGATCCGCCGCATCGAGCAAGCCTTCCCCGAGGTGACGATCATCGTGCGAGGCAATCGCATCGCCGTGGTGTCGCGCTCCAAACAGACCGAGTCCCAGGCCATCAAGGCGGAGAACACGATTCGCCAGGTCATCGAGGCCGCCTACACCGCCCCGCTGGACGCCGATGGCGTCGACCGCCTGCTCGACAGACCGTATGTGCGCGATCCCGCCGTTCCCGCCGTGCGCGACGACGGCGCCGACACATGGCATGATGACGACCGCGCGGCGCACCACACGCGTGTGCCCGGCATCATCACGATGGCGCGCGGCGTGCCCGTCCGTCCGAAAACGGCCGGCCAGATGGCCTATGTGAACGCCATCGAGACGCATACCATCACCTTCGGCATCGGCCCCGCAGGCACCGGCAAGACGTACCTCGCGGTGGCCAAGGCCGTGCGCGCCTTCGAGGACGGCCTTGTGCGCCGCATCATCCTCACACGCCCCGCCGTGGAGGCGGGGGAGAACCTCGGCTTTCTGCCGGGAACCCTGAGCGAGAAGGTCGACCCCTACCTGCGTCCACTCTACGATGCCCTCTCCGACATGATCGGCGGCGAGCGCCTGCACCGGTATCTCACCGACGGCACGATCGAAGTGGCGCCGCTCGCGTATATGCGCGGCCGCACGCTGAATGACGCGTATGTGATCCTCGACGAGGCGCAGAACACCACACCACAGCAGATGAAGATGTTCCTGACGCGCCTGGGCTTCAACACGCGCATGATCATCACCGGCGACATCACGCAGGTCGATTTCGAGGTGCGCAACTCCGGCCTCGTCTCGATCGAGGACGTGCTCGGAGGCATCGACGACATCGCCTTCGTGCATCTGGACTCCCGCGACGTCGTGCGACACTCCCTTGTCGGCGTCATCGTGCGCGCCTATGATGCGTATTCCGCACGGCACGGAGGGGAGCCGGGCGAACGCGGAGCCGGCCCCCGCTCGCGGCGCGGGACGCATGCGTCGTCCGCCGCCCGGCCCGGCCACACCGATACTGACACCGAGCGGTACGACACCCCGCAGTACAAGGAAAGCGAACGATGAGCGTCGACGTTACGAACGAAACCGAATGGGTTATCGACCCCAGGCTCTTCTCGAACCTGGCCCTGTGGACCATGGACCAGATGTGGGTCAGCTCGCAGTCCGACCTCACCATCATGTTCAACGAGCCCGAGGCCATGGCGCGCCTTCACCTCGAATGGATGAACCTCGAGGGTCCCACCGACGTCATGAGCTTCCCGATGGACGAGCTGCGCCCCGGCGACGAGAAGCACCAGCCCGAAGGCGTGCTCGGCGACATCGTGCTGTGCCCCTACGTGGCGCACCAGCAGGCGCTCGCAGCCGGCCACAGCACCGTCGAGGAGATGATGCTGCTGACCATCCACGGCATCCTCCATCTTCTGGGCTACGACCACACCACGAAGGCGCAGGAAGTGCAGATGTTCGGCCTGCAGCGCCAGCTGCTGCTCACCTTCCTCTCCAACCGCCCCGGCGTAATCCGCGACGCGTTCCTTCCGCAGGGCGCGCCCGACCTGCTCGCCGAATACGACCTCGTGCATCGGAACGAGGCGTAGCATGGAGAATCTGTCCGGCAGCGACATAGCGCTGATCGTCGCCCTCGTCATCGTCACGCTGCTTCTCGCGTGGCTCTCCCTCGTCATGGCCTCCGTCGAGGCCGCCGTGAGCCGTGTCACGCGCGCAAGCCTGAACAACCTCATCCTCGAGGTGCAGACCTCCGACGAGACGCAGTTCACGCGCATGAAGCATATCGACAAGATCCACCATGTGCAGCATCTCGTCGACGACCGTTATGCCACGGGCGGTGCGTGCGTGTTCTTCCGCGTGCTGTTCAACATCTCCAGCGGCGCGCTCGTCGCCGTCATCGCGGCGTTCTGCGGGGCGCCGCTGTGGGGCGAGGTGCTGGCGGGCGTGGTGTTCGCGCTGATCGTGGCGTTCATATCCACGATGGTGCGGCCGCGCATGGTCGGCGCCACAAAGCCGCTGCAATACCTCCTGCGCTACAGCGGCCTCGTGCGTTTCGCCCGCGCGCTCGCCCCGTTCGCGCGCGACCGCAACCGCACGCATCTGCACCATGACGAGCTGTCGGACGACGAGGAGCTCGAGAAGATCCAGCTCGAGCAGGGCCGTGCCATGATCGACCGCCTGGCCGAAAGCAGCGACATGGACCCGGAGATCTCCGAAATGCTGCGCAATGTGCTCACGCTGTCCGACACGCTGACGCGCGAGATCATGGTGCCGCGCACCGACATGATCTGCATCGAGCGCACGGACTCGCTCCAGTCGGCGCTCAAGATGTTCTCACGCTCCGGTTTCTCGCGCGTGCCGATCATCGGCGAATCCGTCGACGACCTCGTCGGCATGGCCTACATGAAGGACGCCGTGCGCGCCGTCACCTTCAACCCCCAGGCCGCGCAGCGCCCCGTCGAGTCCATCGCGCGCGATCCCATGCTTGTGCCCGAGACGAAGCCCGTCGACGACCTCTTCCACCAGATGCAGCGCAGCAGGCAGCATATCGCCGTCGTCGTGGACGAATACGGCGGCATCGCCGGCCTCGTCACCATCGAGGACACGATCGAGCAGATCGTGGGCGAGCTCGAGGACGAGCACGACCGCACCCAGCACACCGAGCCGGAGAAGGTGGGGGAGAAATCGTGGAAGGTGCCGGCGCGCACGCCGCTGTCCGACATCGAGGAGCTTTTCGAAATCGACCTCGACGAAGATGACGTGGACACCGTGTACGGCCTGCTGACGAAGGCGCTGGGGCGCGTGCCGCTCGTCGGCTCGTCGGCGGTGACGCGTGGCATCAGGCTGACGGCGGTGGATTCCGCGGGCCGCCGCAAGAAGGTCTCCACGATTCTCGTGGAGCCGGCCGGGGATGAGTTCGAGACCCCGGAGGATAATGATTCGGACGATACGAAGCAGGAACGGAAGGACGACGACAATCGTGAATAGCACCACAGCACCTCAGGCCGGAGGCGACGCGGGAATGGACGCGGCAGGCAAGGCCGCGGCCGGGAACCCGGCGGGAACGGAACCGCACAGGTCCGGCTTCGTGGCCGTCGTCGGGCGGCCGAACGTCGGCAAGTCCACGCTGATCAACGCGCTGATGGGCACGCAGGTGGCCATCACCTCGAACCGACCGGAAACCACGCGCAAGGTGATCCGCGGCATCCTCACGCTTGACAATGCGCAGATCGTGCTCGTCGACACGCCGGGCATCCACCGCCCGCGCACGCTGCTCGGCCAGCGCCTCAACGACATGGTGGACGCCTCGCTCGCCGACGCGGACGCCATCGCCTTTCTGCTGCCCGCGGACCAGGAGATCGGCCCGGGCGACCGCCGCATCCTGTCGCGCCTGAGGTCGCAGTTCGCGGCCAAGGACGACTCCGGCGCATGGTCCTGGCGCGTGCCCGTCATCGGCATCCTGACGAAAATCGACATGCTGTCGCGCAGCCAGCTCATGGCCAAGCTCGTCGAGATCGACCAGTTCGCCGACTTCACCGACATCGTGCCTGTGTCCGCGCTTGACAAAGACAATATGGACGAGGTGCAGCGCGTGCTGGTCGAGGCACTGCCCGAAGGGCCCCAGCTGTACCCGACCGAGCAGATCAGCGAGGAGTCCAAGGAGTCCCAGATTGCCGAGCTCGTGCGCGGCGTCATGCTCGAGGAGCTGACCGACGAGTTGCCGCATTCCCTTGCCGTGGTGGTCGATTCCATCGATTACCCCGAGGACGAGGAAGACGACGAGGGCGAGGACGCTGCGGCCGACGATGCGGCTTCCGCCGATGCCTCCGCAGATGCCGCGAAGCAGGAGCAGCCGACCCCGGAGCAGCCGCAGGCGCCGCGCAAGGCGCGCGTGAGCATCTCCATCTACGTGGAGCGCCCCTCGCAGAAGCCGATCGTCATCGGTCACAAGGCCGAGCATATCGTGCGCGTCAAGAAGAAGCTGCGCACGCCTATCAACCGCATCGTCGGCATGAAGTCCGCCATGGATATCCACGTCAAGGTGGCCAAGAACTGGCAGTCCGACCCCAAGAAACTCGACCGCCTTGGCTTCATGTGATCGACCGGTGTCGTCGCCGGCGCCGGCGATTGGCTGGCTGCAAGCGTAGTGGCGGCCCGGCACCTGGCCTCGATATGCGAAGGGCTCCTTCCCGAATGGGGGAGGAGCCCTTCGCATATGCCGCTGATGCGCTGATGCGCGGTATCAGTAATCGTCACTCGCACGGGTAGCGCATGGACCAATCGGCGCGCAGGTCGTCGAGAGCGCCAAGCATATGCAGCGACTGCGTATGCGGCATCTCCGGGCATTCGATGCGCCCGTCGAGAATCGCCTGCGCCGCCGACGCGACCTCGTACTCGTAACCCGTCAGCTGCTCGGGCGGCACGAGGTGGTCGATGAGGCGGTGGTTGGCGTCGTACACGTCGATGGCCTCGGGGTTGTTGATGTTCTGCACGATGGCGTAGCCCTCGGTGCCCTGGATGATTCCCAGGCGCGGCGAGGCGCACAGCATGGAGGCGGATGACGACGTGAGCACGCCGTTGTCGAGCACGGCCGCCGCCTGGAAGGTCTGGTCGACGCCTTCGGGCGACATAACCACGTTCGAGAGCATGCGCGTGACCGTGGCGTTCGGGAAGATCATGCCGCCGAAATTCATGGCGTACACGCCGCAGTCGAGCAGGATGCCGCCGCCGAGAGTCGGGTCGGTCATGCGCTTCTTGTGCGTGAGCGGATACGACAGGTCCGCGTGCATCTGCACGATGCGACCGATGCGACCGGAGGCGAGCATGTCGGTGAGCATCGTGCGGCTCGGCATGTAGCGCGTCCACATGGCCTCGGCGCACAGCACGCGGTTGTCGCGGGATGTCTCGATCATCTCCTCGGCCTGCGCGATGTTGATGGCGAACGGCTTCTCGACGAGCACGTTCTTGCCATGCTCCATGGCGTCGATGGCCTGGTCCTTGTGGAAGACATTCGGCGTGGCGATGTAGACGAGGTCCACCTCGGGGTCATCGAGCAGTTCCTCGTAGCTTCCATAGGAGCGGGTGAATCCATAGGTTTCCGCCCAGTCGGCGGCACGGTCGGCATCATCATGCGTGGCGCAGGCGTAGGGCTCCACAAGCGTGTGGTAGCGCGGATCATCGGACATCTTCCGCAGTGTCTCGCCCATATGCGCGGCGATGCGTCCCAGACCGAGCACGCCGACGCGGACCGTGCCCTCCTTGGCTCCATTCCTGGCGCTCATCTCAACCTCCTTGTCACCGTGGCCTCCGGGCGGGACGTCGTTGGACGCTCGGCGCTCGGCGGTCCGATTGGTGTGTGGCCATGCCACATATCCCATCTGAATTCTACCCGCGGGTGTGTCCGGCGCGTGACGTCGCCGCGTGCGCCTCCCCATGCGCTGAGACACCGTGCGGACACACGGCGCGGAAACAAAAGACGCCGTGCCGGGCCTCCGACGAGGAAGGTCCGGCACGGCGTCGGGAACATCGTATGGATGCGCCGCCCGCGCCTACTTGCGCGGAACGTACATCTGCGTATCCAGCAGCCTGGAGTAGCGGCGCAGCACCTTGGGACGGATCACCTTCATGGAGGCGGTCATGAGGCCGTTCTCCTGCGTGAAGTCCTCGGGCACGATGATGAACTTGCGCACGGACTCGGCGCGGGAGACGCCTTCGTTCGCGAGGTCCACGTACTTCTGCACCTCGGCGCGCACGGCGCCGTTCGTGCAAGCCTCCTCCATCGGCATGGAGCGGTTCAGGCCGTTGGCCTCGAGCCAGTCGCCCAGAACATCCGTGTCGAGCGTGATAAGCGCGGAGATGAACGGGCGCTTGTCGCCGAGCACCAGCGCATGCGACACGATGGAGCAGCGTTGGATGGCCTCCTCGATCGGAGCGGGGGAGACGTTCTTGCCGCCGGCCGTGATGATGAGGTCCTTCTTGCGGCCCGTGATGTACAGGAACCCGTCCACGTCGAGGCGGCCCAGGTCGCCCGTGGCGTACCAGCCGTCCTTGGTGAAGGAGCTGGCGGTGGCCTCGTCGTTCTTGTGGTAGCGCTTGAACACGCTGCGGCCCTTGAGCTGGATCTCGCCCTCCTCGGAGAGGCGCACGGAGAATCCGGGGAACGCCACGCCCACGCTGCCGGCGCGGAACGGCGTGCCGAGCGGGGCGAAGGCGCACGGCGCGGTGGTTTCGGTCAGGCCGTAGCCCTCGTACACCGGGATTCCGGCGCCACGGTAGAACGTCATGAGCTCGGGGTCGAGCGGGGCGCCGCCGCACACAAGCCACTTGATGCGCCCGCCGAGGGCGGTCTTGAGCTGCGAGTACACGATCTGCTCGTACATCGCGCGGTGCGCGGCGGTGACGGGGCTCGCGTGGCCGTTCGCCGCCACCTGGCGCATGTACTTGCGCGCCGTCTCGACGGCGGAGGCGAACACGAGGCCCTTGGGGCCGCGGCCGGCCTTCTGCGAAGCGGCGTTGTACACCTTCTCGAGCACGCGCGGCACCACGATAAGCGCGGTGGGGCGCGCCACCTGGAGGTCGGAGAGCAGCGTCTTGATGCCGGTGGCGATGTACACGTGCATCTGCGCGCCGACGACGCCGTAGTTGATGGCGCGGGCGAAGGTGTGCGCCTGCGGCAGGAACATGAGGATCGAGCCGTCGGGGTCGTTCACGATGTCGGGGATGAAGGCCTGCAGGTTGTAGGCGAGCTGCAGGTAGTGCTCGTGCGTCATCTCGACGCCCTTCGGCGCGGCGGTGGAGCCGGAGGTGTACACGATGGAGCACAGGTCGGTTTTGTGGATCGAGGCGATGCGCGCGTCGAGCGTGGCGTCGTCGATGGCGTCGCCGTAGGCGCGCAGGGCGTCGAGGTCGCCGTTCTCGAAGCATCCGACGCGGCGGACGGTGGGGCAGTCCTCCTCGATGCCTTCGCATTTGGCCGCCATGTCGCGCGTCTCCACCACCACGGCGCGGGCGTCGGAGTTATTCGCGATATTGCGGATCTGCTCGGCGGAGTCGGTGTCGTAGACGGTGGCGATCACCGCGCCCACGGCCAGTGCCGCGGCATCGAAGACATCCCACTCGTAGCTCGTGTGGCACATGAAGGCGATCGCGTCGCCCTTCTCGAGGCCGATGTGGATGAGGCCCTTGGCGACGCGGCGGATGTCGGCGAGCGTCTCGGCCGCGGTCATCGTGACCCACTGGCCGTCCTTCTTGTACGAGAACAGCGGATCGTCGGGCATGCGGCGGGCGCGGTCCTCGTACAGCGTGTAGACGGTGGCATCGTCGTCGATGCTGTCGACGCCTTCGGTGCGCGAGGTCAGCAGGCCCGTCTTCTCGTCGATGTACGTCGTCGTCGGATAGTCCTTCGACCACCACGCCTCGTACGGCAGCTTCGACGTGTCGATGGCCGAGGTGGGGGTGACGTCTTCGTCATAGTCGGGAGTGTCGGTGTCGGAGTACTTTCCGAGGCGATGGGCGCGCTGTGCCACTCCTGCGACGGAGGACTTGATGGATTGGAAGAATGTCACGGTATCTCCTCTTCTATTTGTCCTTCATGAATTGTACAGGGGTGCGGCGGCAAATCCTTTCGATAACCTCCGGTGGGTTCGCCCCACCGGAGGTTTTTCGTATGCGATGGCGGTCATCCCCGCGCGGCTGTTCCGGGCCGTCCGCCGTCCGTGGCATGGACCGGGTGTGTCCATTGTCTGGTGCGCACGCCTCGGGGTCTGGGAAAGTGGGTTATTATCGGCCACGGTGCCCTCTGCCGTGAGGGGCCGTTCGTATTGTGTAAGGAGGAGGATCCAGTGGCAGATCAGTCACAGGCAACAGTGGCCTATGGCGTCTTCAACGAGACCTCGGATCATGAGAAAAGGGTGGCGCTGACGCCTGACATCGTGACGCGCCTGAAGAAGTCCGGCGTCACATGCCTGATCGAGAAGGGCGCGGGAGAGGCCGCCCTGTATTCCGATGACGATTACGCCAAGGCAGGCGCGAAGGTCGTAGACCGCGACGGCGTCATCGCCGGCGCCCAGGCCTTCGGCTTCGTGGGCCGCCCGGACGACGCGCTTATCGCCAAGCTCCCCAAGGGCTCGTGGGTTATCGGCATGCTCGGCTCGTTCACCGACAAGGACTACGTCGAGTCCCTGAACCAGCACGGCCTCGTCGCCGTCGCCATCGAGAAGCTGCCCCGCCAGCTGAGCTCCGCCCAGTCCATGGACGAGATGACCAGCCAGAACTCCGTCATGGGCTACAAGGCCGCCCTCGTCGCGGCCAACGAGTACGGCGCCTTCTTCCCGATGATGACCACCGCCGCCGGCACCATCCGCCCGGCCAAGGTGCTCGTCCTCGGCGCCGGCATCGCCGGCCTCCAGGCCATCGCCACCGCCCGCCGCCTCGGCGCGGTCGTGACGGCATACGATGTCCGCCCCGCCTCGAAGAACGAGGTCCTCTCGCTCGGCGCGAAGTTCCTCGACCTTGGCCTCGACTTCTCCAAGGGCCAGGGCGAAGGCGGCTACGCGCGCGCCCTCACCCCCGAGGAGCAGGCGCAGCAGCAGGCCGCCGTCGACCAGAAGGCCGCCGGCTTCGACGTCATCATCACCACCGCGAAGGTGCCCGGCCGCAAGCCTCCGGTCCTCCTGACCAAGGCCGGCGTCGACGGCCTCAAGCGCGGCGCCGTCATCGTGGATTGCGCGGCCTCGGACCTGGGCGGCAACGTGCCCGGCTCCGTGCCCGAGCAGACCATCGTCACCGACAACGGCGTCAAGATCATCGGCGCCCCGACGCTGTCGAGCGAGGTGTCCACCACCGCGTCGAACCTGCTGGCCCGCAACGTGGCCGACGTCCTGACCCATTTCATCCGCGACGGCAAGCTGTCCGTCGACCTGTCCGAGGAGCTCGACGACAAGATGGTCGTCGCCGGCCGCCCCGCCCAGGCCGCGGCCGACGCCCAGGCCGACGCCGCCAAGAAGGCGTAAAGGAGAGACCGCATGAATACCATCGTCGTTTCCATCACCCTGTTCATCCTCGCCCTGCTCATCGGCATCGAGGTCATCGGCAAGGTCCCCGCGACCCTGCACACGCCGCTGATGTCGGGCGGCAACTCCATCCACGGCATCGTGCTCGTCGGCGTCATCATCGTGGCGGCCCACGCGGACACCCCGCTCGCCCTCGTGTTCGTGGGCCTCGCGGCGCTGCTCGGCACCATCAACGTGGTCGGCGGCTATGTGGTGACCGAGCGCATGCTCGAGATGTTCAAGCCGAAGAAGGACGTCGAGGCCAAGTCCGACGCCAAGGCCGAGAAGTAAGGAGAGGCCGCACCGTGACAGCATTCGAAATCATCCAGTGGTTCGTGTACCTGTTCGCCTCCGTGCTTTTCGTGCGCGGCCTGCACTACATGAACTCCCCGAAGACCGCCGTCAAGGGCAACCACGTGTCCATCCTGGGCATGGTGATCGCCGTCGTCATGGCCTTCGTCGGCTTCTTCTATGACACCGAGGGCAAGCGCTTCACCGCCGACTTCAACGCCACCGCGCTGATCGTCGTGGTCGCGTGCATCCTCGTCGGCGCCATCGTCGGCGTGCGCCTGGCCACCAAGACGAAGTCCACGGACTTCCCGCAGCTCGTGTCGCTGTTCAATACGGTCGGCGGCGGCGCCGCGGCCCTCGTCGCGCTCAACGACATCATGAACACCACCGATGACGAGGTCGGCCTCGTCCTGCTCATCACCGCGGGACTCGGCGTCATCATCGGCTCCGTGACGTTCTCCGGCTCGCTCGTGGCCGCCGGCAAGCTCCAGCGCATCCTGTCGGGCAAGCCCGCCCACATCCCGGGCAAGACCTTCCTGACGCTGCTCAACATCGCCGCCATCATCGCGTCGTTCGTGCTGCTGTGCGCGCAGCCGGACCAGCGCAGCCTCTGGGCGATCGTGGCGCTCGCGCTGTCGTTCATCTACGGCCTGCTCTTCGTGTTCCCGATCGGCGGCGCCGATATGCCGGTCGTCATCTCCGTGTTGAACGCGTGCACCGGTACGGCCGTCGCCATGTCGGGCCTCGCGCTTGGCAACGTGGCGCTGATCGTGGCCGGCGCCCTTGTGGGCGCGTCCGGCATGACGCTGTCGGTGCTTATGGCGAAGGCCATGAACCGCAAGCTCAGCGCCGTGCTCCTGGGCGGCTTCGGCGGTGACGATGCCGCGGCCGCCGCGGGCGATGGCCCGCAGGGCACGATGAAGGAGACCTCCGCCGACGACGTGGCCATGCAGCTCGCCTACGCGCAGAAGGTCATCTTCGTGCCGGGCTTCGGCCTGGCGCAGGCGCAGGCCCAGCGCGACCTCGCCGACCTCGGCGCGATGCTCGAGAAGAAGGGCATCGAGGTCGAGTACGCCATCCACCCGGTGGCCGGCCGTATGCCGGGCCACATGAACGTGCTGCTCGCCGAGGCCAACGTGCCGTACGAGGAGCTCGTCGACCGCGACGACATCAACCCGCAGTTCCCGCAGGCTAACGTCGCGCTCGTGGTGGGCGCCAACGACGTCACGAACCCCGCCGCCCGCAGGCCCGGCACGCCGGTTTCCGGCATGCCGATCCTCGACGTCGACAAGGCGCAGCACGTCGTGGTCATCAAGCGTGGCCGCGGCACCGGCTACGCCGGCATCCAGAACGAGCTGTACTTCCAGGACAACACGCAGATGCTGTTCGGCGACGCCAAGAAGGAGCTCGAGGAGATCATCGCCGCGCTCAAGGAGCTCGACGCCTGATATCCGCCTCTGCGCCGGCGCCGCTTCATCGTGACGCCGGTTTGGCAAGCCGCCGCGGTGGGTCCTGCATGGATCCGCCGCGGCGGCTTTGCTACGCCGGCGCTGTGGTCGACGGGCGTGGAAGGATCCACGATGGCTCCATCGGTTCCGCGATGTTGCGTCGGTCGGCGCCGCGTGGTAGGTTACTTCCTTGGTGCGTGCACGAGCACGCCCGCTTTGGCGAGGGAACCGCAGTCGGCGGTTCCGTAATCGACTGGGCTTCTAGATTCGCGCGGCGCATTCCGCGCGTTCTCAAGACTCGTCGATGTGTTGAAGCAAATCCCGAAACAGCGGAATTCCGCATGGAGGAAACACATCATGGCAGCCATCGTTCTCAATGGCACTGAGCGTACCGAGTTCGGCAAGGGTGCTGCGCGCCGCATGCGCGTCGCCGGCCTCATCCCGGCCACCATCTACGCGGGCGGCAACCAGCCCGTCTACATCGAACTCCCGATGCGCGAGACCACCAACGCCCTGCGCCACACGAACGCCCTGTACCAGATCAAGTTCGGCGACCAGACCAAGCACGCAGTCGTCAAGGACGTCCAGCGCAACCCGGTCAAGCGCATCATCGAGCACATCGACTTCTACGAGGTCGTCGCCGGCGAGAAGATCACCGTCGAGGTGCCGGTGTTCGTCGAGGGCACGCCGAAGGGCGCCGCCGTGGCGTTCGTCGACATCCAGGAGCTCGCCGTGCGCGCCGACGTCACCAACCTGCCGGAGCGCATCGTCGTTTCCGTCGACGGCCTGCAGGACGGCGACAAGGTGTTCGCCAAGGACGTCAAGCTGCCGGAGGGCGCCGAGCTCGCCGAGCACGTGAACCCGGAGGAGTCCGTCGTGTCCGTCGAGGTGCCGGAAGAGGATGTGCCGGAGACGGCCGCCCCGGCTGCCGACGCCACCGCCGATGCCGCGGCCGCTGCCCCGGCTGCCGACGCCGACAAGGCCTGATTCGCGCGCCACACGGCGCAATCGGTATTCAAACGGACCGTCGCGGTTTTCCGCGGCGGTCCGTTTCGTTATGCGGCGTATGTGCGGCGCATGGCTGCGACGCGCGGCGCCGTGGCCATGCGCGATGACGCGATGGGCGCGGCCTGTGCGGCGGGTGGCCCAGAGCGGGGACGGCGGCTATCATCGTGGAGTGGAGGAACTCCCCACACCTGCATGGCATGGCCGCACGGCGCTGCCAGGCACAGCGTTGCCGGGCGCCGAGCGCGTCACCGCGCACCGACTGCGCGCCGACCGCGTGCGCCGCGACCGTCCGCATGGCGGATACGGCTTTCAGAATGTGAACCGTCCCGCTCCGCGCCCGGGAGGATGTGAGAGAGTAACACCATCACGCGGCGTCACAAGCGCCGCCCCACCATAACGAAAATGCCGCAAAACGGCGATGCCGTGTTTACGAGCAAAGCAAAGAAGTAAAGGTATGACTGAGAATTCTCATCACGATCCCGCGGCTCTTAACGAGCTCGCTGCGAAGTTCACCGTCCTGCCGAACGACAACCCGACGCCGGATGCCAAGCGCGAGGAGCTGATCGACAAGCCGAAGTTCGGCCAGCTGTTCTCTGACAACATGGCCCATATGACGTGGACCGCCGGCGAAGGCTGGACCGACCGCCGCATCGAGCCGTACGCACCGCTCAAGCTCGACCCGGGCGCATCCGTGCTGCATTATGCTCAGGAGGTCTTCGAGGGCCTCAAGGCCTACCACCACGCCGACGGCTCCATCTGGATCTTCCGTCCGGACGCCAACGCCGAGCGTTTCCAGAACTCCGCCACGCGTCTGGCCCTGCCGGAGCTTCCCGTCGATGACTTCATCGGCTCCGTGGCCGCCCTCATCAAGCGCGACCACAAGTGGGTCCCGACCCGCCGCGAGTACACGCTGTACATGCGTCCGTTCATGTTCGCCTCCGAGCCGTTCCTCGGCGTGCGCAAGGCGCAGGAAGTCGAGTACTGCGTCATCGCGTCCCCGTCCGGTCCGTACTTCCCGGGCGGCGTCAAGCCGGTGAGCATCTGGGTGGAAGACAAGTGGTTCCGCACCGGCCCCGGTGGCACGGGCTTCGCCAAGTGCGGCGGCAACTACGCCGCCTCCCTTATCGGCGAGTACAACGGCATCGACCACGGCTGCCAGCAGGTGTGCTTCGTCGACGCGGCCACCAAGACGTACCTCGAGGAGCTCGGCGGCATGAACATGATGGTCGTGCACAAGGACGGCCACGTGGAGACCCCGAGCCTCACGGGCAACATCCTTCCGGGCGTCACCCGCCGCTCCCTCATCCAGCTCATCCAGGATGACGGCCGCGACGTGGTCGAGACCATGATCAAGCTCGACGACCTGCTCGAGGACATCAAGTCCGGCGAGGTCACCGAGGTCTTCGCCTGCGGCACCGCCGCCATCATCACCCCGATCGGTCGCTTCAAGTCCGAGAAGTTCGACGTCGAGGTCAACGGCGGCCAGTCCGGCGAGTACACGATGAAGCTGCGCAACCAGCTCCTCGGCATCCAGCTCGGCGAGGTCGAGGACCCGCATAACTGGATGTGGAAGGTCATGTGAACCGTGGCATAGCTTCCGTGGCCGTCGCGGTTTCGTCGCGGCCACGGTTTCATAGAGGTCACGATTCCGCAGAGATCATGGTGTGCTGAACCACCATCTATACGCTGAATCACTTCAGTGAAGCCATTGCAGTTCGGGCTTCCAGCCTTGCGGGGCTGGAAGCCCGAACTGTTTGTCGTTTGTTGTATCTCGTGTGCGCGTGCCTCTATGCCCGCATGCCTGCCGTTTCCGTGTTGCGCGTGCCCCTGCGCGCGTTCCTGTGTGCCGTTCCCGTTCCGCCATGCGTCGCGCAGTCGTCCACGAATGGCCAGGATGGTTGACAATCTCGGCGTGTCGCATTACGTTGGGGTGCGGTTAAGCGGTTCGCAAGCATTCGCCCAGCGTCACAAAACGCGGGGGAGGAATCTTCGCGTCAGTGCCTCCGACAACGCACACAATGCGTGGGGAGGCGACCCATGGTTGCCGCGCCATAATTCGGATGCCTACACGGCATGGCGATTGCCTTGCATCAGGCTTCCGGGACGTGAGTGCGCCCAGCGTTGGTTTTCGTAAAGTCCGTCTGATGCCGGTTGCATGAATGGTATGAACGACATCAGTGACACGGATGCATGAATGACATGGTTCCATCAATGACATGGCTGGTACGGATGGCTGTGCGCTGTTGTCGGCGACATGCGCAATCCCTGTGCTGCTGAGAGCCTCACGCAACGTTCCCCATAGAGAAGAGAGAAAGAATGTCAAACACCGAAACCACAGCCGTGGATAAGGGTGAGAAAAGGGCGAGCTTCACCGGGCGCATCGGCTATGTGATGGCCGCCGCCGGTTCGGCGATCGGCCTGGGAAATATCTGGAGGTTCCCGTACCTCGCCGCGAAATACGGCGGCGCGGTGTTCCTCATCGTCTACCTGATCAGCGTGTACACCTTCGGCTACGTGCTCATCACGTCGGAAACCGTCATCGGCCGCAAGACCAAGAAAAGCCCGGTCGGTGCCTTCCGCCACTTCGGCAACACGAAGGCGCACAGCTTCGGCGGGTGGATCAACGCCATCATCCCCATGCTCATCGCCCCGTATTACTCCGTCATCGGCGGCTGGGTGCTCTACTACATGTTCTCCTACATGCAGGGGCAGGTCAAGGAGCTGGGCGGAGACAATGCGTTCACGAACTTCATCTCCAGCGGCACGTCCGTGGAATTCTGGTTCCTCGTGTTCGCCGTCTGCACGATTGCCGTGATCTTCTTCGGCGTGCAGAACGGCGTGGAGCGCGTCTCCAAGGTGCTGCTGCCGGTTCTCGTTGTGCTGTCCGTCGTCGTGTGCATCTATTCGTGCACGCGCCCCGGAGCCATCGATGGCATCAAGTACTTCTTCATCCCGCAGATGCAGAACGTGTCGTGGATGACCTTCGTCACCGCCATCGGCCAGATGTTCTACTCGCTGTCCTGCGCCATGGGCATCCTCATCACGTATGGCTCGTACATGAAGCGTGACGTGAGCATCGAGAAGTCCACCACGCAGGTCGAGTTCTTCGACACTCTCATCGCCGTGCTCGCCGGTCTTATGATCATTCCCGCCGTCTTCGCCTTCTATGGCAATGACGCGTCGCAGACGCTCAAGGCGGGTCCGTCGCTCATGTTCATCACCATGCCGAAGGTGTTCGGCAGCATGGGCTTCGGCATGGCCATCGGCATCGTGTTCTTCCTGCTCGTGTTCCTCGCCGCGCTCACCAGCTCCATCTCGCTGATGGAAAGCGCCGTCTCCACGTTCCAGGACGAGCTGGGCATGAGCCGTCCGATCGCCACGCTCACGTACGGCGGCATCTACATCGTGCTCGGCACACTCTCCAGCCTGGGATTCAACGTGCTTGGCAACGTCAAGCTGCTCGGCATGGACTTCCTCGACTTCTTCGACTTCATCACGAACTCCGTGATGATGCCGATCGCCGCCATCGCCATCTGCCTGCTGGTGCTGCGCTCCGTCACGCTCAAGGGCGTCGAGGACGAGGTGACGTACGATGGCGCGCCGTTCAGGCGCAAGAAGGTGTACAACTTCGTCGTCAAGTACGTGTGCATCGCGTTCCTCGTGATCATCCTCGTGAGCTCCGTGCTCAATGCCTTCGGCGTGATCCATATGTGAGACGGGGAGCCCGATGTGAGCCGGGGCGCCGATGAGCCGGTTGCGAGACCGTTGCGGCCGGATGGGTCCGGATTCGCGACGGTTCCGTGGCCGTTCCGCTCCGGTGAGGTGCTGCCCCCCGGGGACGGACACTTGTCTGACTCATGGCATGCCACCGGGTTCAACACGCCACCTTCGATGCGCGGCCATCGCCTCAGTGCGGTGGCCGCGTTCTCATATCCGTGCGCGGGTTATGAGGTGGCGGCCCGTGCGCTCGCGACGGTAACGGTGCCTTTCGCTGGCACGCGAGTAACCAGTGAGGTCGACCGTTGGGGTTGAGGTCGTTGGGAATGGGTGGGGTCTTTCCCAACGGTGCCTCTCACTGACAGTCCATCGACCAGTGAGAGCGACTGTTGGCGGGGAAGGCGAGTGTTTTCAACGATGGGATCGTGAACGGTGCCTCTCACTGGCACTTCATCGACCAGTGAGCCCGACTGTTGGGGGGAGGAGGCCCAGTGTTTTCAACGATGGGATTGTGAACGGTGCCTTTCACTGGCAGTCCACCAACCAGTGAGGCCGACTGTTGCCGGATCCGGAATCGTTTCGTGAATCGTGGGCCCCGAATCGTGACGCCGCGCGCCGCGCCGCGCACTGGCGCCGACCGAATCCCCGCCCCAACAGCAAACCGGAGAACAGCAACCCAAGCAACAAAAAGGCCCCGCCGATGGGGGCGGGGCCTATGTGAAGAGCGCGACCGGCTGGTTTACAGCTGGTTGATGGCGTTCGCCAGGGCGGACTTGCGGTTCGCGGCCTGGTTCTTGTGGATGAAGCCACGGCCGGCGGCCTTGTCGAGCTTCTGCGACGCGACGGCGTAGGCAGCCTGCGCGGCGGCCTTGTCGCCGGTGGCGATGGCCTCGCGGGTCCTGCGCACGGCGGTCTTGAGCTCCGACTTGACGGAGACGTTGCGCTTGTGCGCCTTCTCGTTGGTCAGAATGCGCTTCTTCTGAGACTTGATGTTAGCCAATGTAGTTCCTTTTGACGAGTTTTACAGTTGTTCAACGGCCATACGAACGGATATCATACCATAACCTACGCTACTATTGAGGGGATATTGCGAAAAAGTCGGCGGATTCGCCCCGGGTAGCGTGCTTCCGCGCGCTTCGTCGCGCACCCCGCGCCGACTGCAATCGGCGGCGAACGATCGCCGTGGCCAGCGCCCCGTGCCGTACCAAGCCCGTGTGCGGGCGATAACGCGGAGGTTGCGATGGCAGCGACACAGGTGACATTGGAAAGCAATGCGTTTTTCTATGGCATTGAGTACTTGGCGGTGTTCTGTTGTGGTTTGCTCGGCGGTCTTGCCGCCGTGCGCAAGCATTATGACCTCTTCGCCATCCTTCTGACCGCGTGGGTGACCTCGTTGGGCGGCGGTCTCGTCCGCGACGTCATCCTGGGGGGCGCGGCCTCCCGTAGGGATATCCGACAAAGGCATGGTGACCACCGCCCTTGCCGCCGGGCTGATCGTGGCGGTCATGCATCCGGAAGTGGACCGCATGCACTGGTCGATGATCGTCCTTGATGCGCTGGCGCTGGGCCTGTTCGCCGTCAACGGTACGCAGAAGGCCCTCATGTATGGCACCAGCGGTATGGCTGCCGTCTTTCTGGGCATGTTCACCGCCCTCGCCGGCGGATTGATCAGGGACGTGCTGCTCAACGAGGTGCCGACGGTGGTGCGAGACCGCCACTGGTATGCGTTCCCCTCGTTCGTCGGCAGTGTCCTTACCGTTGTCAGCAGCCGCGCCCGAGCCAATGGCCTGGTGAGCCCGCGGGGAGAGATCGTCGTCGACGTGGCGATCGTCATCCTGGTGGTGATGCGCGTCCTGTCGGTGCGCTTCGACATCACCCTTCCGGGCGCGATGCCCCGGCGGGAGGCCCTGCACATGCCCGAGCATTCCCGCACGGGTCGCGGAACGCATGCTTCCTCGCGTTCCCAGCAAGGCGAACCTGCGCACGGCGAATCTGTGCAAGGGGTGGCCGCACAAGGGAAATCCGCACAAGGGGAGCAGCTGCAAGGGGAGCAGCTGCAAGGGGAGCCGCTGCAACCTTCGCAGCCTGCGCGCGAGGCTGAGCCTGCGCGCGAAAGCTCAAGCCCGCATGATGTCGGCGAACGGACGTAAGGTGGCGGAAACCCGCGGACGATGAAGCCGGGCGGCTTATGCGCAGCCGACTCGTGGGTGCACGTGTCGAAGGCGATGCCGGAGAGGATGAGTAATGTCAGGGGCTTCCACGCTGGTCTATGTCGATACCGAAAACACTCGCGCCGCGCAGGATGCCAGAGCCGATCGGTCCGACTCCAACGCCAGCGACATGCGCAAACCATCGGCTCCCGCCCCGTCATCGGCCGGCGAGAAGGCTTCGGTTCCGGGAAAGCTGTGTGACATCGGTGCATTGCGCACCGGCTCCGACGCGGTGGAATACCTGACGACACGTTTCGCCCAGCAGCAGGAGCCTCCCACTCAGGCGCAGCATGCAACGCAGAGGATGGGTCGTTTCTTTGGGTTTCTGCATCGTCGCACGCCGCATGTGCCGTCACGTCTCGCACAGTTCCATGCGCCCGACAGGAAGGCGTTCAGGCATTTCATCCATGGGGCGTCGTGGGCGGTGGGTCACAATCTCGTGGATTTCGACATGGCAGCCATCGGCGACGATCTGACCGCCGCCGGCATTCGCCAATGCATCGACACCCTGCCCCTGTCCGCGCTGCTGTATCCAAACAAAGCCAGCCATGCCTTGGGCAAACCGGAGAAAATAAGCGACGATGCGCTCAACGATCCGCTGACGGATGCCTATAAATGCCGCGATCTGTTTTTGCAAGAGATTCAGGAATACGCGTCGCTGGACGAGACGATGCGGATGGTGTATGCGCTGCTGTTGCAACACCACCCGTATTTTCGCGGATGGTACGCCTTGCTGCGTCAGGCGGGCGAGGCGTGCGCCATCGAAGCGTGGAACGCCCCGAGGCGTGGCGCGCCCGAGGTTTCCGCTCGCGGCGGTGCAGCGCATGCCGCACAGGAGGCGCGCCATGGCGCCCGCGCGCAATCGGCTGCCGTCGGCGACGCGCCTGTCGATCCGCAAGCCGTGAGCGACGGCGTGAAGCTGCTGCCGGACGTGGCGAACCTCGCCGCTCAGGCGATGGAGGAGGAGATCGCGGCACTGCCAGATCCCTGCCTGTGCGAATCGGCCGATCTTGCCCGGCTGGCGATGGACCGGCCGGTGGAGCTTGCCTATGCGCTCGCCTACGCGCTGGCGCCGGTGGACACGCGCCATATCAGCGAGTGGGCCCTTCGCCGTTTCCCGGGAATCACCGGCGTGCTGGATGCGTTGTGCCGCACGCGCTGCTCGTCGCCATCGTGCCGGTATTGCACCACCATGCTCGACGCCACCGTGCAATTGCGCCGTGTCTTCGGCTTCGAATCCTTCCGCACATGGCAGGGGCAGGACCTGCAGCGGCAGGCCGTGCAAGCGGCGATCGACGGGGAGTCCATCATGGCGGTTTTCCCCACCGGCGGCGGCAAATCCTTGACATTCCAGCTGCCGGCGATCATCGACGGGCAGAGAGTGGACGGGCTGACCATCGTCATCTCGCCCTTGCAATCCTTGATGGTCGACCAGGTTGCGTCGCTGGAACGGCGTGGCATCACCGCAGCCGCGACCATCAACGGCACGCTTGACCCTGTGCAGCGCACCGATCAGATCGAACGGGTCCGAAGTGGCATCGCGTCCCTGCTGTACATCGCGCCGGAATCCTTGCGGTCGCCAACGATTCAGCGGCTGGTGCAATCACGGAACGTCACGCGCATCGTCGTCGACGAGGCGCACTGTTTCTCCGCCTGGGGCCAGGACTTCCGCGTGGATTACTGGTACATCGGTGAATTCATCAGGCAGCTTGAATCACACGTGGGGCGGAGCATACCCGTGTCTTGTTTCACCGCCACCGCCAAGCAGCAGGTCATCGCCGACATCCGCACTTATTTTCACGACCAGACGGGCAGGGACCTGCGGCTGTTCGCCACAACCGCGCAACGGCGCAACCTGCACTATCGGGTCATCCCCGTTGACGCCGACGACGAGCACCGCTACCGGGTCTTGCGCGAGCTCATCGAAAAGAAGGATCCCTGCCCGCCGACCATCGTCTTCGTCGCCAAGCGCCGCCAGACCACGGAACTTGCCCGAAGGCTCAGCCGCGACGGAATCCCGGCATGCGCATTCCACGGAGACATGTCCGTCGTTGAGAAAATGACCAGCCAGGAGGCTTTCCTCAGCGGCCGCGTCAACGTGATGGTCGCCACCAAGGCGTTCGGCATGGGGATCGACAAGTCGGATGTGCAGCAGGTCATCCACTACACGATCTCCGAATCCTTGGAGGACTACGTCCAGGAATCCGGCAGGGCGGGGCGCGATGAGCGGCTTGACGCCGATTGCATCATCCTGTACAACGCGCGTGACCTGGACGTGCACTTCCAGATGCTCAACCAAAGCCGCATCACCATCAACCAGATCCAGCAGGTATGGCAGGCCATCAAGTATCTCAGCGACAGCCGCCATCACGGGCGCATGTCCTTCACCGCCAGCGCCTTGGAGATTGCCCGCGAAGCCGGGTGGAGCAACACGTCCTACGATGTGGAGACGCGCGTGCGGGCGGCGCTCATGTCACTGGAGCAATCCGGATACATCACACGCGGCATCAACGCATCCCGCGTCTTCGCCGACAGCCTTGCCGTCGACGACATCCCGTCCGCGCGCAGCATCCTCGAAAAGCCAAACAGCGGCATGGACTCCGAGCGGATCGAGGAATGCGTGCGCATACTCTCCCGTCTGCTCTCCAGCAAGCACACGGGCCAGGGCATGCAGGGGGAGGCCGAAAGCCGAGTGGACTACCTCGCCGATTGCCTCGCCTTGCCCAAGGGACGGGTGCGTGACGACATCGACGAGATGAAACGCCTCAAGATCTTGCGAAACGACACCGACATGCACGCCTACGTGCGACGAGGCAAGGCGTCAGGGCATTCGCGCCGAGGCACGCTGAGCGAGATGAACGCCTTGGAGACATTCCTCGTGGGCTTCCTCGTGCACCACGTGCACGACGGTCAGTCATTGGAATACAAGGAGGCCAATGAGGCCGCGCTGGAAGCGGGAATCGCCACCAGCAGCGTTCCGAAGGTGAAGTCCATCGTCGCTTCGTGGATCGACGCGCGTTACATCCGCAAGCCCGCGCATCCCAACGCGTCCTCCATCGACATCGCGTTCGCCGACGGCATCGATGGGAAGACGTTCGCCCAACGCATCTCGGAACGTCAACGCCACGCCCGGATCATCGACGATTATGTGACCGGCCTGGCCCATACGCAGCTCGCCCAGATGCGTTCCCGCGGCGAAAACGCTGGGGAGCGCATCGACGTCGTGTTCTCTTTGGTCGATTTGCAGCGTTGCTGCGCCGCCGATGATGCGACGGATGGGGACGCGTCCGACCTTAGCCCGCACCTCGAGGGATTCGGACTTACGCCCATCCCGGAGCCTGCCGCCGGAGCATCCGACGTCACGACCGCCCCATCCGTGAACCTGACGGACGTGCGGCGCGCGGTGCTGTATTTGGAAAGGACAGGGGAGCTGGACATCGAAGGCGGCTTCCTGGTCATCTACAACGGTATGCGTATCACCCGCGTCGAAACGGACAACCGGCGCCGCTACCGCAAAGAGGACTACGCGCAGCTCGATGCCTATTACCGCAACAGGATCGAGCAGATTCACTTGGTCGGCCGCTTCGCCTCGATGATGGTCGACGACCACGACCGGGCGATGCGCTTCGCCGCGGATTACTTCGCCATGGATCACGACACGTTCCTTGACACATACATCAGCAAAAGCGACCGTGCCGGACTGTCGCTGGGCATGACCAAACAACGGTACGACCTTCTGTTCGCCGGCCTCAACGAGGAACAGCGCCGCGTCATCGACGACGCCACGCACCGGGTGATCGTGGTCGCCGCAGGGCCGGGAAGCGGCAAGACGATGACCCTCGTGCACAAGCTGGCAAGCCTGGTGCTGCTGGAAGACACCAAGCCCGAGCAGCTGCTCATGCTCACCTTCTCACACGCCGCCGCCATGGAATTCGCCCACCGCCTGCGCGACCTCATCGGCGACATGTCGTATTACGTCGGCATACGCACCTTCCACGCGTTCGCATTCGACGTGGCAGGACGCGTCGGCAACCTCGAGCAGGCAGACACCATCGAACGGCAGGCGGCGGCGCTGCTCAACGACCCGGACGTCGGCATCGATGAATCGGTGTGCACGAAAACCTGTCTCGTCATCGACGAAGCCCAGGACATGTCAGCCGACGAATACGAACTGGTCGCCGCGATGATGCGCCGCAACACGGACATGCGTGTCATCGCAGTCGGCGACGACGACCAAGCCATCATGGGGTTCCGTGGGGCCGACAGCGCCTACATGGCGAAGCTTGCCTCCGTCGCCAACGCCCCCGATGAGCCCGCTCCTTCCGCCGTTGCCGGGCAGCCGGGCGGTGCCGTGCCCGAAAACGCGGCGCTCGCCGATGATGCCACCATCATCGAGTTATCTGTGAATTATCGCAGCGACGCATCCATCGTCGAGGCGGCCAATGCGCTCCTCACGCTCAAACCCCACGGTCTGAAGACGACACGCTGCCAAGCTCACAGCCGCGAACAGGGCAGCGTGGAGCATGTCGTCCTCGACCATCCGAGCATCATGTCGCTCATCGAACGGGTCGATAAGCGCTGGCACGCCACCCACGCGCAGGATGAACACAGCGCGGAAAGCCACGGCGTGGAAAGCTCTGGCACGATGGGCGGGGGAAGCGTCGCCGTGCTCGTGCCCACCAACGAGGATGTCGCCACGGTCTACTGCGAGCTGCAGCATCGCGGCGTTCCCGTGACGTTCATCGACGACCGCGCTGGCTTCCGCGCCGAGATGCTCGAGGAATGCGCCGTCTTCCTCGAATCCCTGGACGATGACATGGTGATCCCCACCGAGCATTATCGCGAAGCTCTTGATCGACTGCGCGCACGTTTCTCTCGCAGCATCGTCGTCGAAGACGTAACCGGCGCGTTGCAACGCTACGCCGACAGCGTCGGGACCGTCTACCGGTCCGACTTGGAAGAAATGCTGGCGAACACCACGGTGGCGGAGCTGATGCAGCCGGAAGGCTCGGACGTCATCGTGTCGACCTACCACAAGGCCAAGGGACGGCAGTTCGACACCGTCTACTGCCAGGTGACCGAACGATTCACGCCCGCCGACATCCAAGCCGTGAACCTTCTGTATGTGGGGATGACGCGCGCCCGCCATTCGCTGGTATTGTGTGATTCCTCGGCAATGCTGCACGACCTTGACGAGCCGTTCGCGAAGGCCGGGGTGCGCGTGACGCGCGATTCGCGTGACTACGGGGAGCCGCGGAACGTGATGCTGGCATATTCGTTGCGCGATGTCCGGCTCGGTGACGTGGAGAGTGACGCGACGCAGCGGGCGATTGGCGGGCTGCAGGCGGGCGACGCGCTCCACGGTCGCATCGATTCGCGGGACGGAGGCGGGTCGCTGCGGTTCGTGTTGGACTGCGGCGACGGTACGCACGCCATGGTCCGGCCGTCGCGAAGCATGAACGAGAAGATCAACAGATACGTGTGCAGGCGCGGAGGAACGGGCAGGTACCGTGTGCTCAAGGCGGACGTGGGTTACGTGGTGCGTTGGTATGACAACAAGACCGACAGGGAGTGGAAGGTCGCCCTCCCGCGTTTGATTCTAGGTCGGTAGCCTGCCGGGGATTGGCGGAAGGCGGGTGCGTGACGGTAGTTTGGCGGCGGTTGCGCAACGCGCTGCCACCGTTGCCTGCCCAAGCCGTTAGACTGGAACAATTGGATATGCCCGCCGCACGCAACCGACGGGCGAGGACGTATGTGTGGACGCCGGTATCCGTCTTCCGGCGGTCGTGGACAAGGAGAACGCTCAGTGATGCAACAGAAAAACAAGCCCGGTTCCACTAACCCGGAGCTCATCCGCAACTTCTGCATCATCGCGCATATCGACCACGGCAAGTCCACGGTCGCCGACCGCATCCTGCAGATGTCGGGCGTCGTGCCGCAGCGCGAGATGCATGACCGCTTCCTCGACCGTATGGACATCGAGCAGGAGCGCGGCATCACCATCAAGTCTCAGGCCGTGCGCGTGCCGTGGACCTTCGACGGGCAGGAATACACGCTCGGCATGATCGACACGCCGGGCCACGTCGACTTCTCATACGAGGTGTCCCGCGCGCTCGCCGCATGCGAGGGCGCCGTGCTCCTCGTCGACGCCACGCAGGGCATCGAGGCGCAGACGCTGTCGAACCTGTACATGGCCATCGACAACGACCTGACCATCATCCCCGTGCTCAACAAAATCGACCTGCCGAGCGCCGAGCCCGACAAGCATGCCGAGGAGATCGCCGGCCTGCTGGGCTGCGACACCAGCGACGTGCTGCGCGTGTCGGGCAAAACCGGCGAGGGCGTGGCCGACCTGCTCGACCGCATCGTCATGGAGGTGCCCGCACCCACCGGCGACCCCGACGCGCCGGCGCGTGCGCTCATCTTCGACTCCGTGTATGACTCCTACCGTGGAATTGTGACGTATATCCGCATGGTCGACGGCGAGCTGCACAGCCGCGAGCGCATCCGCATGATGGGCCTGGGCACGACGCACGACCCGATCGAGCTGGGCGTGATCCAGCCGGATATGACGCCGACGGATTCGCTGGGCGCCGGCGAGGTGGGCTATGTGATCACCGGCGTGAAGGACGTGCGCCAGTCGAAGGTGGGCGACACGATTACGACGGAGGCGCGTCCGGCGGCTGAGGCGCTTCCCGGCTACCGCGACCCCAAGCCGATGGTGTACGCGGGTCTGTTCCCGATCGACAACGCGCAGTTCCCGGAGCTGCGCGACGCGCTGGACAAGCTCAAGCTCAACGATGCCGCGCTTGTGTACGAGCCCGAGACGTCGGTGGCGCTGGGTTTCGGCTTCCGCTGCGGCTTCCTCGGCCTGCTGCATATGGAGATTGTGTCGGAGCGCCTGCAGCGCGAGTTCGGCCTCGACCTCATCTCCACGGCGCCGAACGTGGAGTACGACGTCACGGCCGAGGACGGCACGCTGCACCATGTCAAGAACCCCAGCGAGTTCCCCGACGGCAAGGTCAAGAGCATCGTGGAGCCGATGGTGGCGGCCGACATCATCACGCCGAAGGAGTTCATCGGCTCGGTGATGGAGCTGTGTCAGGATCATCGCGGCCAGATGGGAACGATGGAGTACATCGGCACGGAGCGCGTGGAGATGCACTACCGCATCCCGCTTGCGGAAATCGTGTTCGATTTCTTCGACCAGCTCAAGAGCCGCACGCGCGGCTACGCGTCGCTCGACTACCACGAGGACGGCGAGCAGAAGGCGGATCTTGTGAAGGTCGACATCCTCATCCAGGGCGAGAAGGTGGACGCGTTCTCCGCCATCGTGCACCGTGACAAGGCGTATTCCTACGGCGTCATGATGACGAAGAAGCTGCGCGAGCTCATCCCGCGCCAGCAGTTCGAGATCCCGATCCAGGCGGCCATCGGCTCGCGTATCATCGCGCGAGAGACGATCCGCGCCCTGCGCAAGGACGTGCTGGCCAAGTGCTACGGCGGCGACATCACCCGAAAGCGCAAGCTGCTCGAGAAGCAGAAGGCCGGCAAGAAGCGCATGAAGATGCTCGGCCACGTGGAGGTGCCGCAGGAGGCGTTCATCGCGGCGCTGAGCACGGATGAGCCGACCGACCGCGACACGAAGGACAAGATCCGCGCCGCGCAGAAGGCGGGGAACTGACGGTGGGCGCGCAGGGCGTGGCCCACGATGCCGCTGCTGCGGGTGTCTCCGCCGCATCCGTTCCCGCCTCCGGTCCCGCCGCATCTTCGCCCTTCGAGGTCTACGTGCATGTGCCGTTCTGCATGAGGCGCTGCGGATACTGTGATTTCAACACATACACCGCGCCGGACCTGGGCGAGGGCGCCTCGCGCGGCAATTACGCGCGTATGGCGGTGCGCGAGATGGAGCTGGTGCGCGCATGGCAGGAGGAGCGCGGCCTTGACGAGCCGCCGGCGGGGAGTGTGTTCTTCGGAGGCGGCACGCCCACGATTCTGCCGGCCGATGACCTCGTCGAGATGCTTGATGCGGTGCGCCGTATCTGGGGCCTGCAGCCCGGCGCCGAGGTGACGACCGAGGCGAACCCCGACACCGTGGACGCCGATTACGTCAAGCGCCTGGCCGACGGCGGGTTCACGCGGATTTCTTTCGGCATGCAGTCCGCGGTTCCCTCGGTGCTGCGCACCCTCGACCGACGTCACACGCCGGCGAACGTCGAGGCAGGTGTGCGCGCGGCGGATGCCTGCGGGCTGCGCTCGAGCGTGGACCTGATCTACGGCGCGCCGGGGGAGAGCCTCGAGGATTGGCGCACGTCGGTGCGCGCCGCGGTGGACCTGGGCGTGAATCATATATCTGCGTATGCGCTGACGATTGCGCCGCGCACCACGATGGGCCGCATGATCGCCGCCGGCCGGCTTCCCAAGCCCAGCGACGATGACGAGGCCGCCAAATATGAGATCGCCGACGAGGCCTTCGCCGCCGCGGGATTGACATGGTATGAAATCAGCAACTGGGCGCGGCCCGGCTTCGAATCACGGCACAACCTTGGCTACTGGCGCAACGTGGACTGGGCCGGCATCGGTCCCGGCGCGCATTCCCACTACCGCTTCGAGAAGCGCTGTTCCGCGGATAACGTGGAGCATGTAACACTGAGTAATATACCTGCGGTGGGCATGCGCGCCTGGGACACCGCGCATCCCCGCGCATGGGCCCACCAGATCAACGCAGCCACGGTGCCATGGGCGGGCAGCGAGGCGATCACTGCGCGGCAGGATGCAGAGGAGACGCTGATGCTCGGTCTGCGCCTGCACGAAGGTTTCGACACGTCGCGCTTCGCCGGAATCATCCCCGCCGAGGCATGGCAGCAGCTGGAATCCGAGGGGTTGATTCACTTGGCGCCTAGGCCATCTGGTCCGCTTGCGGTGCCAACGCTGCGCGGCCGTTTGCTCAACGACCTCATCATCGAGCGTCTCTTCGATTACCTGTGAGTGGAGGGGAATCACACAATGGCGCGCCATGTGATGCGGTTTCATCATGAGGTGCCGATGGGGGAGGCTTAGAGAATCCGTCCAGGGCACACTGTGCTGAACGCGCAGCCTTCGCACGCCGGCTGCTTGCTGCAGTGGTTCTTGCCATGTTCGAGCAGCAGCCAGTGGTACCAGCCGTAGACTTGGTAATCGGCGGGCAGGCCGGATTCGAAGAAGCGGCGGATCTGTCGGTCGTCCTTGAACCCATATCCCATGCGGTCAAGGAAGCGGCGCGTGTAGGCATCGATGACGAACGACGGCTTGTGTAGCGCGAATACGAGCATCGCGTCCGCGGTTTCCGCGCCGATGCCTTTCAATCCCAGCAGCTCGCGCCGCAGCCGATCCAGACTCGTCGCCCGCGCCTTGTCGAATCCATACCCGCGGTACCATTCGCTGACGTTGCGGATCGTCGCCGCCTTCGCCTTCATGAAACCGCACGGGCGAATCGTCTCCTGCAGCTGTTCGACGGGCATCTTCAGTACCCTGGCAGGCTCGGGTTCGCCCCATGCGGCGAACACTTTCTCCACCTGCGTCCACGCTGTGTTTTGCACGAGGACGGCGCTGACCATGATTCCGTACGGCGTGCCCGGCCACCATCGCGGCGTGCCATAGGCTTCGACCAGTCTGTCGTAGATCTGCTGCGCCGTCAATCGTTCCATGATGAATCCCGTCTCATTGCGCCATCACGGCGCCACCCGTGGTGCATTCGGTCGCGCTGTGTTCACGGTGCTCAGCATATCGCCGACCATCCCGCCGGATCAGCCTACCGGATTCCTGCGGAAGGTCAGGCTCCGAATGGTCACGGTACCATGCAAGGATTGAGCCACAAATCTTAGAGGCGGCTGTGAGTGTCTTGGAGGTAGCTGTGAACGAACACCCGATGTCATCGTCAAATATCCACAAGTCAAACCCCACGCAATCCGCAACCCCCGCATCCACCGCCGCGACATCCGCGCCAACCGCGACATCCGCCCGCAGGCCCGCCGCCATCGAGGTGCGCGGGGCGCGCGTCCACAACCTGCGAAACATCGACGTGGGCGTGCCGCTCGGCAAGATCGTGGGAATCGCCGGCGTTTCCGGATCGGGCAAGTCGTCGCTCGCGCTCGGCGTGCTGTATTCGGAAGGCTCGCGCCGCTACCTCGAATCCCTCTCCACCTACACGCGCCGGCGCATGACGCAGGCCGAACGCGCGGACGTCGACGACGTGCGCTACGTGCCCGCCGCGCTCGCATTGCACCAACGCCCCGGCGTGCCCGGCATCCGCAGCACCTTCGGCACGATGAGCGAACTGCTTAACAGCCTGCGCCTCATGTTCTCGCGCCTGGCAAGCCACCGGTGCCCCAACGGGCATTACGTCGAGCCCACCCTCGCCGTCGCCGCCATGCAACCGATTATCTGCCCCGAATGCGGGGCGCAGGTCGAGGCGCCCGGCGCCGAGGACCTCGCTTTCAACAGCCGCGGCGCCTGCCCGACCTGCCAAGGCACCGGCATCGCGCACATCGTCGACGAATCCACCCTCGTGCCCGACCAGTCGAAGACCATCGACGAAGGCGCCGTCGTCGTATGGGGCAGCCTCATCTGGTCGCTCATGACGGACGTGTGCCGCGAGATGGGCGTGCGCACCGACGTGCCGTTCCGCGACCTGACCGACCGTGAGAAAGAGATCGTCTACCACGGCCCCATGGTCAAGAAGCACATCCATTACGTGAGCAAAAACGCCCAGCAGGACGGTGAGCTCGACTTCACCTACTACAGCGCCGTCAACACCGTCAAGAACGCGCTCTCCAAGGTCAAGGATGAGCGTGGCATGAAACGCGTCGCCAAGTATTTAAAGGACGGCACGTGCCCCGATTGCCAGGGCACGCGTCTGAGCGAGGCGGCGCGGGCGCCGAGGCTGCGGGGCATCGGGCTGGCGGATGCCACCGCGATGACGCTTGACAATGCCATCGAGTGGGTCAAGGGCGTGCCGGATTCGCTGCCCGCCAAGATGCGCCCGATGGCAAAGAACATCTGCGATTCGTTCCTTGACACGGCGCGCCGCCTGATGGACCTCGGGCTGGGCTACCTGTCGCTCGACCGCGCCGGCTCCACGTTGTCGACCGGCGAGCGCCAGCGCGTGCAGCTCGCCCGCGCAGTGCGCAACCGCACGACCGGGGTGCTCTATGTGCTGGACGAGCCGTCCATCGGTTTGCATCCGTACAACCTGCAAGGGTTGGTGGGTGTGATGGACGATCTGGTGGCCGATGGCAATTCCGTGGTGCTGGTGGACCATGACACGCAGGTGCTGGGGCATGCCGATTGGATCGTCGAGATGGGGCCGGGTGCCGGAGCGGACGGCGGCCGGGTGATCGCGCAGGGCACTGTGCGAGACCTGGCGGGCGATGCCCGGTCGGTGATCGGCCCGTTCCTCGCGCGGCAGGTTGAGTCCGGGGATGGGGAACGTGCGGCGGAGCGTGTGCGCCCGGTGGTGCCGGAGGGAGAGGTGTTCGACATGGGCACGATAGCCATGCACACCCGTGCCATCCATACGGTGCATCCGCTGGACGTGCGCGTCCCCAAGGGCCGGCTCACCGTCGTGACCGGCGTGTCAGGGTCCGGCAAGACGACGATGGTGCTCGAAAGCCTGGTGCCGGCGCTCCAAGCCGCCGCGGATTCGGCTGGCTCAACTGATTCTGCGGATTCGGTTGATGTTGCGTTGCCTGCGCATGTGCAGAGCATCTCGGCGCCGGGAATCCGGCATGCCAAGCTCATCGACGCCACGCCCATCGGCATCAACGTGCGCTCCACCGTCGCCACCTACGCGGGCATCCATGACGAGCTGCGCAAGGCGTTCGCGCGCACGGACGACGCGAAACGGCTGGGATTCAAGGCAGGGGACTTCTCATACAACACCGGAAGGCTGCGGTGCCCCACATGCGACGGCACCGGTCAGATTTCGCTCGACGTGCAGTTCCTGCCCGACGTGCAGGTGGATTGCCCCGATTGCCATGGGTCGCGCTACGGCAAGCAGGCCGATGCGATCCGCCGCCCGTTCGGCAGCGCGGTTGAATACAGCCTGCCGCAACTCATGCGCATGAGCGTGGATGAAGCGCTCGAAGCGTTCGATTCCGGCCGCGGTCTCAAGCTGCTGCGCCAGCGTCTGCAGACGCTGCACGACCTGGGGCTGGGCTATCTCACGATCGGTGAGCAGACGCCCGGGCTCTCCGGCGGCGAGGCGCAGCGCCTCAAGCTCGCCAGCGAGATGGGGCGCGCCCAGGACGATTCGCTGTTCGTGTTCGACGAGCCGACGATCGGCCTGCACCCCAAGGACGTGCTCACGCTGCTCGACGTGTTCCAGACGCTCATCGACCACGGCGCCACCGTCATCGTCATCGAACACGACCTCGACGTGATGCGCAACGCCGACTGGATCATCGACATGGGTCCCCTCGGAGGCGTGCAAGGCGGTCGCATCGTCGCCCAAGGCACGCCCGACGACATTCGCCGCGACCCCGACAGCCTCACTGGCCGGTTCCTCTGAGACAGGGGCACGGCAGCAGGGCATGGCTGGCCGCGGTCGATGCCTGTGAGGCCCGCCAAGAACGTGATGCTCTGGGAACAGATAGCCCGTTTCGGTACCACCCTATGGTGGTATTGACGGGGCTATCTGCTTCCTTCTCCTTTTCCTTCCTTCCCATTTCTCCTTCCTCTCGTCGGTGTGTCGCGCTTTGACTTAAAGTGTGCTTTAAGCCCTACCGTGATGTTATCGAAAGCACATGCGGCTGGATGCCAATCCTCAAGAAAGGCACTGCATGAATCGCTGCGCTGCTTGCTACAAGACGATATGGAAAGGAGACCGCACTATGGCGGATTCGGCATTGGCCCAGACATTTACCCTCAACAACGGGGTGACGATTCCCAAGCTTGCGCTGGGCACATGGCTCATCGAAGGACAGCAGGCGACCGATGCAGTCAAGGCGGCGCTTGCAATCGGCTACCGTCACATCGACACTGCCGAAGCATACGGCAACGAGGCGGAGGTAGGACGCGGTGTGCGCGAATCCGGTGTGGATCGTGCCGAGGTGTTCGTGACGACCAAGCTCGCCGCGGAATGCAAAGACTACGATTCGGCGACCGCCGCCATTGAAGAGTCCGTGCGCAAACTCGACCTGGGATATATCGACATGATGATCATCCACAGTCCCCAGCCTTGGAGCGCCGTCAACCAGTCGTCCGATCGGTATGAGAAAGGCAACGTCGAGGCGTACCGCGCTCTTGAGGACGCCTACAAGGCTGGCAAGATCCGTGCGATCGGCGTGTCAAACTTCACGGCGCATGATATCGACAACATCCTGGACAACTGCACCGTGACGCCTGCGGTCAACCAAGTGCTCGCACATATCACCAACACCCCGTGGGACGTCATCGACTACTGCAAGAAGCGGGGGATACTCGTCGAAGCGTATTCGCCTATCGCGCACGGCGTGGTGCTGGACAACCCCCAGATTGCATCGATGGCGCAGCGTTACGGGGTGAGCCCTGCGCAGTTGTGCATCCGCTACGACCTGCAGCTGGGGTTGTTGCCGCTTCCCAAGACGGCGAACCCCGACCATATGCGCACCAATGCGCAAGTGGATTTCGAGATATCCGACGAAGACATGGAGACCCTTAAAGACATGGAACACATCAAGGACTATGGAGACCAGAGTTTCTGGCCTGTGTATGGAGGCAGGATATGAGCAGGAACAAGGCGGAGGCCATGTCGATGCGATGACAGGCGCCGCGGTGACGGACAGAGTGGGGCGGTCCCTATCCTCATCGTTCACCGATGCGTATGGTTCCGACGAGGAACCGGCATATTCGATATCCCAGGTCGCGCAGATCATGGGCGTCGCCCCGTCCGCGCTGCGCTACTACGACCACGAAGGATTGCTGCCGCACGTGGAGCGCATCAACGGCGTGCGCGTGTTCCGCAACAAGGACTTTCCGTGGCTGAGAGTGCTGCAATGCTTGAAAAACACGGGCATGCCCATACGGCGGATCAAGGAATACGCGCAGCTGTGCGAGGAAGGCGACGCCTCGCTCGAACAACGCTATGAGCTCATCAAAGCGCAGCGACAGGCCGTGCTCGACCAGATCGAGCAACTGAAGTTCTACCTGCGGGAGCTCGATTTCAAAGATTGGTACTATCGCACCGCCATCGCCGCAGGTACTGAATCCGCCGTCCATGTCGACGAAGCCCCGGACATGGAACCCGACAGGATCCCAGACACCCAGGAAGCAACTGGAAGCGAAACAGCCGCCGGACGCAAGGACGAGGACGATGAGTGACAGCGGCAATGGCGACGAATCCGACCCCATGTGTCGAATCCAGCCGACGCATGAGCTTCGTTCACACACAGAGACCCACATATAGCTGGATGACAGGCATCCGGCGAAACCATCAAGGAGTGCACAATGATCAAACAAACGGCAGGACACGATCAGTTGGGCGATTTCTCACCGAAGTTCGCCCATTACAACGACGACGTGCTCTTTGGCGAAGTGTGGAACGACCCCACGCTCTCGCCTAAGACGCGCAGCATCATCACAATCAGCACCCTCATCGGCAAAGGCATCACTGATTCCTCTCTCACATACCATCTTCAGACCGCCCGCACCAACGGCGTGACCCGTGACGAAATGGCATCGATTCTCACGCACATCGCTTTCTACGCCGGCTGGCCGAACGCATGGGCGGCATTCCCGATGGCAAAGGAAGTGTATGCCTCCGATGCCACGCGTGACGCGGCAGAGCAGGAGGAACACGGCGGGTTCTTCGGCATGGGCGAACCGAACGACGGCTACGCGCAATACTTCACCGGACGGTCCTACCTCAAGCAGGTAAGCGCACCCGGCGATCCACTCGCCATCCACAACGTGACATTCGAACCCGGATGCCGCAACAATTGGCACATCCACCATGCCGCGCGTGGCGGCGGGCAGATCCTCATCTGCGTCGACGGCGAAGGATGGTGCCAGTTCGAAGGCCAGCCGGCGCACCACATGCTTCCCGGCGATGTGGTGGAGGTGCCAGCCGGAGTGAAGCACTGGCACGGTGCCGCGAAGGACTCTTGGTTCTCGCACCTTGCCTTCATGCTGCCAGGCGAAGGCATGAGCAACGAATGGCTTGAGCCGGTCAGCGACGCCGAATACGACGCGCTCGCGGCATGACCGGCGGCCCGTCGAGTGTCTGGAACCAGGATCGGACGGTTCAGGCAAACAATCACAGTGAGTGAGATGACTCAAACGATTCAAGAATCAAGAGCGATATGAAGGCATTGGTGGTTTATTTCACGGAAAGCGGGTGCACCCGCCGTGTGGCGCAGACCATTGCCGAGGCGACGGGAGCCACGCTGCATGAACTCAAGGCGGCGGAACCATACACGGCGGCCGACCTCGATTGGCGTGATCCGGGAAGTCGCGTCAACCGCGAAGCGAATGACCCAACCGAGCGCCAATCGGTGAAGCTCGCTGACACATCCGTGCCGGACTGGGATTCTTACGATGTGGTGTTCATAGGTGCCCCGGTATGGTGGGGCGTCGCCGCATGGCCGATCGACGATTTCCTCACATCCAACGATTTCACCGGCAAGAAGCTGGCGGCGTTCGTCACCTCGTCAAGCTCCTCGTTCGGCAATGAATCCGATGTCAAAGACATGGCCAAAGGCGCCCAATGGCTGGGCGGCAAACGCTTCCCATCCGCTGCATCCGATTCCGCCATCCGTTCCTGGCTCGAGTCCCTGGCGCTGTAGCGAGGCGATTCACGCACCTGCAATGATTCCACACCGCTAACCTCCCTCTTCGGCGACCGATACACCCTTCGTCGAAGTGGGAGGTTTGTGTTTTGGGAAACGTGTGTATTCTCTGTTACCTGTGACGCCTGTGACGTCCGCGCAGAACGGCATGGAATCGCATACCATAGGAAGGCAGCATAAAAAGAAGGAAGAAGGGACGCAGCATGGCATTGAAGAACACGAACCGGCACGATAACCGCGACGACGATGTCGATAACGATTTCGACGATGATACCAGGCACGGCAGGTCGCAGCGGCATACGGGGCGGCGAGTCGCGGCCGTGATCGTCGCCGGCGCCTTCCTCGTCGCCGCGGTGGCCTCGGGCGGAATCCCGGGGCTCGAGCAGATCGCGCAATCGTGGGTGTCCTCGTCTCCGTCGGATTCGTCCGCCTCCGTTTCGACCGATCCGTCGGACGATGCGCTGGCTTCCGCGGCGGCCTCCGTGCTCGCATCCGAGAACGGACAGACATCCCAGGACCAGACAACCCAGGACGCATCGTCCGCCACCGCTGCGGCGACTTCTGACGCTCCGGCCGATGCCGGCAGCTCCGCAACCGCCTCCGACATCTCCTTCTGCACGGTCGGTGGCCTCGACCAGCATTACGACAAGCATGGCCGCGAGATGGGCTACGCCTCGCCCGAGGACTACGAGCAGGCCGCCGCGCAAGTGGTCGAGGCGCCCGACACGATGCACAAGCCCGAGTCGGAGGACGACGACACCGTGTACTACCAGCAGTCGGGCAATAACTTCGTGGTCGTGTCGGATCGCGGCTGCATCCGCACGTATTTCCGCCCCGACGATGGCATCGCCTACTACAACCGCCAGTAGTCGTCGCGCGCCGACCGCGAGCAGGCGCCACCGACACCCCTTCGAGAAGCGCAAGGCCACATTGTGGAACGCCGAACGTTACGATTCTCGTGAAATTCATAGCGAAATCGTATAAAAATCAACCATCATGTGGTCTTTCGTTACGTTTGTGTAACGTCCATGTTTCGGCCGCATGGGGTAGGTTACGGGCGTTTTACGGCCGTTTTAGGGCTTGTTTCCAAGGCTGCGCAATTCGAAGGAACCCTCCCGGAACCGCATAAAACAGCGGCCGGCACTGTAGCGTGCGGGTAATACTATAAAAAAGACTTGGGCCGGGGTAACCCCGATCGCCGGCGAGACAGCGAGGCCCAGAGCACTATCCGTTCAAAACCCGAGGTGATGACTGTGACGAATGCACCGCTAGATTTGAGTGTCCACGCCCCGCAGGGCATGTACGACCCGTCGGCCGAACATGATGCCTGCGGTGTGGCAATGGTGACCACTCTGAACAAGAAGCCCATGCGGGCTATCGTCGACGACGCCATCGAGGCGCTCGAGCACCTGGATCACCGCGGCGCCGTGGGCGCCGAGGAGAACACGGGCGATGGCGCCGGCATCCTCATGGCCATGCCGGACGCCTTCCTGCGCAAGGTGACCGGCGTCGAACTGCCCGCCCTGGGCGCCTACGCCACCGGCATCGCCTTCCTCTCGCGCGACGCGGGCGAACGCGCCTCCCAGCAGCGCGACATCACGCGCATCGCCTCCGAGGAGGGTCTCGAGACCCTCGCGTGGCGCGCCGTGCCGGTTAACCCCGACGGCCTGGGCCTGGGCGCCCTGAGCTCCATGCCGAGCTTCGACATGCCGGTGTTCGCCGACCCCGAGGGCAAGCTCACCGATCTGGCGCTCGAACGTCGCGCCTACCGCGTGCGCAAGCGCTCCGAGCATGAGATCGGCATCTACTTCGCCACCCTCTCGTGCCGCACCATCACGTACAAGGGCATGCTCACCACCAAGCAGCTGCAGCCCTTCTTCCTCGACCTGTCGGATCCGGACATGGCCACCACCATCGCCATCGTCCACTCCCGCTTCTCCACGAACACCTTCCCGAGCTGGCCGCTGGCCCAGCCCTTCCGCCTTCTGGCGCATAACGGCGAGATCAACACCATCCAGGGCAACCGCAACTGGGTGTCGGCCCGCGAAGGCCGCCTGAGCTCCGAACTGCTCGGCGACATGGCCCCGCTGCTGCCTATCAACACGCCCGGCTACTCGGATTCCGGCACCTTCGACGAGACGCTCGAGCTCCTGCACCTGGCCGGCCGCAGCCTGCCGCACGCCGTGTCCATGATGGTGCCGCCGGCCTGGGAGAAGAACCCGGACCTCGACCCCGACGTGCGCGCCTTCTACGAGTACAACAACACGCTGATCGAGCCGTGGGACGGCCCGGCGGACATCGTGTTCACCGACGGCACGCTCGTGGGCGCCACGCTCGACCGCAACGGCCTGCGCCCCGGCCGCTGGCAGGTGACCGACGACGGCCTCGTCGTCCTCGCCTCCGAGGCGGGCGTGCTCAACGAGATCGAGCAGAAGCACATCGTGCGCAAGGGCCGCCTCGAACCGGGCAAGATGTTCCTCATCGACACCGCCGCCGGCCGCATCATCCCGGACGACGAGATCAAGCACGACCTCGCCTCCCAGCACCCGTACCGCCAGTGGGTGGAGAACAACACCGTCAAGATGTCGCAGCTGCCGCAGCGCGAGCACGTGCGCCACTCCAACCTGTCGGTCCAGCGCCGCCAGCGCGCCTTCGGCTACACCGAGGAGGACCTCAAGATCCTGCTGACCCCGATGGCGAACACCGGCCGCGAGCCGCTCGGCGCCATGGGCAACGATGCTCCGATCGCCGTTCTGTCGAACCACGACCGCATGCTTTTCGACTACTTCACGCAGAAGTTCGCGCAGGTCACGAACCCGCCGCTCGACTGGGAGCGCGAGGACATCGTCACCTGCCTCGAATCCGCCATCGGCCCCGAGGCGAACCTGCTCGAGGACGTGGAGCTGCACGCCAAGAAGGTCGTCATCCCGCTGCCGGTCATCGACTCCGACGAGATGGCCCAGCTCAAGCGCCTCGACCGCGCGCCGATCCTGGGCGGATTCTACAAGCCGCTCGTCGTGCGCGGCCTGTACCACGTGGCCGGCGGCGGCGACGCACTCGCCGCGCGCCTCGAGGAGATCTTCGAGGAAGTCGACAAGGCCATCGAGGACGGCAAGAACTTCCTCATCCTCTCCGACCGCAACTCGGATCACGAGTGGGCGCCGATCCCGTCGCTGCTGCTGACCTCGGCCGTGCACCACCACCTGCTGCGCCGCCACACGCGCACCCAGGTCTCCCTTGCCGTGGAGGCCGGCGATGTGCGCGAGATCCACCACGTGGCGCTTCTCATCGCCTACGGCGCGGCCTGCGTCAACCCGTACCTGGCGCTTGAATCGGCCGAGAACCTCTCGGACCGCGGATACCTCAAGGTGGACGCGAAGACGGCCGTCAGGAACGTCATCAAGGCCATGAGCCAGGGCGTCATGAAGATCATGAGCAAGATGGGCGTCGACACAATCATGTCGTACCGCGGCGCGCAGCTGTTCGAGGCCGTGGGCCTCTCGCAGGAGCTCGTGGACACGTACTTCACCGGCACCCCGACGCGCGTCGGCGGCATCGGCATCAACGAGATCGCCGACGAGGTGGCGGCCCGCCATCAGGTGGCGTACCCCGTGCAGTGGACGGCCCGCCCGCACCGCAACCTGCGCACCGGCGGCCAGTACAAGTGGCGCCGCACGGGCGAGGAGCACCTCAACGACCCGACGAGCATCTTCCTGCTGCAGCAGTCCACCCAGCGCGGCGACTACGGCATGTTCAAGGAGTACACGAAGCACGTCAACGACACCTCGCGCCGCATCATGACGCTGCGCGGCCTCATGGACTTCAAGACCACCCGCCCGTCCGTTCCGCTCGACGAGGTGGAGCCGGCCAGCGAAATCGTCAAGCGCTTCTCGACCGGCGCCATGTCCTACGGCTCCATCAGCCAGGAGGCGCACGAGACGCTCGCCATCGCCATGAACCGCATCGGCGCCCGCTCCAACTCGGGCGAGGGCGGCGAGTCCACCGAGCGCCTCGACGATCCGGAGCGTTGCAGCCGCATCAAGCAGATCGCCTCCGCGCGCTTCGGCGTCACAAGCGACTACCTCGTGCACGCCACCGACCTGCAGATCAAGCTCGGCCAGGGCGCCAAGCCCGGCGAGGGCGGCCATCTGCCCGGCGCGAAGGTCCCGCCGTGGATCGCCAAGGTGCGCCACGCCACGCCGGGCGTGGAGCTCATCTCCCCGCCGCCGCACCATGACATCTACTCCATCGAGGACCTGGCGCAGCTGATCCACGATGCGAAGAACGCGAACCCCAAGGCCCGCATCCACGTCAAGCTCGTCTCCGAGTTCGGCGTCGGCACGATCGCCGCGGGCGTGGCCAAGGCGCACGCCGACGTGATTTTGATCTCCGGTGGCGACGGCGGCACGGGCGCGGCCCCGCTCAACGCCATCAAGCACGCCGGCACCCCGTGGGAGATTGGCCTGTCCGAGACGCAGCAGACGCTGATCCTCAACGGCCTGCGCTCCCGCGTCGTCGTGCAGTGCGACGGCGAACTCAAGACCGGCCGCGACATCGTCATCGCCGCCCTGCTGGGCGCCGAGGAATTCGGCTTCGCCACCTCCGCGCTTATCGTGGAGGGCTGCGTCATGATGCGCGCCTGCCAGCTCAACACCTGCCCGCAGGGCATCGCCACGCAGGACCCGGAGCTGCGCGCCCGCTTCCGCGGCAAGCCGGAGTACGTGATCAACTACTTCATGTACCTCGCCGAGGAAGTGCGCGAGATCCTCGCCAAGCTCGGCTTCCGCACGCTCGAGGAGGCCGTGGGCCACGTCGAGTGCCTCGACCAGACCGATGCCGTGAGCGCGTGGAAGGCCAAGGGCATCGACCTGTCCAACGTGCTCGTTCAGGCCGGCCCGGTGCCGGGCACCGAGCTGCACCACACCATCGACCAGAAGCACGGCCTCGAGAAGGCGCTCGACAACAAGCTCATCGAGATGAGCGCCGACGCCCTCGAGAACCGCGAGCCGGTCCGCATCGAGCTGCCGATTCGCAACGTGCAGCGCACCGTGGGCACGATGCTCGGCTACGAGATCACGCGCCGCTACCGCGAGGCGGGTCTGCCGACCGATACGATCGACATCACCTTCCACGGCTCCGCAGGCCAGTCCTTCGGCGCGTTCATCCCGCACGGCGAGACGCTGCGCATCTACGGCGAGGTCAACGATTACGCCGGCAAGGGCCTGTCGGGCGGACGCATCATCGTGCGCCCCGACGAGGAGGCCGTCATCGACGCTCATGAGAACGTCATCGCCGGCAACGTCACGGGCTTCGGCGCCACCAGCGGCGAGATGTTCATCCGCGGCCTGGCGGGCGAGCGCTTCGCCGTGCGCAACGGCGGCGCGTCGTTCGTCGTCGAGGGCGTGGGCGACCACGGTTGCGAGTACATGACCGGCGGCACCGTGGTGGTGCTCGGCAGGACCGGGCGCAACTTCGGCGCCGGCTTCTCCGGTGGCAACGCGTATGTGCTCGACCTCGACAAGTCGAAGGTCAACCCTGCGTCCGTCGCCAACGGCGCGCTCCAGTTCAAGCCGCTCGACGACGAGACCGAACCCGTCGTGCACGAGCTCGTCAAGAAGCACGCCGAGGAGACCGGCAGCCAGATCGCCGCCGACCTCCTGGCCGACTGGGACAACGCCCGCACCCGCTTCACCCGCATCGTGCCGCGCCAGTTCCTCGCCATGACCGAGGCGATGGACGAGGCCGAGAGCAAGGGCGTCGACTTCAACGCCCCCGGTGCGTGGGAAAAGGTTTACGAACACGTTATGGAAGGAGCACGCTGACATGGCTGATCCCCGTGGATTCCTCAAGGTGCGCACGCGCCAGGAGCTCAAGGAGCGCCCGGTCGAGGAGCGTATCAACGATTGGCTCGACGTCCACGCCGAGCATGGCCTGACGCCGTTCACCCAGACGCAGGCCTCGCGCTGCATGGACTGCGGCACGCCGTTCTGCATGACCGGCTGCCCGCTGGGCAACCTGATTCCCGAGTGGAACGACCTCGTGCGCCAGGGCAAGTGGGAGGACGCGTACAACCGCCTCTCCCAGACCAATAACTTCCCCGAGGTGACCGGACGCATCTGCCCGGCGCTGTGCGAATCGGCCTGCGTGCTGGGCATCCACCAGCCGCCGACCATGATCCACAACGACGAGCAGGCCATCATCGACCAGGCGTGGGAGCTGGGCTACGTCAAGCCGCTGCCCCCGGAGCGCCTGACCGACTTCACCGTCGCCGTCGTCGGCTCCGGCCCCGCGGGCCTCGCCTGCGCCCAGCAGCTGACGCGCGCCGGCCACACCGTCGTCGTGTATGAGCGCGACGAGGAGCTGGGCGGCCTCATGCGCTTCGGCATCCCGAACTTCAAGCTCGAGAAGTCGCTGATCGACCGCCGCATCAAGCAGATGGAGGCCGAGGGCACCCGCTTCGTCACGAATACGACCATCGGCGAGGACATCACCTGGGACGACCTGTACAGCCGCTACGATGCCGTGGTCGTCGCCATCGGCTCGCGCGTGCCGCGCGACATGAAGCTGCCGGGCCGCGAGCTCGACGGCATCCACTTCGCCATGGACTTCCTGCCCGACGCCACGCGCCGCGTGCGTGGCCTGACGCCGGTCAACGACATCACGGCGAAGGACAAGCACGTCGTCATCATCGGTGGCGGCGACACCGGTTCCGACTGCCTCGGCACGTCCATCCGCCAGGGCGCCAAGGACGTCACCGTGCTCCAGATCATGCCGAAGGAGCCGACCGACCGTCCGGGCAACCAGCCGTGGCCGACCTTCGCGCGCCTGTACAAGGAGACCTCCAGCATGGAGGAGGGCGGCACCTATATCTACAACGTCGACTCCCTCGAGTTCGTCTCTGACGGCAACGGCCACGTCAAGGGCCTGAGGATCTGCGACGTGGCGCCGGGTGAGAACGGTCCGTTCACGCACCAGCCGGGCACCGAGCGCGAGATCCCCGCCGACCTCGTGCTTATCTCCGTCGGCTTCCTGCATCCCGACACCGCCACGCTCGACGAGCAGCTTCCGTTGGACAAGGACAACCGCGGCAACATCGCGCGCCTCCAGGGCTTCCAGACGTCCAACCCGCGCGTGTTCGCCTGCGGCGACGCCGGCCGCGGCCAGTCGCTTGTCGTGTGGGCCATCGCCGAGGGCCGCAGCTGCGCCCACGCCGTGGACGAGTACCTCAACGGAACGTCGGAGCTCGCCAGCCCGATCGAATCGTCGACGCGCCCGATGAGCCTGCCGCGCCGCTGACGCGCAGCGCCTCGACGCATTCCGCGCATTCCGCAGGGCCGGGGTCCTTACCCCGGCCCTGCGCCGTTTCAAGGCGGTTTCGAGGTGGCTTCAAGGCGGCTTCGCGAGGGATCGCGAAGTAATTGTGGGGGCATCGTGGAGGTTTCCGCGGCGCTTTCGCGTGGCGGGCGCGGCCGTGGAACCGACGCGCCGGGCCGAAAGGCTGTATCATGTCTACAGACTCGAGACACAAAGGAGAAGTCATGCCTAACAGAGCAGAACGACGCGCCCAGGCAAAGAGGTCGAGGCGCGGACAGGGCACGGCGACGCAGCCGCGCAGCCGTAGCCGTGCAGGGGTTATCGACGAGGCCGCCCTGCAGGATCGCGCTCTCCACCTCCAGGAGTCCGGCACGGACGAGTGGAAGCCGAGCGCCAGCACGTCGTCGCCCGAGCACGACGTGACGCCCGACGACTACGCCTCCCGCAATCCGTCCAAGGCGCCGGCGCCGAAGACCGCGCGCGGCTGGGGTCGTTTCTTCAGCTGGCTGTTCATCGTGCTGTCGGCCATCGCGTTCATCGTGGTCATGTTCCTGCCGAACAAGCCGATGTGGGCCATCGTCACCGTCAGCGCCATTTTCATCATCGGCGTGTTGTCGCTGTTCCTTTTCAGCGGCTCGCCCTCCGACAACCCTAACGTCGATTCGAACGGCACGGCCGTCTGATCCGACGATGTACGATTCGACGGGCGGCCGGGAGGGGGATTCCTCGGCCGCCCGTTCGCGTGGTTGCGGTGGAACAATCGTAGACCGACCACACATGCCGCCGGACCGCATGATACCGACCGACCGCACAAAAACCGACCACAGACCGTGACGGCGAAAGGACACAGATGGACATTGACCATGGCAAGCCGGCCGTGAAGCTCACGGACGTGGAGTTCCGACGCAAGAAGCGCGTCATCCTCACGCATGTCAACCTCACCATCCAGCCGGGGGAGAAGTGGGTGCTGTTCGGCCCCAACGGCATCGGCAAATCCACGCTCATCTCCATGATGGCCACGCGCGGCTTCCCGTCCGAGGGAACCGTGGACGTGCTGGGCAATCGCCTGGGGCGCGTCGACGTGTTCTCCTACCGCAACCGCATCGGCGTGACCTCGGCCGAGCTCGCTGGCTCGTTCCCCTACGACGAGGACCCGCTCGATGCGGTGGTGACGGCACTCAACGCCGTCACCGGACGCTGGCGCGACACCTATACCGAAGAGGAGTACGCCAAGGCCCGGGGCCTCATGGAACGCTTCGGCATCGGGTATCTGGCGGGCAAGCAGATGTGGCGCCTATCGATGGGCGAGAGCACGCGCGTCATGATCTGCCGCGCGCTGATGGCGAACTCCGACCTCATCATCCTCGACGAGCCGACCACCGGCCTCGACCTGGGCGGCAGGGAGCTCGTCATCCGCTCTCTGCGCGAGATCGCCTTCGAGGATTCGCCGCGCGCCATGGTGCTTGTCACCCACCGCCTCGAGGAGATCCCGGAGGGCTTCAACCATCTGGCGATCATGGGGCGTATGTCCGGTTCCGAGGTTCAGGCCGCGAACGTCATCGTGCGTGACGGCGACCCCGAGCCCGGCACCATCGTGTACACGGGCGACCTCGAGCACGGCTTCACCGACGAACGCATGACGCACCTGTTCGGCATGCCGCTGCACGTCGTGCACACCGGCACGCGTTGGGCGGCGTACGCGGCGTAGCGCCGCGCGGGTTTCGCAAGACGGCCGACAGGCAGCCCACAAATTCGAAAGGACACCATGATTCGTCGAGGACCGCTGTGCGCGGGCGAGAAAGTGCAGCTCACCGACCGCAAGGGCAAGATGGTCACGATCCAGCTCGTTCCCGGTCGCGTCACGCAGACCGAGCACGGGTTCATCGTGCACGATGACGTGATCGGCGCCGAGGAAGGCTCCGTCATCGTCACCCGGAGCAAGGCGCGCGAGCAGGAGCCGCAGAGCGAGCAGAACGACGATCCGCAGCACATCCAGGCGACGCGCGGGAACAAACCATGGAAGGGCACGCGCGCGATCGGCGGCTGGGAGTACTGCGTCATGCGGCCCAGGCTGGCCGACTACGTGCTGTCCATGCCGCGCGGCGCGCAGATCATGTACCCCAAGGACATCGCCGAGGTGATCCAGCTGGGTGACATCCGTCCCGGCATGCGCGTGCTCGAATCGGGCGGCGGCAGCGGCGCGATGGGCATCAACCTGCTCGAGGCCGTCGGGGCGTCCGGACACCTGACCACGATCGAACTGCGCCCTGAATTCGCGCATATCTGCGAGGCGAACGCCACGGTGTTCTACGGGGAGCGTCCCTCGTGGTGGGATCTGCTCGTGGGGGATTTCGATTCGGTCGCCGCCGGACTGCCGGGCGCATCGTTCGACCGCATCGTGCTCGACATGCTCGACCCGTGGAACCGCCTGGAGCAGGCGCATCGCGTCATCGCGCCCGGCGGCGTTCTCACCGCCTACGTCACCACCACCACGCAACTTAGCCGTCTCGCCGAGGCCGTGCGCGCATCGGGGCAGTGGACGGAACCCGACGTGCAGGAGACGCTCGAGCGCACATGGAAGGTGGAGGGCCTGGCCGTGCGCCCCAACCACCAGATGATCGGCCACACCGGTTTCCTTCTCGTCACGCGCGCCATGGCCGACGGATTCGCCGCGCTGCATAAACGCGAGCGTGCCACGAAGGACGTGTACACCGACGTTGATGACATGGGTGGCCTCGAGTTGCGCGACATCTCCGACCGCAAGGTGCGCAAGGTGATCCGCGACCTCGACGAGCAGGTCTCCTTCACCCGCCGATCCTCCGACATCTGAGCGTCCTGACATCCCCCACCTCGCATAACAGTGTGATGGGTTTCGGACCGATTCGGGCGATTTGGGGTGGAAAAATCGTGGATTGTGTCCGCAGGCCATCACATTGTTCTTCGGCTTGGGCGGGATTGCGTTCGGCGGGTGTGCGGGTACCCGCCGAAGACGGTTTTCGCGGCTCGGGGGTGTGCGGGGCGGTCTTTCCCGAACAGTGTGATGGGTTTCGGACCGATTCGGGCGATTCGGGCCCGGGAATCGTGGTTTTTTGTCCGCAAGCCATTACATTGTTCAGGGAGAGGACCTGTTCAGAGAGGGGGAAGAAAGAAAAGGAGAAGGGGCGAAGAACACGATGGAGTCTGACTCCATCGCGGCGGCGAATGCATGTGAGGTGCCGAACGTGACCCGTCGAACGGTGTAGCATAGAGCAAGGCGCGGCGTCGGTTCGCGCCATCACCTTATGCAACACCGCGTTCCACCACGACGTTCCCGTGCCGGCCTGCATGTCGCGCCGGGCGGTCCGCGCGCGAACGCGCCCGGTGCAGGCGGGGCTGCCTGCGGGAGGTCTGTTTCGGTCATGGTCAATCTCAAGAAAATCGGCAAGCAGGCGGCGGATGTGCCCCATGTGCTGGTTCTCATGCGGCATGGCAAGGCTGAGGCGATGTCCCAGGGCGGCGACGTGGAGCGTGAGCTGACCGACAAGGGCCGTAAACAGGCCAAGCGCATGGCCAAGGCGCTCGAAGAGATGGGTCTTGTTCCCGACGTCATCGCCTCGTCGGCCGCCACCCGTGCGCGCCAGACGACCGATCGCATGCTCCAGGTCTTCGGAGACAAGCCGACCGTGGCGTATCACATGGACCTGTACGAGGGCGGCATGCAGGCGCTTCTCGACGAGATGGACCACACGAAGCCCACGCATCGCGTGCTGCTGATCGTCTGCCATGAGCCGACAGTGTCGGAGGCGGCCCAGTGGCTCGTCGACCCCGACCAGGGCAAGCCGCAGGTGCTGGGGGAGATGCGTCTCGGTTTCTCGCCCGCATCGGTCGCGATCCTGGGGTCCGACAAGCCCTTCGCCGAATGGGGGCTGCATGAGGGGCGCCCGCTCGCATTCGTGCGCGCCGGCGACCTCGACTAGCCGTGCGTTTCGGCGGCCCGTGCTACCTCGCGCCGGCCGCCTCCACGCCGCCCGACCCGTGACAACCGGGCCGGGCGGTGTTATCGTGTATATAAACCCGCACCAAGCAAAACCCCGCACCTATAGACTTCGTTTATAACGACATGCAAAAACGGTGGATTACCGCACTTCGGCCGAAACTTGCTAGCTTTTCATTGTTCCCCGTAACCAATGAAAAGAGGTCGACACATGAGCGCAGTCACGTCTGTTATCGGATTCCCGCGCATCGGCGAGAACCGCGAGCTGAAGAAGTCCATCGAAGCCTACTGGAAGGGTTCCTCCAGTCTCGATGAGATGCGCGCCACCGCCGCGTCGCTGCGTGCCAAGCACTGGAAGATCCAGAAGGACGCGGGCATCGACCTCATCCCGAGCAACGATTTCAGCTACTACGACCAGATGCTCGACACCGCCATCCTCCTCAACGTGGTTCCCAAGCGCTACCGCGACCTGGGCCTGGGCGCCGAGGACACCCTCTTCGCCGTCGCGCGCGGCTACCAGGGCGAGCAGGGCGACGTCACCGCCCAGCCCATGAAGAAGTGGTTCACCACCAACTACCACTATCTGGTTCCCGAGATCGGCGAGGACACCGAGATCCGCCTCGCCGGCACCAAGCCCTTCGACGAGTACCAGGAGGCCAAGGAGCAGGGCGTCGACACGAAGCCCGTCATCATCGGCCCCTACACCTTCCTCAAGCTCGCCCGCGGCCCGCAGGCCGCCGACCTCGAGCTGACCGACGCCATCGTGTCGGCCACCGCCCAGGCCTACGCGCAGATCGAAACGCGCTTCGCCGAGCTCGGCGCCTCCTGGCTGCAGCTCGACGAGCCCTACCTCGTGCTCGACAAGGAGGAGGGCGACCTCGATCTGTTCCGCACACTCTACGCGCCCATCCTCGCCGCGCGCCGCGCCGCCGCGAATGCGCCCAAGGTGCTCGTCCAGACGTATTTCGGGCATATCGCCGATTCGCTCGACACGCTGTTCGACCTCCATGTGGACGGCGTGGGCCTCGACCTCATCGAGGGCCGTGACGAGAACCTCAACGCGCTGGGCACCTTCACCGTGCCCGATGACGTCACGATTTTCGCGGGCGTCGTCAACGGCCGCAACATCTGGCGCAATGACTACGCGCAGAGCCTCGGCACGCTCGACGCCGTGCGCCAGGTGACGAAGAACGTGGTCGTCTCCACCGCCGACTCGCTGCTGCACGTGCCGTTCACCACGGCCAACGAGCCGACGCTCGGTGACGACGTGCTGCGCCACTTCTCCTTCGCCGTCGAGAAGCTTGGCGAGCTCACCGACATCGCCGCCCTCGCCGACGCCTCCGACGAGGAGCGCCAGGGCAGCGACGTGCTGCGCGCCAACCAGGCTCTGTTCGACGGCACGCGCGTGCAGCCCGACGAGGCCGTGGCCAACCGCGTGGCCGCCCTGACATCCGACGATTACACCCGCCAGCCGGCCCGCGCCGAGCGCCAGAAGACGCAGCGCACCGAGCTCGGCCTGCCGCTGCTGCCGACCACCACGATCGGCTCCTTCCCGCAGACGCGCGAGGTGCGCCAGTACCGCGCCCGCTTCCGCAAGGGCGAGATCGACCAGAAGACCTACGACGATTTCATCGCCTCCAAGATCGATGAATGCATCAGGCACCAGGAGCAGGTGGGCCTCGACGTGCTCGTGCACGGCGAGTTCGAGCGCAACGACATGGTCGAGTACTTCGGCCAGAACCTCAACGGCTTCCTGTTCACCCGCAACGCCTGGGTGCAGTCCTACGGCACGCGCTGTGTCAAGCCCCCGATCGTGTGGGGCGACGTCTCCCGCGCCCGTCCGATCACCGTGCGCTGGAGCTCCTACGCGCAGTCCCGCACGAAGCATGTGGTCAAGGGCATGCTCACCGGCCCGGTGACGATCCTCAACTGGTCCTGGCCGCGCGAGGACGTTTCCCACGAACTGCAGACCACGCAGCTGGCGCTCGCCATCCGCGACGAGGTGCTCGACCTCGAGGCCGCCGGCATCCGCGTGATCCAGATCGACGAGGCCGCGCTGCGCGAGAAGCTGCCGGTGCGCCGCTCCGACTGGTACGGCAAGTACCTCGACTGGGCCATCCCGGCGTTCCGCCTCGTGCACTCCGGCGTCAAGCCCGACACGCAGATTCACACGCATATGTGCTACTCGGAGTTCAACGACATCATCCGCTCCATCGATGACATGGACGCCGATGTCATCTCCTTCGAGGCGTCTCGCTCCGACCTCACGGTTCTCGATGCCATCCACGAGGCGCATTTCGAAACAGAGGCGGGCCCCGGCGTGTACGACATCCATTCGCCGCGCATCCCGTCCGTCGACGAGATCGTCGGCAAGATCCACGCGATTCTCAAGAAGATGGACGTGCAGAAGGTGTGGGTCAACCCCGACTGCGGCCTGAAGACCCGAGGCGACGAGGAGACGTGGCCGAGCCTCGAGAACCTCGTGGAGGCCACGAAGAAGGTTCGCGAGGAGCTCGGCGCGTAGCGTCGGGTTTCGCACGATGGCGCCGTGCGCGCAGCGCGTCGGCGCAATCGTGCCGGCGCGTATAGGGCAGGCCGCGGTTTTGGCCGCGGCCTGCTGTATGCGGCGGCGCCATCGTGTAGTTCCAGCATCGGAGGTTTTATGAGCACCGACCATTCCCCGATTTTCTCGCTTGAGGTCTTCCCGCCCAAGCGCAACGCCGCGGTGGGCACCATCTACGACACCCTCGACGGCCTGCAGGGCGTCGACCCCGACTTCATCTCCGTCACCTACGGCACGGGCAAGCAGTCGGACCGCACCGCCACCGCGCGTATCTCGAACACCATCCGGCAGGAATACGATATTCCCGTCGTGGCGCATCTGACCGCGCAGTACCTCGACAAGGATGGAGCCGACGAGGCGCTCGACCTGTTCGAGCAGGCCAAGGTGCGCGGCGTGCTCGCCCTGCGCGGCGACAGCGTGGAGGGCCGCGAGCCGGCCGGCGTGTTCGAACACGCGTCGGACCTCGCCGCGTACATCCGCTCCACACACCCGGACCTCGACGTGTACGGCGCGTGCTATCCCGAGGGGCATCCCGAGGCCACGTCGCTCTCTCAGGACGTGGAGAACCTGAAGAAGAAGGTGGATGCGGGCGTTTCGCACCTGGTTTCGCAGCTGTTCTATGACAACTCTGACTTCCTTAACTTCATCTCGCTGGCGCGCGAGGCCGGCATCGACACGCCGATCGAGGCGGGCATCATGCCGGTGATGAACGTGGGGCAGGTGCGGCGCATGGGCAAGATCTGCGGCGCACGCATCCCGCACGCGCTCGACCGCATGCTCGACCGCTGGCAGGACGACAAGAAGTCGCTGCGCGCGGCCGGGATCGTGTACGCGTCGCAGCAGATCGCGGACCTCGTGGCGCAAGGCGTCGACGGCGTGCATCTGTACACGATGAACCACCCCGGCGTGACCCGCCGCATCTGGCAGAACGTCGGCGACCTCTTCGAGCCCCCGTCCCGCTGAGCGGTGGTGAAGGGGCGTAGGCGCCCGCGCAGGCCGTCGCCGCCGGCGCAGATGCCGACGCCGGCACCCCCTTCTCGAACACTGTGATGGGTTGCGGACATTTTCGAAGGGCTTAGGCCCGAAAATCGTGGATTTTTGTCCGTAACGAGGTGGTGACGTTTTCTTGGACTTTTGACTGGAGGGCGTCATGGCTAGTTATACGCGGGAGCAGAGGCTCAGGGCGTGTGAGTTGTATGAGCGGCTGGACCGGAGCGCGACGGCCG
>Ga0256406_1000866_pt1 | contig 51874 bp, 37 predicted proteins | sample RumenRJG_03DNA_FD_185986 | JGI IMG/M metagenome (GOLD analysis project Ga0256406, IMG submission 185986) | Bovine rumen microbial communities from Lethbridge, Alberta, Canada - RJG_03 | ecosystem: Host-associated > Mammals > Digestive system > Stomach > Rumen | place: Canada: Alberta | collected...
TCAGTTTAAGCATTATTAGCAGAATTATGGCCGATTACCACTGAATATTGGGGGTAAATTGTTAAAATAGAGGAATCCTATAACATAAATTAAAAGATTGCCTGCGATAATGCGCAAGTTGGGTTAAAACCAAGGCGCCAACAATTCTCTAATTCTCAAATTCTAGACAAAAAAATCAAGGATTTGAGATTCTCTCATGCAGATAATCTTTGATGCTCTTACAGCGCTTGTACAATCTTGTGGATTCCCCCCAGCCAGTCATAGGGACAAGCCCACTCGTTTTCATCCGTCGCAGAGTGAAATTGCTACAACCTTGCATCTTCGTTAAAATCCTTTAACATTAAAAAGAAAAGCAATTACCAACGCAGCGTAATTCGGAAAAAATTAGTAAATTTGCACGCAATAAATTTTAAAGGAGTTTTTATGTCATCATTTGTTGCAGACAAGATTGTAATGGACGGCCTTACTTTTGACGACGTCCTTCTTATTCCCGCTTATTCTTCAGTACTGCCCAAAGAGGTGGAGTTGAAAACACGCTTTTCACGCCACATCACGCTCAACGTGCCTTTCGTTACGGCCGCTATGGACACGGTGACTGAGTCCTCGATGGCCATTGCCATTGCACGCGAAGGAGGTATCGGTGTGATACACAAGAATATGTCGATCGACGAGCAGGCTCGCCAAGTGGCTATCGTGAAACGTGCCGAGAACGGTATGATCTACGATCCGGTGACCATTAAGAAAGGACGCACGGTGAAGGACGCACTGGCTATCATGCACGACTATCACATTGGTGGCATTCCAGTGGTCGACGACGAGAACCATCTCGTGGGCATCGTCACCAACCGCGACCTGCGCTTCGAGCAGCACATGGACAAACTCATTGACGACGTGATGACCAAGGAGCACCTCGTCACCACAACCCAGCAGACCGACCTGCACGCAGCAGCAAAGATTCTACAGGAAAACAAGATTGAAAAACTTCCCGTGGTGGACCGCGACAATCATCTCGTGGGCCTCATCACCTACAAGGATATCACGAAGGCCAAGGATAAGCCCATGGCCTGCAAGGATGACAAAGGTCGTCTGCGCGTAGCAGCCGGCGTTGGCGTCACCGTCGACACGATGGACCGTGCACAGGCTTTGGTCGAGGCCGGAGTCGATGCCATCGTCATCGATACCGCCCACGGCCATTCTGCCGGTGTGGTGGGCAAGCTGCACGAGGTGAAGAACGCCTTCCCCAACCTCGACGTCGTCGTGGGCAACATCGCTACGGGCGAGGCCGCACGCTATCTCGTCGAGAATGGTGCCGACGCCGTGAAAGTGGGTATCGGTCCGGGTTCCATCTGCACCACACGTGTCGTTGCCGGTGTAGGCGTACCTCAGCTTTCGGCTGTCTACGACGTCTACTCCGCACTGAAGGGCACCGACGTGCCTCTCATCGCCGATGGTGGTCTGCGCTATTCGGGCGACATCGTGAAGGCTCTTGCCGCTGGCGGCAATTGCGTGATGATCGGCTCGCTCGTTGCCGGTACCGAGGAGAGCCCCGGCGACACCATCATCTTCAATGGCCGTAAGTTCAAGGCTTATCGCGGCATGGGCTCTCTGGAGGCCATGGAGCAGAAGAACGGTTCGCGCGACCGCTACTTCCAGAACGACATCAAAGACGCCAAGAAGCTCGTGCCCGAGGGCATCGCAGGCCGCGTCCCCTACAAGGGCACCGTGCAGGAAGTGATCTATCAGCTCGTGGGCGGACTGCGCTCGGGTATGGGATATTGCGGAGCCCCCAACATCGAGAAGCTCCACGATGCCAAGTTTGTACGCATCACGAATGCTGGTGTATTGGAGAGCCATCCCCACGACATCACCATCACCAGTGAGGCGCCCAACTACTCCCGTCCGGAATAATGAAATTCGATATTAAAATATAGACCATTAAAACGATGCGCGTGGCCCGCAGAGGGTCGCACGCATCATTTTTTAATTTAATTAAAACCATCAATGAAATCAAGAATTCTATTTGCTGCCTTGCTGTTGTCGGCTGTCTCAGCAACGGCTCAGACCGACGACCCTATCATCATGACCATCAATGGTGAGAACGTGTCCAGATCGGAGTTTGAATATTCCTACAATAAGAACAACACCGAAGGCGTCATCGACAAGAAGAGCGTGAAGGACTATATTCCTCTCTTCATCGATTATAAGCTGAAGGTGGACGCTGCCAAGGCTGCCAAGCTCGACACGCTCTCCTCTTTCAAGAAGGAATTTCTGGGCTATCGCGACCAGCAGGTGCGCCCAACGTTCATCAACGATGCCGACGTGGAGGCTGAGGCCCGTAAGATTTATCGCGAGACGCAGCAGCGTATCGACTCTACGGGCGGACTAGTGAAGCCGGCCCACATCCTCTTTATGGCCCGCCAGCGCGACCCACAGGAGAAATGGGACGAGGCTCAGCGCCGTGCCGACTCTGTGTATGCCGTACTGCAGAAGGGCGGCGACTTTGCCAAGCTGGCTCAGGAATACTCTCAGGATCCCGGTTCGGCCAAACGAGGCGGCGAACTGGGATGGCTGCAGAAAGGCGCACTGGTGAAGGAGTTTGAGGACGTGGCCTTCTCGCTGAAGAAGGGAGAGATCAGCAAACCCGTGAAGACGCCCTTCGGCTACCATATCATCAAAGTTCTCGACAAGAGCATGTTCTTCCCCTACGACTCGGTGAAGGCCGACATCCATCGCTTCATCGAACAGCGCGGACTGCGCGAGATGATCATCAACCAGAAGCTCGACTCACTGGCCAAGGCCAATCCCGGCACAAAGGGTGAGGACTTAGTCGACAAACGACTGGCTGAGATGGAACAGAAAGACCCGAACTTGAAATACCTCGTGCAGGAATACCACGACGGATTGCTGCTCTACGAGATCAGCAACCGCACCGTTTGGGACAAAGCCGCCAAGGACGAGGCAGGTCTGGAGGCCTTCTTCAAGAAAAACAAGAAAAACTATAAGTGGGACGCTCCCCGCTTCAAGGGTATCGCCTATCACGTGAAGAAGCAGGCCGACGTGGACAACGTCAAGAATGCCGTCAAGAACCAGCCCTTCAACAAGTGGGCCGACATCCTGCGCAAGGACTTCAACAGCGACTCGGTGCAGATTCGCGTTGAGAAGGGAATCTTCAAGTTGGGTGACAACGCCCTCGTCGACCGCGAAATCTTCAAGAAGGACACAACGGTGAAGACCAATGCCAAGTATCCCATCGACGCTGTCTATGGCAAGGTGATCAAGGCTCCGCAGGAGATGGACGACGTGCGCGGACTCGTTGTGGCCGACTATCAGGAAGCCCTCGAGAAGAAATGGATCGAGGACCTGCGCCGCAAAGCCACTATCAAGGTCTATGACGATGTTGTGGAAACGGTGAACAAGCATTGACAGTCCGTCCACGACACAGGCGCAACATAAGTTTTTTTGCAGTAGCACAACTCTATTTTGCAATATAGCAGGGTGCATCCCAACCGTTGATGGGATGCGCCCTGTTTTTGTTTGCAGAAGGATGCATGCAGAGACTAATTTATTTTCGTTTATCGACAATCTCATAACCTTCAAATGTCGAGTCTTTTTCCTTATCCCAAGAATTGCTGGCGAACGCCGGCCAACTTGCTGGCGAACGCCGGCCAACTTGCTGACGAACGCCGACAAACTTGCTGACGAACGTCAGCCAACTTGCTGACGACCGTCAGCAACCGAAAATAAACCACAGCTGAACAATGGATTAACAGAGAAAAATGCTGGATTTACATGATTTATTTGTATTTTTGCAGTGATGAGACAGAAGGCAAGACACATCATACAAACCATGATCCTGCTCGCAGCAACACTGTTGTGGGCAATTGAGGGCCGTGCCGGAAGTCAACCACAAGCTTACAACGTTTGGAAGACTTTCGACTCGGAGAAACTGCTGCAAACCTCAAGGCACTACGCCAACACCCCAGGAAAGAGCGACAGTGCACTTCTCTGCTCCTCGGTACTCACTGAAAGATACAGCGGCCGACTGTCGGACGAAGAAAAGAAAATCATCGCAAAAGGCTATACCGTGAAGGCATACGTCTACCTCTTTAAATATTATGACCTTTCAAGAGCCTACGAGAGTTTGCTGCGCGCCAGCGCCATCTGCCGCGAGATACACTATGAGCTTTCGGTTCTCTACATGGACTACGGTCACCTCTACAGCAATATAGGAGAGCAGGGAGCAAGCAAGGATGCGTATAAAAAGTCGCTTTACTACTTGAAAAAAGCATTCCGCACCGCACTCGCCGAAAACAACCACAACACGCTGAACACCACCTTCGGCAATGCCATATCCATAGCATGGGAGCTGAACTTGCCACATGCCCTTGACAAGGAATGGAAGATATACCGCAAGTTGAAGAATAACGACAAACCAGAGTTTACCGAATTCAACATGCTGTATTATAAGGCTTATCAACGGGTGCTCAAAGGCGACCTAAACGGAGCCATTGAGCTCTTCGGCCGACAAGCACAGATGATGCCGGACGACGACCCGCACGTACGCTATACGGCCGAGGGGATATTCAATATGGCACGCTTGCAAAAACAGCTGGGCCGGTATGACGCAGCCACCGAAAACCTTGAAAAGGTGGATGATCTGGCCATCCGCTATGGCATGAAGGACGTTAGCACTGCTACATACGAGGAGATATGGAAGCTGATGCGCCTCAAGGGCGACCGCCAAGCCGCTGAGAGATACTACAGCAAATACCTCATGGCCAAGGAAGAATTGCTTAACTACCAGCAGGTGTCGAGCCTGAAAGAACTGTCGTTTATGGAGAGCATGCGCAAGCAGAACGAGAAGATAGCGTCGGAACGCACGCAAAAGACGATAGTGCAGACAGCGGCAGGGGTTCTTCTGCTCATCGTGACCATCATATCGGGATGTACCGTGATCTTGTCGCGTAAAAACAAACGTCTGCGTGAGTCAAACGAGGCTCTCTATAACAAAGTGCAGGAGATGATTTCAACTACCGACACTTTGCCCGGAGACGACAAAGCCTTGAAATATAAGGACTCACGGCTCGATGAGGATAAGAAGCAAGCTATCTATCAAAAAGCTTGTGAGGTGATGGACAACAGTACCGAAATATTGCAGATGGACTTTTCCATAAGACGACTTGCTGAGCTGGTGGGTACGAACTACCGCAACATGTCGCAGGTCATCAATGAGAAGGCTCACTGCAACTTCAACAATTTCCTTAACCAATACCGTATACGCCACGCTTGCAAGATGATGAACGACACGCGCAAATATGGGAACTACACCATTGAGGGATACTCAACAAGCGTGGGGTTCAAGAGCCGGAATTCCTTCGTAACGTCTTTTAAGCGCATCACGGGCCTGACTCCCTCCGAGTACCTGCGCATCAACCGCAGTAAGCAAGGAGACAAAAGCGTGGCCTTGGCCTAAGTAAGCGCCCAATTTTTGCAGACATAGGATGAGAAAACGTAACAACAATACACGTTTTCATATCGATTTGTGCCCAAAATCATGATTTTGGGCACTCAAATAATATTTGTATTAGCCTCAACAAATTGATTTTGTTATATTTGCAACCATAATGTTCACAATTTATTATTGTCTATGAGAAGAAATTTATTCCTAACAATCGCATTTGCCTTGCTCGCCGCCACATCGTGGGGTCAGGAGCACACGCCAGCCAACGAGGCTGAAGCAAGGCAAATGGTATCTGATGTGGAGCCTCTTAATCTGAGGAGATGCGCTCCAAAGGAAGCCTTGAAAATGTTAGTGCCACAAACCCGCAAGGCTCAGAAGAACAGTATCCAACCCCTGGTGAGAAAAGGTTTACAAAGGGCAGATGAGACCGTAGACACGGTGGAATATTTTGCTGTGGCACGGTCATTCCATCACAGCTACACATTCGACCCGAACAATGGCGACGTGAAGACCTATAAGATAGGCGTAGCCATTGACGGAACAAAGGTGACCTTCAAGAACCTGTTCAACCTCTACGACTCTACAGCCTACTCGCCTACGACAGAATATCCTGTGTCGGGCACCTATGACGCCACGGCGCACACTATCACCATACCCACTTCAACCGTGTTCAGCGAAGCGACGGTGGTGGCCGGATTCTATGAAGGCTACTATCCCGGCGTGTTGACTTCGGGTACTGTGGATTTAGCAACAGGCAAGATGTCGCCAACAGACAACCTGGTGTTCCACGTAGAAGGCGACTTCAAGCGCATCTATACCGACCAGGACTTCGGCGTGGCCATGTATTCCCCCGACGGCTCATCGTCTTACGGCCTAAGCTCAGGGTCAGACTATAACAGCTTCTCTGCTTATGCAGCATCATCTTCGGCTTTGCTGATGACCCCGCAGAGCGACGTGGAGTTTGGCAACACCTATCCCGGTCAGCCCATGGAGCGCACACTGACACTGGTGAACGCCGGTGGTAGCAGCACAGACTATGTGGTTAGCGTAGACGCTGACCCTGAGGGAGCCTTCACGGCAACACCCATATCGGGTACGATTGCCGCACAAAGCACAGCGCAGGTGAACCTGTCGTTCAACCACTCTACCATCGGACCGGCCGAAGGACTGGTGACCGTGGAGTCGGAAGACGGCGACCCGCTCACCGTGACACTGGCAGGAACGATCATATCACAGCCTGACTTCAGTGCCATCGTAAAGAAAGGCGACATCAAGATGGAGACCAACATAGACTATCCCTTCGCCTTAGACACCCTGGCATCAGGGCAAGTGGTGGCCGCGTCGGGCTGCAACGGAAGAGGAAACGCTTCGAGCAAGCTCACAGCCACCGTGACAGTGCCAGATGGCATGAGTGGCTTGCTGACATGGAAAGGCACGAGCCACAACAGCGGCGCCGCCACCGGACGCAACTATTATGCCGCATCCGGCATGTTCTTCGATGACATGAACACCGCAGCACGCGTATACAATAACTTGGACGATGACGTGTCGGGCAGCGTGGAGCTCACACCGGGCACGCACCAGATACGCTTCCAGTATGACCAGTACTACTATACAGGCAACGAGGCCGACCGCATGTGCTTATACGACCTAGAGCTGACCAACACCCAACTGCCCGCCGACTCAGCCTCAGTGACCACCAAGAGCCTTGACATGGGCAACTTTGTGCTGGAAAAAGGCGGCACAGTGACCCATGAGGCCGACATCATCATACAGAACAGGGGCAAGAACAACCTCACCGTGAACAGCGTAAGCTCTGACAACAGTGAGTTCAGGCCCGACAACAACGCTTCACCTGCCACGTCGCTCATGAACGTGAGCATACCGGTGACGCTCTCTGCCACCACGGCAGGCACCAAGACGGCCAACATCACCGTGAACACATCGGCCGGCACATTTGTCGTGCCGGTGAAGGCTCAGGTGATAGACATGCCTGACTTCAGCTCGATTGTGGACGAGGGCGCCGAATATATGACCTTCACCACAGACAACAACTACCCATTTGTGGTGGACAACGGTATAGCCTACAACTATAACTGCGACAAGGACACCATAGACAGCGTGCAGATCAAGTCATCGTTCACCGTGAGCTTCACCATACCGGAGGGCAAGCTGGGATATATGTCATGGGAAGGACGCGCTGACGCCGTGAGCCAAGCCGACTACCCCAACGACTACTGGATGCACGACTACGCCGTGGTCGACGTGTCGCACCCGATGACATCAGGAGCCAAGCCTGGCTGGGGACAGCAGGACGTAGGCTCAGAGGCCTTGTTCGGAAGTGACGATGCCTGGAAGGACTATCTGGCTTGCGTGCCCGGAAAGCACAGCTTTGAGTTTGCTTATCAGCAGATGGGCGACAAGATGTATACCGGCAAGAACCGCGCGGAGTACTCGCACCTACGCCTGCACGTGATAGACTTCAAGGAACACAACGTTGAACTGGAGGGCAGCAAGGAAGTGAGCTTCGACTCTACCTACGTAGGTCCGCAGCGTTACACCACCGCGACAGTCACTTTGCACAATACAGGCTCAGCCGACCTCACGGTAGACTCCATATCAGCCAGCAACAATGGAAACGGGCCTTTCTATGGTGTCGTACCAAGTGACAGGGCTGCCTTCAACAAATCGCTCGACGTAACACTGTGGTTCTATCCTGGACAAGAGGGTAACTATAACGACTCTGTAACCATATATACCAATGGAGGCAATGTGACAGTGAACTGCCACGGCAAGACCAAGTCGGCCAAAGGACTGCTGCTCATTGGAGACTTTGAGGATGCAGCCTACGGCTGGACCACTTACGACGGCAACAACGACGGCGAGACATGGAACCTGGGCTCTAACCTCTGGGGAGAGACCCCCAACTACGTGCACTCAGGAAAAGACTGTCTGGCCTCCATCTCCTACAGCAACAACCTGGGAAGCATCACGCCTGACAACTGGACCTTCTCGCCTGTAGTGGCCGTTCCGGAGGAAGGTGCTACGCTCACCTACTACGTATCAGCGTTCAGCCCCACCAGATATGCTGAGCACTACGCTCTTTACATCAACGAGAATGTTAGCGATGTCACGGCTCTTGCTGCCACAACACCAGCCTACGAGGAAACTATTGACGTGGCACCTACTGAGGACGAGACGGGCTACGTGAACGGCTGGCAGAAACGCACCATAGATCTGACGCCATACGCAGGCAAGGATGTTTATCTTGCCTTCCGCCACTACGACTGCACCGGACAGTACATACTGCGCCTCGATGACGTATTTGCCTTTGAGAAAGGAACAGCCGACCCAACAGGCATTAGCTACCTGAAGACTGACGAAAACAACAAAGTAGCCAGAAACGAATACTACAATCTGAGCGGCGAACGACTCAACGCACCGATCCAGGGTGTGAACATTGTACGCTCAACCTATCCTGACGGTACGGTTAGAACGCACAAGGTGCTGTTAAAGTAAGTGACTTAAAGGACATCAAAATTTTTGAAGATGAAAAGAACATCAAAATTGCTGATGGCCGTCCTTGTGCTGTTGCTGCACTTCAGTGCGGCAATAGCACAAGTTTCCGGGCTGAATGTCGGTTACGTGGACGGTCGATATAAAGGAACGGGTACCACAGGCTTCTCGTCTACTGAGAAGAATACATGGATTTCGGGTGCGATATACCTTCCCGCAGCCAAGCTGAATGTTTATGCGGGTAATCACATAGACAGCATCAACGCAGCCCTGGCCTCACGACTCAACATCGACTCGCTCAGAGTATGGGTGCGCACGTCGCTGGATGGCAACGACCTGGCATCAGGTGCCATATCCGGCAAGACGGGAAGCACGCCGCGAGCTGCCAAAGGATGGAACCGCATAGGGCTCAACCAACCTTATACCATTAAGCAGGATGAGGGACTGTATATTGGCTACAGTTTCTTGCAGAAGAACACATCGGTGGGGCTCTCTATCGTAGACGATCCACAACCCAATGCCCTCTTCGTGAAGATGGGCACCGACTCTGCATGGACCGACCGTAGCGACAGAGGTGCATTGGCCGTAGAAGCTCTAGTATATGGCGATCATCTGCCTAAATATAACTTGGTACTGCAAAGCATCAGTGCCCCCAACATGTATGTGGTGGACCGTGGAACCATGGAGGTTACGGCCTTGGTGAAGAACATCGCCACAGCCACCATCACGGGCTTTGACATGCAGTGCGGCTTCGACGGCTCTGACAAGGTAGCCACGGCTCACGTGAGCGAACAGCTGGCCTATAACGAGAGTAAGTACGTGACATTCAGCGTAAGCCTGTCTGATATTATCACAAGCGACAACCCGTCACGCCGGAAGCTCACAGTAACACTCTGCAATCTGGCCGAAGGCAACGACGAGGATATGAGCGACAACGTGCAAACCGATTCGTTCAGCGTAGCCATGCACGACTATGACCGCCATGTACTTATTGAGGAGTTCACCACAGAGCAATGTCCCAACTGCCCACGCGTGGCCAGACAACTGGCAGCAGCATTGGAGAGTGGCGAGCTGGAAGGAAAGGCACACGCCCTGTGCCATCACGCTGGCTATTACACCGACTGGCTCACACAGCCGGCAGACAATGATTATCTATGGCTGTACAACATGGGAGGATCAACCTTTGCACCGGCTTTGCTCGTAGACCGCGCCACCCGTGACTACATCTCCAATCAGACCGAAACGTCACCCATCTTCATGCCGGCGTCAGGTTCAACGGAGGCTGGCGCAGAAAACATCATCAACGTAGCCATACAACGCATGAAGGAGCCTGCTTTTGTGTATCTCAACATAGAAGCACATTTGGACTCTATCAACGACAACTATGTACACGTAAAGGTGAGCGGAGAGCGGGCTCGTGAGAATTTCACCGTCAACCCGGCACGCATCAACGTCTTCCTCTACGAAGACAGCATAGACGACAGAAGCCAAGCAAGCGCAGATGCCGACTTTATGCACATGCATGTAGAGCGCGCATACAACAGCGTGTGGGGAGATGTTCTGGAATGGAACGGCAACAGCTATGAGTACACTTGCGACCTGCCCCTGCGCTCAGATTATGTGCGCAACCATCTGGGCATACTGGCCTTTATTTGGGACTATGACACTTCAACAGTACCCAACTGCGAAGTGTCCAACAGCAATGCTATCAGTTGGAACGACGTTACGGTCAATACACCTGACGCCATCACCGCCTTGCACAACGACACAGCACCAGAACCAGCAGAGTATTACACGCTCAGCGGCATACGCCTGCAAAATGCGCCGAGTAAAGGCATCTACATCATGCGCCAAGGCTCAGTGACCGTGAAACGCGTAGCCAAATAAAAAAAAGGATACTTTCACTGACAAGTCGCATTGACAGTGTCTGTCACAACACAAAGCTGGCAAAGACTCCTTAGTCTTTTGCCAGCTTTGTTTATAATAATTACTCTTCTTTAGGAAGGCAATTACTTTCAAAAAAATAGGGTGATAGAGGGAGAGAGAAGTTAAAGGCATTTGTCATACGAATATCTAAGTTGAATACACCTACTAAGATCTCTAACTCCTAAGACTCATCAAACTCCTATCAACTTCCGGAACATGAGCAAAAGAGCAATCTAAATACAGCGAAAACAAAAAAATAACGGTTTTTGTTTGCATGCCGTTATTCTATTTATTAACTTTGCACACAAATGACAATTTTCTTACCGTCTTGTCAGTCATCATAATGATGATGGTGGAAAATAGAAAACTATAAGAAAATGAAACTACAGACAATAGGCAAAGCTTTCGCGGCAGCAATCTTTGTTGTTGGTGCGGCCACAATCTCTACCGCCACCAACGGAAGCATAAGTCCGGCCTGGACTGTTGAAAACGACACCACGCCCACACAACCGGCGAAGTCAACCGACGACAGCATTCCCGAATCGAGCGTCGTCGACGAGGTGATTTGGGTGGTCGGCGACGAGCCCATCTTGAAGTCCGACGTCGAAGTTGCACGCATGCAGATGGAGATGGAAGGAGAAAAGATTGACGGCGACCCCGAATTCCGCGTACCTGAACAGCTCGCCATCCAGAAACTCTTCCTCCATCAGGCCGAACTCGACTCTGTTGAGGTGACCGAGGCTGAGGTGACGAGCGGTGTGGAGCGCCAGCTCAACTCCTGGATACAGGCCGTCGGTTCGCGCGAGAAACTAGAGGAGTACCGCGGACAGAGCATCACAGCCATCCGCGAGGGACTCCGTACCGACTATCGCAATCAGCTGCTCATTCAGGAGGAGCGCAAGAAGATTGTGGGCGACATCGCAGTGACGCCCGCCGACGTGCGCCGCTACTTCGCCAAGTTGCCTGCCGACAGCCTGCCCTACGTGCCCACCGAGGTGGAAGTGCAGATTCTGATGCAGCACCCCAAGATCTCGCAGGAGGAGATCAACCGCGTGAAGGACCAGCTGCGCGAGTTCACCGACCGTATCAACAAGGGCGAGACCACATTCGCCACGCTCGCACGTCTTTATTCCGAGGACGGTTCTGCCCGACAGGGTGGTGAGCTGGGTTACATGGGACGAGGCATTCTCGACCCCGCCTTCGCTCAGGTGGCTTTCAACCTGACCGACCCGAAGAAGGTTTCGAAAATCGTTGAGTCGGAGTTCGGCTTCCATATCATACAGCTCATCGACAAGCGCGGCGATAAGGTGAACGTTCGCCACATCCTGCTCAAGCCGAAGGTATCGCAGGAAGCCATCGACACAACGCTCCACACGCTCGACTCCATACGCGGCGACATCGAGCGCGGCAAGTTCTCCTTCGACGAAGCCTGCTCCTACCTTTCCGACGATAAGGACACGCGCAATAATCACGGTCTGATGGCCTTCGATGATATGGAGAACCAGCAGCGCACAAGCCGCTTCCAGATGAAGGATCTGCCTACAGAGGTGGCCCGCGAGGTGGAGGGACTTGAGATGGACAGCATCTCCGAACCCTTCCAGATGATCGACAAGAACGGTAAGACCGCCTGCGCCATCATCAAACTGAAGAGCCGCCGTGAAGGCCACCGCGCCGACATCAAGGAAGACTATCAGGTGATGAAGAACGTCGTGCTCAACAAGATGCGCGAAGACAAGATTAAAGAGTGGATTCAAAACAAAATCAACCATACCTATATTTGGATGGCCGACCGCTACCGCAGCGGCGACTATGAATACAAAGGATGGGTGAAGAAATGACAAGAAAGACATATCCAATCAATACAAAAGGGCATAGAATCGGCTTGTTGACGGTTCTATGCCTCTTTGCACTTGCCATCACCGCCGGCGTGCAGCATTCTCAGCGGCATCACAAGCCGACCAGGAAGGCCACCGACGAGCGCATCGTGCTGGAACATGCCGACGAACTGAGATACAACCAGTTCGGACCAGCTCCCGGCGCGCAGATCGTCAAGGGCAGGGTGCACTTCACCCACGCCGGACAACAGCTGTGGTGCGACAGCGCCTACTTCTATCAGGCTTCCAACTCGGTGAAGGCTTTCGGCCACGTGAGATACAACGACGGCGACACGCTCTCGCTCTCCTGCGCAAGGGCCGCCTACGACGGCATGGCGCAGATGCTCACGGCACGCGAGAACGTGGTGCTGAAGCACCGTCGGCAGACGCTCTTCTGCGACAGCCTCAACTTCAACCGACTCGAGAACTACGCCTACTTCTTTGAAGGCGGAAAACTCGTCGACGGAGAAGACAAGCTCGTGGCCGACTGGGGCGGATACCGTCCCGACAGACGCGAAGCTGAATTCTACTACAAAGTACACATGTACAACGGCAAACGCGACATCCGCACCGACACGCTCTACTACGACATCGCCAAGTCGATGGCCCACGTGCTCGGGCCGTCGACCATCAAGAGCAAGACCAGCACCGTGAAGACATCGGATGCCTGGTTCAACTCCAGGACCGACTACTCGCGCATGTACCACCGCTCGACCATCATCGACCAGGACCGCGAAATCACGGGCGACAGTCTCTTCCACAACGACAAGACGGGACTCAGCCGCGCCTTCGGCAACGTGATCTACAAGGACACCAAACGCAAGAACCAGCTCAACTGCGGCCACCTGGAATACAACGACAAGACCGGCTACGGATTTGCCACCGAGCGGCCATTGGCTATGGACTATTCGCAGAAAGACACGCTCTGGGTGCACAGCGACACGATGAAGGTGTTCACCTATCACATCAACACCGACTCCGTATTCCGCATCCTTCGGGCCTATGCCAACGTCAGGGCCTTCCGCAACGACATCCAGTCGGTCTGCGGACTGCTGGTGGGCGACTCCCGCGACAGCTGTATGACCCTGCTGCAAGACCCTGTGGTATGGAGCGACAACCGCCAGATATTCGGCGGCAGTATTAAGGTGTTCATGAACGACTCCACGGTGCGCCAGGTGCAAGTGCTGGGACAGGCGTTCTCCATTGAGAAGTACGACGACAAGGACCACTTCAACCAAGTGAGTTCGAAATATATGGTGTCTGACTTCGTCGACGGCAACATTCGCCGCAATACCAATATCGGCAATGTGCTCTCGATTTATTTCCCCGTCGACGACAAAGACACGACCCTCATCGGCCTGAACTATTTGGAGACCGACACCATGCGCATGTTTATCTCCGATGCCCGCAAGCTGGAGAAGATTGTCTGCAGCAAGACGCAGGCCACTACCTACCCCATGACACAGATTCCTCCCGGCAAGTCGAAACTTCCCGGATTCCAGTGGTTCGACAATCTGCGGCCCAAAGACAAGAACGACCTCTTCCGCCGCGCCGAGAAAAGTGAGGAACAGAAGCTGAAGCCCGCCGACCGACAGTCGGCACCGCTACAACGATTTTAAACAGAACAAGCAATAATGAGCGATATAATACAATTGCTGCCCGATTCGGTAGCCAACCAAATTGCCGCCGGCGAGGTGATACAGCGCCCCGCTTCGGTGGTGAAGGAACTGGTGGAGAATGCCATCGACGCCGGGGCCAAGCGCATCGACGTGATCATTCAGGACGCCGGACGCACGTCGATACAAGTCATCGACGACGGCAAGGGAATGTCGGAGACCGATGCCCGACTGGCCTTCGAGCGCCACGCCACATCGAAGATCCGTCAGGCCGACGACCTCTTCTCGCTGCAGACCATGGGATTCCGCGGTGAGGCTTTGGCTTCCATCGCTGCTGTGGCGCAGGTAGAACTCAAGACCCGTCAGCAACAGGACGAGGTAGGCACGCATCTCAGCGTGTCGGGTTCCAAATTCGGACAGTCGGAGCCCTGTGCCTGCCCAGTGGGGAGCAACTTCATGGTGAATAACCTGTTTTTTAATGTTCCGGCACGCCGCAAGTTTCTCAAGTCCAACGCCACGGAGATGAACAACATCATCGCAGCCTTCGAGCGCATCGTGCTGGTCTATCCCCAACTGATGTTCACGCTGACGTCCAACGGCGTTGAGACCTACTGTCTGCGGCCGGGCAACACCCGCCAGCGCATCGTCGACGTCTTCGGCAAGCGCATCAACCAGGATCTGCTTCCCGTGAAGGTGGACACCACGATATGCAACATCAATGGATTCGTAGGCAAGCCGGAATCGGCCAAGCGTAAGGGACTCAAGCAGTTCTTCTTCACCAACGGCCGCTTCATGCGCCATCCCTACTTCCACAAAGCCATCATGCAGGCCTACGACAGACTGATTCCGGAAGGCGAACAGACGTCCTACTTTGTCTATTTCGACATGGACCCGCACGACATTGACGTAAACATCCATCCCACAAAGACCGAAATCAAATTCGACAACGAGCAGGCCGTTTGGCAGATTCTCAACGCCGCAGTGAAGGAAAGCGTGGGCATGTACAGCAATGCGACAACCATCGATTTCGACACCGAGGGCAAGCCCGACATTCCCGTCTTCGACCCGACAGCGGATGCCGACATGCCGAAGGTGAACTTCAATCCGCAATACAATCCTTTCACCGAGACCACGCCGAAGCCGACGAGCAATTCGGGTGGCTGGCAGCCTTCGGGAATGGACCAGAAGCGCGTGCCCGACAAGTGGGAGAAACTCTACGAAGGTCTCAAGCCCACACAGCCGCAGGAGATGAACATGTTCGACGACGACGAGGAGACCGAGAGCGAGGACATCACCGCCGAGAAGTCGCCTGCCCACTACCAGTATAAAGGACGCTACATCATGACTGCCGTGAAATCGGGACTCATGGTGATCGACCAGCACCGGGCCCACGTGCGCATTCTCTACGAGCGCTACCTGAAGCGGCTCAGTGCCCACAAGTTCGAGTCGCAGCGTCTGCTCTTCCCCGAAATCGTACAGCTCACGCCGCAGGAGGTGAATACGCTTGGCGAGGTGAAGGACGATCTCCACGAATTGGGATTCGAACTCACCGACATGGCCGGCGGAAGCTACTCCATACAGTCAGTACCGGTCGGCGTGGAGGGCGTAAACTATGCCAACCTCGTGACCGACATGCTGGCGCAAGCCCAGGAGAAAGCCGGAGCGCTGAAGGACGACGTGCGCAAGGGCATGGCACTCACGCTGGCCCGCAGCGCGGCCATTCCCGTAGGACAAGTGCTGAGCAACAACGAGATGGAGAACATCGTCAACAGCCTTTTCGCCTGCGAGAACGTCAACCACACGCCCGACGGCAAGAAGATTCTCGCCATTCTCCGCCAGCAGGAAATAGACCATCTTTTCGAATAAGAAGAGAAAAAATGGCCCAACAATAGGGAAAATAGGTCAATAACAAAGGATTTTTCGAGAGAAAAAGTTCATAGAATATTGATTTAAAGCATTTTTTTGCGGCTTTCAAAGGTTTTTTCAATAAAAAGATTAAAAGTTCAGAAATTAATTATTAACTTTGCAGCGGAATAGCCTATGGGCGAAACCGTTAGTGAACATTATTGATTATTAAATAAAAAGGTTATGAAAAAATTATTTATCGTATTGGCTTTGGCTGGCATGTCACTGACTTCGATGGCTCAGGAAGATCCTACATTGAAGTATAGCGTTGCCACCAATTCTTTCTGGAGCAACTGGTTCATCCAGGCTGGTGCAGATTGGCAAGCATGGTATTCTAACGAGGAGCATGGACTCGGATTGGCAAGAAGCCCGTTCAAGAAGTTCCGTTCAAACCCCGGTGCATCTATCGCTATCGGTAAGTGGTTTACTCCCGGTCTCGGTCTCCGCACAAAGCTGCAGGGCATCTGGGGCAAGACTGTAACCGACGAAGATAACTATGGCAACCACAACAGCTACTGGACATTGAACGAGCACGTGATGTTCAACCTGAGCAACCTCATTTACGGTTACAATCCCAACCGTGTTTGGAACCTGATTCCTTTCGCTGGTGCTGGTATCAGCCGTACAATGACCCACAACCTCTATGCTATGCAACTGAGCGTTGGTCTCCAGAGCTCTTGGCGCTTGAACAAGCACCTCAACATCTATCTCGAAGGTGGCTGGAACCGTCTCGAGGGTGATGTCGACGGAGTTGACAAGTCTAACGGTCAGCGTGGTTGGGACTCTCACGACAACATGTTCTATGCTGAGCTCGGTTTGAACTTCAACCTTGGCAAGGCTACATGGAACAAGGTTCCCGATGTTGACGCTATCAAGGCCCTCTCTCAGAGCCAGATCGACGCACTGCAGAAGCAGCTCGACGATGCTAACGCAGAGAACGCTCGCCTGAAGAACATGCTGGCTAACCAGCCCGAGGCAAAGAGCATCAAGGAATATGTTACCACTCCGGTATCCGTATTCTTCAACATCAACAAGACCAACATCGCTTCTCAGAAGGATCTCGTAAACGTTCGCGCCCTGGCCAACTATGCTAAGGACAACAACTCTAAGCTGCTTGTTACTGGTTATGCCGACAGCGCAACCGGTACTCCCGCTATCAACCAGAGACTGTCTGAGGGCCGTGCCAACACAGTGGCTGAGGAACTCGTTAAGATGGGTGTAAGCCGCGACAACATCTCTACCTCCGCCAAGGGTGGTGTAGACGATCTGTCACCGGTTTCCTTCAACCGTCGTGCTACTGTTCAGGTTGCAGAATAATCCCTGTTAGGACAACAATTATAAGCGTGCCGCTCATTGAGTGGCACGCTTTTTTTGTGTCTATTCATCAGCAGTTTAAAGAAGCAATCCAGAAAAAACGACGGAAACACTCACACTCTCATGGGAAGCGGTTTGCTATATCAACATTTCTTATGAAGTAAAATGAAGAGAAGCCGTCTGGAAGACGGTACCTTGGTAACCGGGTACATACACGAGCGAAGCGAAGTGGATGTGCCCGGAATAAAACTGGTGTTTGACTCTGTCTGGAAGGCAGTACCTCCTATTATATATTTAGAGGTAGTGCCTTCCAGGCACCGGCTTCATCTGGTTATTTTCCGGGCACATGTCCGCTTCGCTCCCATGTACCTGGTTTATGAGGTGTTGCCTTCCAGGCAATTTAGGTGTATTCCATGCGGAAAAAGGCGCCGACTTCAACCTTTTCCAAAAAAAATATTCTAAAAAATTTGGTCATACCAAAGAAAAGCAGTACCTTTGCACTCGCTTACAAGAAGCAAGGGCGTTTAGCTCAGTTGGTTTAGAGCATCTGCCTTACAAGCAGAGGGTCGGCGGTTCGAATCCGTCAACGCCCACAGGGGTGTTTCCCTGTGGTCCTTCGGGGCCGCAGGGATATTTTTTTGTTCTTCAACAAGCAAAATTGTTACCACAAGAACATCTTTCTCCCGATTTTAGTTTTTTTTGCGGAGTAAAAGATGGTAGGTCCCATAATTTTATTAAATTTGCAAACATAAAGAATACGTATTTTTCATTTTTATATGACACTTGATACATTGACCGCCATTTCGCCTATCGACGGCCGTTACAGAAGCAAAACCGAGCCACTGGCTAATTATTTCTCAGAGTATGCGCTCATCCGCTACCGCGTAAGAGTGGAAATTGAATATTTCATTACCCTTTGCGAGTTGCCTCTTCCTCAGTTGGCAGGGGTCGATCATCGACTGTTCGAGAACCTGCGAGACATCTACCGTAACTTCAACGAGGAGAATGCTCGCCGCGTGAAGGACATTGAGAAAATCACCAACCACGACGTGAAAGCCGTGGAATACTTCATCAAGGAGCAATTTGACAAGATTGGTGGACTCGACGACTACAAGGAGTTCGTTCATTTCGGACTGACCTCGCAGGACATCAACAACACCAGCGTCCCCCTCTCGCTCAAGGATGCGCTCAACGAAGTCTATTACCCGCAATTACAGGAACTCATCGATCAGCTCCGCGCTTATGCCGAGGAGTGGAAAGACGTGCCCATGCTGGCCAAGACGCATGGACAGCCTGCCTCCCCTACCCGCTTGGGCAAGGAGATCATGGTGTTCGTCTATCGCTTGGAGGAGCAGCGCGAGTCGCTCAAGCAGTGCAAGCTGACAGCCAAGTTCGGTGGCGCTACGGGTAACTTCAACGCCCATCACGTGGCCTATCCCGACTACGACTGGCGCGCCATCGGCAACAGCTTCGTGAAAGATAAACTGGGTCTCGAGCGCGAGCAGTGGACCACTCAGATCAGCAACTACGACCACCTGGGCAGCATCTTCGATGCCCTGCGCCGCATCAACACCATCATCATCGACATGGACCGCGACTTCTGGATGTATATCTCCATGGAGTACTTCAAGCAGAAGATCAAGGCCGGCGAAGTGGGCTCAAGCGCCATGCCTCACAAGGTCAACCCCATCGACTTCGAGAACAGCGAGGGCAACCTGGGCATCTCGAATGCCTTCTTGCAGTTCCTTGCTGCCAAGCTGCCCGTCAGCCGTCTGCAGCGCGACCTCACCGACTCCACCGTGCTCCGCAACGTCGGTGTGCCCTTGGGCCACACGCTCATCGCCATCCAGAGCACGCTGAAGGGACTTCGCAAACTCATTCTCAACGAGAATAAGATCTCGGCCGACCTCGACAACACATGGGCTGTAGTGGCCGAGGCTATCCAGACCATCCTGCGCCGTGAAGGCTATCCTCATCCCTACGAGGCCCTGAAGGCGCTGACCCGCACCAACAAGAAGATGACCGAGGAGACGATTCATGAATTCATACAAGGACTCAACGTGAGCGACAAGGTGAAGAAGGAGCTCATGAGCATCACTCCTCACAACTACTATGGCATTTAATAATCAATAAATTTTATTCATAATTAAATCAAGACGCCAGGGAAGCGTCAACACAGAGAATTAATATCAGTATTTATCAACCCAGCCGTGAGGCTAAACAAACAATTACTACAATGGATTCAGAAGAATTGCAGAACAAAAACCAAGAATCTACTGCCGATCAGAGCAGCAGCCGCGAGGGCTACAAATCAGCAGGAAGTTATCAGTCGGATGGTGGCACTACCGCACCACATCCTCAGCGTCCACGTATACACGTACAGCGTGCCTACAGTTCAGACAACCGCACATCGAGCAGCAGCAGTGAGGGCGGATTCCGTCCCGATGGCTTCGGCACTGCATTAGGCGCAGGATCCAGCAACGGCCAGCAGCGTCCTCGCACCACGGGCTATCGTCCGCGCTACGGCAGCAGCGACTCCAATGCGGGCCACAGCTACGGCCAGCGTCCACAGCAGGGCGGCTACGGCCAGCGTCCGCAGCAGGGCGGTTACGGTCAGCGCCCCCAGCAGGGCTATCGTCCACGCTACAACAACAATAACAGCACCACACCGGGCGAGCATCGTCCCGCCTACGGTCAGCGCCCGCAGCAGGGCGGTTACGGTCAGCGCCCACAGCAGGGCGGTTACGGCCAGCGCCCACAGCAGGGCGGTTACGGCCAGCGTCCGCAGCAGGGCGGCTATGGCCAGCAGCGCCAAGGCGGCTACGGTCAGCGTCCGCAGCAGGACGGTTACGGTCAGCAGCGCCGTCAGGGCGGCTATGGCCAGCAGCGCCAGGGCGGTTACGGCCAGCGTCCTCAGCAGGGCGGCTACCGTCAGGGCGGCTACAATCAGCGTCCCCAGTATCGTCAGCATTCAGCCGACTACGATCCGAATGCTAAATACAGCATGAAGAAGCGTATCGAATATAAGGAGGAGAATGTAGATCCCAACGAGCCCATCCGCCTCAATAAGTATCTCGCCAACGCAGGAGTCTGCTCACGCCGCGAGGCTGATGAGTTCATCCAGGCTGGTGTAGTATCGGTCAACGGTCAGGTCGTTACCGAACTCGGCAGCAAGGTGACCCGCAACGATGAGGTGAAGTTCCACGATACGCCTATCACACTCGAGAAGAAGGTCTACGTACTGCTCAACAAACCCAAGGACTACGTCACCACAAGCGACGATCCCCAGCAGCGCAAGACGGTGATGGACCTCGTGAAGAACGCTTGCCCTGAGCGCATCTATCCCGTTGGCCGTCTCGACCGCAACACTACGGGTGTGCTCTTGCTCACCAACGATGGTGACTTGGCCAGCAAGCTCACGCATCCCAAGTTCCTCAAGAAGAAGGTTTATCACGTGTTCCTCGACAAGCCCGTCACCGAACACGACATCCAGCAGATTGCCGAGGGCATCGAACTGGAAGACGGCGAGGTACATGCCGACTCCATCGAGTATGCCGACGAGCAGGACAAGAACCAGGTGGGCATCGAAATCCACTCAGGCAAGAACCGCATCGTGCGCCGTATCTTCGAGCATCTGGGCTATCGCGTGATCAAGCTCGACCGCGTACAGTTCGCCGGACTCACCAAGAAGAACCTCCGTCGTGGCGACTGGCGCTTCCTCACCCAGAAAGAAGTAGAGATGCTTCGTTCGGGCATGTTCGAGTAATTCTATATTATAAAAGTATACAAGCGGCGTGACCGCGGGGAATGCGCCATTCTGCTAATGACGCATTCCTCTTCTTTTCTGTACCCGCACTACAGAAAGCCATGGTCTGTGAGCTGCTTTTTCCAAACACATCATTTCATAATGGAAAGAACAAAAGTAATCGATGCCCTCCACAGCACCGATTTCGGGAAAGACATTACCGTTAAAGGATGGGTACGCTCCCATCGCAGTAGCAAATCTGTTGACTTCATCGCCCTCAACGATGGTTCTACCATCAATAATATTCAGGTTGTCGTAGACCCGTCGAAGTTTGACGCCGAGATGCTGAAGAGCATCACCACCGGCGCCTGCATCCGCGCCACCGGCAAACTGGTGGAGAGCCAGGGCAAGGGACAGAGCTGCGAGGTACAGTGCAACGAACTGGAGATCTACGGACTTTGCCCCAGCGACTATCCCATGCAGAAGAAGGGACAGAGCTTCGAATACATGCGCCAGTACGCCCATCTGCGTCTGCGCACCAACACCTTCGGCGCCGTGATGCGCATTCGCCACAACATGGCAATGGCCATCCATACCTATTTCCACGAGCATGGATTCTACTATTTCAACACCCCGCTCATCACTTCCAGCGACGCTGAGGGCGCAGGCGAGATGTTCCAGGTGACAACGCTCGACCTCGACCGCGTGGCAAAGAGCGGCAAGGTGGAATACGACCACGACTTCTTCGGCAAGAAAGCCAACCTCACCGTGAGCGGACAGCTTGAGGGTGAGCTCGGCGCAACTGCCCTCGGTGCCATCTACACCTTTGGTCCTACCTTCCGCGCCGAAAACTCCAACACTCCCCGCCACCTGGCCGAGTTCTGGATGGTTGAGCCCGAAGTGGCCTTCATGGACAAGGAAGAACTGATGGCCCTGGAGGAAGACTTCATCAAGTACTGCGTCAACTGGGCACTCAACAACTGCAAGGACGACCTGGCTTTCCTCAACAAGATGATCGACAAGAACTTGATTGCGACTTTGGAATCGGTGGTGAAGGAATCCTTCGTCCACCTGCCCTACACCGAAGGCATCAAGATTCTGCAGGAAGCTGCCGACAAGGGTCATAAGTTTGAATTCCCCATCACAGGTTGGGGCATGGACCTCGCCAGCGAGCACGAGCGCTACCTCGTGGAGGAGCACTTCAAGCGCCCCGTCATCATGACCGACTATCCCAGCGAGATCAAGGCCTTCTACATGAAGAAGAACCCCGACGGCAAGACCATGCAGGGCACCGACGTTCTCTTCCCCCGTATCGGCGAGATTATCGGCGGCTCTGTGCGTGAGGAGAACTATCAGAAGCTCGTCGACGAGATTGAGGCCCGCGGAATGCAGGAGAGCACCTACAGCTGGTATCTCGACACCCGCAAGTACGGCACCTGCCCCCATGCCGGTTTCGGTCTGGGCTTCGAGCGCCTGATACTCTTCGTCACCGGTATGCAGAACATCCGCGACGTCATCCCGTTCCCGAGAACGCCAAAGAACTGCGAATTCTAAAGACTAGAAGATCTAGAGATTCTAGAAAATCTAGAGCCTCTAGAATCTCTAGAAAAACCCATAAAATCAAGAAATCACAATGGCAAGAATCATCCTCACCGGCGACCGCCCCACAGGCAAGTTGCATCTTGGCCACTACGTGGGAAGCTTGCGCCGCCGCGTTGAACTTCAGAATGCCGGCGACTACGACCGCATGTTTGTCTTCATGGCCGACGTGCAGGCCCTCACCGACAATGCCGACAACCCCGAGAAGATACGACAGAACATCATCGAAGTGGCGCTCGACTATCTCTCTTGCGGACTCACGCCGGAGAAGTGCACGCTCTATATCCAAAGTCAGATTCCCGAACTGGCAGAGCTGACAGTGTATCTGATGAACCTCATCTCCGTGAGCCGCGTACAGCGCAACCCCACGGTGAAGACAGAGATCAAGATGCGCAACTTCGAGGCCAACATTCCTCTCGGCTTCTTCTGCTACCCCGTTTCGCAGGCAGCCGACATCACCGCCTTCAAGGCCACAACGATTCCGGCAGGCGAAGACCAGGAGCCGATGATCGAGGTGACGCGCGAGCTCGTGCGCCGCTTCAACCAGATCTACGCTCCCGTGCTGGTAGAGCCCAACATCATGCTCCCCGAGAACGCAACAGCGCGCCGCTTGCCCGGCACCGACGGCAAGGAGAAGATGAGCAAGAGCCTCGGCAACTGCATCTACCTCTCCGACGACAAGGACACGCTGTGGCAGAAGGTGCGCTCTATGTACACCGATCCCGAGCATGTCAACCTCAATGACCCGGGCCACGTGGAAGGCAACGCTGTGTTCACCTATCTCGACGCCTTCGCCAACGATCAGGATTTAGCCGACTTCTGGCCCGAATACAAGAATCTTGACGAACTCAAGGCTGCCTATGCCCACGGAGGTGTGGGCGACATGAAGTGCAAGAAGTTGCTCTTCAACGTCCTCGACCGCATTCTCGAGCCCATCCGCCAGCGGCGCCAAGAGCTGGAGAAGGACATTCCCGCCATCTACGACATCCTCCACAAGGGTTCGGATCAGGCACGGGAATATGCCGCTCAGACCATGGACGAGGTGCGCAAGGCCATGCGCATAGACTACTTCAACGACACCGAGCTGATCAACCAGCAACAACAACGTTTCAACAGTAAATAACAACGAAAAGGACCGCAACCCCGAACACGAGGGCTGCGGCCTTTTTTATATCCACACTTATGACACAGAATCCCATACGACTCGTCATCTTCGACTTCGACGGAACCCTGGCCGACGCCAGTGGCCTCATCATCGCCACCATGCAGGCCACGCTCAAATATATGCAACTGCCCGTACCCACGGCTGAACAGGTGAAGCGGGTGATAGGACTGCCATTGATCGACTGCTTCACGCATCTCGTTCCGATGGACGACGCCACTGCCCAGAAGTGCTCCGAAGCCTACCGAAACATTTTCGAAGAGAAGAAAAACAAGGAAATTCTGCCGCAGCCGTTCCCCAATGTCGACGCCACACTCCGCAAGCTCCATGCCGACGGCTACACACTGGCCATCGCCAGCAGCCGCCTCACCTATTCACTGATGAGTTTCATCGATGCCTTCCAGTGGACCAGCCTCATCAGTGAAGTTATAGGCCCTGACAAGGTAGAAAAATCCAAGCCAGACCCCGAACCGGTGAACAGAATTCTCAGCGACCTTCACTTCCAGCCGCAGGAGGCTTTGGTGGTGGGCGATGCGCCCTTCGACATTCTGATGGGAAAAGGTGCTGGAGCCCACACTTGCGCTGTCACCTACGGCAACGCCTCGCGCGAGTCGCTCGCAGCGACCCAGCCCGACTGGATCATAGACGACTTTGGAAAAATCATCCAGATATTGGAGCAAAGTTAAGGCGTTTTTGAGTTCCCCGTTTTGAGGACTGAAAAAAGGCAAAGCGAAAGACCTTCATAAAAGATTATTGCTCAGCGCTATACGCGATCATCCGCCAAGAATTCTTGTTTGCTGACGACCATCAGCAAATTTGCCCATGACCATCAGCAGATCTGCTCATGGCCATCAGCAGATCTGCCTACGGCCGTCAGCAGATCAGTTCTCTCAGCCATTAGCAGTTCTGCTCTCAGCTGTCAGCAGTTCTGCTCTCAGCTGTCAGCAGATCTGCTCTCAGTTGTCAGCAATCACGCTCTCACTTGTCAGCCGACATAAAATAATCTCTCTGCCCCGACGAATGCTTACAGCCACGGCTTTCACTCTTCGTTAAAAAAATAAATTTTTCCCATTTATATTAGGTAAAACCACTAAAAATCAGTAACTTTGCACTTCGTCTAAATCAGATAGCTGTCGGGCAATACCCTTAGTAGGCGAAAGAAGAAAAAACAAATAACAGATAAATTTTAGCAAATAATGAAAGTATCATTTGAAAACCCTGACAAAGTCAACGGTCTGATGACCATTACAGTCGAAGAAGAGGACTTCAAAAATGATGTAGAGAAGAAGCTCAAGGACTACCGTAAGCGTGTAAACATCAACGGTTTCCGTCCCGGACAGGCTCCTATGGGCTTAGTAAAAAGACAGTTTGGTGCATCTGCCAAGATGGAATCCATCAACAAGGTGGTCAGCGACGCACTGAACAAGTATATCCAAGACAACAAGATCAACATGCTGGGACGCCCCATGCCTTCGGAGAAGCAGACTCCTATAGACCTTGACAAGGAGGCTCCCTATACCTTCATGTTCGACATCGCCGTGGCTCCTGAGTTTGACATCACACTCGACAGCAACGACACCGTTGACTACTACGACATCAAGGTTGACGATGAGCTCATCGACCGTCAGGTGATGGCTTTCGCCCGCAACGCCGGCCACCGCGACACCACCGTTCAGGAGTATGACCCGACAGCCAACGACATCCTGAAGGGCGACCTCCGCGAGCTCACCGACAACGGTATCGTGGAGAGTGGCGTGACCATCATGCCGCAGTATATCAAGGTTGACGACCAGAAGAAGCTCTTCGACGGAGCCAAGCTGGGCGACATCATCACCTTCAATCCCCGCAAGGCCTACGCCGACAACGACGCTGAGGTGAGAAGCCTGCTCCGCCTGAAGGATGAAGACGACGTCAACGCCCACACCGGCGACTTCACACTGCAGATCACCGAGATCAGCCGCTTCGTTCCCGCTGAGGTCAACCAGGAGCTCTTCGATCAGGTCTACGGCAAGGACACCGTGAAGAGCGAGGAGGAATTCCGCGCCAAGATCAAGGAAGGCCTCTCCAATCAGCTTCAGGGCGATGAGGACTTCGAGTTCGTTCAGGACCTGCGCGCCTATGCCGAGAACAAAGTCGGCACCCTCACCTTCCCCGACGCACTGCTCAAGCGCATGCTCATCGAGAACGTGAAAGAGGACAAGAACAACAAGGAGAATCCCGAGGACGTTGTCAACCGCAGCTACGAGCCCAGCCTGAAGGCCCTTCGCTGGGACCTCATCCGCAACAAGATCGCCGTGGCCAACGGCGTGAAGGTAAACGATGACGATGTGAAGGCTATCGCTGTCGACACAGCTCGTGCTCAGTTCGCTCAGTACGGCATGACCAACCTGCCCGACGAGTACCTGCAGAACTACCTCAACGACATGATGAAGCGCCGCGACTATGTGGAGGCTTGCGCCAACCGCGCTCTCGACATGAAACTCGCTGCCAAGATGAAGACCGTCGTCACGCTCAACCACAAGGAAGTGAGCATCGACGATTTCAACAAGATGGTTGAGGAGAAAAACAAGGCTGCCGAGGCCTAACTCCAAAGCACATTAGACCGCGACAAGACAGTTGCCCAATGACGGCAGCTGCCTGCGATGGATTTTTTTGAAAAAAATCTCTTTAGATATAAGAGGTTATCGACTTTTTTTGTTATCTTTGTGTTCCGAAGATAGAAAGGAAGTGGATAACCTCTGTTTTTATCATTGAGGAGCATCGTTCGCTCCAACATAAAAAGAAAGGAACAACCAAAAAATGAACAACGATTTTAGAAAGTTCGCTACACAGCACTTGGGAATGAACGGCCTCGCCCTCGACGACGTCGTAAAGTCCCAGGCCCAGTACCTCAACCCGTACATCCTTGAGGAGCGTCAGCTGAACGTGACACAGATGGACGTTTTCTCCCGATTGATGATGGACCGCATCATCTTCCTGGGAACGGAGATCGACGATTATACAGCCAACACCCTTCAGGCCCAGTTGCTTTATCTCGACTCGGCCGATCCCGGCAAGGACATCTCCATCTATATCAACTCTCCGGGCGGAAGCGTCACGGCTGGTCTTGGCATCTACGACACGATGCAGTTCATCTCTTCCGACGTAGCCACGATCTGCACGGGCATGGCCGCCTCGATGGCTGCCGTGCTGCTCGTTGCCGGTCAGGAAGGCAAGCGCTCAGCCCTGCCCCACAGCCGCGTGATGATTCATCAGCCTCTGGGAGGCGTGCAGGGACAGGCTTCGGATATCGAGATTGAGGCCCGCGAGATTCAGAAGTTCAAGAAAGAACTTTATACCATCATCTCCAACCACAGCCATCAGCCCTACGAGAAGGTGTGGAAGGATTCCGACCGCAACTACTGGATGACAGCCGAGGAAGCTAAGGAGTATGGTATGATTGACAGCGTATTAACGAGGAAATAGTAAATGCCCACACCAACAAAGAAAAAAACATGTTCGTTCTGCGGGCGCAATGAGCGCGAGGTAGGTCTGCTCGTGACCGGACTGAACGGCTACATCTGTGAGGACTGCGCACGCCAGGCCTACACCATCTGCAAGTCGACCGGTATCTACGGCGACGAGCCCGATCCGCTGGACGATCCTCAAAAGCTGCCCGAGAAACCCAAGCTGAAGAAGATTCCCAAGCCAAAGGAAATCAAGGAATATCTCGACCAGTACGTGATCGGCCAGGACGAGGCCAAGCGCTTCCTGTCGGTGGCTGTCTACAACCACTACAAGCGTCTGTCGCAGCCCAACGACGACGATGGCGTTGAGATCGAGAAGAGCAACATCATCATGGTGGGCTCCACGGGAACAGGCAAAACGCTTCTGGCGCGCACCATCGCCAAGCTGCTCGACGTTCCGTTCACCATCGTCGACGCCACGGTGTTCACCGAGGCCGGCTATGTGGGCGAGGATGTGGAGTCTATTCTCTCCCGTCTGCTTCAGGTGGCCAACTACGACTTGGCATCGGCCGAGCGCGGCATCGTCTTCATCGACGAGATCGACAAGATAGCCCGCAAGAGCGACAACCCCAGCATCACGCGCGACGTGAGCGGCGAGGGCGTGCAGCAGAGTCTGCTCAAGTTGCTCGAGGGCACCATCGTCAACGTTCCGCCAAAGGGAGGCCGCAAGCATCCCGACCAGGACTACATCCATGTGGACACACGCAACATTCTCTTCATCTGTGGCGGCGCCTTCGACGGCATCGAGAACCGCATCGCGCAGCGCATGAACGCCCACACGGTGGGCTACACGTCGGTGCAGAACGTGGCCAAGATCGACAAGAACGACATGATGAAGTATGTGACGCCGCAGGATTTGAAGTCCTTCGGTCTCATCCCCGAGATCATCGGTCGTCTGCCGGTGCTCACCTATCTGAACCCGCTCGACCGCGACGCCCTCTACCGCATTCTGACCGAACCGAAGAACGCCATCGTGAAGCAGTACATCAAGCTCTTCAAGATGGACGGCATCGAGCTGACGTTTGACGAGGATGCCTTGCAGTTCATCGTCGACAAAGCCGTGCAGTACAAGCTTGGAGCCCGCGGTTTGCGCTCCATCGTTGAGACGGTGATGACGGATGCCATGTTCGAGGTGCCGTCGAGCCGCAAGAAGAAATTCACTGTCACGAAGGAGTATGCCGAGCAGCAGCTGGCCAAGAGCCGGCTCGACCAGAGCAAGTCCGCGTGAAAGAGATACTAACACACCATTGGTCGCTTATCTATTTTCCTATAAATAGTAAGCGGGCGATGGTTTCCCTACCATTTACCTTTTGTCCTAAACATTTAAGAATCTAACATGACACAGGAGATAAGTCTGAATCAGGCACTTAAACGCTATTTTGGTTTCGATAATTTCAAAGGCGATCAGGAAAGCATCATCCGCAACCTCATGGCAGGCAAGGACATATTCGTTCTCATGCCTACGGGAGGCGGCAAGAGCCTTTGTTATCAGCTACCCTCACTGCTTATGGAAGGCATGGCCATCGTCATCTCCCCGCTTATCGCGCTGATGAAAAACCAGGTCGACTTCATCAATAGCCTTGGTGAGGGCAATGGTCTGGCCCACTATCTCAACTCGTCGCTCAACAAGTCCGACATCGACCGCGTGCGCGACGACGTGGTCTCCGGGCGTACGAAACTCCTGTATGTGGCACCAGAGTCGCTGATGAAAGAGGAGAAGGACGAAAACGGTAATGTGGTGCGCAAGGTGAAGTTCGCCTTCCTCAAGGAGGTGAAGATTTCCTTCTATGCCGTCGACGAGGCCCACTGCATCTCTGAGTGGGGCCACGACTTCCGCCCTGAATACTGCAACATCCGCAAGGCCGTCGACACGCTGGGGCGCGCCCCCATCATCGCCCTCACGGCCACTGCCACCGACAAGGTGCGCTCCGACATCAAGAAGATGCTCGGCATACCCGACGCCATGGAGTTCAAGAGCTCATTCAACCGTCCCAACCTCTATTATGAGGTACGGCAGAAGATAAGCGACGACGACACAAACTGCCAGATCGTGAAGTTCATCCGCCAGCATAGCGGCAAGAGCGGCATCGTCTATTGTCTCTCGCGCAAGAAGGTGGAGGAACTGGCCGAGGTGCTCAAGGCCAACAACATCAAGGCCGCGCCCTATCACGCCGGTCTCGACACCGCCACGCGCACGCAGACGCAGGACGACTTCCTCATGGAGCGCATCGACGTCATCGTGGCCACCATCGCCTTCGGCATGGGAATCGACAAGCCCGATGTGCGCTTCGTCATCCACTACGACATCCCCAAGAGTCTGGAAGGCTACTATCAGGAGACGGGACGCGCGGGTCGCGACGGCGGCGAAGGCATCTGCATCGCCTTCTATGCCCGCAAGGACCTAGAGAAACTGGAGAAGTTCATGGAGAACAAGCCTGTGGCCGAGCAGGAGATTGGCCGCCAGCTGCTGGCCGAGACGCAAGCCTACGCCGAGTCGTCGGTCTGCCGCCGCAAGATGTTGCTCAACTATTTTGGCGAGACTTATCCCGAGGACAACTGCCACAACTGCGACAACTGTCTGCACCCCAAGGAGAAGCGCGAGGGCAAGGAGGCGCTGATACTCGTGCTCCAGGCTCTCGACACGCTGAAGGAGAATTTCCACCAGGCCTACGTGGTCGACTTCCTGCGCGGCCAGGCTTCGCCCGACATCATCTCCCACAAGCACGACCAGCTAGAGGAGTTCGGCTCAGGCAAGGACATCGACGAGAAACTCTGGAATCCCGTTATCCGACAGGCCATCATCAGCGGCTACATCCGCAAGGACGTGGAAAACTACGGATTGCTGAAACTCACGGCCGCCGGCAAGCGCTGGCTGGAGAATCCACAGTCGTTCATGATTGTGGAGGACCGCGACTTCAACGACGTGAAAGAATCAGCCGGCGAGACGGGAGTGCTCGACCCGACGCTCTTCGAGATGCTGAAATCGCTCCGCCGCGACGTGGCCAAGCGCTTCAAAGTGCCGACCTATGTGGTCTTCTTCGACCATTCGCTCGAGCAGATGGCCACGACTTATCCCGAAACGCTTCAGGAACTGGTCAACATTCAGGGCGTTGGCGACGGCAAGGCCCACAAGTTCGGTGGCGAGTTCGTCAAGCTTATTAAGAAATACTGTGAGGAGAACAACATCGAGCGTCCCGAAGACCTGCGCGTGAAGACAGTACCGAAGAAGAGCCATATCAAGGTGAAGATTGTGCAGGACATCGACAAGAAGATGGCCCTGGAGGATATTGCCGACGGACTGGGACTCGACTTCGACGAACTGCTCGACAAGATCGACTCCATCGTCTACAGCGGAACGGGTCTCGACATCGACTATTACCTCAACGACTGCTACGACGAGGACACCATCGACGAGGTATATTCCTACTTCATGGAGAGCGATACCGACGATATCGACACCGCCATCGACTCCATGGCCGACAAGCTGGAGGACGAGCTGGGCGACGACTACGACGAGGATGTCTTCCGTTTGGTGCGCATCAAGTTCCTCTCCGAACAGGCCAACGGAAAGAAGCACTAAAACAATTAGAGATATAATAGACAAAGCAGACAAACAACCGACTCAGCGACGGATGTTTGTCTGCTTTGTTTTTAGTGACAGAATTATTCTGTGAAGGTCCGCGGTAATTTTCCATGCTCCCGGAAGGAATCCGCCCGCGTGCAAACTTATCAGACTTGTTGCATTCACCCGTAACCCTCTATTTCGCATGCATTTGTGCAGGGATTTGCGTAATTTTTAGTAATTTTGCAGCGGTTATCCGATTGGTGCCCTATTCTTCAAAGATTGGGCGTCAGTAAGAATCTTTATTTTTTCTGCATATGCAAAATCGCAAAGTAGCCCTTATCACGGGCATCACCGGCCAGGACGGTTCTTACTTGGCCGAGTTTCTCATTGACAAAGGTTATGAAGTCCACGGACTGCTCCGTCGCTCTTCATCGTTCAACACCGGTCGTATAGAGCATCTCTATCTCGACGAGTGGGTGCGCGACATGAAGAAGTCACGTCTGGTCAACCTTCACTGGGCCGACATGACCGATTCCTCATCGCTCATCCGCATCATCTCAGAGGTGAAGCCCACCGAGATCTACAACCTCGCCGCACAGAGCCATGTGAAGGTAAGTTTCGATGTGCCTGAGTATACGGCCGACACCGATGCTGTTGGTGTGCTGCGTCTGCTCGAGGCTGTGCGCATCTGCGGTCTGGAACACGCCTGCCGCATCTATCAGGCCTCAACGTCGGAGCTCTTCGGTAAGGTACAGGAAGTGCCTCAGCGCGAGACCACTCCGTTCTATCCCCGCTCTCCCTACAGCGTGGCCAAGCTCTACGGCTTCTGGATCATGAAGAACTACCGTGAGTCTTACGGCATGTACTGCTGCAACGGCATTCTCTTCAACCACGAGAGCGAGCGCCGTGGCGAGAACTTCGTGACGCGCAAGATCACGCTTGCCGCCTGCCGCATTGCCCAGGGTTATCAGGACAAGCTCTATCTGGGCAACCTCAACGCCCTGCGCGACTGGGGTTACGCCAAGGACTACGTGGAGTGCATGTGGCTCATCCTGCAGCAGCCGGAGCCCGATGACTTCGTGATTGCTACGGGCGAGTATCACACAGTGCGCGACTTCGCCACATTGGCCTTCCATCACGTGGGCATCGAGCTCGAATGGAAGGGCGAGGGTGTTGACGAGAAGGGTATCGACAAGGCCACCGGCCGTGTGCTGGTAGAGGTTGATCCCAAGTATTTCCGTCCGGCAGAGGTGGAGCAGTTGCTCGGCGACCCCAGCAAGGCAAAGAAAGTCTTGGGCTGGAATCCCCGAAAGACCAGCTTCGAGGATCTCGTCAAGATCATGGTCGACCACGATATGAAATTTGTCAAGAAGCTGTACCTCAAAGCACAGCTGCCGGAATAAGAAAAGAAAGTTAGCAATGGGCAATGGAAAGTGAGCAATGAGCAATGAGCAATGAAAAGTGAGCAATGAGCAATGAGCAATGAGCAATGAAAAGTGAGCAATGAGCAATGAAAAGTGAGCAATGAGCAATGAAAAGTGAGCAATGAAAAGTGAGCAATGAAAAGTGAGCAATTGTAAGCTCATCAGGCTTTCATCAATATAAACTATGAAATCAGAAAATCCTGTTAGTATTAAGTCAGAATGCTTCGCATTACGAATAGTCAAGCTCTACAAATATCTGACTACAAGGGACAACGGTAAAGAGTTTATCATGAGTAAACAATTACTACGTTCCGGTACAAGTATTGGAGCAAACATCGCAGAGGCTGAATTCGCTATCAGCAAGGATGACTTTAAAGCTAAACTTTATATTTCGCTGAAAGAATGTAATGAAAGTTTGTATTGGATTCGTTTGCTGCACAAATCAGAATTCATAACAGATAATGAATATACATCATTGTATGAAGATTGTCATGAAATACTGCGAATGTTGATTGCTATAACAAAGACTCTCAAAGAGAAGAAATAGGCAACTTTCATGCTACCAACTCCTCTTCCTTCATTGCTAATTGTAAATTGCTAATTGCTAATTGCTAATTGCTAATTGTAAATTGCTAATTGCTAATTGCTAATTGCTAATAGCTAATTGCTAATTGCTAATTGTAAATTGCTAATTGTAAATTGCTAATTGCTAATTGCTAATTGCTAATTGCTAATTAATAATATGTTAGATAAGGATTCAAAGATTTACGTTGCCGGCCACCACGGCTTAGTGGGCTCGGCCATTTGGAACAACTTGAAACAACGCGGCTACACGAATCTCGTTGGCCGCACACATAAGGAACTGGACCTCACTGACCAACTCGCTGTGAAGAAGTTCTTCGACGAGGAACAGCCCGACGCCGTAGTGCTGGCAGCTGCCTTCGTGGGCGGCATTATGGCCAACTCGCTCTATCGCGCTGACTTCATCATGCAGAACATGAAGATCCAGTGCAACGTCATCGAGCAGGCCTACAAGCACCACGTAGAGAAACTGCTCTTCCTCGGCTCCACCTGCATCTATCCGAAGAACGCGCCGCAGCCGATGAAGGAGGACGCACTGCTCACTTCTCCGCTGGAGTACACCAATGAGGAATATGCCATCGCGAAGATTGCCGGACTGAAGATGTGCGAGAGCTACAACATGCAATACGGCACCAACTACATTGCCGTGATGCCGACCAACCTCTACGGCCCCAACGACAACTTCCACCTGGAGAACTCCCACGTGATGCCGGCCATGATGCGCAAGGTCTATCTGGCCAAGCTCATCCACGACAACGACTGGGATGCCATCCGCGTGGACATGGACAAGCGCCCCATCAACCCCACCGACAAGCTGCGCGCCATCATCGGCGAGGGTAATGTAGACGGCAAGAACGACAAGGAGCGCATCCTCAAGGCTCTGGCCTTCTACGGCATCGAGAACAACAAGGTGACGCTCTGGGGCGACGGCAGTCCGCTGCGCGAGTTCCTCTGGAGCGAGGACATGGCCGACGCCTCTGTGCACGTGCTGCTCAACGTCAACTTCAGCGACATCATCGGCATCGAGAAGTATTCCAGCGTCTTCTATGGCGCCAAGACCGACGGTGAGGTGAACCGCAACAACTCTGAGGGCCGTGGCGGCGCCATCCCCTCTCTGGGCGAGATCCGCAACTGCCACATCAACGTGGGCACGGGCAAGGAGCTCACCATCAAGGCGCTCGCCGACCTCGTGGTCAAGACCGTTGGCTTCGAGGGCGAAGTGGTTTGGGACAAGACGAAGCCCAACGGCACTCCGCGCAAGCTCATCGACGTATCGAAGCTGCACTCGCTCGGCTGGCACCACAAGGTGGAAATCGAGGATGGCGTGGAGAAACTCTACGAGTGGTACCGCCAAAGCTTGGCTACAAAATAAAATTGGGCTATCAACAACAATAAAAACAGTTTAGAATCATGAACGTAATCAAGACCGCAATCGATGGCGTTGTGATTATCGAGCCGCGCCTCTTCCCCGACAACCGTGGCTACTTCTTCGAGTCGTGGGAGAAGAAAGAGTTCGACGCCAAGGTGCGCCCCATCAACTTCATCCAGGACAACGAGTCGCGCTCCAGCTATGGCGTGCTGCGCGGACTTCACTTTCAGAAAGGCGAGCACGCACAGAGCAAACTCGTGCGCTGCGTCGTGGGCAAGGTGCTCGACGTGGCCGTCGACGTGCGCAAGGGCTCGCCCACATTTGGCCAGCACGTGGCCGTAGAGCTTTCGGCCGACAACCATCGCCAGTTCTTCATTCCGCGCGGATTCGCCCACGGCTTCAGCGTGCTGAGCGACGTGGCCGTGTTCCAGTATAAGTGCGACAACTACTACTGTCCCGAGAGCGAAGGCGCCATCGCCTGGAACGATCCCGCACTGAACATCGACTGGCGCATTCCTGCCGACAAGGCCATCCTCTCACCCAAGGACCTCAACCATCCGCTGCTGAAAGATTCGCCTTATCTGTTTGAATACCCGCTGGAGTACTAATCCGCGTTTCACCCTATAAGGGCAACCACAGATTTTTCTGGCGCTGATTTCAAAAAAAACGTTTTACACAAAACAGTCAAAACGACACTCATACCGCAAAGTTCCAAAATGTTCATTTATAAAGAACCATTTTGGAGCTTTCTTTTTTCTACTTACACTGTATCAGAGACGGTTACGCTATCGACCCGTTTATGATGGCCAATGACATTAGCTGCCAGAAAATTTAAGCAGATATGTACTCGTTTTTTTCAAAAAATTCTACTATTATGGCCTACTTAGCAAATTTTATAGACCTCTGAAGAAAATAAATCCTTGTTTCCTTTTTTGTTATCAAAATATTCATTATCTTTGCAGTGTGATAAATGAGTAAGCTCTTTCACCTGAGAGAGCATGTATGATATAACCAGATAAGTGGAAATAATTTTACTTTGAGGGAAAGGTGATGTTTTCAGTCGTCAAGCATGGCTGAGGCATTGTTGCATTTAACGACATTTCTGTTCATTAAATAATCATGTATATCTTTTTTTAATGTATTACCCAGGGTGGAACTCTGTGAAGAGTTTCACTTTTTTTATGCCCCATCGACAAACTTCCAGGCCTTCCGGCTCGTGATGGCGTAGGCCGTGCAGACAAGCACTCCCGTCAATACCCATGAGATGGGATAGACATAGAGCAGATTGTCGTAGCCCGGCAGCACCGGACATACGGCGAATATCCAGACCAGTCGCAGCACGCACGTGCCGAAGATGGTGAGCAGGGCGGGCAACAGCGATTTGCCGAAGCCGCGCATGGCCGAGGCCGATATCTCATAGCTGCTGGCGATGGACTGGAAGATCAGCACGCATCCCATGCGCATGAAGGCAAAGCGCACCACGGCGGGGTCTTCGGTGAACAGACTGAGCAGCGGCTGCCACTGCCAGTAGAACAGCCAGTTGGCCACCAGACAGAAGCTGAAGGCCAGCACCATGCAGCGCCAATAAATACTGCGGCACCGCTTAGCGTCGCCAGCGCCATAGCACTGTCCGATGAACGTCGTCGCGGCTCCGCCAAAAGCAGCTATCAGGAAGTAGCAGTAAGCCTCGAAGGTCTGCGCCACCGACGATCCTGCAATGGCCGCACTGCCATAGCCGTTGATGGCCCACTGCACGAACACGTTGCTGAAGGAGAACACCATGCCCTGCAGTCCGGCCGGAATGCCAATCTGCAGGATGTTCTTGAATTCGCGACGATAGAGCTGCAGCTGCTTGATGTGCAGGCGCAGAGGTTCCGGTTCCCTGCGGAGGATAAATACCACCCGGGCGGCGCTGTAGGCATTGCTGATGGCTGTGGCGATGGCCACTCCGGCCACACTCCAGTGGAAGACGATGACGAAGACAAGATTCAGCACCGTGTTGATGAGTCCGGCCACAAGCAGGATGTAGAGCGGTCGGCGGGTGTCGCCCTGACTGCGCAGGATGGAGGCTCCGAAATTATAAATCAGGAAGAAGGGCGCACCCAGAAAGTAGATGCGCAGGTAGAGCACGGCGTCGTCGATAACGTCCTGGGGCGTCTCCATGAGCGTCAGCACGGGCCGGGAGATGATGATGCCGACGACGAGCAGAATCAGTCCGCTGATGAGCGACAGCACCATTGTGGTGCTCACCGCCCGGGCCGCGCCCTTCGCGTCGCGCTGACCGATGCGGTTGGCCATGACGGCGTTGGCGCCGATGGAGATGCCCACGAAGAGGTTGATCATCAGGTTGATGAGAAACGTGTTGGCTCCCACGGCCGCCAGTGCCTCGCTGCTGGCAAAGCGTCCCACCACGGCCACGTCGACCGAGTTGAACAGTTGTTGCAATATGCCACAGGCCGCAAAGGGCAGTGCGAACTTTAGCAACTTGCCCATAAGCGGCCCGTGGAGCATGTCTATTTGATTCGACATAATCCTCGCTCTAAATGATGTTTGAGAAGAAGCCGACTTCCTTTTTTACAGACTTCTTCTATGATGTTCGGAATATTTGTAATACAGAAAGAAGTTGAAAGAACTCACCCCAGTGGGTGCATTCTTCCAACTCCATTCATTATCTAATATTGGTATGTTATTTACTTGCTCTCATCCTCCGGAGCCTTGTCGATGAGATCCATGAACTGATCGAGCTTAGGAGTGATGATGATCTGCGTACGGCGGTTGCGCTGACGGCCCAGTTCGGTGTCGTTGCTGGCAATGGGGTTGAACTCGCCGCGTCCACCTGCTGTGAGACGCTTGGGAGCTACGCCAAAGTGGTCGATGAGATACTGCACAACCGATGAAGCACGCAGGGCTGAGAGGTCCCAGTTGTTGCGGATGTTCTTCATCGTGGCTGCCGTGGTGTTGATGGGCACGTTGTCGGTGTTGCCTTCAATCAGCACGTCATAGTCGGAGTAGTCCATAATAATCTTGGCAATCTTGCTCAGCGTCTCCTCTGCACGGTCGTTGATTTCATACGAACCACTCTTGTAGAGCATGTTGTCGGCCAGAGAGATGTAGACGACGCCCTTCAGCACCTGCACGTCCACCTCTTTCAGTTCTTCCTTCGAGAGTGAGCGGGTGAGGTTGTTGGTGAGCACCATGTTGAGCGAGTCGCTCTTGCTCTTCACCTCAACGAGATGGCGGATGTACTGATTCGACTCGTTGATCTGGTCTACGAGCTTCGAGATGTTGATATTATTTGAGTTGGCGTTGTTCAAACTCTTGTCCAGACTCTGCTGCAGCGAGGCGTAGTCTTTCTTCGACTGAGCCAACTGGTCTTCCAGACTCGTCACGCGGGCCTTCGAAGCAGCCAGTTCCTCTTTAGCGTTCTGATAGTCAGTAGTGAGTTGTTTGTTCTCCTGCTGGCAGTTTTCCAGGTCTTTCTTACTAGCGCATGAAGTCGTCATAAGAAGCGAGCCCATCATGGCTGCGATGACGAATCCCTGTAAAGCGTTTCTTCTTTGAATCTTAATCATAATCGAACTGTTAGAATGTTTTTTGCTTGTTTCAATTTCCCACAGCGGCGAAGAATACGTCCTCAGCCGCTTTGCGGGTGTAAAGTTATAGATTTTGACGATTTAAGGCTCTAAAAGTAATACTATTTAGCATAGTTTAACCACTTTACTAGTCTTTTTGGCAATTACTCGGATAATTGCGTGGTTATAAGCGACATGTCCGGCATCGTAGGAGCGTCGGCATACCTGCCGACGAAAGACGTTCACCGATGTACAGCACAATTCAATCTTGTCAAGCAACATAGGAGCGTCGGCATTCCTGCCGACGAAGGACGTTCACCGAGGTTGGTCAAAAGTAAATCTTGACCGGCATCGTAGGAGCGTCGGCATTCCCGCCGACGAATGATGTTCACCGATGTACATCGCAATTCAATCTTGTCCGGCAGGAATGCCGGACCTCCTACGTAGTCGGAAAAATGCCTACACAGTTTATTCATGTCTCGTGACAAATGTCACGTTTGTGCGTGACAAATGTCACGTTCGTGCGTGACAACTGTCGCGTTCGTGCGTGACAACTGTCACGTTCATTCGTGACAAATGTCACGAGACATCAATCAAAAAATAAGCACACGGTCTTTTTATGAGATTTTTGTTGCCATTCAAATTATTTTTCGTATTTTTGACCCGAACAAATCCAACGATATATGAAAAGAATCATTCTCACATGCATTTTCTCCGCCGCTTTTTTGCTCTGCGGCGCGCAGGATTTCGACACTTTCTTCTGCGATTCCACCATCCGGATAGACTACGAATTCTCGGGAACTTCCACGGAGCAGCACATCGCCCTGGACGACATCTATAAAAGCAACCACTGGTACGGACGACGCCACAACCTCAACAAGCTACCAGTAGAGGGCAACGGACAACTCATCGTGCGCGACCACCGCACGCAGCTGGTCATCTATTGCCAGTCGTTCTCCACGCTCTTCCAGGAATGGCAGTCGTATCCGGTATCGAAGTCGTCGACACAAAGCTTTGAGAATGTATTTCTTTTCCCGATGCCGAAGGACACGGTCGACGTCACCGTGGAGCTACGCAACAACCGCCGTGTGGTGACGTCGACGCTGACACAGCAGATTGCGCCGCGCGACATCCTCATCCGCCGCATCGGCGACGAGAACCGGACGCCCTACGTGGTGATGCAGCAGCCCGACGATTCCAACCATTGCATCCACCTGGCCTACATGGCTGAGGGCTACCGCCAGGAGGAGATGCCGAAGTTTCTGAACGACGTGCGCAAGGCCATGAGCGCGCTGTTTGCCCATGAGCCGTTCAAGAGCAACAAGGGAAAGTTCTCGATTGTTGCCGTGGAGTCGCCATCGCACGACAGCGGGACGAGCGAACCGTCGAAGGGCATCTGGAAACAGACGGCGCTCGGCTCGCACTTCGACACGTTCTACAGCGACCGCTACCTCACGACGACAGACATCCGCCGCATGCATGACTGGCTGGCGGGCATTCCCTATGAGCATATCATCGCGCTGGTCAACACCGACCGCTACGGTGGCGGCGGCATCTATGGCGAATACTTGCTCGCGACGATCGACAACAAGTATTCTGACGAGGTGGTGGTGCATGAGTTCGGCCACAGCTTCTGCGGACTTGCCGACGAATACGCCTACGACGATGAGCAGGTGGCGATGTATCCGAAGGACGTAGAGCCTTGGGAAAAGAACATCACGACGCGCGTGGACTTCCACGACAAGTGGGAGAACATCCCGGGTGCCGGTTTCTACGAGGGCGCAGGATACACGCTGCATGGCGTTTACCGTGCCTATCCCGACTGCCGCATGCGCAGCAACAAGATTCCGTCGTTCTGCAAAGCCTGCCAGAAGGCCATCCAAGACTATATCGACTTCTTCACGAAATAAGGAAAAAGAAGAAGACCCACCTACAGAAGACCCACCTACAGAAGACCCACCCCTAGCCCCTCCCTACAGAGGGAGGGGCTAGGGGTGGGTCTTCCCTTTCTTTCTTATAGGGGGTGGGTATTCTTTACTTCCCGATGTGATGCAGCTCTTCCTCTTCCCGCTCGGCTAGTTCCTTCATCTTCCGGCTCAGGTCACTGGCAAACACCAGGTCGTTGAGTCGCTTGTTGGTGGAACCTATCACCTGATCCTTGTTGCCCGTCCACTCCACGTGGCCCTTATAGATGAAGAGGATGCTCTCACCAATGCCCAACACAGAGTTCATGTCGTGGGTGTTGATGATCGTCGTGATGTCCTGCTCGTGGGTGATGCCCGAGAGCAGTTCGTCAATCACCAACGAAGTCTTCGGGTCCAGACCCGAGTTCGGTTCGTCGCAGAACAAGTATTTCGGCTTCAGCGATATGGCCCGTGCGATGGCGACACGCTTCTGCATACCACCGGAAATCTCGCTCGGATATTTGTTTTCGGCTCCCGTGAGGTTGACGCGGTCGAGGCATTCGCGCGCCCGCTGCTGCCGCTCGCGCAGGGTGAAGTTGGAGAACATATCGAGCGGGAACATCACATTCTCCAACACCGTCAGCGAGTCGAAGAGTGCTGAGCCCTGGAACACCATGCCCATCTCGCGCCGCAAGTCGGACTTCTCGCGCTTCGACATGTTGACGAAGCTGCGGCCGTCGTAGAGCACGTCGCCCGTGGTGGGCTCGAGCAGACCGACAAGACACTTCATGATGACCGTCTTGCCCGATCCCGACTGACCGATGATGAGATTGGTCTTGCCCGACTCGAAGTGGGCATTGACGTCGAAGAGCACCTGCTTGTCCTCAAACGACTTGTTGAGATTCTTCACTTCTATCATAGGTCACGAAAGGATTTGGGTGAGAAAAACGTCGCTGCAAAGAATCAGCACGCTCGACGACACCACAGCGTCGGTCGAGGCCTTGCCCACCTCTACAGAACCGCCCTCGACGGTATAGCCGAAATAACTCGACACACTGGCAATGATGAAGGCGAAGAACAGACTCTTGATGATACTCATCCAGACGAACCACTCGTTGAAAGAGTGCTGCAAGCCGAGCGTGAGGTCGTCGGGGGCCATCATGTGACCGATGTAGGCCGTGGCATAAGCGCCAATGATACCCATGGCCGAAGAGAAGATGACGAGGAACGGCATGAGCGTAACGAGTCCTGCTATCTTCGGCAGGATGAGGTAGTTGGCCGAGTTGACGCCCATGATGTCGAGGGCATCAATCTGCTGGGTGACGCGCATCGTGCCGAGCTCCGAGGCAATGTTGCTGCCCACCTTGCCGGCGAGAATCAGACACATGATGGAGCTGGAAAACTCGAGCAGCATGATCTCGCGCGTGGTGTAGCCCGTGGTCCAGCGCGGCATCCAGGGACTCTGAATGTTCACCTTCATCTGAATGCAGATGACGGCTCCAATAAAGAAGGAGATCAGCAGTACGATGCCTATGGAGTCGACACCCAACTGGGACATCTCTTTCACGTAGCGCTTGAGAAACATCCTGAAACGGTCGGGCCGCTGAAACGACCGCCCCATCAGAATGACGTAGCGGCCGAAGGTGTCGAGCCATCTAAAAAGTAATCTTGTGACTATCATCGTTGCAAAAGTAAGCAAATTCTGCTGAAAAACCACAAGAAGCCGAAGAGTTTTTGAAAATATAAGTGTTATTCCCCTTTTTTTAGTATTTTTGCAAACAAAACAAACAATCGTCATGGAGAAAGACATCAAAGAGACAGCCCAGCAGCCGTCGCAACACCTGGTGGAGCTGCGCAGCGTGGGCCTCATCAAGCGATACGGCGCGCGTACCGTGGCCGACAACGTGAGCTTCCACGTCAGACAGGGTGAAATTGTTGGTCTGCTCGGTCCTAACGGAGCGGGAAAGACCACGTCGTTCTATATGACCACAGGTCTGGTGGTGCCCAACGGCGGTCATGTCTATCTCGACGGCAAGGAGATCACCGACTATCCCGTCTACAAGCGGGCCAGGGCCGGCATCGGCTACCTGCCGCAGGAGGCCAGCGTCTTCCGCAAGCTCAGCGTGGAAGACAACATTATGTCGGTGCTGGAGATGACGAAACTCTCGCATCAGGAGCAACTCGACAAGCTGGAGTCGCTCATCCGCGAGTTCCGACTGACGAAGGTGCGCAAGAACAAGGGCGACCGTCTGTCCGGTGGTGAGCGCCGCCGCTGCGAGATTGCCCGCTGTCTGGCCATCGACCCGAAGTTTGTGATGCTCGATGAGCCCTTCGCCGGCGTCGACCCTATCGCCGTAGAGGACATTCAGCATATCGTCTGGCGACTGAAATACCGCAACATCGGCATCCTCATCACCGACCACAACGTGCAGGAGACGCTGTCCATCACCGACCGTGCCTATCTGCTCTTTGAGGGCAAGATTCTCTTCAAGGGACTGCCCGAGGAAATCTCAGCCAATCCCATCGTGCGCAAGAATTATCTGAGTGACAACTTCGTCTACCGCCGCTTCCAACCCAGTGAGGAAGACATCAAGGTGGTGGAGAGCATGAAGAAGAAGCAAGCCTCTGCCCAGGAAGCAGAGGAAGCCGATGCCGCCGCGCCTGCCGCCGCCAATGCAGATGCCGCCGCTCCTGCCGAGCCCGCTGCCACCACTGCAGCGCCCGAAGCCCCGAAGGCAAAGCATAAATTATGGCCCTTTGGAAAGAAGAAGGGTAAATAGTAGCCCCCCCATAATCCCCATCCACCCCATACACCCCATACCCCCCATACCCCCCCCCAAAAAAAGCCCCCATCCCTGGAGGCAGAAAAACCTGCTGACTATGATTGAAATCAACAACATCAGTTTCGGCTACTCCAAACGACGTCCGGCGATCTACCAGGATTTCTCGCTCACGATAGACCACGGAGGCATCTACGGCCTGCTGGGCAGCAACGGTTCGGGAAAGTCTACCCTGCTCTATCTCATCTGCGGACTCCTGCCCACCAACAGCGGTTCTATCCTCATCGACGGACTGAGCACAGCCAACCGACCGCCACAGACCATGCGCGATGTCTATCTCGTGCCGGAGAGGATTGAACTTCCCGACCTCAGCTACAAGCAGTATGTGGCCATCCATCACGACTACTATCCCCATTTCAGCGAGGACGACCTGAAGGATTGTCTGCAAAGATTCAACGTCTCTCCCGAGGGCGACTTCAACAGCCGTTCTATGGGTGAGCGGAAGAAGTTGTTTCTCAGTTTCGCCATCGCCGCCAATACACGCTACCTCTTCATGGACGAGCCTGCCAGCGGCCTCGACCTACAGAGTAAGGAAGCCTTCTGCCAGATGATGACCGACCACGTCAAGGGCGACCGCGTGGCCCTCATCGCCACCCATCAGATACACGACGTGGAGCAGATTCTCACCAACGTGCTCCTGCTCATCAAGCACCGGCTCGTCGTCAACACGACTACGGCCGAAATTCAGTCAGAGTATTCCTTCGAATTCCGCAGTAAGGCCGACGATGCCGACGTGGTCTACGCACAGCCCGCGCCCAACGGCTATATGGTGATGACCCGCCGCAAGAAAGACAGTGAGCCGACACCCATCAACCTGGAGACTTATTTCAACGCACTAACAAAACAAAACCAGCAGCCATGAAGAATTTCACAACACAAGGATTCAAACTCAGCCTCAAATGGGTGACGTTGTTGCAATACCGCTATCTGGCAAAGATGTTTATCGTACAGGTGATTGCGCTGCTGTTGCTGCTTTTCCTCTTCACGCAGAACTGGCTGATGCCCGACAGCGGCGACGTTTCCGTACCCGATGCAAAATACTTTGAGGATACGGTGGTCACCACGATGAACTTCTGTTTCCTGCTGCTGCCGCCCTTCATGATTGTCGGCACGCTCCATTCCCTGCTCAGTGCCCGCTCGCGCCAGCTCTGTCTGATGATGCCCTCAACGGCTGCCGAGCGCTATGTGGCCCACATCCTGACGGCGGTGGTGTGGCTGTTGGTGGTCTATCCCCTGAGTTTCATCGCTGCCGACCTGCTGCGCTGGCTGGTGTTCGCGGCCTTCGGCAAGGGTTCGCTAGGCATGATTCTCACGTTCAACAACCTTGGCGACCGGCTGCAGGACCTCCTCGGAATTGTAAGACTCGACGACATCACCGACGCAGTCTTCCTCACGGCATGGCTGCTCTATGTGGTTGGTGGTTGGTGGTGCGCCCTGTTTTTCAATACCCGTTGGCTCATCGCCTTCGGTTTCTTCTGCATCGCCTACCCATGCATCTTCGTCCTGCCCGCCTCAGCTCTCTGGGGCGACAATAGCTATCCCTTCTTCCTCATACTGAATCTGTTCCTGCTCTGCTTCATCTCTTGGCACAGCTGGAAACTCTTCAAGAATAAGCGCATGAAGAAAGTCCGTAGTTAGTTAGCCACTGCCCCCACTTACCCCATTCACCCCATTAGCCCCATCCACCCCATTACCCCCATCCACAACCACCCCCCATTATAATATTGCCGCCCATTCTCCGTTATCAGAGATATGGAGTGGACCGACAGAATAAGACAAGTTAAGATATTACTGGTGATCGCGGCCATCGTCATTGCAGTGGCCTCGCTCATCACCTCACACCTCCTCACTCGCGACCTGGAGCGGGAGGAACGGGCACGCATGGAAGTATGGGCCACAGCCATGCAGACGCTCAACACCGCCGACGAGAACACAAACCTGGCACTGGTGTTGAAAGTAATCAACGAGAACAATACCATCCCCGTCATCGTATTGGACGCGAAAGGCAACGCACAGACCTTCCGCAATGTACATCTGAAAGGAAAAAACTATGAGGACAGTCTGAAGGCCGCCTCCGAGATGGGCCGACGTATGCTGGCCAGTGGCAAGAACATCCGCATCTACCTCGACGACAGTCCGCATCCCGACTATAACGATGTGTGCTTCGACGACAGCAGCATTCTCAAGCGACTGGCCTACTACCCATTCGTACAGCTTGGTGTGGTGTTGATATTCGTCGTCATCGCCATCTTCGCCCTGCTCACGTCGAAGCGCGCTGAGCAAAACAAGGTATGGGTGGGACTGAGCAAGGAGACGGCCCACCAGCTCGGCACGCCCATCTCCAGCCTCATGGCTTGGGTGGAAATCTTGAAAGAACAATATCCCAACGACGAATTGATACCGGAGATGAACAAGGACGTGGAACGGTTGCAGCTCATCGCCGACCGCTTCAGCAAGATTGGTTCGCTGCCCGAGATGCAGCCGTCGAGCGTGAATGAGGTGCTGCAACACGTGGTGGACTACATGGACCACCGCACCTCCAAGCGCATCATCTTCACCACGAAGATACCCGACCACACCGTGATGGCTCTGATGAATCCGAACCTCTTCGAGTGGGTGGTGGAAAATCTCTGTAAGAATGCCGTCGACGCGATGGGTGGCGAGTCCGGAAGCATCACGCTGACAGTAGACGACTCAGGCCAGAAAGTAATCATTGATGTTGCCGATACGGGTAAAGGCATAAAGCGGAAGGACATCGGCAACGTCTTCCGTCCGGGATTTACGACAAAGAAACGCGGTTGGGGACTGGGTTTGAGCCTCGCCAAACGCATCGTAGAAGAATATCACAAGGGAAAAATCTACGTCAAGAGCAGCGAAGTCGGTAAGGGCACTACATTCAGAATAGAACTGAAAAAGAACTAATCACTTGCCGACTCCTCAGAAATGAGGCCTATACCTAGACTCCAACAGGTTGCCCACGACGCAAGGGCAGTATAGAATAAACACAAAGTTTTTTTGAATTATTCGTTTTATTCCCTTTATTCATTATTATTCTCTATACGACAGAATGTCGTGCGTTAAAAGACAAGGACGGTACTAAACTGTCTCTTGGTTTAACGCTCCGCTACGCGGAATAACAAATAATGCCGAATAACTTCTTTATTCGTTTTATTCTCTTTATTCGTTATTATTCTCTATACGACTGAATGTCGTGCGTTAAAAGACAAAGACGGTACTCAAATCGGATTTCGTGTAGGGCAATGGTTGGGGGGATAACGCTCCGCTATGCGAAATAACGAATAATGACGAATAATACTACCGTTATCGGGTTAATATTCAGGGTGCTCAGCAAAATTATGAATTATGAATTATGAATTGTAAATTCCCCTCGCGCCAGCCCAATTATGAATTATGAATTATGAATTATCTCAAGTACCACGTTCCCTTACTCTCCACCATCGGTACGCAGATGCGCTCCTGGGTGCTGTCGCCATAGCTCAGAATGAGGTAGGCATTGGCAACGTGGGCGGCAGTGTCGGCATCACAGCCCTGCACCTTCACGCTCTTGATGCCGCGATGCTCATCCTGCTGCTGTGCCATATACATCTTCGCCGCCGTCTCCAGCTGCTCACGATAGCTGTCGGGGATGCGCTCGGGATGGTAAGTGCCGTCAACAAACGCCTTGTAGTCGCCTTTCAGCAACTGGTCGTAGTAGCCTTTGGCGGCATGTGCAGCGATGGCGGCATCCTTCGGACCCTCATCTTTGCAAGAGGTCACGCCGGCAAGAGCCAGCATGACCAATATAAAATACAACAGACGCCGCATGATCACTTCTGACGAATGAACACGTTGATGGGGCATCCGTGCATAGACCAGTTCTCGCGAATCTTGTTCTCCAAGAAGCGGCGATAGTTCTCCTTCACATACTGCGGCAGGTTGGCGTAGAACACGAAAGAAGGAATCTGCGTGTTGGGCAACTGCGTGCAATATTTGATCTTGATATACTTTCCCTTGATCGACTGGGGCGGCGTAGCCTCGATGATGGGGAGCATCACCTCGTTGAGCTTGGCCGTGCCCACGTGAGTCTTGCGGTTGAGATACACCTGCTTGGCCGTCTCCAGCACCTTGAAGATGCGCTGTTTGGTGAGGGCAGAGGCAAAGATAATGGGGAAGTCGTTGAACGGCGCCATACGGTTGTAGATGGCAGCCTTGAAGGTGTCGATAGCCTTCTGGCTCTTGTCCTCCACGAGGTCCCACTTGTTGACCACTACCACCAGACTCTTGTTGTTCTTCTGAATGAGCTGGAAGATGTTCATATCCTGCGCCTCGATGCCGCGTGTGGCGTCGATCATGAGGATACAGACGTCGCTGTTCTCAATGGCACGGATGGAGCGCATCACGCTGTAGAACTCCAGGTCTTCCGTTACCTTGTTCTTGCGGCGGATACCGGCGGTGTCGACAAGATAGAAGTCGAAGCCGAACTTGGTATAACGAGTATAGATGGAGTCGCGGGTGGTACCGGCAATCTCCGTCACGATGTTGCGGTCTTCGCCGATAAAGGCATTGATGATGCTCGACTTGCCCACGTTGGGACGTCCCACGACGGCAAAGCGGGGAATGTCGTCGTCCATGATCTCGTCGTTCTCACGTGGCAGCTTCTCCACCACGAGGTCGAGCAGGTCGCCCGTGCCACCGCCCGTGGCGGCGCTGATGCATACAGGATCGCCGAGACCAAGCTTATAGAACTCTGCTGCGGTATAGGCATTTCCGCTGTTGTCCACCTTGTTGGCCACGAGGATAACGGGCAGTTTCGTGCGGCGAAGAATCTGTGCCACGTCGGTGTCCCAATCGGTGACACCCGTCTCGTTGTCGACGAGGAACAGCACGAGGTCGGCCTCTTCTGTGGCCACCTTCACCTGTTCGCGGATGGCACCTTCAAATATATCGTCGGAATTCACCACCCATCCTCCGGTATCGACGACGGAGAACTCGCGGTTGTTCCATGAGCATTTGCCATATTGGCGGTCGCGTGTTGTGCCAGCGGTATCGCTGACAATGGCCTGACGGGATTGGGTCAGTCGGTTGAAGAGCGTCGACTTACCCACATTAGGCCTTCCTACTATAGCTACTAAATTTGACATCTTTCTTAATTTTTAATTTTGGACTTTTCGGACTGGTCTGATTAGTCAGACCGGTTGGATTAGTCAGACTGCTCAGACCAGTCGGACAAGTCGGATTAGTCGGATTAGTCAGACTAGTCGGATTAGTCAGAGAAGTCCAATTACTGAGGATCATACCCAAACTGCTGGAGCTCGCGCTGAGAGTTGCGCCAGTCCTTGTCGACCTTGACGAAGGTGTCGAGGTAGACCGACTTGCCAAAGAACTTCTCAAGAGCCTTGCGGGCTTCGCTGCTGACCTTCTTCAAGGCCGCGCCCTGATGACCGATGATGATGCCCTTCTGCGAGTCACGCTCCACGTAGATGACACAGGAGATGTGGATGTGATGCTCGTCCTCCTTGAAACGCTCCGTCACGACTTCCACCGAATAGGGAACCTCCTTGTCGTAGTAGCGGAGGATCTTCTCGCGGAGAATCTCGCTGACGAAGAACTTCGCCGGCTTGTCGGTGAGCTGGTCTTTGTCGAAGTAAGGCGGCGAGTCGGGCAGCAACTCCTTGATACGCTTGAGGAGGATGTCGGTGCCGAACTTGTTCTGCGCCGAGATGGGGAGAATCTCTGCCTTAGGCAAGAGCCGATGCCAGAGTTCGACCAATTCGTTCAGATGCTTTTGGTCGGTCTGGTCGATCTTGTTGATGAGCAGTATCACGGGCACCGTCATCTGGCGCACCTTCTCGAGGAAGTCCTCGTTTTTCTCCGGGCTCTCTGTCACGTCAGTAACATAGAGCAGGATGTCGGCATCCTGCAGGGCGCTTTCGGAGAAGGCAAGCATCATCTCCTGCATTTTGTAGGCTGGCTTCAGCACTCCAGGCGTATCGGAGAAGACAATCTGGCAATCGTCGTCGTTGACGATTCCCATAATGCGATGACGCGTGGTCTGCGCCTTGAAAGTGGCTATGCTGATACGCTCGCCCACGAGTTGGTTCATTAGCGTGGACTTACCCACGTTGGGGTTTCCCACGATGTTGACGAATCCTGCTTTATGCATGTCTGAATGGAGTTTGGGTGTGCGTGCGGAATGCACACACTTCTGCAATGTGCAAAGTTAGGCATTTTTTTTGGATTATCGGCCTGACTTTTCATTTTTTAGCAAACCAAAAAGAGGAATTATTCCGCTTTCAGCCAACACCGTCAAAAGAAGTTTCGTGGCGATCGCCTCGCGTCCGGTATGGCGTTGTATCACAACGCCACCAACGCCACCCATTTCCCTTGCTGCCATTATGCATAAGAAAAGCGTCGCTTCAGAGCCTTGCTCCGAAGCGACGCTTTTTATGCTTGTCGTTGAAGAGAATCTATTTCACGCTGTCGCCATCGTAGCCCCACTTATAAAATGAAGCACCATGGACGAAACCTGCCCCGAAGGCGGTGAAGATGATGTTGTCACCCTTCTTGAGCTTCTTCTCGCTGTCCCACATTGCCAGGGGGATTGTAGCGGCAGAAGTGTTGCCGTAGTGCTCGATGTTGATGATCACCTTGTCCATATCGATCTCGGCGCGCTTTGCCACAGCCTCAATGATGCGGCGGTTGGCCTCATGCGGGATGATCCAGTTGACGTCGTCGTTGGTGAGGTTGTTGCGGCGCATCACCTCCAGCACGTCGTCGCTCATGTCGGTCACGGCATAGCGGAACACGGTGCGTCCCTCCTGATAGAGGTAGTGCAGACGGTGGTCCACCGTGAAGTGGCTGGGCGGACAGACGCTTCCACCGGCCTTCATGTGAAGGAAGGGAAGACCCTTGCCGTCGGTGCGCAGGAACGAGTTCTGATAGCCTACGCCCTCCTCCTCGGTAGCCTCCAGCAGCACGGCTCCGGCTCCATCGCCGAAGAGCACGCAGGTCTGGCGGTCGGTGTAGTCGACGAGCGACGACATCTTGTCAGCACCGATGATGATGATCTTCTTGTAGCGGCCGCTCTGAATCATCGACGAAGCAACGTCGAGCGTGTAGAGGAATCCGCAGCAAGCAGCCTCAAAGTCGAAGGCGAAGGCGTTTTTCAGCCCGAGCTTGCCCAGCACGATGCTGGCCGTGGAGGGGAACTTGTAGTCTGGGGTTGTAGTGGTTACAATCAGGGCATCGATGGTGTCGGGGGCCACACCCGTCTTGTCGAGGAGCTGGCGCGCGGCCTTGCGGGCCATGTAGCTCGTGCCAAGGCCTTCCTCGGTGAGGATACGGCGCTCCTTGATGCCTACACGCGTCGTAATCCACTCGTCACTGGTGTCTACCATGCGCGAGAGTTCCTCATTGGTGAGGACATAGTCGGGCACGTAACCTCCAATACCAGTAATTACCGCGTTGATCTTTCCCATTACTCAGCAGCTTCCTTTTCCACAGCGACCATACCGCGATAGTAACCGCAAGCGGGGCATACCGTGTGGTAAACATAGTAAGCACCGCAGTTGGGGCATACTGCCAGTGTGGGAACTACTGCCTTGTCATGAGTTCTACGCTTGAGCGTACGAGTCTTTGATTGTCTTCTTTTAGGATGTGCCATTTTTTAACTTGAATTTTTTGTTTATTGCTTGAGTTTTCTAAGAGCGTCCCAGCGCGGGTCTGTGGTCTCCTCCTCGTCCTCCTCGTCTCTTCGGGAAACGGAGTACTCATCGAGAATACTCATCATGGCAGCGTTGCATTTTCCAGGTGCATGCACGTGTCTGATTGGGACGGCAAGATTGACAAACTCATAGACGAACCAGGAGATGTCGAGCACGCCATTCTCGCGCGCCACTACCACCAGTTCGTCGTCGCTACGGTCTTCGTCACCCAGTTTGCAGGCGAGGGTCTCGTTGGCCTCTATCGGCTGCTCCATATCGTCAAGGCATAGATCACACGGAACAATCACCATGCCTGCAATATGAAACTTGAGTTCGAAGAACGTGCCGGTGCGATTCACCGACAAGTCACAGCGCAACCGGCCTCTCTTCAGCGTCGCACCCTCAAGACGGCCGAAAAAGTCGTCGTCCAACTGAAAACTCATCTCCGTGAGTCCTTCTTTCAAGTCGCGAAGGTCTATCTGAAAATCGTCCATTGCGCTATAACACTCTTTTGGAGTGCAAAGTTACTAATTTTTTCTGATTATCAAGTCTTCATCAGCTAAAAAATCAAAAAATGTGCGTGTTTACTGAGGGAATAGCCCAACTTGCTCTGTGCAGAATAGCCTTTTGTTGGGAGTATATCCCACAAGACCGTCCTCTGCTACCTGGATTCAGCACAGCAGTTACTGCTTTGTGCGGCGGTATCCTTATGGCGCGGAGTATAGCCTTCGCTCGAAACTTTCTTTCGCATTAGCATATAGCCCAGAAGCCTTGCTGGACTCATAGACATCATCGCCCACATCCAAAGCCAAAAACCAAGATGCGAAGCATGGATGAAAATATAAAGACTGTTATTCAGGGAATAGCCCATCGAACTTTCTAAAAAAGCATGATAAAACAGATAGGCTAGGTACAAAACTTCTACGATTCCATACCTCTTGATATAATAAAACAACCAATCAAGAAAGTTTCTTCCAAAACTTTTTACAACCCGACGGTCAAATGTAAAGGGAACATCAAAAAGACCGTTTTTAGCGTAAGGTTTGTAAATCGTGACATAAAAGAAATATAAGGAAGGTAAATTAATCCAATTCAATATACCAATCGAAACGGAATCATTGTAGATATATCTCAGAATCAAAATTGCAATGGCACAAAAGACAACGTAACTACTCAGTCTTTTTGACATGATGGTTCGGAACGACTAAATATTAGTCGTTCTCTGATAAGAGTCTTCCGATAAAGTCATCCTTGGGAGCCATGTCCGAGATGAGTTGGAACAGAGCCTTGA
>Ga0256406_1000867_pt1 | contig 51837 bp, 62 predicted proteins | sample RumenRJG_03DNA_FD_185986 | JGI IMG/M metagenome (GOLD analysis project Ga0256406, IMG submission 185986) | Bovine rumen microbial communities from Lethbridge, Alberta, Canada - RJG_03 | ecosystem: Host-associated > Mammals > Digestive system > Stomach > Rumen | place: Canada: Alberta | collected...
AGGACTATGATGATGCCATCCAGAACCTTATGGCGTATATCAGCGACCCGACGTTGCTCACGGAAAGCGACCTTATCAAGGACGCTCTCGACGAGGCGGGTATGACAGCCGAGGAAGCCCTCGACCTTATGCAACGCTATCAGCAGGAGGCCGACACATCGGATGGTTGTCTCCACTTCTATGTCTTCTAAAAAACCCGGCCACCCCTGCAAAATGTGCGAAGGTTTTTGTACCTTTGCACCCATGAAAGGAGAACCCAAAACTTACATTCTTCAAGTAGTTGTAAGATTTTTGAAAGTTAGAACTGTAAGCCGACCCGTCGTGAGACGCGTCGGCTTTTTTAATTCCCGAATTTTATTAATCACGATTATACTATGGGACAGACTTATTCAAACGAGATTTGTTTGAAGGTACGCAACGAGGAGGAAGCCGTGAGGAGGATCAGAATCTTCATGGCTAACCATACGAACACGGACTTCAGACTTGACTATTACAAAGGGCAGTTGGGTGTGGATGTTGATTCCATGCACGGACTGCTACAGGTGGTCTATGGCGGGTGGAATGGCAAGCTCACTCCGTTCAAAGACAAGGAGACGGGATATGATGGATTCTATTCCGACTTCGACGCTTGCTACGGATGGGAGAGCGTGATGACCTCATGCTTCGCTGCTATGGCTCCATGCCTGGAGGATGGGTCGTGGCTGCGTATCTATCCCGATAACGACTACGATCTGCTGAAAGTAGAGAACGGAACGGCGGTGTGGATACATTAACCGCATCGGCACGATATGACTATTCACGACTATGATGTTTTTCTTAACCACCGATTTCACAGATTGTCTTTACAGATTGTCTGTGAAATCTGAGAAATCTGTGGTTGGAAATCCAACCAACAAAATATAGTATTACTATGGATATGACTGATGATTTGAAGTCTGCTATCGCCTATGTGAGAGAGCAGCTTGGCGAGGAAGAACTTGACGTGATAAGAGCACTGCGCAACAAGGCGGCTCTATCCCGTGAGCCTATCCCTGCCGACTACAGCGACAAGGTGTATGACCTGCTCGAAGAGTGGGGCGAGGAGCATGACCTGCCCGAAGGATGGTGGGCTAACGAAGCAGACATGGAGGATATTTTGGAAATTATCTAATTTGAAAAGCTATGAACGAGGAAAAGAGTTTTAAGTATGGCGGTTACACATTCGTACCGCTTGGGCAATTTACCGATGCGGGCTATAAGGAAGACGCACCGATAGGCACGATTATGAATGACCTCTACTTCATCAACCGTGGTTGTGTGGCCGACGGTCACGAGAAGTACAACTACTCCGACTTCTATAAGGCAGCCAAGGCAGCCGGGTGTGGAGACAGTGACATCTTCCTCTGCAAAGAGACGAAGGAGATGTACGTACCCTGCCAGTACGCCCTGCCTATCTTCGACAAGACCGTCAAGGACGCTAAGGAAGTGCAGTGGCGCTTTGACCACCGCAAGGAGCCGTGCCCTATCAACAATGGCGCCGACCTTATCAGTGACGCTATGCTCGAAGCCCTCTTCGACGACGGGCAGTATATAGAACATCAGGAAGGCCGGTCGTATAAGGTGCTGGGGTTTATCTGCGAACATCCGATGCTGGTGAGATACTCGCTCGGACAGTCGGTCATCGACATCGAACGTCTCGACAAGTCGCATATCTGGAACCACGAGCAAGTCGAGAAAGAGATAGATTCCCGACTGCGGTGCGAGGACATCGAAGTAGAGCTGCACTACCATGGCGATTCGTGGTGCCAGTTATGGCGAGTACACTTCTACTATACTCCCGCCTATGTCGTCGAGAACTTCATCCCCAAAGATTAGATATATGGAAGAAGATTATTTCCCAAACAGTATTGATGTCAACGATTGCTCCAGCTGCCCCTTTAACCTTGGGGAGCGTGGCGGAAAGATATGGTGTGACCACTATGAGGACTTCGTGAGCAATTGTGCTTGCGGAGGAAGTTGGAATACGAAAATTATAGACGTATGATACACGATTATTTTAGTGACTGCTATACCCTCGAAGCCTTGGAGCAGAAGCATCGTCAGTTGGTGCTCCAGCTCCATCCCGACCGCAACCCCGACAAGACGGGTGCCACACGGGAGTTTCAAGAGATGCAGGCGCAATACGAGGAGCGCAAGGCCGAGCTCAATGGTGACTACTCTGGCAGTCAGCGGGCACGGCAACGTCGGGAGCAGGCCGAGCGCGAGGAGCGTGAACGTGAGGAACGGGAGCGCAAGGAACGGGAAGCCCGTAGGGTGGACGATGTTCTCAATGAGGCACGTCGCCATAAAGGTGTCGGATTCGATACCTATCAGGAGGGCACTTACGTCTATGCCCGAAAGGTGGTGGATGATTGCAAGAGTGGCTATGACTGGGACAGTCTGAGTGGTGAAGAAATCGTCCATGTGTTCTATACCTTTGCCGCCGAGCCGGAGACGGTGGTAAAGATCGAGACCATCGTTGAACTGGACGACAAGGACATCATGGGCAATATCCTCAGTGACCATCTCAACGGCGTCTATGGCGGATGGGAGATATTGCAGAGTGCAAACCCCAATAAGGGCGTGAAAGGTAAGCGTGTGGCCAAGGTGGTGATGTTCCGATCGAAGCGCTATTGCTTCTTCGGCAACCCGATGGGCGACCATGTTATCAGCGACTACTACGTCCCTGTCAACTGCGCTATTATGTTCGGTGTCCTTCTCGGCGACATCTCTACCCAGGAGCGACGGAAAGAGGAGGAGCGTCAGCGTGAGATGGCCAAGCTGAAGGCAAAGATAGTTGCCGAGCAACAGCCGTTGATTGCGGCGTGGAGCGACAAGCTGATAGCTATCTCGGCCGCCCTCACCGACGAAGAGAAAGAGACTGTGGCCGTCAGCAACCTGCGCAAGATACTAAAGTCTCGGTTTCCCGGTGCGGCAATACGCGTAACGAAAAGCAAGGTGATAAGCTATGCCTACCAAGTCGTTTGGGAGGACGGCCCGATGCTGGATGAGGTGAACGAGACAGCGTGCCTGTTCGAGACTTACAACTCAGCCTATGGCAACATTGTTACCCCGTGGAACGAGCGGTTCGGACGCATCTCGCTGTTCGACGCGGTGCGAGTTATGAGCACACTCGCTAAAGCCTCTATCCTGGAACAGCTCGGAGAGGTGTCGGACGTATTCACCACGGCCGGCTATGACGATTACGTGGAGGTCAGCGATATGGACTGGACGATGATAAACCTTATGGTGGGTAAGATGGTGGAAGAAGGCAAGGGCGACTGGTTCTGCCACATGCAGAATGGTAAGCGCATGGTGGTGGTGCGTAATGTCGTGGAATACATCTTCGACAATACGAGCTATGCGAAGAAGCCTAAAGCCAAGAAGCGCAAGGCCGCGTAAGACAGAAGCACATGTTTTTCTAAGACAGAAAGACAGAAAGAACAGATTTTTTTCTGGACAGAAAGACACAAAGAACAAATTTTTATATACGATTGGCATGAAGGTATTACAAGCGACAAGCAATCAATGGAACAATGCCACTACTAAATGTCCCTTCGATACGGGAATGATGGTGGGGTCTATCGGATGCAGCGTATGCTGCTATCACGATCACATGGACGATAAGACGATGAACGTATATTGCAAAAGAAAGTAACGATGAGTATATTACAGAGATTAAGAAACAACATCGAGGCGATCAAGTACGCCTTGACGGGACGTGGCAATGCCAGCGCACTGGATATGTATTCCGGCTTCGGTGGCATCGGTGCCGTGCTCTATATCGGGAAGCCTAAGGAGCAGTGGCCCAAGAGTATGCTGCCCTATTGGGACGACATAGAGCGCTTGAAGCAGGTGATTGCATCGATGGGCGGTGGCGTGGATAGCTTTGTGGATTCACTGAAGTCGTCCACCCTCACCGCCTACTATACACCTAAGAAGTTTGTGAGCGGCATCATGAGAGCCCTCGACAGCAAGTTGCTGATTGGCGACCGCGTCCTCGACCCCGCTGCTGGCAGTGGTGCGTTCGTGGTTGGTCTCCTCAACTGGTGTCATCAGGATCCCAGCAAGATTGTGGCCTACGAGAAAGACCTGCTGACGGGTGTGATACTCAATGCCCGTATGAAACGTGACAGCGACATCGTGGATGTGAGGATCAACGGGTTTGAGACGATAAAGAATCACGAGTTGGGCACCTACGACCTCGTGACGACCAACGTGCCGTTTGGTGACTTTGCCGTCTACGACCCCGACTATTCGGTTAGTAAGGACGCAGAGCGGAGAGCAGCAGCTAAATATATCCATCGCTACTACGTGCTGAAAGGTCTCGACTGTTTGCGTGACGGAGGTATCGAGGCGTACATCATCACGAGCAACTATCTCAACCATGACTTCACGCAGGTCGTGAAAGCCTTGGAGCAAGCCCGTCTGATTGGTGCCTACCGGTTGCCGAATAACCTCTTCAAGGAGGCGGGCACGGAGGTGGGTACCGACCTCTTGGTGTTGCAGAAAGACGAGAAAAAAGGCGGACTGACCGTTGATGAGACGATGCTGATAACGCCCTATACCGAGGACGGCTGTTACACAAATATGTACTTCGTCACGAACCCGGACCACGTAATTGCCACCCATACAAAGAAAGGCACGGACGCTTACGGCAAGCCGACCTTCATCTATACGTATGAGAGCCACGAGCAATCGATGGCCAGAGCGATGCGCATGGTACTGAGCAAGGACTTGGCGGACAACGTGGACTTCGAGTTGTACAAGAAGGGCGCGGAGAAGAAAGCCGAGCCAAAGCAGGAGAAGCAGACGCACAGCAAGAACCGCTACCGCTATACGGACAACGAGACGGGCGACCTGATTAAGTCTATCGCCGAGGTGTACAACCAACTCTTCGTCACCGAGGCCACGACGTTCACCGAGGACACCGAAGACCGCAAGAAACTCAATCAGCTCTACGATAAGTTTGTGGAGAAGCACGGGGCCTTCAACAGTAACCCCTTCAACAAAGGGGCGGTGACGGACATCGCCAGGGAGTTGCTGAGCTTAGAGGTGAAGGACGGCAAGGAGTGGGTGAAGTCAGACATCTTCCGTAAGCCCGTGGCGTTCGACACCAGCGAGCTGCATAGTGCCGATACCCCGCAGGAAGCACTGGCTCAGAGCTTGAACGACTGTGGTTATCCCGACGTGGAGCACATGATGGCACTCACGGGACTGACCGAGACGGAGCTGATGACGAAACTCGACGGCGATGTCTATTATAATCCGCTCACGAACCAGTACGAGATTACCGCTAAGTTCATCAGTGGCAATGTCGTGGAGAAAGCCAAGGCGATCCGCAAGGCCTACGGCATCGACGAGGACGAGCGTGACGGCAAAGACGAGCTGACCAAGACCATTGACCCGAGAGTGATGCGCTCACTGAGAGCCTTGGAGGATGCGGTGCCTACCCCGATCCCCTTTGAGGAGTTGGACTTCAACCTCGGAGAGCGATGGATCGACACCAAGCTCTATGAGCAGTTCGGCTCAGAGCTCTTCTCCATACCCGGCGGAAATGATTACGCCGACCAGGTAGACCTCGAAGTGAAGTACGACGCTAACCTCGACCAGTTCGTTGCCAGTGCGGAACATTGCTGGAACGAGAAGATAACCACGCAGTATTACGTGAAGAGTGAGTGCTCGCATTATAACGGCATCGACCTCTTCGTCTATGCACTGGAAGACACCTGCCCGAAGATGTGGAAATACAAGCGTGACGCTTTGGGCTGCAAAGAGACCAACGAAGGCGGCACGTACCTCAAAGAGGAAGACCCCGAGAAGACGCAGCTCGCCAACAGTAAGATTGCGGAGATACGCAACGCTTGGGTTGACTGGCTGATGCGTCAGCCGAGGGAACTGAAAGACCAGCTCGCCAAGGAATACAATGAGCGGTTCAACTGCTTCGTCAAGCCCCACTATGACGGCAGCCACCAACGGTTCCCCGGTCTCGACCGCAAGGCACTGGAGGAGAAGTATGGTGTGAAAGACCTCTATCAGAGTCAGAAGGACTGCATCTGGATGCTCGTACAGAACCAGGGCGGCATCTGCGACCATGAGGTAGGCAGTGGCAAGACGCTCATTATGTGTATCGCTGCCCACGAGATGAAGCGATTGGGCATTGTTCACAAGCCGATGATCATCGGACTGAAGGCGAATGTCGGTGCCATCGCCGAGACCTACCAGACCGCCTATCCGAACGCCAAGATTCTCTACGCACAGAACAAGGACTTCCACGAGAGCGAGCGCGTCAACTTCTTCAACCGCATGAAGAATAACGACTACGACTGTATCATCATGTCGCACGACCAGTTCGGCCGTCTGCCACAGAGCAAGGACGTGCAGCGAAAGATTATTCTCAATGAGCTGAAGCAGTTGGACGATGCCATGACCGCCGCCAAGGACTACAACTGGGAGAACAGCCGGGTCATCATGAGAGGACTGGAGCGCCGGAAGAAGAACCTCGAAGCTAAGCTCGCGAATGTCGTGGCGGAGATCAACGAAGCCAAGGACGACGTGTCCGACTTCGAGATGATGGGTATCGACCATATCTTTGTGGACGAGAGTCACATGTTCAAGAACCTCGGTTTCACTACCCGTCATAACCGTGTGGCAGGGCTCGGCAACAGTGAGGGTTCGAAGCGTGCCTTCAACCTTCTCATGGCGATCCGCACGATACAGAAGCGCACGGAGAGAGACCTCGGGGCTACCTTCCTTAGTGGTACGACGGTGACCAACTCCCTCACCGAACTCTATTCCCTCTTCCGTTATCTGCGGCCACTGGCTATGAAGAAGCAGGGTATCACCTGTTTCGATGCGTGGGCTGCCATCTTCACGAAGAAGAGCACCGAGTTCGAGTTCTCCATCACCAACCAGATCATCATGAAGGAGCGGTTCCGCTACTTCATCAAGGTGCCGGAGCTGGCACAGTTCTACAACGAGATCACCGACTTCCGCACGGCGGAGGATGTGGGTATCGAGCGACCGAAGAAACACGCCCGGTTGCTGAACATCGAGCCGACCCCCGACCAGCAGGAGTACACCCAGACGCTGATGGAGTTTGCCAAGACCGGCAACTTCTCGCTCATCGGCATGGACTATGTCACCGACGCCCAGCAGAAAGCCAAGATGCTCTATGCCACTGACCTGGCCCGCAAGATGAGTCTCGACATGCGAATGATAGACCCGAGCTATCCGGACCACCCACGGAGCAAGTCGTCGATGTGCGCCAAGCTCGTGAAGCAGTATTACGACAAGTACGACAGCGTGAAAGGTACGCAGCTCATCTTCTCCGACCTCTCTACCTATCAGGGTAAGAACAAAGGTTGGAACGTCTATGAGGACATCAAGCAGAAGCTCGTAGCGATGGGTATTCCCAGCAGTGAGATCCGTTTCATCCAGGAGTGTAAGAACGATGTGGCGAAGGCGAAGATGGTGCAGGACGTCAACGACGGAAAGGTGAGGGTACTCTTCGGTTCTACCTCGATGCTCGGCACGGGTGTCAACGCCCAGAAGCGAGTGGTGGCCGTGCATCACCTCGACACGCCGTGGAGACCGTCCGACCTGGAGCAGCGTGACGGCCGGGCTATCCGTAAGGGTAACGAGGTGGCGAAGCTCTATGCCGACAACACCGTGGATGTCATCATCTACGCTGTGCGCCGTTCGCTCGACGCTTACAAGTTCGGCTTGCTGAACAACAAGCAGTTGTTTATCTCTCAGCTCAAACGTGGTCAGCTCAGTGTCCGTACCCTCGACGAGGGGTCTATGGACGAGAAGAGCGGCATGAACTTCGCCGAGTATATGGCCGTGCTCAGTGGCAACACCGACCTCTTGGAGCGTGCCAAGTTGGAGAAGCGGGTCGCTGCCTTAGAGTCGGAGCGCAAGGCGTTCTATCGTGACAAATCCGCTCAGACGAAGAAGCAGGAGCGGCTGCGTGAGGACAACGAGCGCAACAAGAAGAATATCGCCGATGCCAAGAGCGACCTCGAGAAGTTCAACGCCGTTGTCAAGCGTGACGAAGCCGGACGTGCTATCAGCATGATCACCCTCGACGGCTTCACCCCATACGCCAAAGGGAAGGACGGAAAGCTCACCGACAGGGTGCTGACCGCCGACGATGGGGAAGACTTCGACAAGGCTATCGGTGAGCAGCTCATCAAGATAGACAAGTCTGCCCGCACCGGTGGAGCGATGCTGACCATCGGCAACGTCTATGGCTTCCCCATCAGTGTGAAGACGAAGCAGTATGACAATGCTTATGACCGTGAGGTGGAGTTTGAAAACAACTTCTACGTCAGTGGGCAGCGACTGGTCTATGGCATCAACAACGGCCACGGCACCATCAATCGGGTGGCCAAGGGACTGACGGGCCGTATGCCGGTGCTCGCCCTGAACCGTCTGCCGGAGGTCATCAGCGGATGGCAGCAGCTCTATGACGAGAACGAGTCACGCATCAAGCAGCTCGACACGATCATTCAGCAACCGTGGGGCAAGGACGCCGAACTCACGAAGTTGCGTACCGACCTCTCCGACCTCGACGTGAAGATTGGGAAGAGCTTGAAAGAGGATAAGCAGAAAGAGCAGAAGGAAGCAGCGTGAAAAAGTTCCTATACTAACTCCGGGAAGAAGATATACCATCTTTTCGGAGAATGTATACCATCTTCTGGGAGAAGGTATACCAACTTTTGGAAGGGGTTAACCTCGACCGATGCTCCAAGTTAACTTCGAGCAGTGGTCCAAGTATACCTCGACCGATGCCCCAGGTATACCTCGACTATCGGTCGAGGTATACATAAATTAAATCAATAAAAGCTACACAATATGAGCAAAGAAACCATAACGGCAAAAGAATATCTCGACCTGCCGTACAAACTGAAAAACAAATTCCTAAGCGATTGGTCATTCAAGCACGGCATGACCTCTACTCTTTACGGAATCCGTGTATGCCTGCTTAGTGGATTTGGCTACATGGGCGAGACGAGGATGGACGTAAACTTTATCCGCTCCCTCGACGAGAACGACAAGAATATATTACGGAAAGGCTATGCCTTCCTGCTAAAGAAATAAATCACATACGACTATATAAGTTTCACATTTAATACACACAACAATGAACAACGACAAGAATTACGCGGCTGACATCAACCGCATCAGTACCGAGAACTGCAAGAAGGCAAGCAACCTGCTCAACGACATCTGCAAGCAGATACAGGGCGACAAGACGCTGCCGGAGGTTATCAAGGACAGCGACCTCTATTGCGACACCTACAAGCTGTTGATGGCTGCCACCGGACGGGCTGTCAATCACGACCGCAAGATGATGGCCTACGATGACGAGCACAACATGGAAGAGCTGCTGCGTCAGCTCTTCGACCGTCTGTACTTCTTCTACCACAACGGGGCGGCTAAGGGTCGTGACCTGCCTGGCATCCGTTGGACGATGGACAACGGCACGTTTGTGGTGTGGTTGAACTCATGCGCGATCAACATGGAGCACTCGGTGGAGGTCACGGAGAGCACAGGCACCGGCTTCTCTATCACCAAGCGCGGCAAGGTCTTCAACCTCTGGCTCGACATCCCCGACATGGAGGACGACTCGGACGGTGTAGACAACGGCTATAAGTTTGTCGGCTTCTCTGCCGACTTCATGCCGAACGATGGTGGACGTGAGGACGTGACTTTTGCCCCCGACGACCAGGACTTCAAACATCTCACCCTCGTGCGGTCTATCCTCGCCGACTTCGACATGATAGGCGACATGATACAGGAGAAAGAGAACCAGTAATTGCGAATTTCATACGGCAAAGGTTGGAAGTTACAGAAATTCTTCCTATCTTTGCCGTAGCTACAACAAAAATATTCATTTCAAAAATTAAACCAATGAGTTTTATCTTCGCGCTGATCTTGCTGTACGCGGTCGTCAAGTCCGTCAATAGCTAAGACAGAAGCGCACGGGAGGGCGGTCCGCCCTAAACAAATCAACCATTAAGAACCCCGACTGATGGGCTAAACAGTTAGAAATATGGCAAACGTATTTTTTATCACTTATGGCGGGTACGCCAAGAACGGGTACAAGTATGTGCCTTACAAAGCAATCGTTCATTCCCCAGAGGAAGCTATTGCAACGATCAACACCTGGAAATCTTATGGACGGAAAAATTCTACCGCTCCCGGTGACTGCATCGTGGTCAACGAGGTAACGGAGAAGAAGATCCGAGCATTGTTTGCGAACGGACTCGGAACGTATCCTAACGGAGAGTCCTGCACCTATGTGGGCGTAAGAACCACAGGCTGTGGTGCATGGGAGATCGGCTTCTCCTATCCACTCGCCGACACGCTTCAAGAGCATGAGCGTATCTACAACGAGCACCAGGCGGTACAGGAGGCGCTACGCAAGGAGCGTGAGATCAAGCGAGAAAGAGAGGCGGCACTCAATGAGGTACGCCGTGGCTGGTATCATGTGGAGATGAACATCACGCTTTACGTCTTCGCTCGACACGGCAATGACCATTTCGCCAACACCACATTCTGTGGAACCGTCCTCGCAGAGAGCGGGGCGGACGCCTACGACAAGGCGCTAAGCGAGATGGAGAACAACCCCATGCTTTACCATGGAAATCCCACCGTGGTACACGCTATCCCCGATGCCTGGTCGGACGACTTCTCATTCACCTTCCTCGGTATGAGAACCGACGAGGGCTATTCCGTTAAAGAGTGGGAGAAGTGGAAAGAGACTAACACTAAATAACTAAAATCTGAACAACTATGGCAAAACTTACAAAGTTCTATTTCGATGAGCTTCCTAAAGAGCAGCAGCGTCGAGTCACGGAATCTTTCCTCGATAACGGTGGCAGTGAAGACTACTTGAATGGAAAGTTCTCTCGTGAGGAAGTCAATGTGGAGGTAGTGATTGACGAGGATGGCACGCTCTATGACTTCCGAGTATTCGACCCATTCCAGCTTGTAGATAAAGAGTTATACGTCTATGCAGACGGCTGGTCCAACTGGTTGCTCGAGTATCGTGACAACGCCGGACACGACGTGGACGAAATCCTCGATGAGTTCGACGGAGTGCCACAGGACGACTAACAAACAGGGCGTGGGGAAGCCCCGCCTAAAACAACACAACTAACAACTAACAAAGAAAGCAACTATGGCAAAACTTTCAAAGTTCTATTTCGATGAGCTGAATAAAGATCAGCAGTGTCGAGTCATGATTGATTTCCGCGATAACGGTGGAAATCTCGACTACCTGAATGGAAAGTTCTCTCGCTCGGTCGTCAGTGCAGAGGTAGTCGTGGACGAGGATTTCGTCCTTTACGATATTCGGGTCTTTGATCCGTATCATCATGTAAAGAATGAGGGAGGAACCCCGATCTATATCGGGCCCGTTGGGTGGTCCAACTGGCTGTTCGAGTATCGTGACAACGCCGGGCACGACGTGGACGAGATCCTCGACGAGTTCGGCGGAGTGCCGCAGGACGACTAACAAACAGGGCGGGGGAAACCCCGCCACTATTACAACCAATAACCACCAAAACATACGATTATGAAGACAACGAAGATTACAAAGGATCAAGCTATCACAATCATCAAAAACATCTTACGTGAGGGTTGTTCAATACCAATGGCTTCCCTCGGAAATGGTGGTGGCGGGTTGTGTTACTTGGACCCTCCACCTTCCAACGACGAAACCCCAGAGTTCCTCTCAACTCTCAAAGACAAGTCCTTCCGTATCGTTCCAACCTCTGAAATCTCAGAGGAGTTCGGAGGTCTTCACTTTTCCGAAGACTACGACGTATGCGTCGAGTTTTCATCCATGGACGGCAGTAACCCCAGTCGCGAGCAATACCTTTTGTGGAACATCGACTATTACAAAGATTAACATTCTAAGCCCTACCGCAACACGGTTGAGCGGGAAACTATGACCGATGATGTAGAGGAGGAAATCGAGTTCAGCGACGACTATGCCGTGGACGAAGTAGGCCGCCCATACCGTGAAGATGAAGAATAAGACTGATGGATCGGTCTTATTCCGCCCAACAACAACCCATTAAACACAATCACTATGTCTTACCGCAAACTTCGCAAGCGCTATCAGCGCATGGACCACGGCAATACCGTGCAGTTCAAACTCTACGACAAAGACCATCGGGTAATGAAGAAAGCGACCAAGAAAGCCACCGCAAAGATTATGAAGCAATGCGTGTGGAGAAACTGGAACGCTTTGCATTATCTCGCAGTGGCCGCAAAAGAATCCCAACATGAATAATCAATCCTCTTATGGCTCCTGCTCCGTCGTCTACCGTATGGCAGACGGCCGAGAGAAGCACCTGGCCGCCTATATCCCCAACGAGCAGGTGCGCCAAACCTACATCGAACGAGCCAACAAGTTCGGACTCGAAATAACAATAACTCCCATCAAAAACAAGTAGCTATGTTTGCATCAGTTTCCTTACAACCCGGTGGTAATTATGTCGTGACCGTCTGCATGGATGACCTTCACGGCTTCCGTCCCTTTGCCAACTTCGGTTGGTATCAAGGGGCAGCTATGGAGACGCGCGACCTGATCAATAATGGTCGAATCGAATACGATCGTGTATGCGCCAAGATCCGTATGTACGACCCAAAGGTGCTTTATGACTTTCCGCGTTATCATGGCGACCGCATCGACTTCCCACGTCGTAGTAAGCGTGAAGGGGAGGTCATCGGCGCTAAGTAATCACCACGAGCTTTATCTGCCTCGCCCGTTTCTCTGGCGGGGCTTTTTTGTTATCAACCTAAATACAAACGCTATGAAGAATCTGTTTGCTTTCGCAGCCGTGGCACTCGTCTGTGCCGCCTGCACCAACACGACCGAGTTGGCAGAGACCAGCGAAGCATCAGTAGAGAAGCAGCGGGTGACGCTCTCTTTCTCACCCTACACGATGACCCCCATGGAAGCCAAGGCGAACCATGCTCCCAAGACGACCCGTGCGACGGTGCCTGTCAGTGACGTGGTGAACCGCCTCGACGTGTGGCTGATGGAGGGAGACTCCGTCACGGCCATCACGAAGCGTGAGACGGTAGCGGAGAGTCACCAGACCGTCACAGACGACGGCTTCGGTTCGTTGTCGCTCACACTCGACAAGAGCAAGACCTACACCCTCTATGCCGTCGGCCACAAGGAGAGTGCGCCCACGACACTCTCCACGGGTGTGGTATCGTTCCCGGACACGAAGAAGTTGCAGACGCTCTATTATTCTGCCACCTTCACGCCTGCCACGACAACGACGCTCGACTGCAAGATGCTTCGGGCGGTGGGTATGTTCCGGGTCGTCATCGAAGACGAGATACCCTCTGAGGTGAAGAAGATTTCTATCACCGCGGACGGAACGCCGACACAGTGGAGCTTCCCACAACATGCGGGCATCACGCCGACGGACACCTACTCCATATCGTGGACGAGTTTCAAGCACGAGGCGGACGGCACCATGTCGTTTAGTATCTATATCTTAAGCAGTGACACGGAGAAACGCTATTCCATCACGGTCTCTGCCTATGGCGCCGACGGAGCCGTGTTGAAGACCCGCACATTCACGGACGTGCCTATCCGCAACAACTACCGCACGATCTACACCGGCCGCTTCTTTAAGGACACGCCCTTTTCCTCTAAGTTTCGGGTGGAGGAAGACTGGCTGGAATATGACGCAGTAGCGTATTAATCTCATCGGTCGCTTCGCCCCCTTCCTTTTGGGCGCTACGCTTGAAATTTTACTTAAAATTTCTACTTAAAATTTTACTTAAAATTTGGCTGACGCGACGATTGTTGGTCGCTTCGCTTGAAATTTTACTTAAAATTCTTACTTAAAATTTTACTTAAAATTCCATGCGGAACCGGATGCAGTAGGGAGCGGAGCGACTGCTTATCGTTTTCTTAAATTTAATTCGCCATGAATGTAATAGAAGAACATAACGCTCCGTTGGAACCGATGCGGGTCATCACGGGCGTTGCAATGAAAGTACATGCAAAATTCCGTTCCGGTCTGTTGGAATCCGCTTATGAGGCAGCAATGGAATACTTGCTGAAGAAAGGCGGCCATGTAGTAGAGCGGCAGAAAGAGCTGCCCATATTTTGGGACGATGTTCGCTTGAATCAAACTTACCGTATGGACTTGGTGATTGACGGAGTGATTGTAGAGCTCAAATCCGTCAGCCATACGACCGATGCACACCTTCGCCAACTGTGGAACTACATGCGTCTTACTCATACGGAGTATGGTATGCTTATCAATTTTGGTGCTGAGCATCTGTTCTCTGTGTGGTTTCGTCGTGATCCGATTACTAACCGCATCGAGCGGGTAAAGCTCCTTTAGCGGTTTGCGCCAGCCAAATTTTAAGTAAAATTTTAAGTAAGAATTTTAAGTAAAATTTCAAGCGAAGCGCCCCGTAACAAGGGAGCTTGCGACCGAAACCAAACGAATCGTTTGCACTTGCAAACAACAAAGGGAGCTATCGGCCCAAGCACCGATGGCTCCCTTTTCTTTTCCTTTGCTTGAAAATCCAAACTAAGCAGTTATCAGCTGTAGTCCCATGAGGTTATCCACCTTGAACGACACGCTTGTCTTGGCATCCTCCCGGTTCACCTCACACGCGTAGGTATCCTGAGTGGCTGTCACGAACGCACGCGCGCCCCCACGGAACGTGAGCAACAGATGGCACGGCGTGCGCTCCAGGGTCGTCAGATAGCCCCACGTCGTCTTGTCCCGGTCGTCGGCCTCACAAGACACCGTGACCGTGTGCTTGCGCCCGGCCACGCTGTCGCTCTCATCGTCCTTCACCTTTCCCGTGCCCCGCATGATCGGAATGAGTTTTCCGCCCGTCGTGGCAGGAAATGCCCCGATGACGATAGCGCTCGTGAGGGTAGGGGAGAAATCGGTACTCGGGATGGTCGGAGACACCTGCCAGGCATGAGTGCCCGGGGAGTAGTCAGTCACCGGGATGGCCGTGACCGACAACAGACCATTGAGGTCGAACTCCTTGCAGTCCATGGCTTAGTCCTCCTCTGACTGTTCTGACCGAATGACCGTCGCAGACGACTCTTCTTGGGTCTCGTCCATGCTCACGGGCAGGCTCCCTGCCTCTGGCTCTGTGGCACTCTCTGCCTTTGGCTCGTCGGCACTCTCTGTCTTACGCTCGGCTTTCTGCTTGCGTGCGGTACGCTTGGTGGGCTTCGCCACTTCCGTGTAACGTTTCCAAAGGGCATCTACCTCTCCTTGTACAGCTGTGGCCTCACAGACGAAGTGTTCCCCATAGCGGAAGTTGAGTGGTCCCGTCACCGCAAGGTCGGGGAGCAGCAGCACGGTGTCGGTCTGTGCCTTGTCCACAAGCGTCAGTCGGTCGGGGAACGGATTGTTCTTGACCCACTGGGAGGCCTTGGGAGAGGCACTGTCGCCTAAGTCGGCAATGATCGTCAGCTTGTGCAGGCAGTTCATGCGGCCTTTTCCGTCCATGCGTCCCCACGTCCGTCTCATCCATTCGTAGATGATGTCGGCAGCCTGGTCGGGAACGGCCGGCGCCGCTATGATCATGTCGATCTCGACATAGCGTGAGAGGATGGCTGGCAGCAGTTCAGTCAGCGACATATCTCCGTAGCCTTCAAAAAGCGTTTTCCCGTTGTCTCCTATCGCGTCGCGCAACATCGGGAATTGTTTCTGTGCGCAACATGGTTCTATTGTCATCATAGTCGTTGTGTTATTTGATGTTAGTGGTTGGTATGTGGTAGGTCGCTGGGAACGCCGTGAAGAGTTTCTTGTGACGCAGTTCCCGGGCCTCCCGTGCTTGTCGTTCCTTCGCTTCCTCCACGTTCTTTGCGTCCCGTTCTTTTTGCGCCTCCCGCTCCTTCACCTGATTGTAGATAGGGGTGTCGATGACGGCATCGCCGAGTGCGGAGAGGTTGTCCTCGACATACTGGCACGCCATGGCCATCGCTTGCTGGGCGTCCGACATCGCGTCCCGTTGCAACAATCTCTCTTTGGAAGGCGTGAGCGTGGTGCGACGGCTGTCTACATAGAAAGCCAGGGCCGTGCGGAGCATGGAAAGCAACTCCTCGGCAGCGTTGGTAGGAATCGGATTTTTGGTCTCTCCGTCTGAGGTGGTCGTGGCATCGGACTCCAGTCCGTTTGAATAGTTGACGATCGCCTTCAGCAACTTGGCACCGATCCGTGGCTTGATGTAGGTGTTCTGGCAAAAGCGGATGTCACGCACCAATGATACGTAGGTCATGCGGTCGCCGTTGATGTTCAGATACTCGTTGAGCACCCTCGCCGTCTGAAAGAGCAGGTCACGATGGAGATAGAACGCGTCGGCCTCCTGCCACAAGGACGTGAAGAGGCGGTCGCCTTTGGCATCGGCTTCAAGGAAGAGGAGAAGCGTATCGACAGCCCGTCCCGCACTCATGTAGGCATCCTTTGCCACACGTTCCATGCGCTTGTCGTCGGCAGGATCGTAGCCGTCAGCACTCACCACGTTCATGCCGCCACCCTCGTTGAAGGAGACGGTGAGCAGTCCTGCCTTGTGCGCCAACATCTTGTAGAACTCAATCTGTTGGCAGATACGCAGCAGTCTGACGGTCTGCAGGTCTTCCGCCGTGACGTCGCTGTCCTCGGCCGATGGCTCTGACGCGTCGGCAGAGAGATTGCCGTTGGAGATGTCGTTGAGACGGTCGGTCACGTGCGCATAGGGTACGGCGGGGTTCTTTCGTGCCTTACCAGTGGGGGAGATGGTCGTCGAGGTGATGTCGGTATAGCTTTCGCGCAGTCGCTCGCACTCCGTGCACAGATGTGCGTAGAGCGCAGCTCCCAACAGGGGTTCCAGGGCTACCCGCTCTTCCTCTTCGAGATAGCCATAGAGCTGTTGCGGTCGGCTCCAGCGTGCCGTGGGCATCAGACTGACGATTTCGTTTTCGGTCTTTATAAACATATCGTATCGTTTTATGGGTTAAAAAGAAAGAGGCCCAGGCCGCTGATGCAGTGCCTGGGCCTCGTGCCTATTGAGGATTGATACGCGGATGAGCTTGATTATCCGTGAGACTCAGAAGAGGAAGGGGTAGTGGAAGCAGCCGTCGCATCGGCCTGGTCGATGTTGCCGTACCACTTGGTCTTGGAGTAGAGCTGATAGTCGCACTTCACGGTGAAGGTCTGACCGTGGTCGTCGGTGCGCTTGGTGCCGGTGTCTGACTTCACAGACCACTCTGCCTCGCCGTTCTCATTACCAACGACGATGAACTCCTTCAGGCCGTCGGCGTTTGTCTGGCCGGTGAAGAAGAAGTAGAGGAACTTGTCGCTGTTGTGCAGGACACGGCTGGTGAAAACCATATCGTCCTCGGAGAGCTCCACACGGCCCGTAGCGGTGCCGCTCCAGCCTTTGCCCGTGCCGTTGTCGTCGGAAGAGTACTGACCCGTCTGACTCTTATAGTCGATACGGTAGCCTTGAAGGGCGGGCGTAGCAGAAGCTGACTCTCCGGCCTTTGCCTTAGCCTTGATGTCGTACTGGTTCTTCTCGGCGTTGGCGGTGATGGACGCAATGTTCTCGAGAGGTACGGCAAACAGATAGTTGCCGAGACCTGCAGGATTCTCTGTGCAAGTTGCGCCGGAGATAACGGATTTTGGAATACAAGATGTCATAGTCGTAATTGTTATTTTGTGTTTGTGTTGTTGTTTGAATGGGCCGATAAGAGGGCGGCGACTGACTCAGCGGCCAGCCGCCGCAGCACCTCCTATGACTTGTTAGGGCTCGGGCTGTTTACCGCCCTCAGAGCCCGATTCTGTGCCTGTGCCTGCGCCAGCACCTGTGCCTGCGCCTGCGGAAGCGCCAGCACCTGCGGGAGCGGTCTCAGCCTTCTCGAACTGAGCCAGCAGCTTGACGTTGCCACCACCGAACTTGTAGTTGTAGGGGTTCTCTTTTGCGCCGTCGTTCCAACCTACGAACTTATAGCCGCTTGCAGGAGTAGCCTTGACGGTGATGACGTCACCCTCCTCGTAGAGGTCCTTCTTGCCGGAAGTGATCTCGGCCGTACCCTCCTTCGTGTCGGAAGAATCAACGGTGAACACGTCAGCGATGTAGTCGCCGGCAGGCACGTTGTTAGGCACGTTGGTCTGGTCGTTGACACAGATAGAGCGCGGAGAGTAGTCGCGGACACGCGTATCCTGGGCGGTCTGAACCTGATAGTCGTAGAGGTTGTGATCGTCGCTGTTGCGCTCAACGGTGATGTTGGCCTGACCCTCCGGACGGATGTCACAGATGTACTCCAAGATACCTGGGAGAGCGAAGATAATCTCCGATCCCTTACCCATAGCAGAGTGCGTGACGAGCGTAACGTTCTTCATCTGAGAGAACTTCCAACCCTCCTTCAGTGTATCGGGAGCCAGCTGCGGGTGCTTGACCATGTAACCCTCGACGATCTTGTCGGCGAGAGGAGAGCTGACGTATGCCATCAACTCCTCGGCAGCACGCAGGTCGTCGTTGAGCGCCTGATACATAGCCTTGAACGCTTCATAGGCTTCCTCTGGATCGACGCTTGATGACATCAGATCGCCTGTCTTGACAAGGTTGCCGATAGCCTCGCTGATGGTGCCATCGGTGATAGCCTTGGCAATCTTGGTGTAGATACCATCGTAGAGTGAAAGGCCGAGTTTCACCTGGTTCTCTGCTGTCTCTGGCAGCTTGGCGTTGGCCTTGTTACCGAAGAAGACGTTTGCACGTACATCCCGTGCGTGGCTCTCAGCGATCTTGTTGAGCAGGAACTGCGTCTGCTCAGCGTTTGTCGTGCCGTCGGGATTGACGTGGAAAGGCTCCTTCTCGCGGTACTTCTGTACGTTGTCCTGCGGGTGTGTGACAGCGAGGATCACCTTTGCGGGGTTCTCGATGACCTTACCCAGCTGGACTTTCTTTACGGCACCCGGATGGTACTGGCGAGCCTGCAGTCCCTTGTCGTTGAAGAGGAAGAGCTTGTCGAGGTTCTCTACGTCGGTGGTGATGGTGAACTTAAGGTTTGGGAGCATCTGGTCGTTGAGCATGGAAGCACGAGAGACCAGATCGGTGTGCAACTGCTCAGTGACAGTCTGCACTTGGCTAAGACTAATTGCGTATGCCATAATCTAACTGTTTATGTGTTTGTGTTCGAAAATTTGTGTTTGTGTTGTTGCTGCAAAATTAATGCGTTGGCTGTCAGAAGTCAAGGGCGTCGTTGAGACTTATCGGCGGCGACGCTTTTCGGCCATCTCCTTGTCTTGCTTGCGCAGCCGCTCGCGGATCTCGTCAGCACTCATGTCAGAGGTGACAATACTCTTCACGGCTCCTGTCATCACGGCACCAGTGCCATTGTCCTTGGGTACGCCAGCTTCGTCGTTGGCCATGGGAGCGGGCTCGGCAGCGAGCTCCTTGACCTCTCCACGCAGCTCGGAGACCTGCTTCTTCAGTGCGGCAACGGATTCCGTCAGTACCTTGATGCTCTTGTCACGGTCGGCGATGGCGACAAGGTTCTTCGAGTTGTCCTTCGACTTCTCTTCGAGCTGCTTCTGTAACTCGGCAATCTTGCTGTCCTTTGCCTTGATGGTCTTGTCGCGTTCGGCTACAAGACTCTCGGCATTGCGCAGAGCGTCGTTGGCGTTGTCGTCCTTCTTGGGCTCTCCGCCACCGCATTTCTCGTCGGGTTCCTCACCCTTTTTCTTCTTCGGGTCGTCCTCCGGCTCGTTGGGCTCTGTGGCTGGTTCCTCGTTGGGATCCTCACCTTTGGGTTCCTCGGCTGGCTCCTCGTTGGGATCCTCGCCTTTAGGCTCCTCGTTGGGCTCTGTGGCGGGCTCCTCGTTAGGATCCTCACCCTTTGGCTCCTTGTTGGGCTCTGTAGCGGGCTCCTCGTTGGGGTCTTTCTTCTTAGGATCGTCCTCGCCTTTGGTAGGTTCGGTCTTGGGTGCCTCGGCAGTCTGTGCGGTCTGCTGGGCTTTCTTCTCTTTGTCTTCCATATTGTTATTGTGTTGTGGTTTAGCGATCTCTTTTTCTACCGGGCCAAATATCGTCTCGTGGACTTCCTTAACGTGTCCGTTGTTTACGATCTTTGTTGTGCCTTTCCTCGTAGATATGGCAGCCTTCTGCTGCTCGTTGAGTTTAGACATCTCGTCCTGCTCTTTCTTGTTGGCCGTGTTACCAATCTCCGGCTCATCTTCCGGGCCTTCGGGAACAGGCTGTGCGTCGGGGTTGGGGTCGGGTTCCGGCTCTTTCTGTGGGTCTGGCTCCACCTTGGGCTCTTCCTTCGGCTCGTCGTTAGTCTTGGAAGGCTCGGCTTTCTTTGCCTCACGTGCAGGAGTCAGTCTACCATCGGCCAACTCAAAGATGCACTCGATGGCGCGGTCGAGCGTGCCAATCTCATCGACGAGTGCCGGCATCACTTCCTGAGCCTCGAACACGTTGCCGCTCAACATCCAGTCCTCCACCAACGGACGGTTGTCGCGGACGGTCTGGTGGAACTCGTCGGTGTCCTTGTTGATGAGTGCCTGTAACTTCTCGTAGTCGCCCTCGGCGGCATTGCGATACCAGTCGTTCTTTTCTGGAGCGTTGTCGCCTACTATCTCGATGTATCGGGAGCCGTCCACGTCCTTTGCACCATCGGGGGTAGCCCAGAACGCAGCCATCGAGCCAATGCAGCCGATGTCGTCCTTGGGGTTCCGTACCACCATACGGTCGCAACGGCATCCGAGGTTGATGAGAGAGGAACAAGCCATGCCATCGACAAACATCACGGCCGGTTTCTTATGCGCACGCCAGTCCTCCATCATCAGGTCGTAATCCTTACGGCATGCGCTCTCACCACCGGGACTGTTGACGATGAAGAGGTGGCCGACGACCTGTGGGATCGTATCGGCATAGAGAATCTGGTCGCGCCAGTCCTTGGTGCCATACGAACAGGCACCACCGTCACGGGTGACAGGGCCGTTAATAGTTACCACGTTGATGACCTGATCGTCGTCGGCCAGTTCCTCGTCGTTCCAATATAGATGGTTCTCGACGCTGTGGATGTTGCCGACATAGAGTTTGTCCTGGAAGTTGCCGGCGATTGACTTCTTGGGGTCTTTAGAGATGATGCCTTTCTTGGAGAGGAAGTAACCCTGCTCCTTCTCTACATCATTATTAAGATGCACCTCGATGGCCTTCTTCAGGCCGTTGGCATAGTTCTGTGCCATATCGCGGCGGAAGTCCCATGACACCGTGCGAAGAATATTCAAGAGTGAAATGTCCATAACCTTTGCGTTTGTTGAATTTTGGCCGAAAGTTAATACATTGAGGAACTTAGGTCAAGGGCAAAGTATTTCCGTAAGGTAGATACAAAAAATCAGCCTTAGTGACTTTGAGAAGTCTCTAATGCTGAATTTTAGAATCAGAAGTACTGATTGCGAGCAAACACAATGCTGTTTGCTCGAAAACAGTACGGTGATTTTTTGGGGGCTGTTTTTGGGGGTATAAAAAAGGCAGACGTTTTGATCGTCTGCCTTGTCTTTTTTGGTGGTTGGTTATTTCTCTCCGGGTTGTTTCTCTGCCGCCATGTCCACGCGGTCGTTGATGCCGATGTGAGAGTTGTGAACGTCTTGGATGTTGACGGGCATCCGGCGGAGGAAGGTCTCTTGGTTGCGCAGCAGCTCTGAGAACTTCGCCTTCAGTTCGGCAATGTCGTGCTCCAAGAGATCCACCCGATGGGCAAGCTCAGCATAAGAGGGAGCGGTGCGCTCTTCCGTTTTTGTGGCACAGCCCCGGTTGGGGTCGTTGAGAAAGAGGAAAGGTGAGAGGGAGAAGGCGTTGCAGGTGGCGAAGAAGTCCGTTACCTTGAACCGCCGTTTGAGTGAAAAGCGTTCGTGTGGCTTCTGTGCACTGGCTTTCATCACCACAGCCACGTCTTTCCAGTTGATCCGTCCGTTGCCGTCGCCAAAGGTGTTCTCTACCGCCTCGTAGTTCCACGACACGGGCTTCCACTGGTCGAGCGGGATGGTAGCACTTTCCCGGTTGGGGATGATGAAATTGTTGTCCTCGGCCACAAAAAGGTATAACGGCATCCGCAGGGAGTTGCAGAGGTTGAGTAGAACTTGTATGCTTACAACATTTTCGTTTGTTGTGTAGCGACTCAGTACCTGCTGGCGTAGTCCGCAGCGACGTGCTATCTCAGTACCCGTGATGTCTAACACCTCGGATAACCGACTGAATAGCGGTAAGTTAAAGCTCCATTTGTCCATGATCGCATATTCTTTATGGTTGATACTCTAAAATTTTAACATATAGTTTTGGTGAATATATCTCCAAAACTCTTTGTCATTTCGCACAAAAGTTATACCTTTGTGGCAAAGTTACAACAAATATGTGAAATGAGCAACCAAAAACATAAAATCAAACCCGCGGTAAAGCACTACTTCCTCCGCCTTTGGGCAGCCCTCTGTGGCCGCGACCTATATAATAAGGAGAAGAAGGAGCTGGAGCAGCGCCTTGACAAGGCCACTGCCGAGTTGGGCAAACTGAAAGAGATGTATGCCACGGCTTTGGACCAGTGGAGCAACGCACAGGTTATGGCCAGGGATTTGGACGAACAGAACACAGTGCTGACGCATGATCTTGCCGAGTTCCGTGATTCCCTCTCCTCGTGCCGCCGTCTCGTCGAGACCCTCCGTGAGCACCTCCGGGAAAAGGACAAGCAGCTCGACGCTTATGTAAAAGGAGCACATATATAATAAGGTGTACCAAAACAAGAAGAATGAATATAGGACAAGCAATCAAGATGCTTCGTCAGAAGCGAAATATGACACAAGGCGATCTGGCTTCACGTATCGGAATGAGCGTGAATGCGGTGAGCTCGTGGGAGCTGGGTAAGTCGTTCCCGCCCAAGGAGAGCATCAACCTCGTCTGTGAGGCTTTCGGCATCCCCGAGAGCTACCTCATGCTTGCTTGTCTGGAGGAGAAAGATGTACCCGAAGAGAAGCGGGCGGTCTATCGTGCGTTGATAGATCCGTTGAAGAATATTCTGTTGGAGAAAGGTGACGAGAAGTGAGAAAGGAGAGTCTGGACATACTTCGTAACATCTCACTCGTAGAGGTGATGCGCGCCAACGGCTATGAGCCTGTCCGGTTGCCGAAGGGTGACGGCCGAGTGCTCTATCTCTGTCCGTTCCACGATGACCATGATGCCTCGTTTGCTGTTGATCAGCGTGTGAAGGATGGTGCGGACGCACCGGGATGGGGATGCTTCGGATGTGGACGGAAAGGTTATGGAGCCATAGCACTGCAGGCTGCCCTGTTGGGGTACGACTGCACCTCACTCACTGCCGAGCAGATGCGTGAGGTATGCCAGCGGCTCGTCGATGACCACGCCATTGAGCTCCCGGACGTGAAACCCACGGAGCCGAGCGAGCGTACCGAGGCCATCAACCCGCAGGATTGTGAGTTTGACCTTACGCCCTGGACGGCGCAACATCTCAATGCGCTGGGCTTCGCCACCAAGATAGCGACGGAGCAGCAGGGCGATGCGCTGATCGTGAAGCGGAAAGCGGCCGACACGAAGGACACAGACAAAGAGCAACCGCTCTACCGCTGCTCCATCGACAGAGACTATTGGCGGGGTAGGGGAGAAAGCCGTACCGCTAAGGAGTGGGGCGAGATCCTCGAAAAGACGTTCGACGTCTATCCCGTGGAAACGTTTACCACTGCTCCCGTGACTGTCACCAATGGCAGTGGCAAGGTGTCGTTGAAGATACCGTCACGGCCGAGCTATCCCATCTTCGCCTTCACATACGATTGGGGCATTAAGAAATATGAGCCGAAAGGTGGACCCTCGCACAAATGGTACTGGAGTCGGAGCGAGGGACTGGCTACCAAGATCTATGGTGATAACGTGGCGGTAGTAGCCCTCCGGCAAGCCGCCAAGACGAACACCGACGATGGGAAGTCGGAACGCCCGTGGTTCGCTGACTCGCTGAAAGACCGTCGTCACCCGGTCATCGTCACCGAGCGTGACAGTGACAAGAATCCCGTCAAGGCAAAGATGAAACGACTGGTGCTTTGTAGTGGTCCGAGAGATGCCATGCAGATGTGGGCGGCAACAGACGCTCATGTGCTGTGGCTTCACAATGAGTTGGCAGGTATCAAGGACGGGATGGTGGACGACTGGCTGAAAGCACTCTTAGTGAGAATGTCGTCAGTGGCCGTGAATATCTACGTCTGCTACGACCTCGACACCACGGGCGTGACAAGCAGTGCTGCCATTGCCCTGGAAAACCCCAAGGTACACTGGGTGCGCTTGCCGCAGGAGATGACGGCCGTCACCCTCCCTGCTAAGAAGAAAGGGGAAGTGAAACGATTAAAGGATGTAACCGATTTCGTGACACGCTTCCATCAGATACAGAAACACTTCGCTCCCGACCTTCGCAAGAACAACCCCTCGGAGGCACTGATGCGCTTGTTGAAGAATGCGCTGACGATGCAGTTCTGGATCGACAAGCCGACAACGAAGAAAGACAAGGACGGAGCGCGGGAGACCAACGTGCGCTATGTGCTGAGCGTGGCCAACCTCCTTCAGTTCCTCGGAGCGAAAGGAATCCGTTGCGTGCAGGACGAGCACGGTCAACGGGCGTTCTACCAGCTCTCCTACAACAATACCTACCGCTACCTCGACACGTCGAGAGCGGGCAGTCAGCTGGAGAGTGTCTGCCGCACGGCGATGCTCAACTGGATAGACGCACATATCACCGACGAGGACGCGCCTTATAAGGCCAACCTCGTGAACACCATCTTCACCGGCAAGGGGCTCGACCCTCGCACGATGAACACGATGTCGACAACACCCATCAACGAACACTCGTGGGGAGAGGACTTCGACCATTTCTTCTTCGCCAACTGTGCCGTGAGGGTGACGAAAGACGAGATCAAGGCGGTGCAATATGCCCAGCTTCCCTATGTCACCAACGAGGAGTGTATCCTGCCTGGCGACTACTCCTATATCAAGCAGCCGTGGCGCATCATCATCCATCCGAGATACGAGGCGGAGAAGAAACGGCATGAGGAGATCAGTAAGGAGTGCAGCACCCCCGCCATGCGTGCCGCCGAGAACAGACGGTGGACACAATGGGAGCAACTCTGGAAATATAAGCTCGTCATGGACAAGCCGCTCAACGAGATGCCGCTTCACTTCCGGTTCCTCTACAACCTCGGACGGATTTTCTGGGAGAAGGAGAGTTTCGGAGAGAAACTGACGGAGACGGAGAAGCAGATGCAGGACATGCACTTCATCAATAAGGTACATGCCATTGGCTATGCCATCACGCGCCATCGGAGCCGTGCCCGTCAGCAGATCGTTCACTTCACTGACTATGCAGTGAGTGACGAACAGAAAGCAAGCGGGAGAAACGGCAAGAGTGCGGTCATTGACATGTTGGCTTCCGTAAGACCCTCATCGGCAAACGTGGCGGGAAAGAGTATCAACGGTAACAACATCACGTTGAGCATCATGCTCGGAGATGTGGTGGCTGGCGTACACAGTCTGGTATGCGTCGATGAGCTGCCCGACGGCTTCAAGGCAGAGGAGCTCTACAATGCCCCGGTATCACTCGTGTGCAAGACATTATATAAGCAGCCCGTGACCCTCCGGGGCGACGACGTTCCCAAGCTCTTCATCGCAAGCAACAAGCCCTTCGACCGCTCCAGCGGTTCAACGAAAGGACGTATCTATCCTTGCTTCACGAGCGACTACTACCATGCCGCCACAGACGACGGACGATGGTTGGACTTCTCGCCAAAGGATGAATTTATGGAGCAGTATGGCGTGCAGGAGGTGGCGAACGGACTGTCCGACGACCTGCTGAACGAGTTGCGCAACCTGCTCCTCGCTTGTGCGCAGTTCTTCTTCCAACACCCGACCGACACCATCCTCCCACCGACGGAGAGCCGATCATTGCGACGTGAGATCTATGCGATGACAAAGGACGCGGGACTCACCGACTGGCTCCTCGCTTACTTTGAGGACACGCCCGACAATGCCCACTACGGGCAACCGATACCCCCGCAGGAGATGGCGATCAGTCTGTTAGACTCGGAGAGCGATACCGTCACGACGGCGACAATCGAGAAGGCGAAGAAGCGGATTATGAAATACCTCAAACCCTGTCTGAACCGCATGGGGGTGGTCATGGATCCGGACGTGGTACTGAACACGGCTTCTTACCGACGACACGGCGGACGACAGATGCGGGCATGGCTCACACAACTCGATGCCGAGGGGAAGCCGATCGAGAAAATGACCAAGAACAAATATCGGCAGGTGGTGAGCACGGGCGAAAGGGTGCCGAGAGAGTTGAGTGCGCATGTCTTCGTCCACTACTTCTACCACAATCGACCGGGAGCCATCCCCACCAACCCCTACGAGCCGGGGCATGAGGGCAACGAAAGCTATGTGCAGGCCGCTCTCGATCACGACCCGGAAGCGGTGGGAGAGACCGAGAAAGAAGATAAACAAACCGAATAAACGATAAACAGATATGGTCAACAAAAAGGACTGCAAAGTCGTCGTCTTGAAACGCTCCTGCCTGACGGGAAGAATCGTCTGGGCATATCGGGGCGACAGTGAGGAGGGTGCCCGCAAAGCCTATTGGCGAGCCTGTAAGAAAGAGGTGAGACGTGTGCGCAACTGGATGAAGCGCATGGCAAACCGCCGCCGACAACTGCTACGTATCATCACCCACGGCGACAACACTTCGGTGAGCAGCTCCATGCTGAAGAATATGAATCCCCAGCAACGGGCGGCAGCACGCAAAATTATGCAGCTCGCCAAGAAAGAGCCGCCTTTGGACCGAGCGTTCTATGACCATATCATTGAGGAAGCGAAAAGACGCAACTGGCAGTCGGGACGATGGAAAGAAACCCGTGAGAAGATGATCCGCTACGGTCAGACCCACACGGCCAGCGAATACCAACCCAAGGACAAAAAGAAAAAACAATAGATAATGAATTTTACATAATTCGTATTTAAGAATAAAAGAAAACAATGAGATACATTAATCCAATCGTAGAATACTGGCAGCAGTCGAAAGACCGTGCGGCACATGTGGCGAAATGCGCCCGTGTGTGCTACGCCTCAGAGAAGACCACCGACAACGAGCAGATGGTGGCTCGGCTCGAAGCCAACAAGCACATGTCGATGTTCCGCCACGAGAGCCGCTACTATATTGTCCCGGATATTAAACTATTGAAAGCCGACTGGGTGATCCACTTCCTACAGAACAAGGACTATGTCGGCTGCTATGTACTGAATAAACGCTCCGCATGGATCAGTACCAACGGGCAGTTCGTGCGCGAGCATACCGCCATATTTGAGGGAGAACTGGCAAAGTTCGAAGTGGACCCGTCGGTGTTCCGAGCCAAGGCACGGGAGAGCAAGCAGAAACCTATCATGATGCTGGTGCGCCACACGCTCTGCGTGACGACGAGCATCGCCATCACCAGGGAGCTGAACCGCAAGTCGCCCAACAGCATCGCCGAGCAGAGTACGAGATACGTCAACTTCGGAAAGAAATATGGTGGTATCACCATCTGCCGGTCGTGGTTCCAATTGGCTGTCCACAAAGACAAGATGAGCCATCCATGGTGGCGCACGCTGCCCATCCGCATCTCATGGCATGTCGCCGATTGGGCTTACCGCTTGTCCTTGTGGTTGGGCGTGAAGCCACAAGACGCACGAACCTGTCTGCCCTTGGAGACCGCCAGCCGTGCCGTCTATACCTACAACGGCTTCGAGTGGAAAGAAATTCTCGACCTGCGGTTGCGTCAGTTCACGGGACCGGCACACCCCGATGCGGTGATCATCGCCGACAAGATACAACAAGCCATCCTTTGGCAGCTGCACCTGTACCACATGAACATCGAGATTTAAGACATACGGAGAATTGACTTCGTGCATATTTTGCACATAGTGCATTTCTTGTACATATTACTGATTATGATAAATCTCAGAGCACAAACGTGTGTACGATAAATGATGAAATGAAAGGTATGTGTTATCTGTTCCTACCCCTTCGGAACCTTTCTTGCCATTGATGGACTGGAGGTGGTAAATACGGACCATTTAGAAATTGAAATAGACCATGACAGAATATGAATACAGACAACGCCGGATGCTGCTGCAGGAGCGGTTCCTGGCGATCCCCAACCCGAAAGTGCTGCGGCATACGGCCAACAGGGTCATACGGATGATGGCCGCTCTTGACGCGGAATATTCGGGACAGCCAGAGGAAGACTGCCATAAGCAGCTGATACACGAACTAAAAGAGAACGGGAAACTATGAAAAAGAAGGTATTGTGCATCATCGGCCATTCAGGGAGTGGCAAGACGACTATCGAGGAGATATTGGCGAGAACCTTTCCGTTGCATTTCAACCGGGTTGTGAGCTACACCACCCGTCCGATGAGGGAAGGAGAGCATGAAGGCGTGGAGCACCATTTCGTCGGTAAGGACAAAGTACCGACTGGCAAGGATGTACTGGCCTATACAAAGTACGGTAGCTACGAGTATTGGGCGTTGCCCGGCGACCTTGCATCGGGGAAAATCAATACCTACGTCATCGACGTGGAGGGCTACCGCTACCTGCAACGGTTCTATGGCGACCAACTGGAACTTCGGGTGATGTACGTCAAACGCAGTGTGCGGAGCGACATCGACTCCCAACGGGCGCAGCGTGACGAGGGACGGATGCAGCTGGAGCCGGACGACATCGACGTGCTGCTTCGGAACAACGGAAGCATCAGTGACCTGATTGCCAACGTGACGAACAATATCATCTATTACATTATGAGCATCTTTAACGAGAACCCCTTGAATATCAAGTAGGCAAGTAGTATAATCATAAAAAACAAAAGCTATGAAATCAAAGACAAGTGATTGGTTTGAAACCAAGATCCGGCTTGACAAAGTACAGGAAGACGGAGCACAGAAGAAAGTGACGGAACAGTATGTTGTCGAAGCAATGAGTTTCACCGAAGCAGAGGCAAAGATTATTGCCGTAGCAAAAGACTACACGTCGGGCGAGTTCGCTGTCAAGAATATCACGCCTGCCAGCTATCACGAGATCTTCTTCTCGGAAAACGGTAATGATGACAAGTGGTATAAGACTAAACTTCAGTTCATCACCATCGACGAGAAGACTGAGAAGGAGAAGCATCAGACCGTCTGCTACCTTGTGCAGGGTAGCTCCACCGAGAGTGCGCAAAAGAATATTAATGAGGCTATGGGACACACGATGATAGATTACGTCATCGTCAGCATCGTCGAGACGAATATCCTCGATGTCTTCGAGCACGAAGCTGGGGAGAGTAACGAGACTTCGCAAAATGGAACCGGAACTATAGATGAGTTTGAATAATGGCTAAGTTGACCGACGAAGAGCGCAAGCGCATATTGGCGAAGATCAAGAAGCTCCTGGCCCTAAAAGAGGGAGCTGAGAAGATTGGCAGTGAGGGCGAAGCCTATGCTGCTGCCAATGGCGTGCACCGGCTGCTGACGGAATACAATCTGTCGATGTCGGATGTCCTGGGCGAGGACGGCGAGCGGAAAGGTCCGAAGATAGAGCAATCGGATGGTATATCTTACGCAAGTCACTTCGGACTATGGAAGCAGAAGCTGATAGGGATCATCTGCCGATACAACTATTGCCAGTCGATCATATCGCCACGAACCAAGCAGGTTATTATCATCGGGCAGGAAGACAATATCGCCGTCTGCCACCAGCTCTACGACTACCTTGTCAAGGCGTTTGTACGGTTGGCCAAGGAGAAGTTTCTGGATTACTACGAGATTAAAGACATACCATTGTCGGTAGCTCGCTTGCAGATAGGCGAAAAGGAGACGGATGAGTTCTTTCATTCATACTATATTGGCGTTGACTCTGGACTGATAAAAAATTTCGAGTCGCGTCAGCCTACCTCTGATGAGCGTGCGCTCGTGGTGACACACAAGACGGCCATTGACGACTATCTGAAGAAGTTGAATGTCAAAGAGAGGCGTGGCTCTGTCAACTACGATGAGCTGAACGGCAATGCGCTCATGGAGGGCTATCGTGACGGAAAAAACATCAATCTCGACCGTCAGATCGGGGGCAGTGAAAATCTAAAGATTGGAAGACGATGAGCAATAAATGTATTTATCAGCCTTCGGGCGCGGCGCGGGAGTATGGAGCGTGGGCGTGCAACCTCTACAACGGATGCCGTCATCAGTGCGACTATTGCTACTGCCGCCACGGAGTATGGAGAAACGTACTTGGCGTTGACAAGCCCGTGCTGAAGACGATGGTTGGAAACGACGAGGAAGAAGCCTTCCTGACTTTCCGGCGAGAGTTGCTGCAACACCGTGATGAGATTCTCGAAGCGGGCACGGGTCTCTTCTTCTCCTTCTCGACTGATCCCATGCAACGGGAGGAGATAGCCCTGACGATGCGGTGCGTGCAGGAGTGTCGGATAGAGCAGGTGCCTGTACAGATCCTCACCAAGGCGACCTGGTGGACGAAAGTGGGGAACACTATGGAGGGTGACTATCTTAGGCAGCTCGTGGCATGGCGGGATTACGTTACCATCGGGGTGACGCTCACTGGACACGACGAACTGGAGCCGGGAGCACCGACAAACAGAGAGCGCATTATCCTGCTCAAACATCTGCTCCATTGTGACATCCGTACCTTTGTGAGCTTGGAGCCAGTGATAGACTTCGAAAGCAGTCTGAAGATGATCCTCGACACACTGGACGTCACGGCGGAATACCGCATCGGACTGATGTCGCCCTACAAGAAGGACCGCTATGACCACGAGCAGTGTGAGCGGTTCTGCACGAAGGTCACGGAGCTATCGAAACAATACGGCTTCACCGTGAAGTGGAAAGAAAGCATTCAGAAGTTCTATGAGGACGGACTGCCGCTCTTAAAACTGATGAAGTGAGAGTGTTTCATACGAAGAATACTTAACTATTATGACAACAAAAGCTACAAGAACATTTACAGACTATCAACTGCATCGGGCATTGCTGATGTCAGTCAGCAAGGAGAAGAATGGTGACGATTGGGTATCGGTATATCCCACTCCATTCGTCCAGCGTGAACACGTAACGGGTACCGACGGCAAACATGCCGTCAACATCCCAGTATCGTTCTTTCCTGCCGACCCGTGTTTCGACGCATCGGAGAAACCGAATATAGAGGAACTCTTCGATAAAATGGAAGAGTTCGAGAAACCCGCCATCACGATCACGCTTGAAACCATCAACACTGTCTTAGACCGGGTGCCGACCACAAAGTATGAGACGTGTCCGGAATGCAACGGCAACGGTTGGGTGATCTACCGCTACCGCTGCAAGATGCAAGATAAAACCCTTCCCGCGCCAGAGCCGTGCCCGATATGCGACCGCCGGGGCTTGATCAGTGCCGAGAGCACCCCAGCGTACTTCTATCCTGTGTGGATAGACGGCTATAAAATCACGTGCAGTGAGCTGATATGGCTGCGTGACGTAATGAAGTGCCTCGACATGAGTTCGGTGGCCTATCATGGCGGTGACACTGGCTGTTGCTACTTCAGACAAGACGGCATCCGTTTCCTGATTGCTAACCTCGTGAGCGACGAGTCTACCAAGAAGCTGCGTCGGAAATACGAGGTGAAGTCGAAAAGAGAACTGGTGCTCGTGAAGACTGCGGAACCTTAATAATTGGAAGAGATGGTAACATTAACAGATTATCAACCCAAATGCCACTCCTGCGTGGATGGTTATCGTAACGAGTGTCACTGTCAGAGGAGCGTGTATTTCGGAATGGATTTAGATCGCACCCCTTGGGAGGGCTGTCCTTGCTTCCTATCACAACGTAAATGGGGGGGGCATGACAAACCCAAGAAGAAGCGCAGAAAGAAGTACCCGAGCCTGGAAGAATTCGAGTTCGGGGTGTAGTAATCAATCAAGACAGAAAACAAGTAAAGATAAACATAAGAAACCATGAGAGCAACAGAACAACGGCTAAAAAGCATCGTGATAGATCGGTTAGGCGTAGAGGACAGTGAGGTGTCGCGTGATGCCAACTTCACCGAAGACCTCGACGCTGATAGCATTGACATCGCCTTTCTGGTGATGGACGCAGAGAAAGAGTTTGGTATCAGTATACCCGATGCCGACGCTGAGAAGATACACACCTTTGGCGAGGCTGTGGACTACATCAATCAATTTCCAGAATACTAAAGACTATGGAAAAGAAACCTGAATGGACATTGCTGGAAGAAATTGTCATCGACCCCGAGTTCGGACGTTTCACGAAGACGGCCAAGACACGAGCCTTGAAAGCTCTGATGTATGCCGGGAAACTGGACGACGTTGGCAGCTTCCTGCTGGCGTGGCACGACTCAAAGGTTGCGGTGGCGCAATATTCAAGCCGTGCCTATCCGATTACCGACCGTCGCATCGCCTTCCACTTAGTGAACTGCTATCCACGTGGCAGCAGCAATCCATACGAAGGTGATAAGGTGTATGCCTATGTCGAGGCTCTCTTTCATACTATCCAAAAGCGCAATCCTGCACTCGTGGCGAAGTATATGCGAGGCGTTGATAAGCCGATGAAGATGTACCAGGTGGCCTACGTGGTTAACAACGACGGGGTCGGTACGAATATGTCGGAAGTGTACTACGGCTTTGACTCTGTCTTTGATGTCATGCACGCGCTTTCCGACAAATACGGCTACTATCCCCTTGTGCTGAACGTCTACAGTGAGACGCTGCCAACCGATGTTACCGACACGCTCCGTTTCCTTTACGGGTTTAAGCAGGGCAGTTATTCGGCTAAGGAGTGGTACGAAAATTTTGATGAAGCAAAGAAAATCTTAGAAAACAGCAATGGAAAAAAGTAACGACAAACAATTCACCATCACCCTCAACGAGCGGCAGTTAAAGGTCCTTGCCTACGCTTGCCGGATGACAGGCAGACTGATTCTCGGTCAGCTCGACTGCTCGCTCCAAGAGTGCTGCGAGGCGGCGTTTGAGAAGCTCCATAAGGATGATGACCTTGGAGAGATTGGCAGCCAGCCGTGGAATATTATGCGGTCTCTTGTCGACCTGTCTGTACAAACACTCCGCAGGGTGTGCTGGGGCGTGGAATATGGAGAGAACCACGGTATAGGGTTCAACGATACCGCTGACATTCTCTTGGATATGCGGAAGGTTATGGAACATGCCTTGTGGCTGGAGAAAGACCCAGAAGAGCGGTGCGACATAACCAGCGACGCTTTCGAGCACACAGACCAAATCGGGAGCGAAAGAAACATTAAAGTAAAGAAGAATAACGACAATGGGAATTTATGATCCTAAAAAGAGCAAGGGGTATTTACAGCAGATGATTAGCTTTCTGCTTACTGCTGAGTTCGTTTTGATAATACTTGCTGTATTGGTCATCATTAACTATTTTGCCTTTGCGAGCGGTTTTGTTTGGGTAATTTTTCTTGCCGTATTCTTTGATGTTACGCTTGTATTGATGATTTTGGATGAAATAACTTCAGATTAATAAACTATGAACACAGAACAACTGAACGCACTGAAAGAACGTGCGTATAAAACGGCCGTTGCACACGGCTTCCACGAAGAAGAGCGACTCGATGCCTACTGGCTCGGTCTCGTCATGAGCGAGATGGGCGAGGCGATTAACGCAGACCAAAAGGGAATGCACGCTGACATGGAATCATTTGAGGAGCACATGGCAAATGGATACTCCTTTAACGACGCATTTTATTTATACATCAAGGATAGTCTGGAAGACGAGCTTGCGGACATTGTTATTCGACTGTTGGACTTCGCAGGACTAAGAGGGTACAGACTGGATATTGATTCAATAGGCCATGTTGTTTCATATCACGTCTTAGCGGGATTTGAGGGTCATAAACTACCCGGAACCCTCGTTAGTTTGGTTAGGCTTCTTATTGACGCAGTTAATGAGAATCAGCTTGATGAATACGTCGGCATCGTTATCTGCGTATTGTCCGACTGCTTCGCGGAGATGACCGGCAGCGATAAGGGCCTTTGGTGGTTCGTTGAGCAGAAGATGAAGTTCAACGAGATGAGACCGAAGTTGAATGGGAAGAAATACTAAAGCATGCCAACTATGGATAAGAAATCTAATCGTATAGAATTGATAAAAAATGCGATGAAGAACAATCTCAGAGTGAGAGTAAGAAGACAAGATGCCTGGTATGTAATAGTTGAATTATTATATAAAGGTGAAGTTATAGATAGCGATTGGGCTGTCGAACCAGATTGGAATTCAATAGATAAACCAATCGGCACAAACGTAGAAAGATGAATGGTTAGAAACTGATGACAGAGGAACAATTTGCAAGGTATAAATTCAGGAGCTGCGAGCCTATCATCTTTCATCAAAGGCACCCAACAATGGATGTCGAGATGATGCTGTTAGCAGTAGATTTCGAGAACGAGATATTGAAGCTCGCTCCTATTTATACCAATTTGTACGAAGATAACGCTATTTGGGTCAATCGAGAGTTCTGCGACAAACCGAGAGCAATAATGAAAATCGTTAAATGTAAGAAACAGTGAATTATGAAAGACGAACAGAAATTAAAATTATTGCGGTTAGCTATTAACTACGCAAGCGACTTGGATGAAGCAAAGGCAAATGCGTCATTCATTTTAGGAGACAGAGCTTTGCCCGTTGCTCATACTACGCGAACAAGTAACAGATACAAGCGCACTAAAGCCATCATTGAGGACGGAGTGTATATTCTCTCAAAGGGGTATCAGCCAGTCCGCTCCAAAGATGTTATTGGAGTGCAAGATCCAAAGAATGTTAATGTTATGGTCAGCTACCATGGTCATAAATGGATTGTCGCAAAGAAAGATATTTCGGAAAACGAAATAAGCCTTTTGAAGCATGATGGAAACGTAAAAGCAGGCTCTCCCTTCTATAAGTCAGAGATAGAGGCTCTCAACGACTTCAACATGGAGTCTTATACCGACCATCTCCGTAAATCAGGGCTACACTTCAAATTGGACGATGATTTGTACATCCCTACCGTCGGTCAGCTCGCAGCCATGTACCTCTACCGAGAAGAGTTGAATAGAGCTCTTAGACTTGTTCATGGCACTCCGATGAAAGAAAGTCTGTACTGGTCATCAAACGAGAAAGGCCCGTGGAGCAGTTGGCTCGTATACTTCGATGCGGGTATTGCTTCCACCTGGAACGGTGCGTCCGGCAAGGCCTACGTTCGTCCTTGCAGGACGTTTGAACTTAAAAAGAAATAATAAAGTAATCAATTATAGCTATGATAAAGTATAAATATCTTTTCTGCGACCTTGACGGTACGCTGATTAAAACGGCAAGTGGAAAAACATTTGCCGAGGATGCTACGGATTTCAGAATCCGTAAAGATGTGCTTGACAAGATAAAGGCGTTGCATCAGAAAAACAGTTTGGAATTTATTGCCATTGTCACCAACCAAGGCGGTATCCCTCAGTATATTTCAGAGCGTGAGTTCGCTGCAAAACTTAAAGCCATTGAGACGTTCGTAGAAAACATAACATCCACTCCGGTTATGTCTTATTACTGTGTTTCGCTCGAACCAAGCGATGAGAACAGAAAACCTAATACGGGTATGCTTGCGAAAGCGGCACGAGATTGCACGACGATTGTTGGGTTGGTGTTCGACAAGAAGAAGGCGTTGATGATTGGAGATGCTTCTGGTAAGCCCGGACAATTTAGTGACTCGGACAAGAAGACTGCCGAAAACTTCGGTATCGACTATATGGATGTAGAGGACTTCGTGTACTACACAAATATATAAATCAAGAAATGAATAAACTGCAAGAATTTACGCCTGTATTTACAGAGGAACTCCCTTACAAGAAAGATATGGAGTTTGGAAAAATCTATATCAGTCGTGAGCATGAGGTCGCTTGTTTCCTCTGTCCTTGCGGATGCGGAGAGGTGAATCACATAAGTTTTGTAAAGGGACTTCGGAACCAGTGGACTTTCATCGAAGATAAGGGAAAGGTCACTTTCAGGCCATCCATTGGCTGTTTCGAGTCTCCTTGCAAAAGTCATTTCTTCATCACGGAAAATCATATTGACTGGGTATGATAAAGAGAAAATAGATAACCAAGTAAAATAGTAAATTATGGAAACAAAGATTACAGTAACACCCGAAGAGGTGGCAGAGAACATGACTTGCTTAAAGAATGGGGACGATAAAAAGAGATAAGAATATGAACAACGAGAATAAAACAGAAGACCTACAGCTAATGGCGCAGAATGTTGGCGAGGCGGCCGGCCTCGTTAAGCTCATCTGCGGGATAAGTAACAACGCGGCACACCAGCTGGCATTGGAAGCCATGGATGTGATCCGCCGCTATCCTGGCGCAAAGAAGCGTATCAAGGGTGGCTACAGTATCTGGTATGAATTCAAGCGTGCATTCTTCGCCTTCGAGGAATACGAGCGCAGACTGCTCTATAGCGAAGAGTACGGATTCTTCCACCTCGCAGACATGGCTCCCGAAACTCGCAAGCGTTACGGCGATATTACCGACCGTGAATACTTTCAAATGTGGGAGGTAATGGGTGGCTATAGTTACACACAGCACAGAGATTTCGCCACGTGCCTTCAGAATAAATGGCGTATCTATTTGGAGCAAAAAGGAATTAAAGATGCTGATGTGAAGGCCTGGGCGCTCACGGCATTGAACGGTTTTGGTATTGCCGCTATTGGTTTTGAAGCGTCTATGGACCAAGCACACCAGCGGTTCCCATTTTTGAAGTTCTCTGTGCTTCGAAACATCTTCGGTGCATTCTCCATCCGTCATATCGGACAGATGTGGATGAGCGCAATGGACAGCCTCGATCATGAGGCACTCATGCTCGGACAAGAAGCACTCGACCCTAATTGGGGAAACAAGAATATCAAGATCAGCGTTGTTCAACTTCAGGATGCGTGGCTCGGTAAAGAGGCGTTGGCAGATGTTATGCGCCGTGCGATTAATGGCTATTCCGATGTCTTCCGCACTCAGGGCGAGATGAAGAAGAGTTTACGAGAAGTCGATGAATTTGAGGAGGAATTGAACAATGTGGAGAAACCATTAAAAGATTAAAGGAATATGGAAGAAAAGAAAAAGGTATTCATTAAGGGCCGCGAAGGCCGTGAGCAAGAAGTCATAGACATTCTTGCGGGACTGGGAGCCAATGCCCCAAAGTCCGAACTCGCAGATAGCGACGGCTATTTATATTTCATTAATCACTACAATGAGATTGGCGTTGCGTTAATCAACTCCGAAGTTGGGGCTATAATCATGGACAATTACAAGGAGATTGAGCTTCCACCGTCGTTGTCATGGAAGGAAGGCGACATACTTACTACGGATAGGTACTGGGGTTGCTACGCTGTGTTCAAAAGTTACATCAACGACGAAACTTTCGCGGCCAATTTTCTCATATTCGATGAAGAAATGCGCTTCGGTTTAATAACATTGTCTACAGCGTCTTATCGCCTTGCAAATGAAAAAGAGAAAGAGGTTTTCCACCGCCAGTACAGCCGTCTGTGGTCCAATCTGAAAGCAGCAACCGCAGTCTTAAATAAAGATGCGGAATGAATGATAATCAAATTCTAAATTCACAATTATGGAAACAAACATCACAGTAACACCCGAAGAGGTAAAAGAGAACATGCAGGATGTCATCGTCAGAACTCTTGATGAGTTTGGCAAACCATGTACTTACGTCACAGTGAGAATGAAGAATGGCTTCACTCTCAGAGAATCAACCACATGTGTTGACCCTGCCAATTACTCGGAAGAGATTGGCAAGCAGATTTGTCTGGAGAAGATTGAGGATAAGGTTTGGTTTCTCTTAGGCTATGCCTTGCAGACCGAGGCTTCCGCCAAGAACCGAGTCCTCGCCAGTACCCGCGATATGATGATTTCGCCGGACTACAAGGAGCGTTTCAAAGCTGAGTACATCCAACTCAAAAATCGCTTTGACGGTCTGAAAAAGATGCTCGACGCATGGGATGACAAGAAGCTCAACTTCGTTCCTACTTGCCCTCGTGACCTCTATGACGAGCAGGTGACCAGCATGGAACTGTATCTCCGTGTACTGGAGCGCAGAGCCAAGCTGGAGGACATTGACCTCTCGGATATTCAGTAATCATTCAGTTGCTGTCCTATCGGCATGACGGGGGTAAAGAAAACGAAACACTATGAAATAGCTATGACACGAAACGAAAAAATACGCCAAGAAGCGTTGAAATGGAAAACAGACGATAACGAGTTTATCGCACAGACAGCTTTCGAGGCAGGAGCGAAGTGGGCAGACGAGCATCCAAAGTCGCCGTGGATAAGCGTAAAAGAAGCATTGCCACAAACTGTTTACGGTACGGTTAGCAAAGTAGTGATGCTTTCTTTGGCTGATGGTACGCTTTCTACTGGCTCCTTGTTTGATATTAATGATAAAAAATATTGGGAAGTTGATATTGGTGACGATTTCGTAGAAGTTAATGATGGAGATTATTGGATGCCAATTCCAGAACTAAACAAAAGTGAGAACCAATGAAAATATGTCGTATGAAAGAAAAATTGTCAGAACTCGACAAACTATGTCGGCAGAAAGAGAAAGATTTTCTGAAAGTTTACGAGTGGCTTTCCTCTGAAAGAGAATCGAAGCAAAGCATCAAGCAGCGCACTCGATATATGAATAAGCATTATAGAAACTTCAAAAAGTAGTTATGGAACGTGTAAAGATATTCGCTAAGACTTGTGAAGAGCAGGCCAGACAGCAAATCAGCCGAATGGCGAATTGCGAGGCGTATAAGAACCGGATGATACGGATCATGCCCGATGTTCATGCAGGCAAGGGCTGCACCATTGGCACTTGTATTTCGATACATGATAAGGTCGTGCCTAATACGGTGGGTGTTGACATCGGATGTGGTATGCTGGTCGTTTATCTCGGGCGGATAGATATTGACTTGAATAAGTTAGACCGAATCATCAACGAGGAAATTCCGAGTGGCTTTCACGTACACAGCGATATGAGCCGCAGGGGATATGCGTGGTTTGAAAATACCGCAATCTTCACCATTGTCAAACAGGAGGAAAGAGAATATATCGGCCAGTCTATGGGCACGCTCGGCGGTGGCAACCACTTCATCGAGATTGACAAGGACGATGATGACAACAAGTATCTCGTTATTCATTCGGGTAGCCGTAACTTGGGTGTAAAGGTCTGCGAGAAATGGCAGAAGTTAGCCATCGAAGAGGGGAAAAAGAAAAATGACCCGCGTTTTGAACTTATCGCCAGACTGAAAGCTGAGCATAAGGAAAAGCTCATTCAGCAGGAACTGAAAAAGCTCCCAAAACAAACCTTCGACGAAGAATTAGCTTACGTGCCCACCTACTTGGTTGGAAATTATATCACCGACATGGAAGTGGCGCAAGCATACGCATGGGATAACCGCATGGAAATGGCTACGGTCATCTGCCGTTCTATGGATTGGCAGCCTGTGGATATGTTCACGTCGGTGCATAATTACATCGACACCAAGAAGATGATTATCCGAAAGGGTGCTTGCTCTGCCGAAGAAGGCGAACGGCTGATCATTCCGATGAACATGCGCGATGGTTCATTGATATGTGTTGGCAAGGGTAATCCCGATTGGTTATTCTCTGCGCCTCATGGAGCTGGTCGGCTGATGAGCCGCAAGCAAGCCTTCGAGACACTGGACTTGAAAGAGTACCGTCAGGAAATGAGCGGTATATATTCCTCGTCCGTCTGTGAGGAAACCATCGACGAGAGCCCTATGGTTTACAAGCCCATGCAGGAAATCATCGACTGCATTGAGCCTACGGTGGAAGTTAAAAAAATCATTAAGCCGATATATAACTTTAAGGCAAAATCGAGAGAAATAAAGACACGAAATGAAGATACACTCTGAAAAGAGGTACTTGGCGAGGTATGAGCTATCGGTTCCTGAATACGGGCAATGTTTCATTCAAAAACAATAACTATGGAAGAAAAGAAAAAGGTATTCATAAGAGGCCGTAAAGGCCGTGGTAGTACAGTAATAGACATCCTGACAGAGCTTGGAGCCACAAAAACAATGGGGATCAATGGCGAGGCCAAAGATACCATCTATTTTATCGATCACGATAATAATATTGCTTGTGCGCTTGTCAACTCAGAAATGGGGGCTATCATCATGGACAACTACAAGGAGATTGCACTTCCACGACGGCGGTGGAAGGATGGCGATGCGCTCGTTAATAACAAATTTTCCGATTCTTATGCCGTGTTCAAAAAATACAATAATGACGGCACCTTCGAAGCCTATTTCTCTCTTGACCACAAGACGGCACATTTCGATACAGTAGCATCCGTAGAAGCTTTCCACCTTGCCAGCACAGTAGAGATAGAAAACCTTCCACTGTTATTCTGCTTTCTGATGAGCAGGCTGAATGAAGCCGGTCTTTGCCTGCCGAAGAAAGTTGAGTAGAAGTAACAACTCGTTATAGGATGTACTGGGGAGGTATGGGCTATCGTTCCCTGATACGGGCATAACTTTAACGATTAAAGACAATGGAAAAGAAAGAAAACTATATGGTGATTGATGGGGTGCGGTATGATGCGGTAAAGCAGGAAGTTGATGGACTCGGACTCGGGTCATGCAAGGGATGCGTGTTCAATGGTGGAAGCGAATGTACCTTGCCGAACATCGTCGGCCTCTCTCTTTCTTGCGATGGCGATTATACCTTTGTTAGCAGAGGAGAGGTCGCTACTCAGCAACAACCTGCTGAACGGAGCGAGGAAGAGACGGACCAGGCTGGCAAGGAGACGGAAAGAAAGGAAGCCGGGGAAACAAACAGAGCAAGCATAATCGTGGCTCCCAAGGAAGGCAAAGAGTTTGCTCCTTCGGGTGCCATTAAGGCAGACAAGGTTATAAGAGCTTCCCTCATCGGCAAGCGGTCTTACTACTCCTTCCCCAACGGCGTGAAAGCTGAGGACATTTGTAGATACCTTCCATTCAACCTCGGCAACGTGGTGAAGTATGTGTGCCAGGCTGGTCGGAAGAATGCGGGCAAGAAGGTGGAAGACCTTCGGAAGGCGATGGACTATCTCGTGGACGAGATCAAGCGGATGGAAGAAGGCGATGATTGACGGATACATCTTAGGCGCTATGTGCTTTGTGATCGGTCTGACAGCATGGCTGATAACCATTCGCCTATTCTTTAACGATAACGATTAGCAACTTAAAATATAGAAAATCGGTATTTATCGCTTTCTGCCTCGGCTTCTTTGTGGCCGGGCTGATGGCTGAGAGTATCTTCCGGAGGCATGCTGGCGATAAAGAAAGAAAGGAATCCTGACTCGTTGCCCTTGATAGGCGCAAGAAAAAATGCTTAATTTGCGGTAAGTCCAAAAGAAACATAACAAAAACATCATGCAACATCTTCCTTCCCCACCCCGTTCCTGGTCATCCCTCACGTGGCAGCAGCTCTGCCGCATGTGGGCGGTAAAGCTCGCCTATGGCGGTGAGCCTGACGCGGCCGTCTGTGCCGCCTGGCTCGACCTCATGGGACTCACGGTGGCCGGATATGGAGCTAATGACCCCGTGTCGGGCGAGACGGTCTATCTGTTGCTCGATGGCAACGGGCAGCGATGGAAAGCCACACCCCGACAGATAGCGGGTCTTGCAAAAAACTCGATGACGTGGTTCGACTATCCATACGGCGACCAAGGTCAGGAGGAGAAGAAAGACGACAAGAGGAATGTCGTGCAGGAAGCACGCAAGGCGCATATCGGCTACGTCAGTAACCTTCGCGATGCCCTCATGCTGTCTGTGGAGACCGTGGCCGTCAGCAAAAGTCGAGTAGTGGTTGCCGATGGACGCAAATGGTGGCGCATGCCGCTGGCAAGGGTCTTTGCCCTGCCGCAGACCGCTTGCAACAACCTCACGTGGCAACAGTACCGGGCATTGCAGGCCATCACACCACGGCTGTGGAGCAGCGATGTGTCCGACGACGAGATCGTCAACCTACAGGCGCAGTTCCTGGCCAACATCCTTGTACCTCGCTCCGTGGCCTTGCTCGACCAGAGTGGAGCCACCGTGAGACTGCGCCCACACTTCACCTACAAGTACAACGTCGAACAGGCCGACACACTCGTTGGGTATTGGCGACGAAAACTGCTTACGGGCAGCATGGACATGATCACCCTCTTCCATGTCTGTCATCAGGTGTGGCAGACCGCACTCGTGTACTACTCGCGCGCCTATCCCCTGCTCTTCTCCGACGAAGGGAAGAGCGACCCCATGCACGATGCGCTGCAAGGAGAGGTGGGCACCGTGAACACGATTATGAAGTATGCCGGCTATGCCGAGCAACAACAGGTCTACGACTCCAACCTGCCTTTCATCTTCGACATCCTGAACACGATGACGAAGGAGGCCAAAGAGATTGAAGAGATGAACGCAAAATATAAATAACCCAATAGATACAAAAAAATGGATTACGGAATTAAAATTGATTTGCAGAAGCTGAAAAATGCTTTTCTGCGCAACTTCACGGGGAAGACAGCCACCAAGCGCTGTATCTGCATCCCCATCGACGACAACCCAGAGATCTTCCTCGGAGAGAGAGGTTGTTATCTCAACGTCACCGCCAAGGAGAACCAGAACTCCCAATACGGTGACACGCATTATCTGAGAGGGAATATCCCGACGGAGGTCTATGAGAAGCTCACGGAGGAAGAACGAAAAGCCATTCCTTTCCTCGGCAACATGAGACCGATCAAACCCAAGCAGCAGCCCGTGAAAGGTACTACGGACATGAACGCTCCCGAAGGTCAGCAGGACGACGACCTTCCATTCTGAACCCTTGCGCCCCACCCCACCCCGGGGCGCACAACCTGAAAGATCATGAACAAAGCACCTACTTTTCAGCAATTCTGGAACGCCTACGCCCTGAAGCGGGACCGCATCGCCGCCGAGCGTGCGTGGAACAAGCTCCCGGCTAAGGACAAGCGCAAAGCCATCGAAGCCATCCCCGCCTACAATGCCGATTGTGCCCGCCATGGCATCAGTCGCATGTACGCCCAAGGCTACCTCTCTCACCGTCGTTTCGAGGACGACTTCTCTGAAAGCCCAGAGTCAGCGCCCGCGTCATCCCCCTCGTCCGCCTCTCCGTCTGGTCTCTCGTCCCGTTCAGTAAGCAGCGGCTGTGCCGCTGCCAAAACCACCCCCGCCACCCCCATGTCAACCTGGTAAACAAACATTATCGTTTATGAAAACAAAGAAAACAAGCATTATCATTTTCGTACTATCTCTGGCAATCCTTTTCGCCATCTTCTGGTTCCTTCCCGCGAAGGCGATCGCCTTCTGTATCTTCATCTTGCAGATCATCACCCTCCTTGCCATCGGAGGCACCAACTTCAACATTTCCAACTATAAAGAAAACGCAGATCATGAGCAAGAAGAAAAAGCACCCTACCAAGGGGAAGAAGCATAGCGACATTAGTCCGTTTCTCGAATACTTCTCCATGCTGAGTGAGTATCTCGACAAAGGCTATCTGCAGATCGACGTTGCCAAGCACGAGGTCTTTGTCACGCAGCCGGCTATCCATGCCCTGAGCCCCGGCAACGACCCCGCCGAACAACTTAGGAACGGGGCTATCGCACGCACCGCCCTCTGCCTGCGTGCCTGGGCCGCGTGGATGTCGGGAGAAGGCAACGACTATCTCGACCGCAACTTTTCCGTGCATGTTGTCAAGGACGGGGAGCCTCACGATCTCATCTTCACCCTCCTCTTCTCGCAGCCCCGCGGGATATTCCGCACCAAACCTAAGGTGGAGGTGATAACTTATCCGAAGAAATGAGCAAGACACGACATCCAGACATCCTTTATGATTCTGATTCTCACAGCCCGCTCGCCCCGCTGACCGTGCGCACGAACGCCTCTCCCGATAATCCCAACATTATCACGCAAGGCCCATTCTATGGGGTCAGTGGTGACGTGAACCGTGCCCCGCTACGTGACTATTGCAAGCATGGCTACGAGTCACAGCGTGAGTTCCGTGCCGCCGTCTGTGAGCTCATCCGCCGGTGGCGATGGCGGGAAGGCGAGTGTATCGAGAAGCGAATGTTCCACGGGATAGACGGCGTGTCCGTCGATAACAGTCTCACCCTTCTCCGTCTCCGTTTCCACGACACCCCCGGGTGCCGTCCCGACGAGGCATGGATACCGCTCTATCTTGCTGACCCTGTCCCTACCCCATCCTACGCCCAGCCCCGCAAGCTGACACGTAACGAGCAGCTCCTTGAAGAACTGCAGAACTTCATTCTGTGGGGGAAATGACTTGTGGAATCCATAAATGATCTATGGAATCCATAAGGGAATCCACAAAAGCATTTGTGGGAAACACAAAGGCCGCTATCCTCACGGACGGCGGCCTTCTTCGTTTCAGAAACTTAACATAAAACTAACATATAAACTTTTAGCATCTAAACTTTATGACTCGTGAACTGAAAACTCAAAAACTTATCAACTTATCAACTCTTCCTCACTCTCCCTTCTCGTCGATGAGCGGATTGTTGTGAAGCAGCTTGTCAGGGTCTATGTCCTTGTAGCCACCCGCTACCGTCAGCTTGCATACGATGGCCATGCCCGTAGGCACGCCGATGAGCAGCGGGTAGATGTTCGTCCACCATTCGTGAGGAGTCGCCCCCGCCACGATGAGCATGGTGTTGATACCTATTGCCGTCGCCACGATGATGGCGCAGACAATCATGAAGCGTCTGAAGAAACGTGGCATCTTTGCCAGCCAACGTCGCTTCAGTTCGCTGCCAGTACTCTTAATCTTCTCACCCATACTCATTCCTCCTCACTGATGTCTCCGTGTTTCACGAACCCCATTGAGGTTTTGAGCTCTGTGGCTAAAGATTTGATGTCGCCCTTGATCTCGGCAAGGTCGCTGCGGAATCCGGCAATCTCGTCCTTCAGTTGATCAAACTGCTCGGACTTGTGGTCAATACGCTTGTCCATACGCAGAATCTCCGTTTCAATTTTGTTGATACGCTCTTCCAATACGGCCTGCTTGGAGAAAATCTTGTGGTTGTCCTTCACGATGGAAGTCATCCATCCACCGATACCTACCAGCACGCCGCTGATGAGATAAGGCCAGAGGTCTATTAATAACTGATTCATAATACTTTGTGTGTTTGTGTTTGTGTTGTTGTGTTGTTGTTATCGCGTATACCTCTTCGGCATTATCCTTCAAGTGCTAATGTGACGGTGAAATCGACGTGGGCCAACTGTTGCTTCGCGCGATCGTAGATACTCACACTCTTCTTCGCCGGTTCCACGATGACGGGAACATATTGCCCGTCTAGGAGCATCCAGTGGCGGGAGGCCTGCAGGAACTCCTGCGTCCACCAGACTGCCCAGTCCCTATCTACATACCCGCTCGACATCTCCCAGGAACGACGGCCACCCGACGGTATCATAAGAACCGACCGGGAGGGCTTGAACGAGGGGCGTTCCACCCAGTTGTACTGCTTGGCCTCGACACTGATATTCAATGCCTCTTTCATCAATGCGCTGGCGGTCTCGATGGCACCACGACGGTTGACAAACAGAAAGTCCTGATAGTCTTGTGTGTCACGCAGTACGATGGGAGCATGTTGCGCCGTGCCGTCTCCCTCCACAGGTGCCGCCGATGGAAAGAAGACGCTTGTTGTGCCATCGCTGTTCACGTCCACCCACGAGGTGATGCTGTTGCGTCCCACCCTTTCCGGCGAACTCGTCGGCTTAGTAGAAGCGTCTCCGTTGCGCTTGTTGCTGCCCTCTAAGTGAGAGGAATCAGCATCCTCCTTGTTGGCGATATTATACCGTTCCCACTCGGTCAGCGCACCGAGCATACAACGACCACCAGAGAAAGTCTGACTTGCCGAGGTGGCAAACTCGTTGTCGGAGCTGTCGAGATATTCCGTCGAGAGCTGGAGAGTGTAGTCGCGGTAACGGCGTTCCGCCTTTTGACCGTCCACACTTGTGGCGGTGAGCGCGGCCATGGCGCTTCGTATCTCGTCGGCAAAGTCGTAGTCGGCCCAGATACTTCTTAGTGCCGACTGAATGTCGAACGAGATCTCCGACTGACCGCCCGTGTCAGCATGGAAGTCGCCGACGACGTTTCCATTGTTGTCGGTCACGTTGACCCTTACGATGTCGAACGGGCTGGAGCTGCTCCATTCAAGCCCAGCTATATCTATGACGACCGGAGAACCCGAAAAATAGGTCTTGCCGGTTCCGAACATTCCTGTTACTGTTACTGCCATAATCTGTGTCTCCTTATATATACATGAGTTCAACGGTCACGTTCCCGAAGCCCGTTGTGTTGCTAACACTGAACTGCATCTTCTTGATGAATCCTAAATAGTCGCCCATTCGCACCTTCTTCGTCTTGTCGATGGTGAGGAACTGTGCCAGCGTCATGCGCTCGGTGAGCTTCACAATGCGTGCGTTGCGGATCCAATAGCTGTACTCCTTATAGAACTGATCCATCAGCCCACGGCCGCGGAGTGCCTCGTTGGTGATAGGCAGATAGCGGTTGCTCTTTCCTGCCTCTGTACTGCCTTCCACATAGTTCGGGTTGAGCTTCTCGGCACGGAGCTTCAGGGACACGCGGCCGTCGGTAGTTCCTTTACCGTCTTGTGTTCCGTTGTAGTCCCAGAGGTTGCCGTAGCTGTCGCACGTGTCGGGATGTGCGGTAGCATTGCTGCCCGGCATGATCTCCCACGTGTCGTTGCCTTCCTCGTCATTGGGGTCGTTGGAATAGTCAACATAAGCGTCGCTACCACTGCCTCGCAGAATGCCGAGTGTCAGTCCCCAGTCGTGTTTCTCGACGGGACAGATACCATCGTCGTTGGGCTCGAAGTTGTCTTGAAGATAGAGGCGGTAGCCTTCACTGATGTGGCCCTCGATCCGCACGTTCTTTAGCGTGAAGCTGGAGTGCTTGATACCCATATTCATGACTCCGACTTGCACCCTCGCCTCTGAGAAGTGAACCTCGGGGAAGTTGCAGCTCACATACATATCCGACGTGATGGCAAACGAACCTGGGGTCACTACTCCACCGCTCACCATCGGCTTCACGCTACCATTGTCACCATGTTGGGCGTAGAGTTTATCAACGTCATACACCGCATTGCTGTCGTTGTAGCTTTTCACGCCGTTCTGATTGGGCAAGTCTCCCAAGTCGGGTCGCCGTGGCCGCATGGCTTCATCGACGAAGAGCGCGAAGTTCTGCGTGCGGTTCTTAGCGTCCTTGCGCTCATTCTCAAAGTTGGTGTCGTTCATAATGGCGGGCTTGAAACCCACACTGATCGTCTTGATGGTCTCCTTCTCACCCGTGCAGTCACCGTCCTCCGCGTCCATATACCCGGCATATTCAAAGAGCGACGGATGGAGATCATCGTATTTCTTGGCATCCTTGTCTACCTTGATACCGAAAGCGTTGCCGTTGGCGGGCGTGACATAGCAGGTGGTGTCGAACGCGGAAATCTTATTCAGCAGGTCTGCGTACTTAGCGTCCAAGTCCCAGCGTGAATAGTCGTGCTTGTCGCTATTGTCGATCCAAAGCTGCTTCTTGTGTGGCAGCAGGTCATCGAAGCCTTTATAGTAGAACTCGGTGTTGTCGGTGTCGCCATAGGTCATTCTGAATCCACGGATACAGTTCTCGGTCTTCACCTCGTCGAGGATGTCGCCTGCAACATCTTGTATCTCGTCGCTGCGGAAAATGTTCCTTAGCAGCACGATACGGACCCGCTTGTAACTCTTGTCGAAGAGCAGGCGGATGCCAAAGCCATTCTCCAAAGCCTTGATAACGGTGGATATTTCCTCATTCGGGAAACACTCGCTCGTGGCGATGGCACGGTGCAACAGGAGGTTCTTTTGCACCGTCCGGTTGGAGCCAAACCCGTTCGTGCCGTATCCGTCATAATAAGCCCTTATAGCCTCGCTCATGCCGGCGATATGTTTTGGCTTGATCTCGATATGGTCCAAGCCCCCATAGTCTTTAAAAATATCTTCGTTGCCTTGGGTAAACGCTTTCACTTCCAGTCCGCAGTCCTCGGCCTTGATGATCTTCTCGATGCCGTTCCACCGTTTCAGCTTCTGGTCGTATTTCTCTTCCACGAGGTCGCCATGGTATTCCGATACCAATGGACCTTTGCTGCTGAACTGGTATTTGCCGTATGCGCCATCGTATTTGTTGGGGTTGCGTAGGTATTTTGGCTCTTCATACGCACAGTTGGTGTTGACAAAGAATAGCCGGCGGAGATCTTCTACGTCCATTAACTGGTTCTCGTCAATATAGATTCCGAGGTGTTTCATCAACGCTTTCAGCCAATAGATGACAAAAAAGTTGGGCGCAGAGTTGATGCGATTAGCCGGCATGGTCTCGTAGCCACGCTGAGCTACTGGGTCGGCTGAATAGTCATCATGGGAATACTTCGCACCGCCCGATTCGGTAGTGATGGTGTAGCCGTACTTTTGATAGCAGAGGGAGATGTTGCAGTATGGATGGGCATCGTCATAAGGGGTGTCGGTGTTCAGGCAGTTGATACTTTCTTCTTTTTGTGTACTCGTATTATAAAAGTCGCCTTTCGGGAATACCATGCGTGGGTATTCCTGCACCGATGTACCATCATTTTCGCCGTCGCTGACAAAGTAGGTCAGTCGGGCGTCTTCATCTCCAAGATTGGCGCGGTGTACGTCATGGGTCAGTGTGGATGTGGCGGTGACACTAATCTTGTTGTCGTCACTTCTGAGGAACACGGCGGTAGCCTCCAGTTCCAGTTCGGCACATGTCCACCTCTTCCGCCACAAGGCCATACCTATCTGCACGTCGCTCAGCATCGGCACCTGGTTAGCCTTTCCACCCTCGATAAGCTCGTCAAAGGTCTTCTGGCCACCCTCGAAGGTGACGTCCACATTGCCGTCTTCATCTACATCTACCTCGTCGTCGAGTTTCAGATAGCCGAGGTAGAGCGGAAGCCCGTCCACCCAGAGGCGGGCACGACGGCCGTTGAGCTGCTCATGGAGCCGTGAGCCGTGGGCATCACCGCTCGTGCCGAAAATCTTTGCGTTGGCTACGACATTAAGCGAGAAAGGCAGACTCCACACATCGCCACTCGCGAAGATCTCGCTTGTGTCGGTGATGGTGATACTGCAATTGTCGGCCAAGTAAGCGTACTGACTGCCATTGCCAGTGCGGTCGAATATTTCTAATGATAGATGCTCCATGCTTGTTTTACTTTTTCGTGCGCTTGCAACAACAAAGGTAATAGGATGCGATGCTGTTTTCAAGGGCATTGCCCTTGACCCGTGGGGCGGATTATAGTAACTTTCGGCAAAATAAAGAAAATGGTCAGAACATCTCCTTGCTATTATATATCACCCAGTGCTATCAGTATCTCGCCGAACGCTAACGGTTCGGCAAGCGACCTCGCCGTCAATATTGTGAAAGGAGCGAAGATAAAAGTGTATAGCCAAGGCATTCCCGCCTTGGGGTGGTCGGATTCTGTCTTTCAGCAATGGACCCTGACTGGACGCAACCGAAGGTTGGCCGACAGTACAAAACCCTACACCATCTATGCGCGACTGAATAAGAACAACAAGTCGGATGGCTATCTCGTCTTCGCGCCCAAGGAAGCTGACGGCGACAACTGGCTCGACAAGTATGCCTATGTCACCATGCAAGGACTGGCTACGGGTACGGCCAACAAAGATACCGGTGATTATTGGTACATCAAGCTCGGAGAGGTGAGTCTGCCAACGGACAACGTCCGCACCGTGACACTTGACACGGGTATATTGGGTACGGATCAGTTCAATACAGAATGGAACCTTGATCCCGACGACATGCCGTTGCGTGTAGATCTTTCCGCCACCATCGACTTGAAGGATGCGGGTGACAAGCCTTACGTACCCTGGGGCAAGGAACTCGTGCTGCGTGCGAAATTGTTGCAAGGATGGGCTGACACGAATATACAGCGGTTCCATCACTGGACGATACGGCGTGACACCGGTGACACAAACTCTGACGCAACATACAACTACCCCAGCACAAACGGAGACGGGACAGTATTATCGTCGGGACGCCAAATGCCTGGCGGGAATATTTCACTCAGTCACGCCCGTGGCGAGGGAGACGTGTTCAATGGCACCGTTTCGTCTTTATGGACTGTTACAGCATGGGGAACGAAAACGGATAGCGAAGGCGTGGATTCCTCGGATTCGTCCTCTTCAAGTTCATCTTCGACGGATTCGTCATCGTCTGCTTCCTCGTCTTCGTCTCTGCCGAGCGATGAAACTCCCGTAGAGACTTACGAAAAGTTGGCGGAGACAACTATCAATATCCTCGCCGAGACCGTTGAGCAGTTTGCGCTGGAACTGTCGTCTGGCGTGGTCAACTACGATCCGTCGTCAGATACTTATAGTCCTGCTGACGGCATCAATGTTATGGTGCGTGCCACCGACCAGAGAGGAGACGTGTTTAAGCTCACCAATGCGCAGCTGAAAGCCGCCGGATTGTCCGTGCAATACAGTCTGACGAATCTCAATCAATGGAACACATGCACATTCTCTGGGGCTGATACGGATGTCGCTTCGGCCAACATCCCTATTGAGGCATTCCATCTGCAACAAAATGTCGATGTCAGGATCTTGAAGATCGTCACACCCGCTACGGCAGAAACAGCAGCCACGACCAAGGAGATTTTTCGATCACACATTGCACTGGTCCGCAACGGAGAAGACAGTAAGGAACGGGAATGGATATTTCTACGTAGCAAGACGGCCTTGCAGTTCTCGACCGATGCTAAAGATACTTCCAAACCACTTGCCCCGTCGCTTATCAATGGCGGTGAGGTCAAACCAGAGGAAGCGGCCACTGGAGACGATACAAATAAGAATCAAGACGGCTGGGTGCCGGAAGGCTGGTGGGATGAGATGCGTGGAACGGACAGCACCTACCACTACGAGTATGCGGCCTACCGCGACTATATAAAAGGAGAATCGCAATCTTCCAGCTCTTCTTCCGGCAATGCCGCGCAAAGGGGCGGACATTGGGGTGATTTTACTGCCCCGCGTATCTGGAGCTACTATGCCGAGGATGCTGTCTCTTACCGTTGTCGGTGGACGTTGGCAGGTGTGGAGGTCTATCAGCTGAAGTGTGCCTATACCGGTGCGTTCCGGGGCACGCTCCCACTCGTCGCCACGCTCTTGAAGCGTGTGGGCAGTGGACAGGAGCAAGAGGTAACGGGAAAGACGGTCGTCACGCTCAAATGTGAGGGTATCGACTACGCCAAGACTTTCAATACCGACGCCCCCTCATTCACCGTAAGCACTACGGATGCCAACACGGCTGACTTTGTGCAGTATCTCAACAAGGTAGAACTTAACGGTCTCTCCGTGTCTTTTACCGTCAATGGCGAAGAGCATAACTTCTCGATCCCCGTCATCCGAGAAGCTGACGAGGATTCGGTGAAAGGTACCATAGATACCTACGGAAGCAAAAAGTTCCTCCGCAAAGACCGGGACGACGAAACGACGCATAAGCTCACGATGGGCGAGGCAGCGGTAAAGGGCGACTTGACATTAGGTCCAAATGGCACCTACTCCATTAGCAAGGAGGGTGTCGCTAAGTTGGCGGGTGTTGTAGCA
>Ga0256406_1000869_pt1 | contig 51791 bp, 49 predicted proteins | sample RumenRJG_03DNA_FD_185986 | JGI IMG/M metagenome (GOLD analysis project Ga0256406, IMG submission 185986) | Bovine rumen microbial communities from Lethbridge, Alberta, Canada - RJG_03 | ecosystem: Host-associated > Mammals > Digestive system > Stomach > Rumen | place: Canada: Alberta | collected...
TAAGATGAGACATCACAAAGACCCCTCAGAGAGTATGAGGTAGATAGGTTTGAGGTGTAAGCACCGCAAGGTGTTCAGCTGACAAATACTAATAGGTCGGAAGCTTATCCTTAGAGTCATTGAAGATAAAAAGTTCTGCAATCTGTGTTCGATTTTGAAGGCACGGACTTGTGTAATAACAAGTTTTGTGTTATATTCTCTTGGTGAACCGCAACGGTTCTTAAGAGTTACCTGGCCTGGTGGCTCAGCTGGTTAGAGCGCCGCCCTGTCACGGCGGAGGTCACGGGTCCGAATCCCGTCCGGGTCGTTTTTTTATTGCCTTTTTTCTAAGGGGTCATAGCTCAGCTGGGAGAGCACCTGCCTTACAAGCAGGGGGTCACAGGTTCGAGCCCTGTTGGCCCCAGTCTTAGAGAAAGCTGATCGAACAGTATTTGCCGATATGGCTCAATTGGCAGAGCAGCTGATTTGTAATCAGCAGGTTATCGGTTCGAGTCCGATTATCGGCTTTTAAACAAGTTAAAAAGCAAGTTTCACTTGTTTTTTATATAAACAATGGATGGATTCCCGAGTGGCCAAAGGGGACAGACTGTAAATCTGCTGCATTTTTGCTTCGGTGGTTCGAATCCACCTCCATCCATTTATATCGCGGGGTGGAGCAGTCTGGAAGCTCGTCGGGCTCATAACCCGAAGGTCGCAGGTTCAAATCCTGTCCCCGCTACGCAATGCCTAGATAGCTCAGTCGGTAGAGCAGGGGACTGAAAATCCCCGTGTCACTGGTTCGATTCCGGTTCTAGGCATTCTTTTATTTTAAACCTCCTGTGTTTGCAGGAGGCTTTTTTGTACCCTTCTTTATCCCATTTGACCTCTAATTTTTAGATTTCTGATTTTCTGAACCCCGGTCATGGTAAAATGATTCCGTTCCAGAGACGGGACCGTAGAATTTTGCCTCTTCCCGTCTTTCATTTTCCGGAAAAGGAGGGTTCTCATGTCCAGCTTTCTGACCACCGCAGACAGCGCTCCGATGTACGCGATTGCCATGCTCATTGTCACAGCAGTCCTGTTGCAGTCGTTTGTCTTCCTGATCCGCGCGTACCGCCGGGGGAAGGCCATCGGCATGGATCCCGGTCTCCTGAAGAAGACCGTCGTGACCAGCGCCACATTCTCTGTCGTCCCTGCAATAGCAATCCTCATCGGTGTCCTTGCTCTGGCACCTTCCCTCGGCATTCCGGTGCCGTGGATCCGTCTCTCTGTCATCGGGGCCCTGCACTATGAGAGCTCCACGGCCGTGAACCTTGCAAGGGGGCTCGGACTTGGTGAGCTTCCTTCCTCGCGGATGACGGGAGGAGACCTTGCAAGCATCATGTTCGGTATGACGATCGGGATTCTCTCCGGCTGCGTGTTCTGTCTTTTCTTCTTTAAGCGGTATCAGGGCAGGATCACAAAGAGTGCAAAGGGAGATCCGAAGCGGGCAGACATCCTCATGTGTTCGATGTTTCTCGGGATGATCGGGGCGTATCTTGGCGATGCGGTGTCGTACCTTCAAACCGTGAAGGTCTCCGGCCAGATGCGCACCTTCAACGTGCTGCCTCTGATTGCTTTCTTTACCGCAATGGCAGCCAATGCGCTGTTCACGTACCTCATCAAAAGGCGGAAGATCCGCTGGCTTGAGAACTACGCGCTGTCCTTTGCCATGGTCATCGGCATGATCTCAGCGGTGATCGGGCAGTTCCTGTTTCCGAACGCATCGACGTTCCTGAACTGAGGGAGGTGCAGATGATGAGTTATGATGCAAAGACCCACCGGATCGGACGGATTTCCATGGCCCTCATGATGACGCTTCTTCTTCTCTCGCCGTGCCTTGTCTGCCTGGTTTTCCATGAACCGTTTCACTTCACGGCAGGCTACTGGGAGGCGCTCGGCGCGATTCTGATCCAGTTCGTGCCAAGCGGCGTACTGGAGGTCATCACCTACTCGCCGATGCTCGGGACCGGCGGAACGTATATCGCGTTCATCACCGGGAATCTCGTCAATCTCAAGATCCCCTGCGCGATGAATGCCCGGGCGATCGCGGGGACAAAGGTCGGGACCGAGGAGAATGAGATCATCTCCACGATCGCGGTCTCTACCTCGGCCATCGTGACGACGCTTGTCATCGCCGTCGGCGTGCTTGCGATCACGCCGCTGACTCCGCTCCTGGAGAATCCGGTGCTGACACCCGCCTTCAAGACGGTGGTCTATGCCCTGTTCGGTGCCATGGGCTGGACGTATCTGACAAAGTATCCGAAGATTGCCCTGGTTCCCTGGGCGCTTGGTGCCGTGCTGTTCTTTCTGATCCCGACGCTGACCGGCAGCGTGTCGATCATGGTGGTGGTCCTTGCGGTGATCGCCATGGTATACGGGCAGGTACTTTACAGAAGAAAGAAGGTCTGAAAATGAATCCGGGTCTCATTGTTCTTTTTATCATTCTTGCGGTTATTGCCGTACTGGTGATCGTTGTCCTCGTTCGCACGGCAAGGACGAAGGCGCCAGCCCCCGGAGAGAGGCTTGCGCCCTCGAGGACTGCTGCGGAGCAGGAGGCCCTTGCGGAGAACTTCGCAAGACTGATCCGGATTCCGACACCGTCCCATGTGGACGGAAGAACGGATGATCTGGAGTCGTTTCAAAAGCTTCAGAAGGAAGTAGAGGATCTCTTCCCGAAGGTGAAGGATACTCTGGAGAAGGTGACGGTTGATGGGGTACTGATCTACCACTGGAAGGGCAGGCACCCGGAGAAGGCACCGATCCTTCTCATGGGTCATCAGGACGTGGTGCCGGCGGATCCGAAGGGCTGGACGTACCCGCCCTATGGAGGAGAGATCCATGACGGGATTCTCTACGGGCGTGGCACCATGGACGACAAGTGCAACATCTTCTGCCAGCTGCAGGCGGTGGAGGATCTTCTGAAAAAGGGCTTTGTCCCGGATACGGACGTGTGGTTTGCCTACTCCGACAATGAGGAGTCCAGCGGCGGAGGAGCGCAGAAGGCTGTGGACTGGTTCAGGGCCCATGGCATCTCACACTTTGCCATTGCCTGGGATGAGGGCGGCGCCGTGGTCGATAAGGCCATGGCCGGGATGGACCGGCCCTATGCGGTGGTGGGTCTTACGGAAAAGGGGTATGTGGACCTGAAGATCACGGCGCGGGGCGCCGGCGGGCACTCGTCCACCCCGAAGAAGGATACGACGGTGACACGCCTTGCGGCGTTCATCACCGATGTGAATACACACTGCCCCTTTGAGCGGAAATTTACACCTCATGTCCGGGCGATGTTCACCAACATGGCTCCCTCGTTCCCGTTTGGCCTCAGGCTCCTGTTCTCGAACCTGTGGCTCTTTGAGGGACTTCTAACGAAGCTGATGCCCTCCATCAGCTCCCAGGCAGGGGCTCTTCTCGGGACAACCTGTGCGTTTACGATGATGAAGGGATCCGATGCCTCGAATGTCATTCCCTCCGAAGCGTATGTCATCGCAAACCTGCGCCCCGGCTTTACGCAGAATGCGAAGGATTCGGTGGAAGCACTGCGGAAGGTGGCGGACCGCTATGACCTGGAGCTCACGGTCTTAAAGAGCCGCGATGCCGCGCCGGTGACCTCGACAGACGGGAAGGCCTACAAATACCTCATCTCCTGCATTCAGCGCCGTTTCCCGGACTGCGGAGTGTCTCCGTATGTCATGACCGGTTGTACGGACAACCGGCACTATGCCTCGATGTCGGATCAGTGCCTCCGGTTCTATCCGGTACGGCTCACGGACCAGCAGCTTTCCTGCATGCACGCGGACAACGAGTGCGTTAGCCTCGATGCTCTCTCGGATGCCGTGGATTTCTACGAGGACTTCCTGGAGCACTACGAGGGGTGATTAGACCGGATGAAACATCCCCGGGCGGGACCTGATGAGGAATCAGGCCTGCCCGGGGATTGTGCTGTTCGGAGATTTCTTTTACAGAAGGACGATGGATCAGTCGACCAGGTCATCCACTAGAATCTTCGTCACCTTGCCGTTTTTGACGGTGAGATACATGTGATTTACGTAGTTGAGATGCTCGGTGAACACCTTCTGCAGTTTCGCATTTGTGTTGGCTTTGATCGGAGTCAGTCCATCGGACTCCAGCATGTCGGCACTGTACTTCACCTTCTTTGCCAGTGGCAGATCGAAGGTAGTGACATCACCATATTGCAGAGGCTCGCCCTCGGTGTCGGTCTGCGTGAAGTAGTCCGTGGTCAGCTGCAGCTTCTTCTTTGTCAGGTTGGCAGCCGTCAGCTGGTAGCACATGTAGTTGCCATCCGGCAGTGATGTCACAACTTCCGGTGTTGCGGTCTCTGCTGCGGGAGCGGTCTCCTCATAGGGCACTGCCATATCTGCGGTCGTTCCCGGCGCTGCGGCAAGTCTTCCCTCGGCCTTCCCGCACAGCTCATAGTGCTGGTAGAGGAGTGCTTCGTCCGTGCCGAGTGCTGCCACGACGTCCGGATTCTGCGCCGCATAGTACTCTGCATCAAAGATCGTGCCGTCCGGCATGATCTTCGGCGACGCACAAACCGGCATGGCAAGTGCCAGTGTCAGAGCCGCAGCGACTGCTCCCGTCACAATTTTCTTCGAGTTTTTCATAAAGTTCCCCCTTCTGCCCGCTTTACCGGGCAACAATCATGGCTTTTCAATAGCCGAACACATACGTTACCGGATAGTCTGAAACCTCCTGATAGGCGGCAAGGCGTCCGCTATCGTAGACGAAATTGTAGGTTTGGGTCGAGTACCCCACACCTGCCGAACTCTGTGCGAGCGCCATGGAAGCAATGGTGCCGTCGGGATTGTAGATAAGGGTGTAGAGCTTATAACCGTAGTTGTCCTCATAGTCGAACCCGAAGATGGTGCCGTTTTCGTCCCGCTCCGGCTTGCAGGTCATTACCTTCCCGTTATCATCGCTTCCGCTGATGTAGTTCAGCGTGTAGTCCTTGTTGTAGTGGAAGACAATCGTCTCATTGGCGATTTCCGTGTGATCCTCATCTGCTACTGTTTTCTGATTCATGCTCAGAAGATCGCCCTTTTTATTGTACTTGTAGGTGGTGGTATCCGTTGTCGGACCGTCCTCTCCTTCACTGATCCTGTTCACAACCTTCGTGACAAGCCCCTTCTTGTTTTTTGTGACCGTGCAGCCGTCATCGTAGCACACGTTGTTGAACAGATTGCCGGAATCATTCAAAAAGAACAGCTCCGGGCTCTGGTTGTAACCGTTCAGGGCAAATGCCTGCGACATGCCGGAGCTGTACTGCACGGTGACCGTCTGCGGTGTAAATCCCGTGCCGAAGTTGAGCTCGCTCGATGCGAAAACCGGCATCGAGGAGAGCATGCTGAGTGCTACCGCTGCAGCAGCAATGCCTGTTCCTGCTTTTCCAAACTTCATAACTTTTCCCTCCCGGAAGGCAATCTGTCTCTTTTTGCCTGCCCCGTGCAGGCATTTTTGGCCTTCCTGCATAATTTCAGAGTAGCATCATTATTTTTGCGTAACAACGGAGCAGGACAATTATTTTCAGTCTAAAATGAGGACACCGCCTGTTTTTGGTGGCAGAAGAAAAGGGTGGCAGATGACCTGTTTCACGCAGGCTTTCTGCCACCCTTAACCCTCGGTGTTAATGATGCTCTGATGTCACATCTTGAAGCGGTACCCGACACCCCAGATGGTCTCGATGTACTGCGGTTTTGACGTATCGAACTCGATTTTCTCGCGGATCTTCTTGATGTGGACCGTGACCGTTGCGATGTCGCCGACGGAGTCCATGTTCCAGACCTGGCGGAAGAGCTCGTCCTTCGAATAAACGTGATTCGGATGCTCGGCAAGGAAGGTGAGAAGATCGAACTCCTTTGTGGTGAGGTTCTTCTCCTCCCCGTTCACCCAGACCCGTCTTGCGGTCTTGTCGATCTTGAGACCGCGGATCTCGATGATCTCGTTGGCCTCCTTTGCGGAGCCGACGAGCCGCTCATAGCGGGACAGATGTGCCTTCACACGTGCTACCAGCTCGCTTGGCGAGAAGGGCTTTGTCATGTAATCGTCCGCCCCGAGGCCCAGCCCCCGGATCTTGTCGATGTCGTCCTTCTTTGCCGAGACCATGAGGATCGGCATGTCCTTCTTCTCACGGATCTTCCTGCAGACCTCAAATCCGTCCGTTCCCGGCAGCATGAGATCCAGGATGATGAGGTTGTAGTCCCCGTTCAGGGCCTCCTGCAGCCCCGTGTCTCCCCGGTTTTCGATGTGGACCTCGAAGCCGGAGAGCTCGAGATAATCCTTCTCGAGGTCCGCAATGGCTTCCTCGTCCTCAATGATCAGAATTTTGTTGTTCTTTCCGGCTTCTGCCATGTCAAAACCCTTTCTTTGCGGTCGTTTCTCACGCGGATTCCCGGTACTTTCTCAGCACGAAGTGCATGCAGGTCCCGACGCCCTCCCTGCTGGTTGCCCAGATGTAGCCGCCGTGATCCTCGATGATCTTCTTGACGATCGAGAGCCCGATGCCGCTGCCGCCCTGCGCGCTGTTGCGCGAGGAGTCGGCGCGGAAGAACCGATCGAAGATGTTCGGCAGATCGCGCTGTGCGATGCCGCGGCCGTTGTCCTCGATCTCCACCCGGATGGAATCCTGTTCATCCAGAATGCGCACATCGATGGTACCGTGCGCCTTATCCATATATTTTACACTGTTTGAGATGATGTTGTTGATGACTCGTTTCAGCTGCTCCGGATCCGCGATGATGATCGTGTCCTGCGCGACCAGGTTCGAGTAGTTCAGCTGAATGCCCCTCGATTCCAGATCCATGCCGATCTCGTCGACGCAGTCGCCGAAGTAGTCGTGGACGTTGATCTTCTGGAAGTTGTAGGGGATCTTGTTGTTGTCGATCTTCGAGTAGAGCGTCAGCTCGTTGATCAGGTTGTTCATGTCGCAGGCCTTGTTGTAGATCGTGCGGACGTACTTCTCCTGCTTCTCGGGCGTGTTGGCCACCCCGTCGAGCAGACCCTCCGCATAGCCCTTGACGGACGTGATCGGGGTCTTCAGATCATGGGCGATGTTGCTGATGAGCTCCCGGTCATGCTTGTCGTTCTCGAGCTTCTCATCGGCGCTCTCCTTGAGGCGAAGACGCATGTCCTCATAGTTCTGGTACATCTGCCCGATCTCTCCGTCCTCCCCGGTGGGCAGGACGTACTCGAGATTCCCGTCCCGGATCTTGCCCATGGCGACGTTCAGGTTCCGGACGGGCTCGAGAAAGCTCCTCTTCAGCCATTTCACGAGGAGCAGGTCCGTCAGGATCATGATCAGAACGAGCAGGACAATCATCACCGTGATGTACCGCACCGGGAATACCGGGGCGGTGTCATAGCGCTTGAACAGGCTTCCGACCAGGCAGAAGGCCGCGATGAACGCTCCCACCGGCAGAAGAATCACGATGGTGGAGACGATCAGAAGTTTTTTGTGAAATGACACGGCTTCTCCTTTCTGACTATGACAGTTATTATAGCACACGCACTGTGAAAGGTCAGCCTGCGATGGATTACGACGTCATGGTTTAACATATTATACAAAAATTTAACACGAAAACGCCTTTCGGGAGGCAAAATAACCTTGACAGAAAAGGTCAAGATACATACAATAATGATAACAGTTATCGTTAAGCAATCGAAAGGAGACCGACGACACGAGAACCAGCAAGCAGAGGGAAGCGATCTGGGAGAGCCTTGCAGGCCGGCCGGATCACCCGAGTGCGGAAGCTGTGTATGACGCCGTCAGAATCCGATATCCGAACATCTCACTGGGAACGGTGTACCGGAACCTCCTGCTGTTTCAGCAGACGGGAAAGGTCCGGGCCCTCGATGTCGGAGATGGCGTCATTCACTTCGATCCCGTTCCGACCGAACACGAGCACTTTGTGTGCCGGCAGTGCGGAAAAGTGATAGACCTTCCGGTGCGGGATCCGGAACATGCCAAGGCAGAGGCCGCCGCGCATTTTGGCGGACAGATCACCGGGTATTCCGCATTCTACACAGGCCTGTGTGAGGACTGCCTGAGAGCGCAGAAAACGATCAACACAACAACTTCATAAGGTAGTACGTATTCAATTCGTTCAAAAGCTTCAGAAAATGAAAGGAGACAGCTATGAAATACAGATGCACCATCTGCGGTTATGTTTATGATGAGGACAAGGAAGGCGTCAAGTTCGCAGATCTTCCGGCTGACTGGAAGTGTCCTACCTGCGGCGCTCCGAAGTCCAAGTTCGTCCCCGTCGAGGAGGACAAGATGACCTGGGCTGCCGAGCACGTCGTCGGCATCGCAAAGGACGCTCCGGAGGAGATCAAGGAAGGCCTTCGTGCCAACTTCACCGGTGAGTGCTCCGAGGTCGGCATGTATCTTGCCATGAGCCGCGTCGCATTCCGCGAGGGCTATCCGGAGATCGGCCTGTACTATGAGAAGGCCGCTCACGAAGAGGCAGAGCACGCTGCAAAGTTCGCTGAGCTGCTCGGCGAAGTGATCACGGATTCCACGAAGAAGAACCTCGAGATGAGAATCGAGGCTGAGAACGGCGCTACTGCCGGAAAGACGGAGCTTGCAAAGAAGGCCAAGGAGCTGAACCTCGATGCCATTCACGACACGGTTCACGAGATGGCACGCGACGAGGCAAGACACGGCCGCGCATTCCAGGGTCTGCACGATCGCTACTTCGGCAAGTAATCTGAAGAGAGTTTCATAAGAACCCCCATCCCCTTCTGCAGGAAGAACATTCCCGCAGAAGGGGATTTTTTATGTGGCCCCGCCGGAAACGGTTTTTGCCAAAAATGCGCCGCAAGGCCTTATAATGATGCGCAGGGCAATGGCAGGGGGAACCCAGTCTGAGCCGCCCTTTGGAAGGAGTGTTTTATGAGAATCGGAGTGATCGGCGCGATGGATGTGGAAGTCGCCGCCCTGAAAGAGAAACTGACAAAGGCTGATGCAAAGACCATCGCGGGGATGACCTTCTGCGAGGGTGAGCTTGGCAGAAACACCGTCATCATCGTGCAGTCGGGTGTCGGCAAGGTGAACGCGGGCTGCTGCGTGCAGATTCTGTGCGACCTCTACCACGTCGATAAAATCCTCAACACCGGCGTTGCGGGAAGTCTTGATGCGAAGATCAACATCGGAGACTTCGTCGTCTCCACCGAGGCGATGTATCACGACGTCGATGCGACCATCTTCGGCTATGCAAAGGGCGAAGTGCCCCAGATGCACATGGTGACCTTCCCGGCAGATGAGGAGCTTCGAAAGGCAGCAGTTGCCGCCATCCACGAGAGCGCTCCGGAGTGCCAGGTCTTTGAGGGCCGCATCGTCTCCGGCGATCAGTTCATTTCGAGCCTTGAAAAGAAGAAGGAACTCTCCGATACGTTCCACGGGGAGTGCGCCGAGATGGAGGGCGCCGCCATCGCCCAGGCCGCAACCATCAATAAGGTTCCCTACGTCATCATCCGGGCGATCTCGGACAAGGCGGACGGGAGCGATGTCTGCGATTATCCGAAGTTCGAAGCCCTTGCCGCAAGGCACTGCGCGGCGATCGTCTCCGACATGCTCGAGAGCCTCTAGAGGTGTGTGATGGACTGTGATACCTGTGCCTATTTTCAGTGGGACGATGAGGAGGAAGACTACATCTGCGAGGCGGACGTCGATGAGGACGACCTTGCCCGCATGATGCAGGAGCCATCCTTTAGACGCCATTCCCGCTGCCCCTACTGGGTGAAGGACGACGAGTACGCTGTTGTCCGTCACCAGGCATTCTGATTGGATTCCCATGGTTTTTAATTCCTACGCTTTTCTTTTCCTGTACCTTCCGATCGTGCTGTTCGGCTGGTACTGGCTCAATCACCTGAGAGCCTGGAAAATCGCACAGCTGTTCCTCATCGGGGCATCCCTCGTGTTCTACGGCTGTTTTTCCTGGACTTTCGTGCCGGTGCTTCTTGTCTCCTGCCTTATAAACTACGGGATCAGCTACCGGAGCGCGCGCCTCGAGGCGGACGCCTTCGATGACGCGATCGAGGAGGGAAGGCCCGATCCCTTTGACAGGAGCGAGCGCCACCGGAAGGTGCTCCTTGTCTTCGGCGTTGTCTTCAACCTCTGCTACCTTGTGGCCTTCAAGTACGGGGTGGAGCAGCTGAACGGAATCCTGTCGATCCCGGGGATCTCATCCTTTGTGATGCCGGTGGGCATCAGCTACTATACGCTCAGCCAGATCTCGTTTGTCATCGAAAGGTGTCAGAACACCACCGCTCACGACAGCTTCCTCAACTACATGACCTGTGCCACCTTCTTCCCGAAGCTTGCCGAGGGACCGATCACGACCTACGACGAGATCGCGGCGCAGTTTGAGGATCCGGAGAAGAAATGCTTCCACGCGGAGACCTTCCTCCGGGGACTGTGCCTTCTCGTGTTCGGCATGGCCAAAAAGATGCTTCTTGCCGACACCCTGGCGCCGCTGTCCGATTTCTGCTTTCAGCAGGCCTACTATCTCGACACCCTGACGATGCTGCTGGGTCTCCTTGCCTATGCGATGCAGCTCTACTTCGACTTTTCCGGCTACATCGACATGGCCATCGGCGTCGCCAAGCTGTTCAACATCGAGCTTCCCGACAACTTCCGCCGCCCCTTTCAGGCGACAAGCTTCGGAAGACTCTGGCAGCGCTGGCACATGACCCTGAACCGGTTCTTTACCCGGTACGTCTATATCCCGCTTGGCGGGAGCAGGGCGGGGGATCTGAGGACCTGCCTCAACATCCTTGTTGTCTTTGTCCTCTCCGCCCTCTGGCACGGAACCCAGGATACCTACCTTGTCTGGGGCGTTCTGTGCGGCGTGCTGGTGATCCTGGCAAACCACTTCCTGCGCCACTTTGCGGACCAGGTGCGGAATCCCTTCGGGGTGTTCTTCCTCCGGGCGCTGGTGCTTGCGACCTTTGCCCTGGTGTTCTCCTTTTTCGGGGCACCGGACCTTAACCATGCGACCGCCCTCTGGCGGCGGCTCCTCGTCCCCACCTGGCGATCCGATGTCTGGCCGGGGTTCCTCTACCGCTGCGCGGGGCAGCTGGATCTTCCGGAGACGTATCTTCTGACGAGAGCGGTCCGCGCCCTTGCACCGGACCTGTCGGATCAGGTAAACCTCGAGATTGTCCTTGCCATCCTTGCCCTGTGCCTTGTTCTCGTCTATCAGAAGAGAAATGCCAGGGAGATGGCCGAGAACATGCGCCTGTCCGTCGGGAATGCGGTGCTGGTTGCCCTTCTCTTTGTCTGGTGCCTCACATCCATGACCGGTGTGACGACGTTTCTGTACTTCAGGTATTAACGGCTGATGCAAAATGTGAAACTCAAAAATCCATACGTGCGCTTTGCGAAGGGCCTTGTCATCACGGCGGCGGTGCTGCTTGCAGCCGCTGCCGTCCTCACCTTCGTGATCGATCCCTTCTACCACTACCACGCGCCGTGGTTTGGCCTGTCCGCCGTGCAGACGAAGAAGGAGTACCAGGTCCCCGGGGCACTGGAGCACCTTTCCTACAATGCCGTTATCTGCGGCTCGTCCCTTGTCGAGAACAATGACAACGCCTGGTACGATCAGGCGTTCGGGGTGCAGAGCGTGAAGGCCGTCCGCTCCTACGGGGGCGTTGCGGATCTTTGCTGGTACCTGGACCTTGCCTTTGAAAGCCATGACGTCGACATGGTGTTCTTCAACCTCGACGCCTTTGCGATCACCGGATCCCCCAAGACGACCTTTGAGGCCTCCGGCTGTCCCATGTACCTCTATGACGACAACGCCCTGAACGACATGCAGTACCTGTGGAACAAGACGGTCCTTCTGGAGGATATCCCGTACATGGTGATCCAGTCGAAGCAGGGATACGATGCGGGGCTCTCCTACAACTGGGCCGAGGGGAAAAACTTTTCGCAGGCCGGGGCCCTGTCCCAGTATCAGAGAAGAAAGGACGTTGCCCCGATGGAAGACGAAAGTGCGGAGGATGCAGATGTCTCCGGCAACATCGCCCTGCTTCTGAAGGAAGTGGAGCAGCACCCGGACACGCAGTTCCTGTTTTTCCTTCCGCCCTATTCGATGCTCTGGTGGGATGACAGTCAGAGGGCAGGCCTCTCCGAGGTGTACCTGCATGCAGAGGAGGAAGTGATGGCTTCCCTCCTTTCGCATGACAACGTCCGCGTCTATGACTATCAGACGATGACGGACGTCACCTGCAACCTCGACCGGTACATGGACACGATCCACTTCGACCCGGAGGTGAATCACACGCTCTGTGAGGACATGGCGGCGGATTACCGGGGAGACGGGACGTCCCTCTACCGCGTAACCGCGGAAAATCTTTCCGCTGTCATGGAGAAGACAAGACAGTGCGTTGAAAAAGGAATGGAGACGGTCATCGTGCCGCTTGAGAAGAGCGATGCCTTTTTGTACGCAGAGTAAACAGGAGGCTTTCATGGAACAACAGATGCCGGTCCGGCTGTATGATGCCGGCGATATGGCCAAGGTGTACTGCGCAAAGTGCGAGGGCTGCGGAAAGTGCTGCCACGGGATGACGGACACGATTCACCTCGATCCGTATGATGTCGACATGCTGACAAAGGGGCTTCGGAAGACCTTTGAGCAGCTCATGGGAAGCACCATCGCCCTGCACAACGAGGACGGCCTTGTGCTGCCGCACCTTCGCATGGAGGACGGGGAGAACGGGGCCTGTCCGTTTCTTGGAGCGGACGGGCGCTGCACCATTCATGCGATCCGCCCAGGCTACTGCAGGCTGTTCCCGTTAGGGCGCGACTATTCGCAGGAGACACATACCTTCCGGTACTTTGTGACCGACAACGGCTGCGACATGCCGGGGAAGATGAAGGTGCGGATCTCGAAGTGGCTTGGCATCCCGGATCTTCCGCGGTATGAGAAGTTTGTCACCGCCTGGCACTACTACATCAAAGATGTGAAGAAAGTGATGGCAGAAAGCGATGATGCCGCCTTCCGCGAGTCCCTGAACATGTTTCTCCTGAAGGTCTTCTATGAGCCCCCCTATGACGAAAAAGAGGGGTTCTATTACTGGTTTGACAAACGCCTGGAAAAGGCAAGGAGCGTGCTTTGAAACGGGTGACGGCGCTTTTTCTGACCTTCCTGATGCTCTTTCTTGCCGCCTGCGGAAGTACGGAACAGGCGGTAACAACGTCCACTCTTTGGGAAGCCATTCCGGAGGAGACGAAAGAGGCTGCGGCAGAAGAGGCTGCCGTGGAGGAAGAGACGGCGGTTCCTTCAAAAGAGGAGAGCACGGATGCCGGGACGGACGCCGCGGCTTCGGAAATATTTGAAACCACCGCTGAGGACACGACAGAAACAACCGGTACCCTTGATGCCCTGATGGCGGACTTCATGACACAGCACGGCCTCAATGAGAGCAACTTCTCGGTGAGCTACAAAAACCTCGTGACCGGGGAGACGTACTATTACAATGAGCTCACCATGTTTGACGGGGCAAGCACCTACAAGCTTCCCCTGAACCTTCTCTACTACGATCTCGAGGCCGCGGGAACCTACACCGAGGATTCGATCATCCCGGGGACGGACACGCCCCTGTCCGAGTGCCACTACCAGAGCCTTGTGTACTCGAACAACGAGCTTTCCGAGGCGATGACGAACGCCTACGGCTCCTACGACGTGTTAAAGAGCGACATGCGCCGCTACTACACGCTGACCGACGAGGAGATCGACGATTCCTACTATCACCACAACTACTTCTGCTCCCGCATGATGATGGACTGCGCGGCCTACCTGTATGCGAATCAGGACCGCTATCCCGATGCCCTGAGCTTCCTTGAGCAGGCGCAGCCCGGGATGTACTTCCGCACCTATCTGCCGGACGTCACGATCGCACAGAAGTACGGCAGGCGGGACGGCTATGAGCACACGGCGGGAATCGTCTTTGCGGATACGCCGTTCGTGCTCTCGGTGTACTCATACCAGGCAGCGAATGCGGCCGACATGATTGGGCAGTGCGCAAAACTGTTCTATGACTACACGATGGGAGAGTGAAGACGGAGAAACGAGGGGGACTGACTGGAAAGAGTTGGAATATTGCGACTTTGAAGTGACATTGAAGTTGACATTGAAGTGACTTTGAAGTTCGTAGTGAAGTGCTTCAATGAAAATTGAAGCGGTATAACATGGTCCGGCAAGTCCTTTGATCCTCCGGCACTGTCCAGGCTCCTCCAGCTGTCCGGATTTATCTCCCGGACCGGTGCTGCTGTCTGCAATACTGTCCGAAAAAAGTGCATGATTCGGGGATCTTTATACTCCGCCCTCCCGGTCTTTGCGGCCGGGAGGTTTTTTTATTGACAGAAGTCACGTATGGATGTATTTTTTGAGTGAAAAGAGCAAATAATAAGATAAACCGGATTAAGCACGTAAATCTCACATATGCAAACGACGAATCGGCAACATACTGTATGCAGACACATACAGAACTAAAATGGCTGCAGGAGAGTCGGGAAAGGGGGAGAACCTTGTACATCGGAAGAGAGAAAGAACTGCAGACACTCGCGGATTGCTATGCAAAAGACGGCTTCCAGATGGTCCGCATCAGCGGGCGGCTGCGCTCCGGCAGAACCTCGCTGGTCCGCCATTTCCTTACGGAGAACGGGTACCGCGGCCTGTGGTATCAGACGGCCGGCATCAACCCGGCAGACGATATCGCCGCGCTTTCCGAGAGCGTCTCCGGTGCAGGAGATACGTTCCGCACCATCCAGTCGGCGCTGAATGCGGTTTTCCTTCAGTCCCTCCAGGATCGGGTCGTCCTTGTCATCGACGATTACCGCAGAATCCTCGACTCGACGCCGAACCTCACGCAGGATATCGAGGAGCTGATCCAGGTCTACCGTGAGTCGTGCCATCTGATGATGATCATCATCGACGACAACTGCGAAGGCCTGTTTGACAGCGAAAATCCGCAGGACATCGTGCTCAGGGAGTGGGACATGAAGCAGTCCTCGAAGATGCTCTCCTCCTTCTCACCGGAGGATCGCGTGATTCTCTACGGGATTCTCGGCGGTGTGCCGGGACATTTCGTACAGCTCAATCCGAACCTCTCCGCACGGGAGAACATCCTCACGAAGATCGCGGCTCCGGGTTCGGAGCTCTACTGCGAGGTCGAGCGGCATCTTTCGGAGATCATGCGGGAGACGAGACTCTACAACAGCCTGCTGTATGCGATCTCACGGGGAGCGGTGCGCATGCGTGACATCGTCGCCATGGCGGGGCAGCCGTCGGCGACCGTCAACATTTACCTGAACCGGATGCTGGAGATGGGCGTTGTCCGCAAGGATTACCCCTTCGGAGAGGATCCGAAAACATCCCGCCACACCCGCTACTGCATCCCGGACCGCCTGATGGCCTTCTATTTCTACAACTACCGGGCGATCCGCCTCGGACAGCCGCAGCTTGTCGAGCAGGGACTCGATGCATACCTTGAGCCGGTATTCTGCCAGCTCTGTCAGGAGTACCTGCGCACACGCCTTGGCGGGGAGAACGGCGCATGGTGGAACCGGGATACGAAGATGCCCATCGCGGGACACGCGGACGGCAGGTCGTATGCCGGGATGTCCCGCTGGACCGGCAAGCAGGGTGATGTCGAAGATCTCGAGGACCTGAAGAAGGCCGGCAGGACGATGCCGGAGGACAACACCTGCTACTACCTGTTCGTGCGGCCGGGTTATTCAAAGGAATGCCAGGAAAAGGTGAAGACCTTAAATCACACCTTTGAGCTGGTCGACTTTGACGCGATGATGAAGGAGCTGTCCTGATCAGACAAGACGGCGATACGAGGAAAAGGCCGAGGGGATGGAATAGGTCGAATCAAGCTGTGTGCGGCCGGCAAGAAAGCAGCCGGTGTCTTCAAAGCGCTCCGTATCCTGCACCCTCACCTCACACTGAATCCCCGTCATGTGCCACTCAATGTGGGTGAACACGTGCTTTGCCGCAGGAAGGGGGATGCCTGCAAAGACGGGGCAAAGACCTGCCGCATCAAGGAAGGCTTTGAGGTCTGAGGATCCTTCGATGTTTGGAAATTCATAGAGTCCTGCAAGAAGGCCCTTTTCCGGGCGCTTTTTCAGGACAACGTACTCCCCGCAGGTGAGGATCAGGACCGTCCGGTTCTCCACCCTGCGGGGCTTTTTGACCTCCGGGACGGGGACTGACTCCTCACACCCTGTAAGGTGTGCCCTGCAGGTATCAGAGACCGGGCAGAGATCGCAGTGCGGGGCGCCGTTTGGCAGGCAGATGGTGGCGCCAAGGTCCATGAGCGCCTGGTTCCAGGCCCCGGGGCGATCCTTCGGGATCCTCTCCTGATACCAGGACGTGGCTTCCTTCTTTGTCTTCGGATCTTTCAGCGATGCTTTGCACAGCGTCTGCCGCGCGTACACCCGGAGAAGATTTCCGTCGACCGCAGGTACCGCCTCCCCGAAGGCAATCGATGCGATGGCCGCCGCGGTATAGGGCCCGATCCCGGGGAGGGTAAGGAGGTCTCTGCTTTTCCCCGGCATCACGCCGCCATAGTCGTCCTCGATCATGACGGCGGCCCTGTGGAGGTTCCGGACCCTGCTGTAGTAGCCAAGGCCCTCCCAGAGCTTCAGGTACACGTCCTCTTCTGCCAGGGCAAGGTCGTGAATCGTGGGAAGAGATTCCAGGAAGCGGTTGTAGCAGCCGATCACCGCCTCGACCCTGGTCTGCTGCAGCATGATCTCGGAGAGCCAGACGTGATAGGGCGTCGGATCCTCCCGCCAGGGCAGAATCCGGCGGTTTTCATCGTACCAGGAAAGAAGACCGCTCATTTGTGATACGTCCTCCCGGCGTTGATCATGAAGGCGCGGTAGATCTGCTCGAGGAGCAGCACCCGTGTCATGAGATGGGTGAAGGTAAGCGACGAGAGCTTCCAGCGTACATTTGCCCGGGATACGAGTGCCTCCCCGGGCCCGAGGGACCCCGCGATCACGAAGGTAAGAGTCGAGCTCTGCAGCTGCCAGGCGGCAAGGCGGGATGCAAATTCCTCGCTGGTCCACTCCCTGCCGTGGAGGTCGAGGAGGATGACAAAGTCCCCGGGGCGGATCTTCTCGAGAACCCGCGCGGCCTCTTTGTCCTTGACCTGCTGCACCTCGGCCTCCCGTTCCGTGTGCTCGTTCGCCTCATCCTTTACCTCGATCACCTCGACCTTTGCAAAGGGAGAAATTCGCTTTGCATAGTCGTCCACGAGATGCTGGAGCGAGGCGTCCTTCATCTTTCCGATTCCAATCACTCTGATCTGCATGCTTACCTCCGATAACTTTTCCAGTCTAATCCATGATAAGATAAAAAGCACGCCGGCATCCGAAAGACCGGCAAAGGAGGTTTCCATGACCATCTGTACACCGGACTATTACAATGCCTTTCACTGCATCGCCGGGGACTGCCCTGCGACCTGCTGCGCGGCGGGCTGGGAGATCGACCTCGACGAGGACTCCATGGAGCGGTACCAGAGCACGGAGGGCGAATTCGGCGAGAAGCTCTGCCGCTTTATCCGCAAGGACGAGGACTTTTTCTTCTTCCCGATGGAGCACGGCGCCTGTCCGTTCCTGACCGGAAAGAAGCTCTGCAGCATCTACGAGAATCTCGGAGAGGACGCGATGCCGGTGACCTGTCAGGAGTTCCCCCGCTACTTTTCGGACTGCGGAGCCTATGAGCAGCGGGACCTCTCCCTTGCCTGCCCGGAGGTTGCAAGGATCTTCTATGAGGGACCGCTCTCCTTCGGGATCCGGACCTTTGAGGTCGAGGATGAGGACGGGGAGATGTTCTCGGAGGATGATGACTACGACAGTGAGCAGCTCCTTCTTCGCTGGCAGCTGATCAGGCAGAGGGATCAGCTGATCCGGGACCTCGAACGGCGGCAGGGGGATGTGTTTGCAAGGCTCGATGCCATGGGACTTCTTCTGCCGGACGATGAGACGATTCTTTCCTCCACGATCGCCGCGATGGAGCCGGTCAATGCGGACTGGACAAAACTCTCGCCAAAGCTTCTGTCCCTTCTGGAATCCGGGAAAAAGGAGGAGGCGGTTCAGGCCTTCTTCCGGGAGCCCTCGGTGAACCGATGGATGGTAAAGAGCGCGAGCTATCTTCTCTTCCGGTACTGGCTCGATGCCTTCCAGGACAACGTGGATACGATTCACGAGACCGGAAATGCCGACACGGAGCCACAGATGCGGCTCATTGCAAGGTCTCTAGAGATTCTTTCGCTCATGGGGGCGGTGCGTCTTCGGGAAAAGGGATCCTTTGCCCTGCAGGACATGATCGATACGGCGGTTCTCTTCTCCCGTCAGATCGAATTTGACGATGAGATCATCGCCGCCCTGTCGACGTCACCCCTGCTTTCTGATACAATCCCTGACGATGAAAATGACGATTCGCTGTTCTGAACAGTGTGCGGAAAAGGAGAAATGCTATGGATATCGTATGTCTGGACATGGAAGGTGTGCTGGTGCCGGAGATCTGGATTGCCTTTTCGAAGGCCTCCGGAATCCCGGAGCTGAAGCGGACGACCCGCGATGAGCCGGATTACAACAAGCTCATGAACTGGCGGCTTCAGATCCTGAAGGAGCACGGCCTTGGCCTGAAGCAGATCCAGGACGTCATCGCAACGATCGATCCCATGCCGGGTGCACGGGAATTCCTCGATGCCCTCCGGCAGGAGACCCAGGTCATCATCATCTCCGATACGTTCACCCAGTTCGCAAAGCCGCTCATGGTAAAGCTGGGGCTCCCGACCCTGTTCTGCAACAGCCTGGAGGTTGCGGACGACGGCACGATCACGGGCTTTAAGATGCGCATTCAGGACTCGAAGCTCAATACCGTGAAGGCCCTGCAGTCCATCGGCTTCCACACGATCGCAAGCGGCGACTCCTACAATGACCTCGCCATGATCAGGGCCAGCAAGGCGGGCTTCCTGTTCCGCTCGACGGAGCAGATCATGAAGGACAACCCGGACATCCCGGCGTTTACGGAATTTGACGACCTGCGCCATGCAATCGAAGGTGCACTCGATCGATGATCTGCTACTTTGCCCCGATGGAGGGGATCACGGGCTATGGCTACCGGAATGCGCACCATGCGCTCTTTCCGGGGCTTGATGCCTACTACACGCCTTTTATCGTTGCGGGAGAGCAGAGAAAGTTCAAGCGCCGGGAGATGGCGGACGTCCTGCCGGAAAACAACAGCGGGGTTCCCGTGGTGCCCCAGATCCTGACAAACAGGGCAGATGCCCTTGTCTTTGCGGCGGAGTACCTGGAGGATCTGGGCTACCGGGAGGTCAACCTGAACCTTGGCTGTCCCATGCCGACGGTGACAAACAAGAAGAAGGGCGCCGGGGCGCTGAAGGATCCGGATGCCCTTTCAGCCTTCTTTGATGAGGTCTTTGATGCTCTTTCCTCAAGGCAGACAGCGCCCTCGATCTCCATCAAGACACGGCTCGGATTTTACGGGGAAGAGGAGGTCGATCCCCTCTTTTCCCTCTTTGGAAAATATCCCTTCTCCAAGGTGATCCTCCATGCCCGCTACGGCGTGCAGGCATACCGCGGAACGTGCGATCTTGCGGCCTCAGCGCGGGCCGCAGCGCACCTTTCGGTCCCCGTCATCTACAACGGGGACATCCGGGGAACGGACGACATTGCGAGAGTGGAGACGTATTTCCACCCCGCAGGCATCATGATCGGGCGGGGCCTTCTTGCAGATCCTGCCCTGTACCGGGAGATGACAGGAGGGAAGGAGCTTTCGATGGAAGAGCTTCGCGCCTTCTCGGAGCTTCTTCTTGAGAACACGAAAGAGCAGCTTTCCGGTGCCGGAGAGGTGCCGGTGATCAACCGCATGAAGGAGGTCTGGGCGCACCTGTTCGAGCACCTCGAGGATCCCGCGCGGTGCGGGAAGGCGATCCGCAAGGCCCAGAATCTGCAGCAGTACGAGGCCGCGGTGCGGACCGTGTGGGCGAACTGCCGCATCCGGAATCTTCCGTAAATGGTCCGATATTATTTGGAAACTTTTTCCGGATTTTCAATCCTGTTTCAGTATCGGCAGGTATAATAGACGGGTCTGAAAGGTTCTCCCCCTTAAGGACAGATTTCATTATCCAGGAGTCTGCGGCATATCACCGCGGGCTCCCTTTCTTTTGTGGTAAACTGGGCACAGGGAGACAGACCATGGAAGATCAGAAGGACAGGAACAAAACAGAAAAGAAAAAGGAAAAGCGCGGGATCGGCTACTACGTTTCCTACGTGGTGACGGTCGCGGCCGTGGCACTTCTCATCTATGCGGGGGCGCATTTCTACACCGAGTACCGGGCGTATCAGATCGCGGGAGAGGAGTATAAAAAACTCGATGCCCTGATGCAGGTGGAGGAGAACGCAGGCAGCGCGGAATCGACGGCAGAGGAGACCACAGAGGAAGCGGACACGGAAACGACACAGACTCTGGTGGACGAAGAGACCGGCCTTCCGGAGGTCTCTGTACCTTCGATGGACATTGACTTTGAAGAGCTCTCGTCCATCAACAGCGACTTTGCCTGCGTCATCTATGTCCCGGCGCTGGATCTTACGTATCCTGTTGCCTACAGCAGTGACAATAACGAGTACCTGCATGAGACCTTCCAGGGGACGAAGAACGCCTCGGGCTGCATCTTTGTGGACAGGGACGCCGCACGGGATTTCACGGATCTCAACACCCTGATCTTTGGCCACAACATGAAAAACATGACGATGTTCGGCTCTCTGAAGCGCTTTTCCCAGGACGAAACCCTCTGTGACACCGACCCGTATTTTTACCTGTACTTTGAAGGAAAGACCTATCAGTACCGGATCTTCTCCTACTACGTCGTCTCGAACCGGGACAGCACGGTCTACGGGAAGGTGACAAACGATTCCTATGAGAGCTTTGTCGACAGTGCGCTCAAAAGGTCCCAGTATTCGTCCTATGACGATGCGGTGGATTTTTCAGGGCGTCCTCTTCTTGTGACGCTCTCCACCTGCTTTGGCACGGCGCACACGGAGAACTACGTGGTGCACGGAGCCCTCGTCGGGGTTCACACGGACGCGGACTCCTCCCGGTGATAGCGGCACAGATCGGCAAGGCAGCAGTCCCCGCACTTCGGGGACCTTGCCGTGCAGACGGCGCGGCCGTGGTCTACCAGACGATGACACAGATCATTCCCCTCTTCCGGGGGGATGATCTTTTTTAATGCCTTTTCGACCTTTGCCGGCTCCTTGATATCGTCCACGAGCCCGATCCGGTTGGAGAGGCGGATGCAGTGGGTGTCGGTGACGATCGCGGGCTTTCCGAAGACATCCCCGAGGACGAGGTTTGCGCTCTTTCTCCCGACTCCCGGGAGCTTTAACAGTTCTTCCATCGTATCCGGCACCTGGTCGTGATAGACCTCGTGCAGCATCTTCATGCAGGCGACGATGTCTCTTGCCTTCGAGTGTCCGAGCCCGCAGGGACGGACAATCGCCTCGACATCGGCGACGTCGGCATCTGCGAGGGCCTCGACGGTCGGATATTTCTCATACAGGTAAGGGGTCGTCCTGTCGACCCGTGCATCGGTGCACTGGGCGGCAAGGCGAAGGCTGATGAGAAGCTGCCAGGCTCTGTCATAGCTTAAGGTGCAGTGCGTTGCGGGATAGGCCTTTTTCAGGCGGTCGATGACGGCAAGTGCAAGTTCGGGTTTGGTCATGATGATTCCTCCGGTGCATATTTTAGCAGATCTGAAAACGTTTCTGCCGGAATCGTTTATAATGAGGGACGCTATGGAAAAAACGGTGAGAGCAAACAGAATGATCGCAGCGGCCCTTCTTGTCTTCCTGCTTGCAGGGTGCGGCAGCACGGAAGAGACGGCAGGGACAACGGGGACGGCAGAGGAGACGACGACAGATGTGACAGCAGAGGAGAACGCCGATGCCGCAACAAACGGTACGTCGCTGACCCCCTCTGCGGAGGAGGTTGAGAGGTATCAGGACCTGTCCTATGACGGGGACATCACGGTGCTGGTGCCGCAGAGCGCAGTCGACCTTGTTCAGAAGGAGGCGGACGCATTCCTTGCCGCCATCCCGGGGCTTTCCGGCGTCACGGTCACCGTGAGCGCCATGAGCGAGACCGATGCCGCGCACGCGATGCTGCAGGACCCGTCCACCGCGGATCTTTATGTCACGACGCAGGACTACCTGCCGCAGCTGGTATCCAGTGGCGCCGCAGCCGCCCTCCCGGACGATGCCGCTGCAAGAGTCCAGACCTCCGAGGATGAGCGGACCGCAAGGGCTGCAACCGTTACCGATGCGGACGGGAATTCCTCTGTGTCCGCCTTCCCGCTCTCCTTTGACGGAGGCTCTCTTCTCTACTATGACAGCAGCGTGATCACCGACCCGTCGTCCCTGTCCGCCATCCTTACGGACTGCGAGAGTGCCGGGAAGACCTTTGACGTTCTTCTTACCGGCGGGTGGTACCAGGCATCGTTTTTCCTTGCGACAGGGGCAAAGCTCACCTATACGACGGACGCGGACGGCACGTTTTCCCTTGCAGACAGCAGCATGGCCACCGATGCGGGGGTGACGGCCCTCCGTGCCATGTGCGAGGTCGCGGACTCCTCCGCCTTTGAGAACAACTTTGCGGCGGGGGATGCGGCAAATGCCGCGGCAATCATCGACGGCTACTGGGATGCGCCGGTGGCACAGGAGCTGTTCGGGGACCATTATGCCTGCGCAAAGCTCCCCTCGTTTACAGGGTCGGATGGACAGACGTACCAGATGTCCGGCTTTTCTTCCTGCAGGCTTCTGTGTGTCGTGCCGACGGACGACAGCGAAAGGCAGGCGGTGCTCTTTGCCCTGGCAGACGACCTCACGGGGACCAGTGCGCAGCTTTCCTACTACAACGAGCTTCTCTACGGGCCCGCGGACCGGGCTCTTCAGTGGTCGCAGCAGGTGCAGGGGGACGAGGCCCTGACAGCGCTCCAGGAACAGCAGCAGTTCAACGTGATGGAGGGACGCTATCCCGGGGACTTCTGGCAGCTTGCGGCAACGCTCGGGGACGCGGTCCTGAACAAAGAGGTGAACACAAACTCCTCCGACGAGGACCTGCTTTCCCTCCTTACCTGGTTCGAGGATACCTGCAGCTCCTACACGGGGAACTAGTCCCAGGTTTTCCAGATATCCGGCTGATACCCGGCCGTTGCCTTCTGTCCGTTCCGGACGATCGGCTGCATTAAGACCTGCGGGTGCTCGAGAAGGGCGGCCTCCCGGTCTTCTTCTGCCATGTATCGGATCAGCCAAAGCCCCTCCTGATCCTTTGTCTTCGGATCGAGGAGGTTCTCGAGGGGACCTGCGGCGCGAAGGACGGATGCGAGTTCTCCTTTGCTGATTCCCTTTTCCTTCAGGTCCACGAACTGCACTTTGATGCCACGTTCCTTAAAGTAGCGCTCCGCCTTTCTGGTGTCGGCGCTTTTTTTGGTTCCGAAGATCTGAATGTTCATTCTCTTCCTTCCTTATTCACCGTTTTGTTTTTTCTCTGTTGTACGCGCTTCTTCGCTCTTTGGTCCGGATACGAAAAAAGCCGGCGCCCGAAGGCACCGGCCGGCTGTGCAGATCAGATGATGGTGTGGCGAAGTTTCGGCTGATACCCGGCCTTTGTCAGGGCATCGAGGATCTGGTTCTTGTGATCCGTGCCGTAGGCCTCGAGGGTGATGCGAAGCTCCACCGCCGCCGTGCGGTTGATGGAGACGAACTGGTTGTGCTCAAGCTTGATGACGTTGCCGCCTGCCTTTGCGATGACGCCGGCAACGCGGGAGAGCTCGCCCGGCTTGTCCGGAAGCTGGACCGAGAGCGTAAAGATCCGGTCCCGAAGGATCAGGCCCTGCTGCACGACGGAGCTCATGGTGATGACATCCATGTTGCCGCCGGAGAGGACGCAGGCGACCTTCTTGTCCTTCACATCGAGGTGCTTCAGGGCTGCGACGGACAGGAGTCCGGAGTTCTCGACGACCATCTTGTGGTTCTCGACCATGTCGAGGAAGGCCATGACGAGCTCCTCATCGGGAACGGTGATGACCCTGTCGAGGTTCTTCTGCAGGTACGGGAAGATATGGGAGCCGGGGGTCTTGACCGCCGTGCCGTCTGCGATCGTGTTGACGGTGGGAAGGGTCGTGACCTTGCCGTTTTTAAGGCTCTGTGTCAGGCAGGCTGCGCCCTCTGGCTCGACGCCGATTACCTGGATCTTGGGATTGAGCATCTTTGCGAGGGTGGAGACGCCGGTCGCAAGACCGCCGCCGCCCACGGGGACGAGGATCGTGTCGACGAGGGGCAGCTCCTTGTAGATCTCCATGGCGATCGTGCCCTGGCCGGTGGCAACACCGGGATCATCGAAGGGGTGGATGAAGGTGTAGCCGTGCTCCCTGGCAAGCTCGAGCGCCTTGTCGCAGGCCTCGTCATAGACATCACCGTAGAGCACCACTTCGGCGCCGAGGGCCTTCGTGCGGTTCACCTTGATGAGAGGTGTCGTGGTCGGCATGACGATGACGGCCTTTACGCCGTAGGCCTTTGCCGCATAGGCAACGCCCTGCGCGTGGTTGCCGGCAGATGCGGTGATGAGGCCCTTCTGCCGCTCCTCATCGGAGAGCGTCGAGATCTTGTAGTAGGCGCCGCGCACCTTGTAGGCGCCGGTGCGCTGCATGTTTTCGGGCTTTAAGTAGACCTTCGCGCCGGTCTCCGCACTGTAATAGTCCGAGAAGATGAGGTCGGTGGGAAGGGTGACTTTCTTGACGATATCGCAGGCTTCCTCAAAAGCCTCAATGGTAAGTGGCTGATGCATGGCAGTTCTCCTTTGGGGTGAGTTCTTACCGGAATGAATGTACGGATTATATCACAGCGGGGGCCGGAGCGTGAGCGTGTCAATGACATGACAGCCGCAGAGCTTTGCCATCTGCATGGCCTCCCGTGCCACCTGTTCCTTGTACACCTCTTCCGGCAGATGGGCGTCGGAGCCGAGGATCACGGAAAGACCTTCTTCTGCTGCAATGCGGAAGAACAGAGTGTTCGGGTAGTTGCGATGTCCCTCGAGACCGTGGAGGTTCAGCTCCACCGGAATCCCGAGGTCTCTGCAGGTGCGGCACAGATCCTTCATCGCGCTGTAATAGGACGCGGCATCTCCGGTGTAGTTGATGAGATCCGGGTGAGCAAGGCAGGAGAAGCGGCCTGTGGAGAGCGCCTCCTTTACCTGGGCGACATAGTCGAAGAGAATCTTTTTGTCGCCTGTCGGCGCCCCGGAGTAGATCTTTTCATCACTTCCGATGTAGTGCTGTCCAAGGATGAAGTACTCGATGGGATAGTCTTTGAGGAACGTAAGGAGCCGGTCAAAGATTGCAGGGTAATACTCGACCTCAAGCCCAAGGGGGATCTCGATCCGTCCCCGGTACTCCTCTTTCAGGGCAAGGATCGTCTCCACGTATCCTTGAAGCTCCTCCGGGCGCATCTTGTTTTTATTGTAGTAGTCCGTCCGGTAGAACTGCGGCGTATGGTCGGAGAAGCCAAGGACGGTAAAGCCCGCCTCGATGGCTTTCTCAATGTATTCGCGCTCCGTGCCGAAGGCATGGTGGCAGCGGTAGGTGTGGGTATGGTAGTTCGTATGCATGGCATTCATTGTAGCGGTCCCGGCGCAAAAAGGCTACAATGAAACTTCCCGGGGCGGTTCGGAGCATCTGAACGAGTCCTCCGGGAAAGCCGGAGATGATCAAGGAGGAAGATTCCATGAAAAAGGATTTTGGCGTAAAGCCGTGGCTCTGCCCGCAGACGGTTTCCATCATTGCAACCTTTGACAGGGACGGACATGCGGATGCGATGAACGCCGCCTGGTGCGGCATGTTTGATGACGATCTCGTCGAGCTTTGCCTTTCCGCAACGCATAAGACAACCGCAAACATCAAAGAGACGAAGGCCTTCACGGTCTCCGCGGCCGATGCGGCGCACGTGAAGGAGTGCGATTACCTCGGCTGTGTGTCGGGAAACAAGGAGGCAGGCAAGCTGACAAAGGCAGGCTTTACCGTGACGAAGAGCCGCTTTGTCAACGCACCGGTGATCAACGAGCTGCCGTTTGTCCTCGAGTGCGAGCTCGTCCGCTTTACGGAGGAGGGCACGGTGATCGGACGGATCGTGAATGCGGCCGTTGATGAGGCGGTGCTCTCTGCTGACGGCAAGGTGGATCTTGCAAAGTTTCGTCCCATCGTGTTCGATCCGTTCACGAACTGCTACCGCGTTGTCGGGGAGAAAGTCGGAGAGGCCTTCCACGACGGACTGGCTCTGAGGTAAGGCAATGGCACTCATCTGGTTCAATGACGGGAGTGATGGCATCCTGCAGCACGATCTGTATCCTCTGACCTACTACGGCTACGGGCAGGAATACTTCGGCAGCTACCGCGGGATGCGGTTCCGGATTGCGAGAGACCCTCTGGTTGCGGTGAACCTTGAGCCCGAGGAGAAGCGCGCTGAGGGCGCGACGCTGGTCGTCACCATCTGGCCGGAGCCGGAGTCGTACGCGAATACGCCGGACGATAAGAAGGTGACGAAGGTGTTCGGCTACTCCGAGGAGGAGCTGAACAAGATCGGGCCGTATCTCAACGAGTACTATCAGGCGCATAAGGACGAGTGGCCGGAGCCCTCGCATGCACAGTAGGAGGGATATATGAAGGGAATGAAACTCCTGGTTCCGCTCCTTGCGGGGGCACTGCTGACCTGCGGCGTTTCCGTGCAGGCTGCGGGATCGGATCCCGTGGAGGAGAAGCTCTCTTCCATGACAACACAGGAAAAGGTGGCACAGCTCTTTGTGGTGACGCCGGAGCAGCTGACCGACGGCGTCGAGGTGACGACAGCCGGGGCACCGACGCTGACGGCGATGGCATCCTGCCCGGTCGGCGGGATCATCTATGATTCCGGGAATGTCACGGACATCCCGGGAACGTACGCGATGACATCCGCCGCAAACGCCTACAGCGAGAACATCACCGGCCTTCCTCTGTTTACGATGCTCGACGAGGAAGGCGGCGAGGTGGAGCGCGTCGCGGGCCATGTGGACGGGATCAGCGCTCTGCCGTCGATGGCAGAGGTCGGTGCGACGGGAAATACCGCGTATGCACAGCAGACGGGACAGGTCATGGGACAGTACCTGAAGTTCCTCGGCTTCAACGTGGACCTTGCCCCGGTCGCGGACGTGTACACGAACCCGGAGAACACCGTGGTAAAGACAAGGTCGTTCGGAACGGATCCCTCACTGGTTTCGGCCATGTCGCTGGCCCTTGCAGACGGGCTGGAATCCCAGGGCGTCTGTGCAACCTACAAGCATTTCCCGGGACACGGCGCGACGGCGGGAGATACTCACGAGGGATACGCGTACACGGACAAGACCCTGGAGGAACTGACCGGCGATGAGCTCGTGCCCTTTGCAGCTGCGGTGCAGCACGGGGCAAAGTTCATGATGGTGGGGCATATCTGCCTCCCGAACGTCACCGGGGACAACACGCCGGCATCGCTCTCGTATCAGGTGACCACCGGGATCCTGAGAAACACGATGGGGTATGACGGGATCATCATCACCGATGCCCTGAACATGGGTGCCATCACAGGGCAGTACACGAGCGGTGAGGCGGCGGTGAAGGCCTTTCTTGCAGGCGCAGACCTTCTGCTCATGCCGGAGGATTTTCACAGCGCCTATCAGACGATGCTCTCCATGGCAGAGTCCGGGCAGATCCCGATGGAGCGCCTTGACGCGTCGGTTCGAAGAATCCTGACCGTCAAGATGGCAATGCAGCAGTAACACAAAGAGAAAGACAAGGAGACAGACATGGCAGAAGAGAAGAAACTGACCGCAGAGGCCTTAAGGAAGCAGGCCGAGGCGATTGACGAGCTGAAAAAGCAGGGCGATGAGCAGATGCTCGGAAAGCTCGAGGAGGTCATGAAGGCCGCAAGCGACATCGATGTCGATGCCTTCCTGTCCGAGCTCTCGAAGATCGCGCAGGACGAGAACTGAAAGGAAAGCAATTGGACAGAAGCGCTGCGGGCATGGCTGATGTGCCGGCACAGGTCCGGATGGAAGAAAAGACAAAAAGACAGGCCGAAGAACTGTCAGGCGGACCCGGACCCGATCTGTCCGATGCGGGACTTCCGCAGTATTCCAGGGAAATTCCTGATGCTGCAGGGGAAGCCCGCAGAATATCCCGTGACCCGAACGTTCCGGGATATACCGACCCGGATGACCGGAAGAGAGCACTCGAAGCCTGAAGGCACCGGAATTTCTCCGTAACAAAACCCCGGACTTTTCCTTAAGCTGGAAAAGTCCGGGGTATTTTGTCTTTGTTCAGGCTGACTGTGCGGATTTGACCGCGGCCTTCTTCGGCCGGCTGATGAGAGCGAGCATCAGGAAGACGAGGAAAAAGCCGATTCCGTCAAAGAGCGTAAACGTGTTGTGCAGGACAACGACGCCGATCACGGCGGCGGTCAGGGGCTCGGAGAAGCCGTAGAGGATGCCCTTCTCCGGTCCGATGAGGTGGACGCCCTCCATGTACAGAGGAAAGGCGAGGATGTTGCCGACCACGATGACAAACGCGATCCCGAAATACCCGATAAGGTTCGGGGTGTAGTGGAACGACCAGGGGCGGAAGATCACACAGAGGAGGATGCTGCCCATGAGAAAGGCCCAGCCCTGCAGCAGGACGATGGGGTAGGTTTTCAAGAGGTCCTCCGGGACAATGTTGTAGACGGCCACTGTGAACGCACTCAAAAGTCCGAGGACGAGAGCCGGGGTGGAGACGGAGAAGCTCTTCAGGTTCCCGCCGGTGGTGATGAGAAACACGCCGGTAAGACCGAGGACGATTGCGAGGATCTCCGCTCTCTTCGGGGAGCGCTTTGCGAGGTGGCAGGAGACGAGGAGGATGATCGCCGGGGAGATGTCCTGGAGGATCGTTGCCACGGCGGCACTCGAGAGCTGGATCGTCTGAAAGTAGAGATACTGGCAGGCGGTGACGCCGAGGAGTCCGTAGACGAGAAGATCCCGGCGGTTTCTGCGAGCCCTCCACGGGGAGACGACAAAGGCTGCGCCATAGCGCACAAGGCAGTACAGAAGAAGCAGAATTCCCGCGCCTCCGAGGCGGATCGGCGTCAGGTACCTGGCGTCCATCCCCTGGACATTGAAGAGGTACTGTCCGACCGATCCGGACAGTCCCCAGCAGATGCCGCCGAGGGTGGCAAAAAGCGATCCCTTTACCTGTTGACTCATTCTCCAATCCTCCTCGGAAAAAAGAGAGGAAGGCGAAAGCCTTCCTTTCATGGAAACCGGGCGGTTTGTTCTCCCTTTGCTCCGCCCGTCTTTGATCATTTCGCAAGGGAGTATTCTATCAGTTGTGGCAGAGGACCACGTCCATTTTGTAGAAATGGGCGTGGATGAATGCCGCCCTTTCTCATTGGTTCTGAATGTATTTTTGCACATTGGCAAGGCTGTTTTCACTTACAGATGTATGGAAGAATACCACGGATTTTGCTTTCCTTGCACGACCATACTGTATGTCATATAGAAAGATGGTCAGAGCAGCATACTGATAAAATATCGAGATGCGTTATCCGGGCACGTCCTGAAAAAGGTGACGGGATGGATCAGATCCCAAAGATCCGGAACAAAGTATTCCCGACGGCATCATCAGCTGAAGGGATAGGAGGCCACTGTGAAGGGTCTCGTATAAGTACAGACATTTCCAAGCCCATTCGCGAAGGCAATGCACTGGCTGTCAAACCACAATCATTGTCAGGATGCACATGGATACCACTTCCATTGCGTTTTGTGCAATGGGAGTGGAGCTTCATACCTTTTTAATGTCTTCCGCCACGGGGACCGCCGGGACCTCCGGGGCCGTGGCCGCTGTTCTGTTCGATGCGGACTCTGGTCTCGGTGGTGTGGGTGTAGACATCCTGCCGCACGCGGATATGGGTGTTCGCCTCGCTGACGTAGTGCCCGGCCTGCGTGCTCTGCTTCACCGGCTTCATGCCGGCGATCATGGCACCCACGGTCGTGCCGGCGATGACAAGGCTGATCAGGACACTGATCGTGACCGTCGTGGAGGTGAGGCCATCCGAGGCCAGCCAGCTGATGAAAAGGAAAACCGCAAGAAAGCCCGCCATGATGCCGGAAAACCAGGCCGCGGCGCGTCCTTTGGAGACCGGAAGATCCCCGGTCATCTTCTGGGTCTGGCCGTTCATCGCAAAGAGAAAATTCTGGCCGTTCCAGCTGGTGTGGAGGGTGTAGACGGGCATCAGGGCGTACTCGGTCTTCTGCCGGTGGACGTTCATGTGCCGCCCGGTCTCCTCCACGGTGCTGTAGGACGACACGGAGTTTCGCATGACCTGTGCCGCGGAGTTGGTCGCCCGCTCGGCAGCCCTCGGCTCGCAGGCCTCCTCCGTGACGTCATAGCGGTTTGCAAGGTAGCCCGGCAGGTACTCATACTGGAAAGACGTCAGAGACTTGTAGTCGAAGGGCTCGACGCTGTCCATGAGATCGTCCGGCATCTTGCTCGAACCGTCGCAGGGGATGCGCGAAAAGCCCACCGTGCCGGCCCGGCGCACGTTGTAGTGCTCGGTCCTCGTGACCTCGTAGTCCCCTTCCCGGAAGGTGTTGGAGCGGGTTGCATGGAAGGTCATGTCGGCGTCAACGCTCCCGGAATAGAGCCAGAAGGGCACATACACGCCGGTGATCTTCTCCACCTGATTCTCCCTGGCGAAGGCCTTCGGCAGAAGGAGCTTGTGCTTGTAGTATTCCTTCAGAGACTCCACCGCCTCCTTCTGACTGAAGCGGAAGGGGATGCAGTAGTCGGGCTTCTGATCGTTTGCAAAGCCCGATGCCATGACCGTGGGATTGCCGCAGTAGGGACAGGTCGTCGCCACCGTGGTCTCATCGCAGACAAGCTCCGCCCCGCAGCTCGTGCAGGTGTAGAGACGCATGTGCGGGTTCCCGGTGGAGGCTTCCGCCTTCTGCGCGGCAGAGTGCTGCTGTTCCCCTGCTTCCTCGTTCTTCTGATTCTTTTCCTCGTAGAACTTCTTTACTTCCTCGACGGTAAAGGTCGAGTCGCAGTAGTCGCAGACAAGCTTTCCGGTCTTCGAATCAAAGTGGAGCGGCCCGCCGCAGTTCGGGCAGGTGTAGGATTGTGCGCTCGCCAAATGTCATTCCTCCAGAATCAAAACAGCAGCCGGTGCTTAGCCGGCTGCTGATGCGTATGCAGAATGCTGCTGTACTCACGGACGCGGGGTGCCGCAGTTGGTGCAGAATTTGCCGCTGTTCTTTGCGCCGCAGTTCGGGCAGAACCAGTCGCCGGAGGAAACTGCCGCAGGCTTCTTCGCACCGCAGTTCGTGCAGAAGTTTCCGGTGTTCTCCACGCCGCAGGTCGGGCACTTCCAGGTGCCCTGTGCGGGAGCTGCCTGCTGAGGCTGTGCCTGCTGTTTTGCGCCCATCTCGTAGAGCTGCTGCGCGTTCATGCCGCCTGCCTGCTGAGCCATGTTCATGCCGGCAAAGGCCATCATCGGGCCCGTCGCGGTGTTGGACGCCGCGGAGCGCATCGCATCGGCCTGGGCCGCGGAGAGGTTTGCGGCCGCCATCGTGGGATCGCGGTAGACGGCGCTCTTCTGCAGATCCCGGATCATCTTTTCATCTTCCTCGGATGCTTTCATCGAGGAGATGCCGATGGACTCGAGCTCGATGCCGCGGGTCTTCTTCCACTTCTGGTCGAGCTCCTGGTCCAGTGCTTCGGCGAGCTCCTGCGTGTGCCCCGGAACCTCGCTGTAGCGGACACCCTGGGCGGAGATCTTCGCGAAGGCAGGCTGCAGGGCGGTCAGGAGCTCACTCTTGAGCTGGGCTGCGATGCGGTCTCTTGTGTAGTCTTCCGTGACGTTGCCGCAGACGTTCTTGTAGAACAGAATGGGATCTTCGATCCGGTAGGAGTACTCGCCGTGGCAGGCGATGGAGATGTCGACGTCAAGACCGATGTTGCGGTCAACGACGCGGAACGGGACCGGGCTTGCGGTGCCGTACTTGTTGCCGAGAATCTCCTTCGTGTTGATGAAGTAGATGCGCTGATCGTTTGCGGTGTCGCCGCCGAAGGCAACGCGCTTCCTGAAGGTGTTGAAGGAATCCCGAACGCCGTTGGAGAGTCCGCCGAAGAAGATGGAGGGCTCCGTCGAGGAATCATAGAGGAACTCGCCGGCCTGCGCGCAGCATTCGACGATGGCGCCCTGCTCGACGATAATCATGCACTGCCCCTCGTTGACGGCGATGACGGATCCGTTGGTGATGATATTTTCATCCCCGTGGTTTTTCGATTTCCGGTTTGCGCGGCGATGCCCCTTCACGGCCAGCGTATCCTCCGGAAGTGCATCACAGTAAAAGTAATCCCGCCACTGATCGGACAGTACCGAGGAAGCGGCGCTGATGCCTACAGCTAAGAGTCCCATGAGAAGATATCCCCTTTCTTCCTGTAAATTCTGTTTCAAGTCCCGTGTGATTTAAAGGTTTCTGTTGCCTGCAAATATTATGAAGCAATTTGAAAATGTGCGCAATGAAACTTTTGTGTCCTGTCTTATCTTTACCCGGACGGGCAGAGACGCGATATACTTTTCCGTTGAGAACAGAAAGACGCTGGAGGTGAATGATGAATCCGAACGATCCCCGGCATGTGGGTATTGCCCGTGCCATCGACGACCATATCCTGATCCTGCACAAGATCTACGGCGGGATCGGCATCCCGCAGGACGATCCCTGCTATGAGATGGCTATCGACGACCTGATCGATCTTGTCCTGTTTCTGGACTATGCCGCAGGGCCCGTGACCGAGGCGGAGTGCGAGGTTCTGAACCTGTACTTCGGAAGCTTTGCAACGGCCCGCTTTACCCCGGAACAGGCAACCGCGAGGATCTTTGACCACGTCCTGGATCTTCCGGAATATGCCGAAACCGTCCCCGGCTCCATACAGGAACTGGCGGGCACCCTGAAGCGCTTCAAAAAGCCGGAGCTCAACTTCTCCCCGATTATCGGAGAAGTAGATCTTCTGATCCGGGGGATCGGAGAGATCACGGCAGCCGATGCGGAGGAGAAACAGAGCGGTGCCGGCGCTATGGTAAAGCAGCTCACGGGAAAGATCCGGAAAACCGTCACGTCCTGCTTTGCGGGGAAGGGACTTCCCTGAGGAGAAGGAACCGGAACAGCATATATGGCAATGGAACAGAAATGAGAAATCCGTCGGAAGGGCAGAAACCTGGCTGCTCTTTCGATGGATTTTTTGTTAGCCCTCAAGCGGCAGCATGAACCTTGCGGTGTAGTAGTTGCTCTCAACACCTGCAGAATACATGCCGTCCGCTCCCCGTACCGTCTCCTCGACAATCCGGATCCCGAGTCCGTGGGCTCTGCGGTCTGCCTTGGTCGTCTTCGGGTGCGGGTTGTCCTGGAGCTGCGCCGCACGGCTGTCGGTGACCTTGTTTGCAATGTCACAGCAAAGATACCCCTGTTTGCAGGACATCGAGATGTGGATGTCAGGGTCCGGAACGCTCCTGCTGGCCTCAATGGCGTTGTCGAGAAGGTTCAGGAGAATCGTGGAGAGCACCTCTTCGTTGACGGTGAGGTTTGCGGGCACGAGAATTTCCGAGTAGATCCGGATGTGGTCCTTCTTGGCCTCCGCGATTTTCCGGTTCAGCAGGTAGTCCAGCATGGTGTTGCCGGTGTTGATGAGGCTGATCGCCTCCATCTTCTCGCCAATGACATCATTCAGGTAGTGGGAGAGCTCCTCATACCGCTTCTGCTCCAGGAGGCTCTGGATGTAGAAGTAGTTGTTCTTCAGCTCATGCCGCTCCTTCCGGAGCCGATCCTCGATCTCAATGGAGAAGCGGTAGCGCGCCACCTGCGCCCTGGTCTGGGTCAGTGCAAAGTCGAGACGCCGCTGTTCCTCGTAGGACGAGATCGCCGACGCAAACATGTAATACAGAATCAGAAGAGCCGGGATGATGATGAGCGCAAGAAGCGCCTCCGCGGTTGTGGCGGAAAATGCCCCGAGGCGGTCTGCCTGGTAGTACACCACGAGGGCAAATGGCAGGTACAGGATCAGAAGATAGCGCCTCTTCCTCTCTTTGGGCAGGGCGGTCAGATAGCAGCGCCGGTACAGGTGGCACACAAGGTCCAGAATCACGAACTGCGCCGCAAGGCTTGTAAGATCCAGAAGGGCGTAGGTGGCATCGGGGATCTGCCCTTCGATCTGGTAGAGCGGCCCGAGGACCATCTTTAACAGCTGCACGACGGCGGTGTAGATGGAGATGTAGATGAGCTTTGTGTAAAGGGAACCTTCCAGAAACCGGAAGGACACGACAAGAGCGTCCGCAAACAGGGTGGCAAAGTAGATCCAGTAGGGGATGCCGCCCCCCGCGGCAGTCTGCAGGTCCGTGCCAAAGAGCGCGGCCGTGAGGATCCGGTATGCGGCATACAGGCCGATGCCGGACAGCCAGAAGAGGGCCTTTTTTTCCTTCCGGTATCCCAGGAGCTTCTGAAGAGAATACAGAAGAAGCATCAGGATCAGAAATCCGTCTAAGCCGGACCTTCGGAATCCGTAATACAAAGTCAGCATCAGATGCCTCCGATTCTATCTTGTGCAGTACTCGAGAAACTGCTGTCGCACCGCATCGGTCTTGCCCCGGCTGATCGGGATTTCCTCGTGGTCTGTCAGCACCACGCTGTTTCTTCCGACGTGAAAGATGAAGGCACTGTTCACGAGATAGCTGCGGTGCGTCTGGATGAAGCAGTGACCCGAGAGCATTTTTGCAAGGTCCGAAAATTTGATCCGTATGCCGGTGGTCTCATGATCATCCGTGTGGACGAGGCAGGTCTTTCCCTGCGCCTCGACGTACAGGATCTTCCGGACATTGAAGGAATAGACGTCCTGTGAGAGCGGCTCGACGACCCGGATGATTTCCGGCTGGCGCCGCCGAAGCTCTTCGAGAACAGCCGAGCAGAGCGGTTCGACAAAGTGGGCAAACTCACTCTTCCGGATGAAACGGAAGGGCTGCACTTCAAAGGTCTGGAAGACGAGCTCGTCCTTGTTCGAGATGAAGACGACGAGGATATCCGGCGCGATCTCCCTTATCTTCCGGCAAAGGCTGATGCCGTCCATCCCGGGCATCTCGATGTCGAGGAACGCCATGTCGAAATGGTAGTGCTCCGAAAGCATGGAAAGAAAGCCCTCCGCGCCCTCAAAGGCATCGAACTCAACGCTCTCTCCGTGCGAGGTGAAGGCATCCGACAGACAATGACGAAGATAGGAAAGGACGGCGCTCTCGTCCTCTACGATGGCAGCATGATACATGGTAACCCCTCCCTCACGTCATTATACCGTACCTCGTGCAATTCGCGCCCTGAGACGACAATTCATACCGATTTTCAAAAAGGCGTTTTTTCCCTGCTATCATCTGCCCCAGATGCCGACAGAGGAGGGGCAATGTGATGAAGAGTAAAACTGTAATCCGTATCTGGACAGCGATCACCGCCATCGTCGCAATCCTTGCGATCGTGGTGAGCGCTGTTCTTACCGGACCGCTTTATACGGTCATGAACATGTATTTCGGAAAGGGCGATGTCGTCGTGAAGACGGATCCCGATGCCGCAGATCTCGACACACAGTATTACAAGTGTGACTACGACGATGCGGACAGCCTTCTTGATGCGAGCAGGCAGCTCGCGGCAGAGATTGAGGGGGAGGGCGCGGTTCTCTTGAAGAACGACAACGATGCTCTGCCGCTGTCTTCCGATGAAAAGAAGATCTCGCTTTTCGGACGCACGAGCGTCGATCCGGTCTACACCGGCGCCGGCTCCGCATCGACGGAAGCAGATCCCGTGAATTATAAGACGGCTCTCGAAAACGAGGGCTTCGAGGTCAATCCGGACCTGTATGATTTCTACGCCAATCACCCGATCTCCACAACGCCCGTCAAGACGACGATGCAGACCGGCATGGGCCCGCAGGACGTGGAGTACACCGGCCGCGGTTTCATCTCGGCGATGGGAACCGCACTCTTTACCGGCGACATCATCGCGGAAGTTCCGCTTTCCGATTATCCGGATTCCTTAAAGGACAGCTATGCAGGCTATAACGGCGCAGCTGTTGTCGTGATCGGAAGAGTCGGCGGCGAGGGCTGTGACCTTCCGACCAGCATGGCAGACTACGACGTCCCGACAAAGGAGGACAAGGACAGATCCTATCTTGAGCTCGACAGCAGAGAGATGGATCTTCTGAAGTATGTGAAGGAAGAAAAGGACGCAGGCGTCTTCGACCGGATCATCGTGGTCCTCAACACGGCCAATGCCATGGAGCTTGGCTTCCTGAATGATGCGGACTACGGCATCGACGCCGCCATCTGGGCGGGGTGCCTCGGCGATCAGGGCGCCAATGCGATCGCGCAGATCCTCGACGGGTCGATCAATCCGTCCGGCCGCACCGTGGATACGTATGTGGCGGATCTGACACAGGATCCGACCTGCCCGAACTTTGACGATACCTATTATACGAATGTCGACGGCTCCATCGGAGGGTATGAGTCCGGGTGCTTCAACGAGTACGAGGAAGGCATCTACGTCGGCTATCGGTACTACGAGACCGCTGCGGCGGAAGCTGCAGACGGCAACTACGATGGATTCGACTATGACAGTGCAGTCGTCTATCCGTTCGGCTACGGCCTGTCCTACACGACCTTTGACATGGCCTTTGACAGCACACCGACCTATCAGGACGGCACCTTCACGTTCCCGGTGAAGGTCACCAACACCGGAGACACAGCAGGCAAGCAGGTGGTGCAGATCTACGCGGAGACGCCGTACACAAAGGGCGGCATCGAGAAGAGCAAGGTGGTGCTTGCAGCCTTTGCAAAGACCGACGAGCTGCAGCCCGGAGAGTCCGCAACCGTAAACCTTACCGTGAAGGCCGAGGATCTGGCCTCCTATGACTATAAGAACAACAAGGCCTACGTGCTCGATGCCGGCACCTACGGCTTCTATTTAAGCGACAACGCTCACAGCTGGGCATCGATCGATCCGAAGGATGGCACGAAGTACTACTCCCAGGATCTTGACGAGATCGTGTACTCCGGCGACAACAGGAGATCCAGCGACCTTGTTGCGGCAACGAACCAGTTTGACGATGTATCCGGAGAGTTTACGGATACGCCCACCGAGGGGAAGCCGCTGAACTTCAGCCGTGCGGACTTTGCGGGAACCTACCCGACGGCACCGACGGATGCGGACACGACGGCAGAGGACGACATCAAGACCGCCCTCGAGACCACCTATGATGAGAACACGGATCCGCAGCTTGGCAACGTGGAAGGAAGTCTCGTCTACACCGATACCATGCCGGCGACCGGCGCAAGCAACGGTCTTAGCCTCATCGACATGAGAGGCCTTGACTACAATGATGAGAGCTGGGATCTGCTTCTTGATGAGCTGAACATGGACGATGTCCAGAACATGCTCGCCAATGCAGGATTCAATACGGCTGAGATCAATGCGATCGGCAAGCCTGCAACGCTCGACTATGACGGACCGATGGGCTGGTCCACCTGGGTTACCGCAAGCGGCTCCGATGCCGTCTGCATCGGCTTCCCGGCAGAGGAAGTCCTCGCTGCCACCTTCAATACGGATCTTGCAAATGCCATGGGCGAGATGATCGGCAATCAGGGCATCTTCAACGGTTTCACCGGCTGGTATGCACCGGCGATGAATACGCACCGCAATGCCTTTGCGGGCCGCAACTACGAGTACTACTCCGAGGACGGATATCTTGCCGGCAGGATGGCGGCAGCAGAGATCTCCGGCTGCATGGACAAGGGTGTTTACACCTACCTCAAGCACTTCGCTCTGAACGACAAGGAGAACGGTAGAAACGGTATCGCCACCTGGGCAAATGAGCAGGCGATCCGCGAGATCTACCTGAAGCCGTTTGAGCTTGCTGTCAAAGAGGCGAAGGCAACCATCCGCTACTACGACGAGAACAATCAGGAGCAGACAAAGGAGATTCCGGCAACGACGGCCATCATGAGCGCTTACAACAGGATTGGCACGATCTGGTCCGGTGCCCGCTACGGCCTGCAGACCGAAATCCTCCGGAACGAGTGGGGATTTGAGGGCGCAGTTGTCTCCGATTACTTCGGCGGCAATGCCTACATGGATACGGATCAGGGCCTTCGCGCCGGCAACGACATGATGCTGAACACCTTTGCGGACGGTTCTCTTACCGACAAGACCTCTGCAACAAGTGTTGCGGCACAGCGCCGCGCTGCTCACGACGTCCTGTACATGGTCGTCAACTCCAATGCGATGAACGGCCTCTCCTCCGGTGTGAAGATCACCTACAGCCTTGCCACCTGGCAGAAGGCACTGATTGCAGGAGATGTGGCAGCAGCTGCTGTCGTGGTGCTCGGCATCGTGATGATCCTCCGGAAGAAGAAGGAAATGAAGGCGAACGGCTGATCGGACTGAAAGACGAAACAGCAATAACCGAATAACGATACTCCCTCAAAGAGGACAGAACCTTCACGGGCTCTGTCCTCTTTTGCGCACCGTGCTATGATCAGAGAAACGGCCGGTGTGGCCCTGGAGGAACGGAAAATGGAGATCGTACATGCAAAGGTCTTTGGTGCGGACGGACAGTTTCATACAGATCAGGAGATCGTGATCCGGAACGGACGCTTTGTGTCCGATGCAGGGGAGGACGACACCGTGCTCGATGCGGAGGGGGCTCTTGCCATTCCGGGACTTGTCGACATCCACCTCCACGGGGCTCTCGGGCAGGACGTCTCCGACGGCACGACGGAGGCCTTCCGGACGATTGCCGCCTATGAGGCATCGGTCGGTGTCACCGCGATCTGCCCCGCGACCCTGACGCTTCCGGCGGAGAGGCTTACGCACGTGCTGTCTGTTGGTGCAGAAGAAGCAGAGAAACAGGATCCACGACATGCGGACCTTGTCGGCTTCAACATGGAGGGCCCGTTCATCAGCCCGGCAAAGAAGGGAGCCCAGAATGAGGCGTATATCAAAAAGGCGGATCCTGCCCTGGTGGAGCGATTCCTTGCGGCATCAAAAGGACTTGTCCGGATCATCGGGCTTGCCCCGGAGGAGAGCCCGGACTTTGAGAACTATATCAGAGCCGTGAAGGACAGGGTGGTCGTAAGCCTTGCCCACACGAATGCGGACTATGAGACCGCCATGCGGGCCTTTGCGGCCGGTGCCTCCCATGCGGTGCATCTCTACAATGCGATGACAGGTCTCTCCCACCGCGCACCCGGCGTTGTCGGGGCCGTGGCGGATTCCCCTTCTGTCAGTGCGGAGATTATCTGCGACGGGATCCATGTCCACCCGGCGGCGGTGCGGGCAGCGTTTCGCCTGAACGGGGAGAAGCGCATGGTGCTGATCTCAGACTCCCTCCGCGCCACCGGCATGCCGGACGGGGAGTACGATCTTGGCGGACGGCCGACGCAAAAGTGCGGCAGGCGGTGCACCATGAAGGACGACGGGAGCCTTGCGGGATCGGTGACAAACCTTGCAGACTGCATGCGGTATGCCGTGCAGCACATGGGAATTCCGCTTGAGAGCGCGATCGCCTGCGCGAGCAGCAATCCTGCCCGTGTCATCGGGCAGGATGCAAACTACGGATCGATTGAAGTCGGGAAGAAGGGAGATGTCCTGCTGCTGAGGGACGCGGATTCTCTTTCGACCCTCCGCGTGATCAAGGACGGCGTTGTCATCGCCTGATTCGGGAATTTCGGGCATAAAAAAAGATCCGCCCGGCGGATCTGAAATTTCGAAAGGTATGGCAGGTGAAAGAATCGTCAATGCCCACAGGCAGTGACATCAGACGCGGTCCATGGAGAATTTCGGGCCGGCAAAGAGACCGAGCATGTCGTAGATTTCCGGGTGCGCACAGCACTTCTCGGTGCAGGGCATCTTCAGGATATCCTCGCTGTGAATCCCGAGCACCAGGGCAAAGGCGTCCAGAACGGCGGACGGAGCATCGACAAAGCCCGCCTCGATCGCCGCATAGTACTGCGGACTCAGACACAGACGAAATGCCATCTCGTCAAGCGTAAGCGCGTGCTTCTCGCGAAGCAGCTGCAATTTCAAACCGGTCGTACGCATGGTTCAGCCTCCATGTAAAGAGCACGTAAATGAAATCGCTTACAATGTTAACACGGAGAAAAGGGCGGGACAAGACTTGGGGAATCGGAAAAAGCGCCGAAGATCAGGCGCGTTTCCGATTTTTCCGGGGCAATCTGCCGGTTTGGAGAGGGCAGATGCGCAGTATACAGCTGTGTTATCATTTGCTTAACGGAAAAGGAGACAATGCTTTATGGAAGAGAACAGCCTCACGCAAGAAGAGCTGCACGAACACCATCACTCCCACTCGCACACCCATGATGAGAAGGAGATTCGCGCGATCATCAACCGCGTGTCCCGCTCCATCGGCCACCTGCAGAAGGTGAAGTCGATGCTCGAGGAGGGCGAGGACTGCTCCGATGTACTGATCCAGATGATGGCCGTCCGCTCGGAGCTGAAGTCCACCGGCAAGCTCCTCTTAAAGGAGCACATGGAGCACTGCATGGTCGAGGCGGTGGCGGAGAAGGACGAGGAGTCCATCGACAAGCTCGAGAAGGCCATCGACATGTTTGTGAACGATTAGGAGTATACATGGATCATTTCGTACTTCATTCGGAATATCAGCCCACCGGCGATCAGCCGAAGGCGATCGAACAGCTGGTGAAGGGGTTTCAGGAGGGCAACCAGTTCGAGACGCTCCTTGGCGTCACGGGCTCCGGCAAGACCTTCACGATGGCAAATGTCATTCAGGCGCTGAACAAGCCGACGCTCATCATCTCCCACAACAAGACCCTTGCGGGACAGCTGTACGGGGAGATGAAGGAGTTCTTCCCGGAAAATGCCGTCGAGTACTTTGTCTCCTACTACGACTACTATCAGCCCGAGGCCTACGTGCCGCAGACGGACACCTACATCGCCAAGGACTCGGCGATCAATGATGAAATCGATAAGCTCCGGCTGTCCGCTACGGCGTCCCTCTCAGAGCGGAAGGACGTCATCGTCGTCGCCTCGGTCTCCTGCATCTATGGTCTGGGTTCCCCGGACGAGTTCAAGGGGATGTCCATTTCCCTGCGCCCCGGGATGGAGAAGGACCGCGACGAGGTCATCAAGGAGCTCATTGCGATTCAGTACAAGCGAAATGACCAGGTGATGGAGCGCTGCAACTTCCGTGTCCACGGGGATACCATCGAGATCTTTCCGGCGCAGGGGTCCGATTACCTGATCCGGGTCGAGTTCTTCGGGGACGAGATCGACCGCATCTGCGAGGTGGAGATCGTCTCCGGCAGGGTGCATGCGGAGCTGAAGCACGTGATGATCTACCCCGCCTCCCACTACGTGGTCTCGCAGGACAAGATCAACAAGGCCTGCGACAACATCGAAAAGGAACTCGAGGAGCGCGTGAAGTATTTCAAGGGAGAGGACAAGCTCATCGAGGCACAGCGCATCTCCGAGCGGACGAACTTCGACATCGAGATGATGCGGGAGACCGGGTTCTGCTCCGGCATCGAGAACTACTCAAGACAGCTCGAATTCCGGGAGCCCGGATCACGGCCGATGACGCTGATGGACTTCTTCCCGGACGACTACCTCATCATCATCGACGAGTCCCACATGACGGTGCCGCAGATCGGGGCGATGTATCACGGGGACCGGAACCGCAAGCAGACCCTCATCGACTACGGTTTCCGCCTGCCCTCCGCCCTCGACAACCGGCCGCTGACCTTCTCGGAATTCGAGCAGAAGATCGATCAGCTGCTCTTCGTCTCGGCAACGCCGGGACCCTATGAGGAGGAGCACGAGCTGCTCCGGGCCGAGCAGGTGATAAGGCCGACAGGGCTTCTCGATCCGAAGATCGACGTCCGCCCGGTGGAGGGGCAGATCGACGATCTCATCTCCGAGATCCGGAAGGAGACCGAAAAGAAGAACAAGGTCCTCATCACGACCCTCACCAAAAAGATGGCCGAGGATCTGACCGAGTATCTTGCGGAGAACGGCATCAGGGTCCGGTACCTGCATTCGGACATCGACACGCTCGAGCGCTCCGAGATCATACGGGACATGCGCCTCGACGTGTTCGACGTCCTCGTTGGCATCAACCTACTGCGTGAGGGCCTCGACATCCCGGAGATTTCCCTGGTTGCCATCCTCGATGCGGACAAGGAAGGGTTCCTGAGATCCGAGACATCCCTGATCCAGACCATCGGGCGCGCCGCACGTAATGCGGACGGTCACGTCATCATGTATGCGGATACGATGACGGACTCCATGAAGAAGGCCATCGACGAGACGAACAGAAGGCGTGAGATCCAGGAGGCCTACAACAGGGAGCACGGGATCACGCCGCAGACCATTCACAAGAAGGTGCGGGATCTCATCGCGATCTCGAAGGAGGTCACCGAGGACACGGTAAAGCTTGAGAAGGATCCGGAGTCCATGACGGACGACGAACTCGAAAAGCTCATCGCGAAGGTGGAAAAGCAGATGAAACGCGCGGCCGCGGATCTGAACTTCGAGGCGGCGGCAGAGCTGAGAGATCAGATGGTGGATCTTCGAAAGCAGCTCAACGAGAGGCGCAAGGGCCTTTAAGAAAGAAAAGCACAGGACAGAAAGCACAGACAGCGGCAGTCTGCAGGACAAAATCTGCGGATTGTCGCTGTTTTTGTGTCATTTGAAAATAGAACGAACAGTTAATAAGTTATTGACTCTTTGGTTAATAAGTAATATCCTGTGCCCCTGGAGGACAGGAAACGATGAAACAGGAAGAGAGAACCCGCATCACAAGAGAGAAGATCCTGGATGCGGCAATGGAGGTCTTCGGGAATAAGGGGTTTGAGGCCGGTTCGATCGGCGATATCTGCGGGAAGGGAGAGATCAACCGCGGGCTTTTATATCACAACTATGAGAGCAAGGAAGTGCTCTACCTTGCCTGCCTGAAGGAGAGCTGCGACGAACTGGCACGGCGTTTTGAGAAAGGAAATATCGATGCAATCGAAGATGCCGGTGAGATGGCAAAGGCCTACCTTGCCGTGCGTGCCGCCTTTGTGCGGGAGTGCCCTGCCATGAGCCGCATTGTCTTTGAGTGCATGGTCAATCCGCCGGAGAAGATCCGGGGGGAGGTGAAGGATACGATGAAGGAACTGGACGGGGAAAACCGCACCTTCTGCAGAAGCCTTCTCTCACGCCTCGAGCTGCGGGAGGGTGTTGGCGTGGAGGATGCGATGGAGTACATCTCCCTCGTCCAGTACGCCTTCAACAGCAGCTTCTCGCTTCCGGAAAATGAGGGCGATGCGCTCTTCGAACACGAAAAGAAGCTGGGATCGATGCTGCGCTTTGCTCTTTTTGGGATTGCAAAACGACCTGCAGAGCAGGTCGTTTCGAAGGAGGTCTGAGATGGCACTGGAAATTCTTCGCTGGATGGTCGTTCTTGTGCTGGCCTATCTGACCGGAAGGCTGGTACAGCACCTGCATCTTCCGGCCATCCTTGGGTGGCTGATCGCAGGCATGGCCTTCGGGCCGTACGGCTTTTCCATTCTGTCGAATGAGATGATGGGAACGAGGCTCTACATCTGGATCATCGACTGGATGCAGGTGGCCTTCGGCCTGATGCTCGGAACCGAGCTGGTGTTCCGGAAGCTGAAGAAGACCGGCCGCGCGCTCGTTGTGACGACCCTGTTCCAGTCGCTTGGAACGTTTGTGGTCGTAACAGTCGCCTTCGCCGTGGCCTTTGCGATCGCCGGGGTCCCGCTGTATCTGTCGATGGTATTTGGAAGCATCGCCCTTGCCACTGCGCCGGCACCGGCCCTGTCGATCGTCCGGGAATACCACACGAAGGGACCGGTGACGGACACCCTGCTTCCCATGTCGGTCCTCGACGATGTCGTCGGCATCATCGTGTTCTTCTCGGTGAACGCCATCGTGACGGGAAGAGTTTCCGGCGGCTCCTTCCCGCTGTGGCTGATCCCGGTGATGATCCTTCTGCCGATCGGAATCGGCATTGTGCCGGGGCTGGTCTTCGGGCTGATCCTGAAAAAAACGGGGTCGAAGGCGGCAACGCTTGTGACGGTCCTTGCCGGCATCACGGTGTCGAGCCTTTTCTGCGGCTTTGTCTACCGCACGTTTGCGCCGTCCCTTTCGCCCAACTACATGATGGTCGGCGTTGCCTTCTCGGCGACGTTTTCCCAGATGATCTCCGATGAGGCACTCGATCACCTGAATAACTGGTACAGCCCGATCCTCGGGGTGGCGCTTCTGATTTCCATCGTGAACCTCGGTGCACCGCTCGACTTCCATCTGATCCTGGGTGCCGGCGTGTACACGGTGCTCTACATCGCATCGCGTGCCGCCGGAAAGTACTTCGGCGCAAGGATCGGTGCGAAGGCAACGAAGATGCCGGAAACGGTGCAGAAGTACCTTGGCCTTACCCTCCTTCCGCACTCCGGCGTATCCCTGGTTTTTACGGGCATTGCCTGTGAGACCCTCGCCTCCGTTCCGGAGCTTTCCGGAATCGTTCAGGGAACGATTGCGGCGGCGGCCGTGATCAATGAGATCATCGCCGTTCTCGCGGCCCGTGAAGGCTTTGTCCTTGCAGGCGAGATTGGGAAGGCGGACGCCGGAAAGAAGGAAGTGAAGGCAGCATAAAGCACACGGTGAAAAAGCTTCCGCGTGTCATGATTTACCGGATCCCGGGCATAAATGACCCGGGATTTTTTGCGTTATCCGGCAGTGCTGTTGCATAATAGGAATGCCGGCTTTTGCCGGGTTGGGAGGGAATGCATGATTTCGCTGGCGATTGTTGAGGATGAGGATTCCTATGCGGCACAGCTGACGGACATGGTGAACCGCTACCAGAAGGAGCGGAACACCAGAATAAAAGTCACGCGCTATACGGACGGAGATGAGATCGCCGAGAACTATCCCGGCGGCTTTGACATGATTCTCATGGACATCCAGATGCGGTTCATGGACGGCATGACCGCCGCCGAAAAGATCCGGAAGGTGGACCGGGACGTTCTGATCATGTTCATCACGAACCGGACCGACTACGCCATCCGCGGCTATCAGGTGGATGCGATCGACTACGTGTTAAAGCCCGTGATCTATCCTGCCTTCGAGCAGAAGATGGACAAGGCAATGGAGCGGCTGCAGCGCCATGAAGGGTTCTCTGTGACCATCGCGACGCCGGACGGCATGATGCGGCTTGATATCTCGGAGATCTACTACATCGAGTCCGAGGGCCACAACCTGCTCTACCACACGAAGCGCGGCGTCCTGAAGATGCGGGAGCGCATTCAGGACGCCGAGGAGAAGCTGCAGGACCACGGGTTCTTCCGCGCAAACAAGGGCTGCCTTGTGAACCTCGAGCATGTCTCCGGGGAGAGGGACGGCTGCTGCCTGATCGGGGACGAGATGCTCCCGGTCTCCAGAGCGCGCAGGAATGAGTTCATGCAGGCCATGACGGACTTTGTCAGCAGAATGTGAGGCCACCCCATGAGTTTTCTGATGAACATGCCGGTCTACAGCTTCAATATCCCCCGCATCTACAGCGCGGTTGCCGAGTGGGCGGCGGCCGTGATGTATGTCAGCCTCATGCCGACGAATCGGAAAAGATGGCAGAGGATTCTGATGACCGTTGTCTTTCTGTTCTGGCAGTGCGCCTGGCTTCTTCTGACCCAGGATCTGCCGCTTCTCTTCTGGATTCCGTCCATGGCAGCGGCGATTGCCTGGATCTATCTGTTCCTTCGGACGATGACAGGGGAGAGAAGGACCATCTGTGCAGGCACATGCATGAGCGCCTTTCTCCTTGCCGAATTCATGGCATCCCTCGAATGGCAGATCGAGTACTTCGGCCATCTGCAGAGCATCCCGGTGCGCGCTGCCGTTGCGGCAGCGGCGTACGCCGCGATCCTTTCTCTGTTCTACTTCATGGAGCGGCCGATGAAGAAGTCGCCCTATGTGGAGATGCTGACGCGCCGCCAGGTGCTGTCCATTCTGATCCTTGGCATCATCACGTTCCTTCTGAGCAATCTCTCCTTTGTCTACGCAAACACGCCCTTCTCCGCAACCCTGGAGCGGGACGTCTACTACGTCCGGATACTCGTGGATCTGTGCGGTGTTGTCGGCTGCTATGCGCTTCGCCGGCAGATCGTGCAGATGAACGAGGAGAAGGACCTCGTCTCCATCAACGCGATGCTGCGCGCTCAGTATGACAAGTACCGGGCATACCAGCAGAACATCGACATGATCAACATCAAGTACCATGACCTGAAGCACCAGATCGCGGGACTTCGGGCGGAGACGGATTCCCAAAAGCGCTCCGCCTGGATCGACTCCATGGAGAAGGAACTCGAGACCTACCGCCCCGAGAAACAGACCGGTAACCAGGTCCTCGACAGCATGATCGATGCCAAGCGCGTGACCATGCAGCAGAATCACATCTCGTTTACCTGCGTTGCCAACGGACAGCTCCTCGACTTCATGCACGTGACGGACATCTGCACGATCTTCGGCAATGCCCTCGACAACGCGATCGAGTCGGTGAGTCTTCTGCCGGACCCCGAGCAGCGCAATATCCACATGGAAGTTCTCGAGAGGAAGGGTTTTGTCTTCATCGAGGTCACCAACTACTGCGATCACGCGGTGCCGCTCGGGCGGGACGGGTTCCCGCTGACCAGCAAGAGCGATCGGGTAAACCACGGCTTTGGCGTCAAGAGCATCGCCTACTCCGCAAAGAAGTACGGCGGCAGCACGAAGTTCGGGACGGACGGGAAGAGCTTCTATGTCCGGTGCCTCATCCCGATGCAGAAGAATCCGGCGTGAACCGGGAAGCATATAACAGAAAAAAGGCAGAAAGATTTCAGGTCCGGGGAGAGTGGTTCCCCGGACCTTTTTGTCGGTTTACGCCCAAAATCGGGCACTTTGTGCCACGGACCGGGATTTAGGCCCGGCGTGCTGTATGATGCAGGCTGAAAGGAGAGTTTGCAACATGAACGTACAGGAACTCATCGACCATCTGACATTGCTCGAGAAGGCAGCCCTTCTGTCCGGCAGCAGTGAATGGACTTCCAGAAAAATCGACCGTCTGAACATCCCGTCGCTGTTCTGCTCCGACGGACCGAACGGCCTTCGCAAACAGGAGGGCGCAGGAGACCATCTCGGACTCAATGCCTCCGTCAAGGCAACCTGCTTCCCCACATCCGCAACCATCGCGAACAGCTTCGACGATGCCCTCGCTGAAAAGACCGGCACGGCACTCGGCGAGGAGGCGGCAGCCCATGAGGTCAATGTGGTCCTGGGCCCCGGCCTCAACATCAAGAGAAGTCCCCTCTGCGGCAGAAACTTCGAGTACTTCTCCGAGGATCCCTACCTGTCCGGCAAGATGGCGGCAGGGTTCGTGCGCGGCGTGCAGAAGAACGGCATCAGCGCCTGCGTGAAGCATTTCGCGGCAAACAGCCAGGAGTCCCGCCGCATGGCGATGAACTCCGTGGTGGATGAGAGAACGCTTCGCGAGATCTACCTCACCGGATTTGAGATCGCGGTGAAGGAGGGACACCCGGGAGCGGTCATGTCCTCCTACAACATGCTCAACGGCGCCTATGCCAATGAGAACCATCATCTTCTGATGGACATCCTGCGTCAGGACTTCGGTTTTGATGGCGCCGTCATCACCGACTGGGGCGGATCCAACGACCACGTCGAGGGCGTGCGCAACGGTTCGACGCTCGAGATGCCGAATCCCGGCCTTGCCTCGGCGCGTGAGATCGTCCGTGCGGTCAAGAAGGGCAAGCTCTCCGAGGCCGACGTGGATGCAAGAGTAAAGGAACTGCTCGAGCTCGTCTTCAGGACAAAGAGCGGTCTCGATAATTTCAAGAACACCTACGGCTCGATGGAGGACATGCTGAAGGCCCATCATCAGGTGGCGCGCGATGCGGCGGCGCAGAGCGCGGTGCTTCTTCGCAATGAGGACGGCATCCTTCCGCTGAAGAAAGGAACGAAGGTCGCCATCATCGGCGACTTTGCGGCAAAGCCCCGCTACCAGGGCGCCGGCTCGTCGCTTGTCAACTCCTACCTCGTTGATCCCGTGACGGAACTGTTAAAGAAGGATGATCACGGCCTTGAGGTCGTGGGCTATGCTCCGGGATATCTTCGGGAGGACAAGGAGGACGATGTCCTCTCCAAGGAAGCCTGTGAGCTTGCAAAGAAGGCGGACGTCGTTCTGTTCTTCTTCGGACTTACCGAGAACAGCGAGTCCGAGGGTCTCGACCGGCAGCATCTTCGCATTCCGCAGAACCAGATCCGTCTGATTCAGATGCTCTCGATGGCAAACCGGAACCTTGTCGGCATCATCAGCGCAGGCTCCGCAATCGAGATGCCCTGGCGCATGCACTTCCGCGCGCTGCTCCACATGTACCTGATGGGTGACGGCGGATCGGGCGCCTGCCTGGATCTTCTGACGGGCCGCGCGAATCCTTCCGGAAAGCTCGCGGAGACCATCCCCATGGCCTACGAGGATTCCCCGTCCGCACCCTACTATCCGGCACAGGAGAGAAACGCCGAGTACCGCGAGGGTCTGTATGTCGGCTACCGGTACTTTGCAACGACCGGGACGAAGACCTGCTATCCGTTCGGATACGGCCTCTCCTACACGACGTTTGCGTATACGGATCTCATGGTCGATAAGAAGGGTGTCTCCTTTGAGATCACGAACACCGGCTCTGTTGACGGCGCCGAGGTTGCCGAGCTCTATATCGGACTTCCCGGCGGAAAGATCTATCGCCCGGTGCGGGAGCTCAAGGGCTATGTAAAGGTCTTCCTGAAGGCAGGGGAGACCAGGCGCGTTTCGATCCCGTTCAATGACTACACCTTCCGCTACTGGAACACCAGGACCAACACCTGGGAAGTCGAGGAGGGAGACTACAGCGTCGAGATCGGAGCCTCCAGCGAGGACATCCGCCTGACCGGCCGTGTCCACGAGAAGGGCACCGGCGCGCAGGTTCCCGCAGAGTACGAGAGCCTTCCGGATTACTTCACCGGCCACATCGAAAATGTGCCGGATGCGGAGTACGAGAAGCTTCTCGGCACCCCGATCCCGGACGGACACTGGGGCGGAAAGCTCACGAAGAACGATGCTCTGTGCCAGCTGTACTACGCGAAGGGAGCCATCTTCCGGGCAATCTACAAGGCCCTGCACAGTTCGGTGGAGAACTCCTTAAAGAGCGGCGTTCCGAACCTCAACGCCCTGTTCCAGTACAACATGCCGTTCCGTGCGATGGCAAAGATGACCGGCGGCATGGTGAACATGACGATGGTCAACGGCATGGTCGACGGCGCAAACGGCAATCCGTTCAAGTGCATCGGAAAGCTGGTCGGCGGGTTCTTCGGAAACCTTGTCGCAAACCTCGTGACGTCCATTCAGCTGAGCCACCAGAAGGGATAAGTCAAAAAACTGCGGGAAAGAGCGCAGGATATATCGTAAAGAATCAACTTCCCCGGAGGAGCAGTGCTCTTCCGGGGATTTTTCATCCCGACCCATGCCCGTAAAAATGCCCCTGCCTTCCATCAAACCGAATGGAAGACAGGAGCTTCTTTACTGGATCAGGACAGGGTGAACCGCTGTTCATGGGCTCTCTGACAGCCGGGGAAGCGCTTCTCGAGTTCTTCAACAAAGGCCGGAAAACCACCACCGAGCTCGAGGAGGGCATCGAGAATCAGGGGGATCGCAATATCGGAACCGCGAAGATCCTTCAGGTCATACAACGCATCTGCCGTCTGAGCATAGTGACTTCGGGGAGCAGACCTGTGAAGCCTTGCACGCAGAGCCTTGTAGTAGAGATTAAAAAGCTCCAGGGGATACGCGGCCTCAAGAAGCGGCACAAGGGCGTCGACTTCCTTCAGCGGCATCGGCTGACCATCATAGAAAGGGTACGAAGTACCCGGGGCTGCATCGGCAATGAGGATCCCGTTGCCGCTTTTTCTGGCAAAGTCCATGCGCCTGTCGTTCAGGTGATGGTACCAGTACCCGCAAAGGAATTTCCAGTGCTCTGCCGGAAAGGCTGCCTGCCAGGTGTCAAAGGCGGAAACATCACCGGGCGTTGTATCGCAGAAATCAAGGAAGGAGCTATAGGACTTTGGCACCTTTGCTTCAAGTTCCTTCAGCAGGAAGAGCTGGTCCTGATACTGTTTCTTCTCATCAGAGTCAGCCATCCGGGCACAGATGGTATTTCGGAGAATGCAGTACTGAAGGACGGGATCGTCGATGAGGATGGTCAGCTGACTGCTAAGCTCCGGAGAAAGGCTGGGAAACCAGCCGAAGAGCTGTTCGAGGACCGTCTCCTGGGAAGCACCGTTCTGAAGCTGAAGCGGGACCAGTATCTTTGCAAAGAAGCTGTACAGGACATCTCCCGTCACAATCTCCTCATCGTACTTCTTCTCTCCGAAGGCGAGGAGTCTTTGCGTGAAGGGAAAGACGGCAAAGTTTGCAAACAGGAATCCGGTGATCAGCTCCTGCGTGTCCCAGCTGAGCCGTTCACCTGCATATCCGCAAAGCTGTGTGAACATCCGCTCCTTCAGCGGACTGTCCGCACCAGTGAAGATTTTCTGCCAGAAAACGGGAAACTTCTCAAGGGTCATGAAAATTTCCCCGTCGTCAAGGATGTCCCTGGTTCCCGCAACATAGAAGACCCGAAGCGAATACAGGAAGGCCTTGTCTGCCTCTCCGCCGTCCAGAAGCCGTTCGGCACGCTCGAGGGCCTCTATCAGCCTGATGGCATAGCCCGTAAGCCCCCTCTCAGTAATGACATGGGTACTGCCCAGCCCGAACCTGCTGTCGGCAGAATGATAAAGTTCTTCGAGCGTGTATTTTCGCATTTGTGTCCTCCGTTGGTGGGTGTTCCTCTTATTAAACCATGGACGATGGCCACAGGCCAGCGAAAATGAAAACAATGCAGAAGTACAGAGGGTGATGAGAGTGCCGGATCGGGAGCAGATTCCGTGACAGAGTCCGCACGAAGTCATGGAAAAGGTTTTAAGGAGGTTCACAGGTGCCGGGGAAGGCAGCGCAGTTGCCTGCGATTTCATCTGATGAATAGCTCATTTCGAAAGGGATATTGTACAGGCGAAGGTAAGGCAGATATAATCCGGTCATTAGAGCAAAGGTATTTGATACAGGAAAACAACAGGCAGGGAACTTCGGACGCGCCTTTCACTTAAACGATAGTATCCCGTATTTTAGGACTAATTTCATCGCCTAGTTAATGCTTTAATGGTTAATTTCGGGACTAAGTCATCCGGGATTTTCCTTGAAAATACAGGCTTTTCTCCAGCTTTAACGCTTGACTATAATCAGTTATATATATATAATTTAGCTAAGGATTAAAAGTACTCAGCTAAAATGATAATGGATAACTAATTATGGCGGTTTACAGGTATCTGAAAGTCGATATTCCAAAAGAACGTGTGACCATTGAAAGGCAGCCCGATGGAGCCCCGGCTTTGATCAAATACGTTCTGGAAGCTCATTACAATCGCGAAAAG